>Ga0209474_10001512_pt1 | contig 22457 bp, 25 predicted proteins | sample GraSoiAngelo_145_FD_185902 | JGI IMG/M metagenome (GOLD analysis project Ga0209474, IMG submission 185902) | Grasslands soil microbial communities from the Angelo Coastal Reserve, California, USA - 14_1009_05_20cm (SPAdes) (version 2) | ecosystem: Environmental > Terrestrial > Soil > Grasslands...
TGGAGCTTGCCGGGCTGGCCCTGGAAACCCCACGGCGCCGAAGTGGCAGCGCATTGAAGCCGCAGCGCAGGAGTTCCTCGGCGCCCATGCGCCAGCCGATGACGACGACGGAGGCGACGGCATCCTGCACGCGCCGCTCTCCGACTGGCTCGACGACCTGAAGCAGCATCTGGCTAAAATCGCCGACGAGTGGTCGTTCATGGACGAAGTGCCGCCGGTGATTGCGCCGGTGCCCAGCGTACCGGTGATGGAGGATGCGCGGCTCGAGATGACCGCGCGGCATGACCTGCGTGGATTTGCGGCGGCAAATCGAGGCTGAGCACGAGGCGCAGATTTGTGCTCGCGGCGAGCTGGAGCTGCGCGTCCCGTCGCGGGTGTACGGGCTGCTCGGACTGGCCATCCGGACCGCCCAGAAGGCCGAAGGCAGGTGGATTTCGAACTCGAAGTGCCTGCGACGGATCGCGGAGCACTGCATTGGCGTCTGGAAAGCGATGCTGAAGCAGCGCAGCACCGTCCAGCGTCGGGTGTTGAAACGAGACAGAGGGTTCTGCCAGGTGCCCGGCTGCAGCCGGCCGGCGGCGCACGCGCACCACATCGTGCATCGTTCCCAGGGCGGGTCGGACGATGCCTCCAACCTCGTCAGCCTGTGCGTCGCGCACCACCTGCACGGAGTCCACGACGGGCACATCCGCGTGAGCGGCCAGGCGCCCAACCAGCTTCGTTGGGAGCTCGGCGTGCGCCGCCGCTCGCGAGGCGCAGAGGAGGTGAGAGAGGTGGCGGCCTAGTTCGCCACGTTTGGCGTCGCGACGGGCTCGACACCGACGCGCGAGAGCATTTCGCGAAGCTCCTGCGCCTGCTGGCGATGGAGCGCCGCGGAGGGATCCGGCTTCGCGTCGGCTTCCCTGTCGAGCTGCTCGATCTGGCGCTGAAGAGCGCTTCGGAGCAGGTGCACTTCGCGTGCTGTCGTCAACGTCAGTGTGAGCATGCGCCCCCCTCCGAGGAGACTGGAAACGCTAGCCGCGGTGCCACTTCGGCGCAAGCGCAGCGGAATTGTGCAGGAGAGACGCCGATGTAGCGGTTCGGCCGATCAGCCGAGGCGGCCGTGGATGAGGAACAGATCGACGACGAATCCGATCGCCGCCTGCACGATCCCGACGGCGATGGCTTGCCCGATTCCGATGTCGTACGCGGCAACGAACACGATGATCCAGCAGATCAGCGCGATGATTCCCGGAATGAGCAGGAACCAGAAGAACGCGAACGGCGTCACAATGAGCGCGACGATCACCGTCACGACGAGCGCGCGCGTCAGTGTGTTGCGTGGATTCTTGGGCGAGACGAGCGCAACCGAGCCCATCACGACCACCGCGTGAATGAGCCAGCGGACGACCAGCACGCCGATTGCGTTCACTCGCACACGCTACCACAGCCGATGCGAGCGAATCGTGATCTGCGCGTCGGGATCGGCTAGATCCCATACATGACGCCCGACGTTCCCGTCACGGACGCGCTCCTGCATGCGCTCCCGAAGACGGATCTTCACTGCCACCTCGACGGGTCTCTGCGCCTGCGGACGATGCTCGAGCTGGCGGAAGAACAGAAACTCCGCCTCCCCGCCGATTCCGAGGACGGCTTGGCGCGCGCGATGAAGATCGGGCAGCGCCACGGAAGCCTCGAGGAGTACCTCAAGGGATTCGAGATCACCCTGAGCGTGCTGCAGACCGAGGCGGCGCTGTACCGGACGGCGTACGAGCTCGCCGTCGACAACGCCGCCGAGAACGTACGATTGCTGGAGGTGCGCTACTCGCCGGTGCTGCACCTGCAGAAGGGACTCAAGCCCACCGTGGTCGTCGAGGCGGTGCTGGAGGGTTTGCGCAAGGCGGAGCGCGAGACCGGGATCCTCGCGGGGGTCCTCGTGTGCGGCATCCGCAACATGAGCCCCGAGACGTCGCTCCGCCTGGCCGAGCTGTCCGTCGCCTACAAGAACCGGGGCGTCCTCGGGTTCGATCTGGCCGGCGCGGAGCACGGCAACCCCGCGAAAGATCACCAGGAAGCGTTCCAGCTAATCCTCAACAACAACGTGAACTGCACGGTGCACGCGGGCGAGGCGTACGGCCCTCCCTCCATCGCGCAGGCGCTGCACTACTGCGGTGCGCACCGCATCGGTCACGGCGTGCGGCTACGCGAGGACGGCGACCTGCTCAATTACGTCAACGATCACCGTATCCCGATCGAGTGCTGCCCGTCGTCGAACGTGCAGACCGGCGCGGTCGCCGACATCTCCACGCACCCGTTCAAGTTCTACCTGGACTTCGGCATCCGAGTGACCGTCAACACGGACAATCGGCTCATCACGAACACCACCGTCACCAAGGAGCTGACGCTCCTCGTGCGGCAGTTCAACCTGACCGTCAGCGACATCCGCAACGTGCTGGTGGCGGGGTTCAAGAGCGCGTTCCTCACCTTCCACGACCGCGCGCAGCTCGTGCGCAAAGCGCAGCAGGAGATGGACGAAGTGATCGCGCGCTTCGCGAAAGCCGAGCTCCCGCAGGAAGGACAACGAGCGGTGCCGACGCGGGCGGCTGCCCGCTCGGCGCGCGGCTAGCGGACGAAAGACGTCGCCGCGCCGTTGCGGCGGACCTCGCATCGGTCTAGCGTCGCCGGACAATGTCGAAGAGCCTGGCAATGATCCTCGCCGGCGGCGAAGGCCGGAGATTGGCGCCGCTCACGCACGAGCGCGCCAAGCCGGCGGTGCCGTTCGGCGGTCGCTACCGGATCATCGACTTCGTCCTCTCCAACTTCGTCAATTCGGGCGTGCTGCGGATGAAGATACTGACGCAGTACAAGTCCGACTCGCTCAACACGCACATCTCGCGTGGGTGGCGGCTCTCCTCGATGCTCGGTCAGTTCGTGGAATCCGTGCCGGCGCAACAGCGGACCGGGCCCGAGTGGTATCGCGGCTCGGCCGACGCCATCTATCAGAACTTGAACCTCGTCACCGACGAGGAGCCGGAGTACGTGTTCGTTTTCGGCGCCGACCACATCTACCGCATGGACGTGCGGCAGATGCTCGACTTCCACGTGCGCCAGAAAGCGGACTGCACGGTGGCGGCGATCCCGGTGCCCATCGAGCTGGCCTCCTCGTTCGGCGTCATCACCGCCGACGATTCGGGACGGATGGTCGACTTCCAGGAGAAGCCGAAGAACCCCAAGCCGATGTTGAGCGACCCTGGCAAGGTGCTCGCCTCGATGGGCAACTACCTGTTCACCACCGAAGCGCTGGTGCGGGAGATCGTGCGCGACGCCGGAAAGGACACCGCGCACGACTTCGGCAAGTCGATCATCACCGAGATGTTCAAGCGGTCCCGCGTCTCGGTCTACGACTTCGCCACCAACAAGGTGCCGGGACAGGGACCGAAAGAGATCGGCTACTGGCGCGACGTCGGCGACCTGGACACGTACTACGACGCCAACATCGGTCTATGCGACGTCGACCCCGCGTTCTCGCTCTACAACGAGCTGTGGCCCATCTTCACCGCGCCCAACCACACCGGCGCGCCCGCCAAGTTCGTCTTCGCGAACGTGGCGGAAAAGCGCGTCGGCGCCGCGACGGACTCGCTCATCTCGGAGGGCTGCATCCTCTCCGGTGGCCGCGTGAACCGCTCGGTGCTGTCGCCCCGCGTGCGCATCAACTCCTTCGCCGAAATCGACGAAAGCATCCTCTTCGAAGGAGTCAACGTGGGCCGACACGCGATGATCCGCCGCGCCATCATCGACAAGAACGTCGAGATCCCCTCGGGCCTTCGCATCGGCTACGATCCCGAGGAGGATCGCAAGAGGTTCTTCGTGAGTCCCGAGGGCATCGTGGTGGTGCCGAAGGGGATGCGGCTCTCCGACTGACGAGGTGAAATGACCGTCCGAGCCGTCTTCCTCTGGCACCTGCACCAACCCGAGTACCGAGACCCGCAGACCGGCCAACCCATCCTGCCGTGGGTCCGGCAGCATGCGTCGCGCGCGTACACCGACATGGCTGCGGCGCTGGAGCGGTACCCGCACGTTCGCGCGGTCGTGAACTGGGCGCCTTCGCTGCTCCTGCAGCTCGAGGCGTACGTCGGCGGCACGCAGGACCTCGACGAGCAGCTCGCGCGCAAACCCGCCGAGGAGCTCACACCCGAGGAGCGCGCGTCCGTGCTGCGGTCGAACTTTTCCGCCGACTGGAAGATCTGGGTGCGGCCCGTGCCGCGCTATTCCGAGCTGCTCGAGAAACGCGGCACGGATCTGCGGCAGATCGACCTGCTCGCGAAGCAGGCCGAGTTCAGCGCGCAGGAGCTGCGGGACCTCCAGGTCCACTTCGTCCTCGCCTGGATCGGGTTCGCGGGTCGCAAGGAGGAGCCGCGCGTCTCCGAGCTGATCGCGAAAGAGCGCGCTTATACGGAAGAGGAGAAGATCGCCGCGGTCGACGCGCAGCGGCGGATCGCGGCGGGCATCGCGCCCCGCTGGCGCGCGCTCGCCGATCGCGGCCAGGTGGAGATCACCTGCTCGCCGCTGTACCACCCCATCCTTCCGCTGGTGATCGACACCGAGTCCGCCCGCCGCGCGATGCCAACGGCGGCGCTCCCCCCGCGGTTCTCGTACCCGCAAGACGCGCGCGAGCACGTGACGCGCGGTCTATCGGTCGCGCGCGCGGCTTTCGGACGCGCGCCGGAGGGCATGTGGCCCTCCGAAGGCTCCGTGTCGCCCGAAGCGATCGACCTGCTCGCCGCGTGCGGCGTGCGCTGGTGCGCGACGGATCAGGGAGTCCTGGAGCGCAGCGAGCTCGAGCTCGGCTCGCCGGTTCCCGACGGATTCCCCGCGCATTACCACCCGTACCGCGCCGGCGCCGAACGGGCCGTCACCGTTCTGTTCCGCGACCGCGAGCTGTCCGACCGGATCGGCTTCCGCTATGCCAACAGCGACGCACGCGAGGCGGCCGAGGACCTCGTGTCCCGCATCGCGGACACCGAGCCCGAGGCGCTCGTGACGCTCGCTCTGGACGGCGAAAATCCGTGGGAGCACTACCCTCGATCGGGAGAGGCGTTCCTCGAAGCGCTCTACCAGCGGCTTGCCGCCGGGGACGTGCGCACCGTGCTTCCCAGGGAGGAGCTGCACGAGCGGCCCGCGCGGGCGGTGATCGAGCGCGTCCACTCCGGAAGCTGGATCGACGCCAACTATCGCATCTGGATCGGTCACCCGGAGGACAACGCGGCGTGGACGCTACTAGGCGAGGCCCGCCAGGCCATCGCGCACGCCGAGGAGAACGGACAAGTCGCGGCGGAGGCGATCGCGGCGGCTCGCGCGCACCTCCTCGTCGCGGAGGGCAGCGACTGGTTCTGGTGGTACGGCGACGATTTCACGACCGAGAACGCACCGGAGTTCGACGGGCTGTTTCGCGGGCGCATCGCCGCCGCCTTCCGCGCTCTCGGGCGCGCCGCGCCCGACCGCCTGGGCCGGCCCATCATCCCGCCGCAGAAGGATCTGGGGCACGCAGCAGCCGTAATCGTCCAGCCGACACACCTCATCGACCCGGTCATCGACGGCTACACCAAGGGGTACTACGAATGGGCCGGCGCTGGTTACTACCGGCCGGGCTCCACAAGCGGCGGCGCGATGTTCCGCGGCCAGGGAGCTTTCACGCAGGTGTGGTTCGGTTTCTCCGCGACGAACCTGCTCCTGCGCCTCGACCCGGCCAAGGGATTCGACCTGAACGGGGAGCTTCGCGTCCTCCTCGCATCCGAGGGCGCCGAGAAGACCGTGCGGATGCGGCTCATCGCCGGTGGCGCGGAAAGCGACGCCGTCGACGAAAAAGGCGTGCGCGTGGGGTCCGGCAGGACCGGGACGCTCGTCGAGCTGTCCCTCGGCCGCGACGCGTTGGGTCTCAAACCCGGTGCGCGCGTTTCGCTGCTCTTCCGCATGCTGCGAGACGAGGTCGAGGTGGACACGCTGCCGCGGTACGGTGAGATCGCGCTCACGGTTCCCGACCGGAATTTCGAGCTCGCCAACTGGCGGGTGTGAACGGGGAGCGCTGCGAGTCCGTGGCGTTTCGGTCTGCTATGTTGCGCCCCTCGATGCCCGAGCTGCGCAGGGATCCGGTGGTGGATCGGTGGGTCATCGTCGCGCCGGAGCGCGCCGATCGCCCCAACGCGCTCGTGCGCGGGCTGCCCGATCAGGACGACCCCTCCTCGTGTCCCTTCTGCCCTGGCCACGAACCCATGACTCCTCCCGAGCTCCTGGCACATCGCGACGGCTCCGGACAGCGGAACGCACCTGGGTGGACACTGCGCGTAGTCCCGAACAAGTTCCCCGCGCTGCGCACGGAGGAGCGGATGGGTCGGGCCGGCCGCGGGCTGTACGACGCGATGGCGGGCGTCGGCGCGCACGAGGTCATCATCGAGACGCCCGAGCACTCGCGGCAGTTGCCGCAGCAATCGCCCGAGCAGGTCGAGCAACTGCTGCGCGCCGCGCAGGAGCGGATCGTCGATCTGTCCCGCGACGTGCGCCTGCGCAGCGCGCTGTTTTTCAAGAACAACGGCGCCGCGGCCGGTGCGTCGCTCAGCCATCCTCACTCGCAACTCGTGGCGCTCCCCCTGGTGCCCGCGGAGGTCGAGCGCGAGCTTTCCGGTGCGCGAGCGCACTTCCAGGAGAAACAGCGCTGTATCTTCTGTGACGTGATCGCGCAGGAAGCGAGGGACCGCTCGCGCGTCGTGCTGGAGACCGACGGGTTCGTCGCGCTCTCGCCGTTCGCGGCGCGCGGACCGTTCGAGCTGCTCATCTTGCCCCGCGAGCACCGCTCGATTTTCGAGCAGAGCAGTCCGGCCGAGATTCGCGGCCTCGCGGACGCGCTCCGGCTGGCGCTCCGCAAGCTCGATCTGGCGCTCGAAAAGCCCGCGTACAATTTCTATCTGCACAGCTTGCCGCTGCGCGAGGCACCCTCGGACTTCTATCATTGGCACCTCGAGCTGCGGCCGGTGCTCGCGCTCGCCGCCGGTTTCGAATGGGGCACTGGTTTCTTCATCAACCCGACTCCTCCGGAGGAGGCCGCCGCCTTCCTCCGCCAGACGGAGGCGTAGCGTGAAGATCCTCTTCGTCGCGTCCGAGGCGGCGCCGTTCATCAAGACGGGCGGGTTGGGAGACGTCATTGGCGCGTTGCCTCGCGCTCTCGCCGCTCGCGGCCACGACGTTCTCGTCGTGCTCCCCCGCTACGGGGCGATCGACGCTTCCGCGGCGAACATCCGCGACACCGGGCGGCGCGTCGAGGTGCAGTTCCCGCACTTGAACGCCAGCGCGTCGGTCCACGTCGCGGCGCCCGCGGAGCGGCTCCGGTACATCCTGCTGCAGAACCCCTGGTACGACCGCAAGGAGCTGTACGGCGAGGCGGGGAAGGACTACCGCGACAACCACAAGCGGTTCGCCCTGCTCTGCGCTGGCGCTTTGGAAGCCGCCAAGCAGATCAACTTCCTTCCCGACTGCGTCCACTCGCACGACTGGCAGGCCGCGCTCACGCCACTCATCCTCAAACGCGGCTGGTCGGGGCGGCCGGCGCCGTTCAAGTCGCGCTGCGTGTTCACCATCCACAATCTCGCGTACCAGGGCGTCTTCCCGCGCGAGGCGATCAGCGACCTGGCGCTACCTGGCGACCTGTTCCATCCCGACGCGCTCGAGTTCTACGGCCAGCTGAACCTCATGAAGGCCGGTCTCGTCTTCGCCGACAAGCTCACCACGGTCAGCCCGACCTATGCGCGCGAGATCGTGCAGAGCCCCGAGACAGGTGCGGGCCTCGAGGGGCTTTTGCGCCACCGCGAGCAGGACCTCGTCGGCATCATGAACGGCGTCGACTACTCGCGCTGGAACCCCGAGGTCGATCCCGCGCTGCCGCAGCGGTACTCGGCGAACGAACTGTCCGGGAAGGCGGCCGACAAGGCGGCGCTCCAGCGCGAGCTCGGGCTCGACGTCGACGAGCGCGCCCTCCTCACCGCGGCCATCGGGCGGCTCGCCCACCAGAAAGGGTACGATCTGCTCGTCCAGGCGCTCCCGCGCATTCTGGAGCGGAACGTGCAGTTCGTGCTCCTCGGACAAGGCGACTCGGCGCTGGAGCAGGAGTTCCGCGCGCTCGCCGAACGCTTTCCGACGCGCGTCTCCGTGCAGATCCGATTCGACGACGCGCTCGCGCACCGCATCGAAGGCGGCGCCGACGTCTTCCTCATGCCCAGCCGTTTCGAGCCGTGCGGGCTCAACCAGCTCTACTCGCTCCGCTACGGCACCCTTCCGCTCGTGCACGCGGTGGGCGGGCTGAACGACTCGATTCGCGAGGGACCGGACGGTTGGGGTTTCCGGTTCGACAACGAAGACTTGGAAGGGCTGCTCGCCGCGGTCGAGCGGGCGCTCGCCTTGTGGTCGGATCGCAACGCCTGGCGCGCGGCGATGCTGCGCGCGATGGCGCGCGACCATTCGTGGGGCCGGGCGGCCGAGCAGTACGAAGCGCTCTACAAAGGCTGAGCAGCGGCGGCCGCGGCTTCCGCGCGCAGCGGTGGCATTCCCACCGGCGCGGGCGCCTGCGCAATCGACTTCAGCGCCCGGTCGAGACGAGGCAGCACGTCCTCGCGCGTGTAGCGGATCAGGTGCTCGCCCTGGATGGCAAGCTCGATGGCGCGCGGGAACGCGTACGGCGCGCGGCGCAACGTCCGCCACACCAACGCCCAGAATTCTCCCCGGCGCGGAGAGCGGACGCCGATGCTCCACAGCGTCCGGAGCAGGACGCGGAACCCGCCGCGCCGCCAGCGCAGATGCACTTTGGGCCGGCCGACCGTTTCGACGAGGAGCTCGCAACGTTTGTAGAACGCGTCCGCGCGATACAGCTCCGCGAGCAGCTCGGCGTAGCCGCTGAGCAGCGTCCGCTCGTCCATCGTCGTCTGGAAGTTGGGCCGGTCGAATTGATCGCCCTTCGTGAGGACGCGCAGCCGGCCTTCTTTCTCGAGGCGCCGCGTGAGCTGGGTGCCGGGCAACGCGGTCAGGACGCCGATCATCGCCACCGGCACCGGCACCGACGAGATGAAGGACCGCTGCGCCTCGAAGATCTCCGGGCCGTCGCTGTCGAACCCGACGATGAAGCCGGCGAACACCTCCAGCCCTGCGCGCGTGATCCGCCGCACTGATTCTCGCGGGTCGAGCCGCAGGTTCTGGAACTTGTGCGTCTCCTTGAGCGACTCCGGAGACGGAGATTCGATGCCGAGGAACACCGACGTGAAGCCCGCGGCGACCATCGCATCGACTAGCTCGGGCTTGGTGGCGAGATCGACGCTCGCCTCCGTGTACAGCTCGAAGGGAAATCCGTGCTCGCGCTGCCAGCGCATCAGGTGCGGGAGCATCGCCGCGACGGCGACGCGGTTGCCGATGAAGTTGTCGTCGACGACGAACACGCTGCCGCGGTAGCCGGTCGCCCGCAGCGAGTCGAGCTCGCCCAGAATCTGCGCCGGGGTCTTGGTGCGCGGCTTGCGACCGAACACCTCGATGATGTCGCAGAACTCGCACTGGAATGGGCAGCCGCGCGAGTACTGCACGCTCATCGACGCGTACCTGCGGTGGTCGATCAGGTCGAAGCGCGGAGTCGGGACGATTTCCATCGACGGGCGCTCCTCCGTCTCCGGGGAAAGCAGCCGCGGCGCCCGCTCCGCGCCCGACTCCAGCGCGTGCACCAGCCGGTCCGTCCGTCCCTCCGCCTCGCCGCGGAAGAGGTGATCGGCTTCGGGAAAAAGCGTCGGGTCCGTATTCACTGCCGGCCCGCCGACGACCGTGCGCTTCCGCAGCCGGCGTGCGCGCGCGAGGATCGCGCGCGTCGCTTCCGCGTGGATGATCATTCCGGTCACCAGCACCACATCCGCCCAGCGGAGCGCGTCGTCGGTGACCGACTCGACGTTTTCATCGAGGACGCGGATTTCCCAGGAGCGGGGCAGGAGAGGAGCGAGGCTCAGGAGCCCGAGCGGCGGCAGCGATGCCGCTTTCCCCGCGATGGGCAAACTGTGCTGGAACCCCCAGTACGTCGGTGGCGTCCTGGGATGCACGAGCAACGCACGCATTCGCGCAGGATGTGCGCGCCGATTGTCATGGCTTCGTCATGGCGCGAGCAGCGGCCTTCCGAGGAAGCGCCTCGTTTCCGCCTCCCAGGCCCTGCGGGGAGACGTCGCTTGCGGGGCGCCGCGCCGGTCTGGTAGGCTGTTGTTGAAGTTGAGAATCAGTCTCAATCTCAGCGAGCCGCCGCCATGGTCCTCTGCATCTGCCGCGCGATCACCGAACGAGACGTCGACGCCGCCGTGCGCGCGGGCGCGAGCAGCGTGGACGCGGTCGCGGCTTGCTGCGGCGCCGGATCGGACTGCGGCGCGTGCCGCGAGGCCATCGCGGAGCGGATCAGCGACTCGTGCGCGGCCTGTCCGCGCCGCGGCGCCGCCGATTGCCGTTCCAGTTCCGGCGCGCTAGCCTCGTCGGCCCGCTGACGCCGCGGGTTGACTCAGCAAGGGGTTCGATGAAGGGCGACTCGCAGGTCATCGCGCTGCTCAACGACGTGCTGACCGCCGAGCTCACCGCGGTGAACCAGTACTGGGTCCACGCGCGCATGTGCGAGAACTGGGGCTACCAGCGGCTGTGGAAGAAGATCCGCGACGAGTCGCTGGAAGAGATGAAGCACGCCGACAAGCTCGTCGAGCGCATCCTCTTCCTCGAGGGGATCCCCAACCTCCAGCGCCTCGGCAAGATCAACGTCGGCGAGACGGTGCCCGAGCAGTTCAAGCTCGACCTCGCGGTCGAGCACGAGGCGGTGAAGCGAATCAACGACGGAATCGAGCTCTGCCGGACGAAGGGCGACAGCGGTAGCCGCGAGCTTCTCGAGCACATGCTCGTCGACGAAGAGGAGCACGTGAACTGGCTCGAGGTGCAGCAGGAGCTGCTCGAGCAGGTCGGCCAGCAGGGCTACCTCGCCGAGCAAATCAAGGAAACGTAGCGGAGCCTCATCAGGCCGTCGCCGGCGACGGGCTACGCCGTCGCCGAAACCAGCTAGTCTAGACGCGGGCTTCCTTCGGAAGCTTCTCCAGGTACTCCTCGACCAGCTGGCGCTGTTTCTTCTCGTCCATCTGCGTGGCGAGAAGCCTGCCGGCGGCCTCGATGGCGAGGTCGACCACCTGCGAGCGCAGCTCGGCGACGGCCGCGCGCCGCTCCTCCTCGATGGTCGCACGCGCCTGCTTGAGAAGATCCTCGGATTCCTTCCGCGCTTGCGCGATCAGCTCCGCCTTGGCGGCGGCGACCTCCTGCTGGTTCCTGCGCACCAGCTCGGCCGCCTCGGCGTGCGCTTTGTCGAGGGATGCGCGCATCTCGGCGGCGGCTTTCTCCGCTTCGGCGCGCTCGCGCTTCGCAGACTCGATCGCTTCCGCGATCGTCTTCTCCCGCGTCTCGATCATCTGGAGAATAGGGCCCCACGCGAACTTCCCCAGCACGACGATGAGCAGCGCGAACGTGACCGTGGTCCAGACGACCAGCGCCACGTTGATGTCGGTGAGACCCGCTGCGATCAGCATGCCCTTGAACCTCCAACCGGGCCGGGAGCTTACCCGAAAGCTCCCGGCCCTCAAGGCCGTTCGTTCAGACCTTGGTGGCGAGAATGATGCAGACGACCTCGGCGAACAGCGTCACGCCTTCGATGAGCGCCGCCGCGATGATCATGGTGGTGCGGATGTCGCCGCCGGCGGACGGCTGGCGCGCCGTCCCTTCCATCGCCGCCGCGCCCACCCTGCCGATGCCGAATCCAGCGCCGAGCAGCGCCAGCCCGACGCCGAGCCCTGCCGCGAGATACCCCAACGAGAATTGGTTCACGTCGCTCCTCCTCCTCTTACCCTTCCATGCCTCGCCGCCCGGGCGGCCGGGAGAGGCTGATTGTCGCGGGGTGTGGACCCGAAGGCCGCCGTCGGCCCAGCCCGCGTTGCTGCCACAGCGTCAGTGAGCGTGTTGCGTCATCCCGATGAAAACCGCGGAGAGCATCGTGAACACGTACGCCTGCACGAGAGCGACGAACAGCTCCAGGAGATAGATGCCGAGCGCGAACGCGACCGAGACCGGCGCGATGAGCGGCGAGATGAGCACCGTCAGCGCGATGAGGAAGAAGATCACGATGTGCCCGGCCACCATGTTCGCGAAGAGTCGGACGGTGAGTGCGAACGGCTTTGTGAACAGCCCGAGCACCTCGACCGGCACCATGATCGGGAACAGCCACTTGGGCACACCGGCCGGCACGAGATGCGCCCAGTAGCCGACCGCCCCTTGCGCGCGCATCCCGGCGATCTGCGTGATGACGAAGGTGAAGAGCGCCAGCACGACGGTGACGCCGAGGTTTCCGGTCGCCGTGGAGATGCCGGGGAACTTGCCCGCGATGGCGGGGATGGGCAGCAGCCCGGCGACGTTCATGAACAGGATGAAGAAGAACGCGCTGCACAGGTACGGCGTGTACAGGTCGGCGTGGTGGCCGATGTTCTTCACCGCGATCTCGTCGCGCACGAAAAGCACGAACGTCTCGACCAGGTTGTAGCCGCCCTTCGGTACCATGGCGCGCCGGCGCACCGCCGCGGCGAGCAGGAGCAGCAGGATGCCGGCGGCGATCCACATGTTGATCACGTGCTTCGTGATCGAGATGTCGACGTGGTGTGCGCCGATCCAGAACCCGAGCGGCACCCAGACCTCGTCGGCGACGTGATGGAAGATGTGCTCGGCGACGCCACCTTCTTCCTTCGCCTCGCCCGGTTTGCCTTCGCTCTGGGGATGTCCGCGGGTCTCGTGCGCCCCCGGAGCAACTTCCTGCTTGCCGAACGTGACCCCATGCTCGCCGGCGCGCGGCTTCTCGCTCTCGGGCACGGGAGCGGGCTTTTGCTCCTGGACTTCTCCGCGCCGTGGCTCCGGGTGCTGCGCGGCCTGCGCGAAGAGCAGGGCTGCGATGAGCGCGATGGACATCGATCAGGCTCCTGCCCGCCGCGAAGCGCGCGACGAGCTCCACACGTACGCGACCTCCACGGCCTGGGTCGCGACGTACAGGCCGAAGAACCACGCAGCATAGGTGAGCGCCGCACCGGAGCGCGCGCCCGTGAGAATCAGCCCCGCGGCAACGGCGATCATGCGCGCGAAGAACCCCGCGACGAACGCAGCCAACAGCCCGTTGACGCCGTGCGGAGCTCCAACGGCGAGCGCCGGCAGCGCGAAGAACGCGGCCGCTGCCGCCGCAGCCGCGCCGTGCAGCGCGCCTGACTGCGACGCGTACGTCGCCGCTCCGACTGCCACGGTACACAGCGACGCGGAGGCGAGCAGGTACGGCAGCAGGGCGGGGCGGATGCGAGTCGACGCTGCAGCCTGGTTCACTTCTTCTTTCCGATCGCCAAGACCGATTTGAAAAACAGGTAGAACCCGAGACTGGTGCCCAACACCGCGCCACTGACCAGAAGCCAAGGCGTCGTGTGCAGCTTGCCGTCCGCGAACCAGCCGATCAGCGTCCATAGCGCGACCGACCCCGCCAGCTGCCAGCTGGCGTCGAGGTACGGCGCCGCTCGCCGGTAAGAGTCGGCGACGTCCGTGCTCTGACCCTCGCTGGGCCGCTTTTCCGGCAAATCGCCGCCCGCTTGCGCAAAAATGGCAGCGCCCCATAGCACGGGCCGAGACGACGCGTCAACGAGTGGGAACGCCTCGGGATTTTTCCTTGCCGGCGCATGGTATCGTCGGGCGTATGCTCCGGCCGTCCGGTTCGCTGCTCGCCTCCTCTCGTGCCGCGCAGCGTCGAAGCTTTCGGGTCGAGGTCGGGCGGGCGCTGTGGGCGCTCGCTCGGCAGATCAGCGCCGCGGCGAGGGACGTCTGCGGCTCGGCCTGGGACATGGTGGTGCTGCTCTGCCTGCCGTTCGCATACTTCGCGGGCGCCTACCTGGTCCTCGATCTGCCGGCGCGGCTCGCCGCCGGGCGCGTGCACTTCACATCGGTCGGTTTGTTGGCGTTCGGCGCCGCAGTGGCGGTCTCGTTGCTGGGAGTGTCGCGCGCGATGCGCGACGCTCCACCGGTCGTCCCGGTGCGGCCCCGATTCGCGAAAGCCATGCTGCTCGCCGGCTGGAGCGCCGCGCTCCTGCTGACGGTTGCCGACCTGGCTGGCTAACGTCCGCCTCCGATTCCCACCCGGCGTGGTCGTGCCGAGACTTCCCGCACAAGGAGGTCGTCATGGTGCGCGCAATTCTCTCCTTTCTTTCCATGCTCCTCTGGGCACCCGCGTTGGCGCTCGCGCAGGCTGGCGGCCAGGGCGGCGGCGGCGCCGGAGGCACGGGCGCAGGCGGCGCGACGGGAACGGGCGCCGGCGCGGGCGCGGCTGGCGGCGCCGGAACGGCGGCGACGGGTGGCGGCGGCGGCGCGTGGGTGTGGTGGATCATCGTCGCGATCATCGTCCTCGCCATCATCTGGTGGGCGGCGGGATCCGGGCGGCGTCGTCGGCCCGTGACGTAAGCAGCGCGATTGACCGGACGCTCCGCGGACGCGCCCGCGGAGAGCTGCGCGACAGCGGCGGCCGGGTGGCTCGTCCGCCCACGCCGTCGCCGGCGTGCTTTGCCCGCGATTCCTAGCTTTCGTTCGGGAGGATCGTGCATGGCAAGGACGTTGCGCGAGCAGGTGGTGGTCGTCACCGGCGCCTCGAGCGGCGTAGGGCGCGCCATCGCGCGAGCGTTCGGACAAGCGGGGTGCCGCGTCGGACTGGTCGCGCGGACGCGCGAAGCGCTCGGGAACGCTGCGCGCGAGATCGAGATGGCGGGTGGCGAGGCGCTTGCGCTGCCTCTCGACATCGCAGACGCCCCGGCGGTGGACCGCGCAGCCGACGAGGTGGTGGCGCGGTGGGGCCGGATCGATACCTGGGTGAACGACGCGATGGTGTCGGTCTTCTCGCCCGTCCGCGAGATGACCGCGGAGGAATACCGGCGCGTCACCGAGGTGAACTATCTCGGTACCGTCTACGGAACGCTGGCCGCGCTCCGGCACATGCGGCGCGTGGGAGAAGGAACGATCATTCAGATCGGTTCCGCGTTGGTCTATCGATCGATCCCGCTGCAGAGCGCGTATTGCGCCTCCAAGGCGGCCATCCGCGGGTTCACGGATTCGCTCCGCTGCGAGCTCGCGCACGAGAAGAGCCGCATTCGCGTCAGCATGCTCCAGCTCCCGGCGGTGAACACACCGCAGTTCGACGTGGTGCGTACGCGGCTGCCTCGCCATCCCAAGCCCGTGCCGCCCATCTACCAGCCGGAGGTGATCGCGCAAGCGGTGCTGCGCGTGGCGGAGCGACCGGTCCGCGAGTTGTGGCTCGCGCCAAGCGCGCTCAAGGCGATCGTCGGCCAGCGCATCATCCCGGGGCTGCTCGACCGTTACCTCGGCCGCATGGGGTACGACGCGCAGCAGACCGACGAGCCGGTCGCGCCCGGCCGTCCGGACAACGTGTTCACGCCGCTGCCGGGCGACCGCGGGGCGCACGGGCGATTCGACGCCGAGGCGCGCCCGCGCAGTTTGGAGGTCGAGGCTCGGTTGCACGCGCGCACCCTCGGCGCGGCGTTCGCGGCCGCCGCTCTGCTCGGCTGGTTCGGGGTGCGCGTATGGCGCCGCTGATGCGCAAATCGTTCCACGTGGAGCACCCATGGAGGAGCTCGCTCGCGGCGGGCTTCGCGGCCACGGCAGCGTTGGGGCGCTTCGAATGGCTGGAGCGCGCCGCGCTCGGCAAGGAGCCTGCGTATGCGCCGGCGCGTGTCGCGGACCGCCTGTTCGGGTCGCGGCGACTGGGACCGCTGCTGCGCTGGACCTACGGACCCGCGCTGGGTGCGCTGTACGGTGTGATCAGCTCACGGTTCCGGATTCCCGCCATCGCGTTCGGCGCGGCGGTGGCAGTGGGCGAGTCGATCGCCATGCCCAAGCTCGGCGCTCTTCCTCGCCTGCACGGCCGCGAGCGCGCGGCGCTGTTCCTCCACGCCATCGCGTTCGCGCTCGCCGCGGAAGCGGCGCTCCGTCAAGCGCGCAGCGCCTCGCCGAGCGCCATGACGGTCTGATCGATCTCCTCTCCCGCGTGCTCGCTGGAAAGGAACGCCGCCTCGAACTGACTCGGAGGCAGGTAGACTCCGCGCAAGAGCATGGCGCGATGGACGGCGGCAAACCGCTTCGTGTCGGCGCGCTTCGCGCTCGGATAGTCGTTCACTTCACCGGGCGCGAAGAAAATGGTCCACATCGAGCCCACCTGGTTCACCTGCGCGGGCACGCGCGCCGCGGCGCACGCCTCGCGCAGCCGGGCACAGAGCTCGACCGTGCGCTGCTCGATCTGCTCGGTGAATCCGCGCTGCCGCACGAGATCGAGCATCGCGCAGCCCGCCGCCATCGCCACCGGGTTCCCCGACAGCGTGCCCGCCTGATAGATCGGCCCGTCAGGCGCCACCTGAGCGAGGATGTCTTCGCGCCCTCCGTAAGCGCCGACGGGTAAACCGCCGCCGATCACCTTTCCCAGGCAGGTGAGGTCCGGCTCGATCCCGTATCGCTCCTGCGCTCCGCCGCGGGCCACGCGAAAACCGGTCATCACTTCGTCGAGGACGAGCAACGCGCCCGCCGCGCGCGTCTCCTCGCGCAACGTCTCCAGGAACCCGGGGCGGGGCAGCAGCACGCCCATGTTGCCCACCACCGGTTCCACGATGGCGCACGCCGTCTCGCGGCCTTGCGATGAGCGGAAGAAGGCGCGCGTCGCCTCCGCATCGTTGTAGGGGAGCACGGTCGTGAGCCCCGCCGTGGCGGCTGGCACCCCGGGCGAATCGGGCAGCCCGAGCGTCTCCACGCCGCTGCCCGCGCGCACCAGCAGGCTGTCCGCGGCGCCGTGATAGCAGCCCTCGAATTTGACGATCCGGTCGCGTCCGGCGAACCCCCGCGCCACACGCAACGCGGCGGAGGTCGCCTCGGTGCCAGAGGAGACGAAGCGCATGCGTTTCATCGACGGGACCAGCGCGCGCACCTTCTCGGCCAGATCGGACTCGCGCGGTGTGGGCGCGCCGAAGCTCGTACCGTGCGCGGCGGCGTCGGTCACCGCCTTGACGATGTCCGGATGTGCATGGCCGGCGAGGAGCGGTCCCCAGCTCAGCACGTAGTCGACGAGACGGTTCCCGTCGACGTCGATGAGGTGCGCGCCTTCTCCGCGCGCGATGAAGAGCGGATCTCCGCCCACGGCCCGGAACGCGCGCACGGGACTGTTGACGCCGCCCGGGAACAGCGCCTTGGCGCGCGCGAGCTCCTTCTGCGACTTCGCTGTCTTCATGGCGGCGCAAGGAGTAGCACGCCGCCTGACCGCGCGGTGCGCGCGGGCAGATCGATCAGTGCGTCGAGGCGCGGCCGTTGCGCGCCAGGCCCCGATCGAACACCGCCGAGAGGTTGTGCGGGTCGACCGACTTCGCCATGTCGAGGCGGCGCTGCGCGCGCTCGAGCGCGAACTGCACGACGTCGGGCGACTCGTGCTTGGGAAGCGCTTGCGTGAAGGCCTGCACCGCGTGCGCGTCGTCGCCCATCTCGACCAGGCAATTGCCTATCTCGAATCGTGCTTCCGCATCTTCCTTGGTGTCGGGGTACTGCTGCGTCACCTTGCGGTATGCGGCGACCGCATCCGCGTGGCGCCCCGACAGGTGATACGTCGATGCGGCCAGAAGCGCGGCAGCTGGAGCGAGCTTCGATTCCGGCCAGCGGTTCTGCAGCTCGGCGGCGGCTGCCCGGGCCTCGTGGTAGTCGCCGCGGTCACTCAGTGCACGCGAGATCTTGAGCTGTGCCGCGTCGGCGCCGGAACGATCCGGCGCGGCGGCGACCTGGTCGCGCCACGCCTCGAGCGCACCGCGGAAGTCTCCCAGGCGCAGGTCCAGGTCTCCCAGCCGCTCGCGCGCTTCGAACGATTCGGGAGCGGTCGGGTATCGCTTCACCAGCTGCCGGTACTCCTGCGCGGCGCAGCGCGGGTTGTCGAGGTGCAGCGCGCACAGATCTCCAGACAGCTTCAGTGCGCCGCGGCGGACGTCGTCGGCCCCGCCGCCGCGTTCGTCGCCAAGTTGGAAGAGCGCCGCGCGGGCCTCGATCAGCGCCGCGTTGTGGTGCCCCGCCAGCGCGAGGTCGCGCGCTTGCTCCAATTTCGCAGCCGGGCTCTTGCCGCATGCGCAGAGCAGCAGGGCGGCGGCGATTGCCGGTGCAATCGATTCTCGGGGCATCAAGAAATCGCTACCAGTTTCGCCGGTTGCTCGCAACGCATGAAAGGTGCGCGCCCGCGCACGCGATGCGTGCGGGTGGTGCGCGGTGGGATGCGGCGATGTGGCGCAACCGCGTGAAATCAGTGCGGCCGTCGAGGCATGCACCGATCGGAAAGCGTGTCGCGGCGCCGGCGCCCTTCAGGATTCATCGGAGCCATCCGGCGGACTGCCGTCGTCATCTTCGAGGCCCGCCGCCGCTTGCTGGGCCGCCACTTCGGCCGCCGCCTCCGCCTCGCGCTCTTCGGGCGCACGCGTGGCGCCTACCACCTTCTCCCCCTCCTGGCGCAGATCGATGAGCCGCACGCCTTGCGTGTTGCGCCCGATGAGCGACACCTCGGCGACGCGAGTGCGGATGATCATCCCCTTGTTGGTGATGATCATGACCTCGTCGGCGTCGGTGACCTGCAGCATCGCCACCACCTTGCCGTTCCGGTCGCTGGTCTTGATGTCGATGATCCCTTTGCCGCCACGGTGGGTGCGCCGGTACTCGTCGATCGCGGTCCGCTTGCCGTAGCCATTCTCCGTGACAGTGAGGAGCGTCGAGCCGGAGTGCATCAGCTCGGCGCCGACGACGTGGTCGCCCTGCTCGAGCGTGATTCCCTTCACGCCGTACGCGGTGCGTCCCATCGGCCGCGCTTCTTTCTGTTCGAACCGGATCGCCATGCCGTCCGCGGTGCCGATCACGACGTCTTCCGTTCCGCGGGCGAGCATCACCGAGACGAGCGAGTCGTTCTCCTCGATGGAGAGCGCCTTCAGGCCGCTCGGCCGCGGACGCGAGAAGGCCGACAGAGCGGTCCGCTTCACGAGGCCGTTGCGCGTCACGAACGAGATGTACGGCCCCTTGCTGATCTCGATTGCGTCCTCGGCCGTGGCGCGCGCCTCCTCTTCCGCGCTTCGCGGGCGCTCGCCTTCGTCGCTTCGCTGAGACCGCTCGGGCGCGTCAGCCTCCGCTTCCGCGTCGTCCTGCTCCACGGCCCTGGTGGGAAGCTCCTTCACCGGAAGCAGCGCCGCGACCTTCTCCTCGGGCCCGAGTTGGACCAGGTTGACGATCGCTTTGCCACGTGCGGCGCGGCCGGCCTGCGGCAGCTCGTGGACCTTGAGCCAGAACACCCGCCCCTTGTTGGTGAAGAGCAACAGGTACGCGTGCGTCGAGGCGACGAAGATCTGCTCGATGAAGTCGTCGTCCGACGTCATCGCGCCCGTCTTGCCCTTTCCGCCGCGCTTCTGCGCGCGATAGAGCGACACCGGATTGCGCTTGACGTACCCGGCGTGGCTGACGGTCACGACCATGTCCTCGTCGGCGATCAGATCCTCGTCGGAGAGGTCGCTCGCCTCGCCGACGATGTCCGTGCGGCGCGCGTCGGCGAAGTCGCGCTTCACCTCGCGCAGCTCGTCCTTGATCACGGTGAGGAGCAGCTCTTCGCTGCTCAGGATCGCCGTGAGGCGCGTGATCAGCTTCTGCACCTCGCTCAGCTCGTCGACGATCTTCTGCTTCTCCAGGCCCGTAAGGCGCTGCAGCTGCATCTCCAGGATCGCCTTCGCCTGCACCTCGGACAATCCGTACAGCGACTGCAGCTGGCTCGACGCGATCTCCCGATTGGCGCTCGCCTTGATGACCGCGATCATCTCGTCGATGTGGTCGAGCGCGATCTTGTAGCCGAGGAGGATGTGCTCGCGCTCGCGCGCCTTGCGCAGGTCGTAGCGCGTGCGCCGCGTGACGACGTCGCGGCGGTGGGCGATGAACCGCTCGAGGAGCGCCACCAGCCCGAGCGTGCGCGGCTGCCCGTGATCGATGGCGAGCATGGTGGCGCCGAACGTGTCCTGGAAGAGCGCGCTGTGCTGGTAGAGGTTGTTCAGCACGACTCCCGTAACCGCGTCGCGCTTCGTCTCGACGACGGCCCGGATGCCCTCCCGGCTCGACTCGTCGCGCAGGTCGCTGATACCCTCGAGCTTCTTCTCCTTCACCAGCTCGGCGATCGACTGAATCGCGCGCGCCTTGTTGACCTGGTAGGGGACCTCCGTGACGACGATCGTGTCGCGCCCCGTCTTCTTTTCGGTTTCGATCTCGACTTTCGCGCGCATCCGCAGGATGCCGCGGCCCATCTCGTACAGCGCGCGGATCGGCGCGACGCCCATCAGGATGCCGCCGGTGGGAAGGTCGGGACCCTGGATGCCACCGGGAAGGGTTCCGCCGAGCTTCGGATCGAGCAGATCGCGCAGCTGCGCGTTCGGGTGATCGATGAGCCAGATGCAGCTCTCGATGACCTCGCCCAGGTTGTGCGGCGGAATGTTCGTCGCCATGCCGACGGCGATGCCCGCCGAGCCATTCACGAGCAGATTCGGGAACCGCGCGGGAAGCACGCTCGGTTCGGTAGTGGAGTCGTCGAAATTGGGGACGAACTCGACCGTGTCCCTGTCGATGTCGGCGAGCAGCGCCTCAGCGAGGCGCGTCAGGCGCGCTTCCGTGTAGCGGTACGCCGCCGCGCTGTCACCGTCGATGGAGCCGAAGTTTCCCTGGCCGTCGATGAGCGGAGCTCGCAGGTTCCATTCCTGCGCGAGCCGCACCAGCGCGTCGTACACCGCCGCGTCGCCGTGCGGGTGGTAGCGCTTGAGCACTTCGCCGACGGTGCCGGCGCATTTGGAGTACCGCCGGTTGTGCAGCATCCCTTGCTCGAACATCGCGTAGAGGATGCGGCGGTGGACCGGCTTCAACCCGTCGCGCACGTCGGGCAGGGCTCGCCCGACGATCACGGACATCGAGTAGTCGAGATACGCCTGGCGCATCTCGTCTTCGATCGCGACTGGAATCAGAGAGGGAGCGGTTGCTTCAGCCATGTACGGGGGCCTTTGCGAAGGTCCCGTTTTGTACCGTGGCTGCCGGGTGGCCGCCATCGGAATCTGGCGGCCTTTACACGTTCATTTCGACGGGCGATTCTGCGGCGCGGTGAACGTCACCATTCCGCAGTTGCTGCCCGTTCTCGATGTCGCCCTGCTCCTCTTGCGGCTGATGGTCGCGGCCGTCTTCTTGACCAGCGGCTACCGCCATCTCAAGGACCCGAAGGGCAGGGCCGAAAGCATCGGGACGAGCCCCGCGTTCACCGCCGTTCTCGGCGCGGGCGAGACGCTCGGCAGCCTCGGCGTCGCGACTGGCGTGCTGGTGCAGCCTGCCGCGATCGGCTTGATCCTCATCATGCTGGGCGCGATCCAGAAAAAGGTCTTCGTGTGGAAGACGGGGTTCTGGGGAGAGAAGGCGTCCGGCTGGCACTACGACCTGATGCTCGCCCTGATGAGCTTCGTGATCCTCTGCTCGGCGGGCGGCAGGCTCGTCATCCGGCTCTGAGGGCCGTCCTTTCTACAGATTGTCGAGATGCCGGCGCGCTTCGCGGCCCGCTTCGCTTCGCGGGTCGCATTCTTCCGCTTGCCGCAACGCCTCGCGTGCCGCCGCCTTGTCGCCACGCAATTTGAGCGCGATCCCGCGGCCCAGGTGGGCGCCAGAGTGCCGGCGGTCGATCGAAAGCGCCTTGTCGAATTCGGCGAGCGCCTTCTCCATCTCGCCTTCCTGCAGCCAGCGCCGCCCGTCGGCGACGTGCTGATCGGCGTTCGACACGAACTCCACGTCGAGCACCGCCTTGCCCACCACGTGCCCGAGCACGACGCGCAGCGGCCCGAACCACCAGAAGCTCGCTACTTCCGCGGCGGCAACCACCGCGATGGGAATTTCCGCGATCTGCTTGCCGCGGAACTTGATGCGCACGCGCGTGTGGTGCCCCTTCGTCATGAGATCTCGCGCCTGCGCAGTTACCCGCGCGAATGCCGTCTCCAGGCCTTCCGACAGGTCGACGGCGACCTTCTTCGCGGTCTCGCCCGCCTTCTCGGCTGCCGGCCGCGCCTTCTCCGCGAAATCGGACAGCTTCTTCGCCGCGCGATCGGCGATTTCCGCCCACTCGCCGTTCGTCGGCGGCGGCGGATTCGGCGTGGCCTTCCGCTCGCTGCGCGGCACGGCGCGCCGCCGACGCCGCTGCGTCTTCTTCTGCGTGCCTTCGCGGTCCGCCATCGTCTCCTCCGTCGCACCGCAGTATGCTCCGCCGGCGTCGCTGCCGCCACGCGGAGGACCGCGCAGCCCATCGG
>Ga0209474_10001513_pt1 | contig 22454 bp, 18 predicted proteins | sample GraSoiAngelo_145_FD_185902 | JGI IMG/M metagenome (GOLD analysis project Ga0209474, IMG submission 185902) | Grasslands soil microbial communities from the Angelo Coastal Reserve, California, USA - 14_1009_05_20cm (SPAdes) (version 2) | ecosystem: Environmental > Terrestrial > Soil > Grasslands...
TTGGAACCCTGTTCCGAACCCCGAAGAATACGGTCGACTTTTGAAATCCTTTGTGCAAGCTGTCCATGGCGTGGATCCCCGGGCAAAAGTGATATATGGCGGTCAGGCGGATCCAAGCAGGGACTTTACAAAGCGTGCTCTCGATACTTGTCAGTGTGCTTCAAGCATTGATGTCTATGCCTATCACACCTACCCGGGTTACGGCCGCAATCTCCACCCCGAAACGATGGATTCCGGCGCTTACCATGCGGAGTCTCCCAAAGCCCTGCGTGAACTCGTAAGGAATTACCCCGGTATTCGCGCGGGCATCCCCTTTTTTGATGACGAGTTCAATTCCATACCCTCCTGGGAGGGTTCAGATGAATCCGTGCAAGCAAAATATGTCCCCCGAGGTCTGATCTACAATTTAGAGGCTGGAGTAAAGACGTTTCCGTGGCTCCTTACGGCTGCCCCGGATGGTAACGAATATGACGATTTCGGGTTTCTCCACGGACTGACATATCACGAAAATGATTTCACACCGCGCCCGGTCTTCGGCGCGCTGCAAAACACCAACGCCCTGTTTTCAGACACCAGATTCGAGCCGGCGATCCATATTTCCGGCGCGGACGTCCCAGCGCACATGCGCGACGACTATCCATTCATTGCTTATGGGTTCCGCTCAATCTCTGGTAAGGCAATCGTTGCATACTGGTTGGCGGGCCACAGTTATCCTGGGAATGCTTTTCCGCAGCTTTCCTCCGAACTCACGATCAAGAACACCGGCATCGAGTATCCGGTCTTGATCGATTTGGTCTCGGGCGATATCAAGCCCCTGGCCTGGAAAAAGGGGACTACCGATACCCTGGAAGCCTTGCCACTGCGCGACAGCGTGATGGCTATAGCCGACGAGACCTATTTCGATTGGCCCGTATTGCCCGAGACGCCTAGCTCACTCAACATTGTTTCGAGCGGGAATTCTCTCAAGCTGACGTGGGCGGGCCACGAAGAAGCCAAAGGCATCATCGTAGAACGCCAGGTTAGCGAGAGCTCCAGTGACCGCGCGAGCGGGGATTGGCAGAAACTTGCGCGGCTGCCCGCCACAGCAACCGAATACAACGATTCAGCCGCCCCGCGCGGAAAATCCCTGGGCTATCGCGTGCGCGCGTTCAATGATGCCGGCGAATCCGCCTATTCGAATATCGTCCGAATACGGTGGTAGATCTTCGGTCCATCTGCAAAGGAATTCACCTATGCCGAAACTCGCCATCGCCGGAGGCAGACCCGTTCGCCGCAAGCCGTTCCCAGCTTGGCCCATCTATTCGAATCACGAAGCGCGCGCGCTCCTGCAGGTTCTTCGTTCTCGCAACTGGGGCGGCTATCCCTTTCCCAACACGCACGCCAGCGCGTTTGCGGCTAAGTTCGCGAAAGCTCACGGCGCAAAGTACGGAATCGCGTTGGCCAACGGCACTGTCGCCATCGAAGTCGCGCTAAGAGCCGCCGGCATCAAGCCCGGCGACGAAGTGGTCGTCCCCGCGTACACCTGGGAAGGCACGGTTGGTCCGATTCTGCTTCTCAACGCCATCCCTGTTTTCGTTGACGTGGATCCCGATACATACTGTCTCGACGCCCACCTCATCGAACGGGCTATCACGCCGAAAACGCGCGCCATTCTTCCCGTGCATCTCGCCATGAATTTCGCGGACCTCGACGAAATCCTGCGCATCGCTCGCTCCCGAAACATCGCCGTCATTGAAGATTGCGCGCACGCTCACGCTGGCCAGTGGCGCGGCAAGGGCGCAGGCGCTTCCGGGGATTTCGGTTGCTTCAGTTTTCAATCCAGCAAAATCATCACGGCGGGCGAAGGTGGCGCCGTCATTACCAGCAGCCTTGAGCATTTCGAACGCGCGCAGTCTTATGTGAATTGCGGGCGCGCCAGCATAACAGATCAGTTTCGCCACCGGCTCATCGGTTTCAACTATCGCATGACGGAATTTCAGGCCGCCGTTCTCGAAGTTCAGTTGCAACGCCTGCCAAAGCAAGCCAAAACTCGTCTTGTGAATATGGATTATTTTGAGAAGCGTCTTCGTGGCACTCCCGGCCTGGCGTTCCTTAAGCGCGACAAACGCATCACACGCTTGGCCGCTTACCAGTTCGTTTTCAAATATCTGCCTGAACACTTCGGCGGAATTCCCCGGGTCGCATTCCTTGCAGCGCTCGAAACAGAAGGCATTCCCTGCGACGGACTCTTTTACGAACCTGTCTATCGCAGCGCACTCTTTCCAGTCGACCCTGCGGACTTCCCGGCGCTCAGTTGGGGCCGCCCGGCGCCCCTAAACCTTAAAACGCTCTACCACTGCCCCGTCTCTGAGCGTGCCGCCTATAAGGAAGCCGTCTGGCTTCCTCACCATCTCTTCCTTGGCACACAGAATGACACGGACGACATCGCGGATGCGATCCTCAAGGTCTGCGAGAACATCAACGAGCTTCGCAGTCTCAAGCACCCCGCCATCGAACGCAAAGCAATGAGCCGCGCAGAGCGACCCCGTGTCGAAAAGCGCCAGTGGTAATCTGGATGCATGCCGGAATTGCCGGACATCACCGTTTATATCGAAGCGCTCGAGAAGCGCATTCTTAACCAGACGCTCGAAGGGGTGCGTGTCGTTAGTCCCTTTCTGTTGCGCACTGCAACTCCGCCGCTTACGAGCGCCAACGGCAAAAAGGTCCTGCGTCTGCGCCGCCTTGGAAAACGCATTTGCATTGGGCTCGAGGACGGCCTCTGGCTCGTCTTGCATCTAATGATCGCCGGCCGCCTTCACTGGAGGGCGCGCGCCGTCAAAGTTTCTCGGCCACGCGGTCTCGCTGCCTTCGACTTTCCCAACGGCTCGATCCTGTGGACGGAAGCGGGTTCGCAAAAACGCGCATCGCTCCACATTGTGGTCGGTGAGGAAGGCCTGCGTGCCTTGGATCCGGGCGGAACCGAAGTTTTGGACTCCGACGCTTCCCAGTTCGCCGCCGTTCTTCTTTCCGCCAATCACACGCTGAAACGTGCTCTTACGGATCCGCGCCTGTTTAGCGGGATCGGAAATGCCTACTCCGACGAAATCCTGTTTGAAGCGAGGCTTTCACCACTGGCGTTAACACAGAAAATGACCGCTCCGGAGATTCATCGCCTCTTCGAAGGCGTTCGAGTAACACTCACGCGCTGGACAGACAGCTTGCGTGCGGAGGCGGCCGGAAAGTTCCCCGAGAACGTGACGGCGTTCCGGGAGGGCATGGCTGTGCACGGCCGTTACAAACAACCGTGCCCGCGCTGCGGGACGAAAATCCAGCGCATCCGTTACGCTTCGAACGAAACCAACTATTGCCCCACATGCCAAACAGGGGGAAAGCTTTTGGCCGACCGCGCTCTCTCGCGCCTGCTTCGTGAAGATTGGCCGCGCACGCTGGAGGAACTCGAGCTTCTTACCTCCAAACGTACTTAGCTAGGCCATTTTTATGATGCACCGCATACCCTCGAACTGTCTGTCTGGGTGAGCTGGGCGAGCCAGCACTGCGCTTTTTGTTTTTGCGGCCCGTCGGCCACTCGCAAGTACTCGCGCAGTTCAGCCACCGCCTGGACGTGCTCCCCACGCCCAAGCAGAACTCCTACCAAGAGCAGTCCGTCTTCTGGGATGTCCTTTCGGGATTGCCTCAACGAATCCACAGCTTCTTGCGTATAGCGCTGCTGCGCCGCGAGGGCATGGCCCAACAAGCTAAGGGACATGACATTTCGTGGATCGATCTGAAGAGCTTGGCGGGCCTCAGCTTCTGAGTCGGGATACCGCTTGAGCAAAAGAAGTGCCAAGGAAAGATTGCTGTAAGTTTCAGTCCTTTTCGGATCGAGTGCGATGGCCTTCTCGAATTCACTCAGGGATTTCTCAGATGAACCTTCCATTAAATAGCTGGAGCCGAGGTTGTTATGCGCCTCAGCGAAATCCGCGCACATCTGAACGGCTTTTTCGAAGTGTTCAGCAGAACTCTTAAAATCATTGGCCAGGTAGGCCTTGCGTCCGCGTTTGAACTCCTTTATGGCTTTCGTGGGGATGAGCAGTTCGCGGGCAGAAACGGTTCCGGAGATTGGCAAGGAACTCTCCACTCGCGGTTCAACTTCTGTCAGGAAAAATAAATTCATCCGCTCGTGAAACCGAAAGGCGTCTGGGCCAGAAGTCATTCGGGGAGGGTAAGGACCAGATTGAAAGGAGCCGGAGGTGTAGGGACCAAAAGGGTTGGGAGGTTTTTGGGCTCGTGCGGGCAGACAGGACACTAAAACCATCAGCAGCAAGCAAAGAAACGGCTTCATCGGGATACTCCTTGGGTACACGGGGGCTGACGCCGCGGACACGGTTGCAATTTGTATGAGGACACCCCTAAAATGAGCCGAGGTTAAATGAAGAGCGCGAGCCCGCAAGGGCTTGCCTTCTCCGAGAGATCGACGCCGCTCCGGCCGCCAAACCAAAAGCGGCGCCGTCTCTTAACCCCACTTAGCTTCTTCGAAGTTTCCTCAACCTGAAAGACGAAGGACTCCCAAAGTTTGTTGCTAAGTTTCTGTTCGAATTTCAAAAATATGCGGGCCCTTAGGGGAAATCCCTTAATAGAGGGTGCAAGGTGAGAGCTCAATGCAAAATCGCGGCGATTGCTCCGTCAGCAATTAATGTGGAGACTGCCTCGATGTCAGGCGCAACCGGACGATCTACGGAAAGCATCCGTGATTTAGCGCGAACCACTTCATAGGCTTTCGTGGCAAGCTTGCCCGTTTTCAGCGGTGCCAGCAAATCGATCCCCTGACATGCGCACAACAGCTCTATTGCGATCGTGTTGCGGAGATTCTTCAGCATGCGTTCGAGCCGGCGCGCTCCGTTCATTCCCATGGAAACGTAATCCTCCTGATTCCCGGAAGTGGAAATCGAGTCCACGGAATGGGGCGTTGCCAGAGCCTTGTTCTCGCTTGTAAGAGCCGCAGCGGTCACCTGCGCGATCATGAATCCGGAATTCAATCCCGGCTCCGGAGTCAAAAACGCCGGCAGCATGCTGGTGAGTGGATTGGTCATCTGTTCGATGCGGCGTTCGACAATGCCGCCGAGCGTGGCGAGAGCAATGGCCGCCTGATCTGCCGCCATCGCCAATGGCTGCCCATGAAAATTCCCGCCACTCACGATGTCACCGTTTTTGTCATCGCGCACAAATACCAACGGATTATCCGTTGCGCTGTTCAATTCCACAGCTGCGATTTCCCGCGCCTGCGCCAGTGAATCACGCACTGCGCCGTGAACTTGCGGCGTGCACCGCAAACTGTAGGCATCCTGTACGCGCGGGTCCTTTTCCGCCGCACGATGGGACTCGCGTATCTGGCTTCCATCATTCAAATGCGCCAGGTTTCGCGCCGTCGTTGCGGCGCCAGCATAAGCCCGAGCATGCATGATCCGCGCGTCAAACGCTCCCGGGCTTCCGCGAAGCGCATCGAGCGAGAGCGAGGCGGCCACGTCGGCAGAGTCCACGAGAGTGTCCGCCTCCCGCAATGCCAGGCTCAGCAGTGCCAGCATTCCCTGCGTGCCATTCAATAAGGAAAGCCCTTCTTTGGCTTCGAGTTCGAGCGGCGTAATGCCCGCGCGTTTCATCGCCTCGCCGCCGGGCAATGTTTCATCGCGAAATACGGCCTGTCCCTCACCGATAATCACGTGCGCCAGATGCGCGAGAGGCGCAAGGTCGCCGGATGCGCCGACTGAACCCTGCGATGGAATCACGGGTTGCACTTTTGCATTCAACATCTGACAAAGCATCTCCACGACGCGCGGCCGCACACCGCTGAGTCCCTTGGCAAGCGCGTTTGCGCGCAAGACCATTAGCGCACGTGTTTCGTTTTCGCTTAGCGGTGCCCCTACTCCGCTAGCATGCGACCGCACCAAATTTACCTGGAGCTGCCGCACCTGCTCTGGAGAAATACGCACCGATGCGAGTTTGCCAAAGCCCGTGTTGATCCCATAAGCCGTCTCGCCGGAAGCTACAAGGCGTTCCACCACGCCGCGCGAGGCATTCATGCGCTCGACCGACGCGGGAGCAAGCCCGACAGTTTCGCCGCGCAGAGCCACGGCGTAGAGCTGCGCAAACGTGAGGTCGTGGCCCGTTAGCAAGACGCTCATGCGTGACTCCGGTGCGGCTCTGGCACTCCCACCGCGACCATAATGCGCCGGTATTTTTCGGGAAGTAATTTCGGCCGCCCGTTGCTTCCGCAAATGACGTGAGTCGTCTCGCCGTTGGCCAGCACTTTTCCATCCGCATCGCGAATCACTTCATACGAAAACACGATGACGCGGTTTCGCGACTCCATAATGCGCGTGCGGATGCGCAGCTCCTCGTCATAGCGCGCGGAGTCATGGTAACGACAGTGCGCGTCGGCCACTACAATGCGGCAGTCATCTTCTTTTTCCATCTTTTTGTATTCCACCCCCAGCGCGCGCATCAACTCCACGCGGCCCACTTCAAACCAAATCAGAAAGTTCGCGTGATACACAACTCCCATCTGGTCCGTTTCCGCGTAACGCACGCGCACTTTTGCATCGTGATATTCGAGCATTCGAATCTCTCTGGCTATTCCGGTTTCCCTTGCCACACGGGCTTGCGTTTCTCGAGGAACGAGGCAAGGCCTTCCTTGAAGTCAGGAGTGCAGCGGATGCGCGCGTTTTCGAGGATGGCGCGCTCGAGGTCGTGGTCAACGCTTGGAGCGGCGGAGGAGGTCATCAAACGCTTTGCGCGAGACAGGCTTCCAGGGCTGGCCGCGATCAGCACTTGGGCGAGTTCCTTCGAACGCGCAACGAGATTTTCCGCCGGAACGATTTCATTCACTAATCCAAACTCTTTCGCTTCCGCAGCTTCGAGGATTCTTCCGGTAAGCAGAAGGTCGCGCGCTTTCTTTTCCCCGATTTGACGCGTCAGAAACACTGAGACAATCGCGGGGAGAAATCCGATCTTCACTTCGGTATATCCGAACTTTGCTTCCGGCACCGCCAGAGTGAAATCGCACAGCGTGGCAATCCCGCACCCTCCCGCCAGCGCAGCGCCGTTGACCGCCGCGATCAGTGGCCGCGGAAAACTCCAGATGCGCCGGAACATTTTCGCCATCCGCCGCGAATCTTCCTGGTTTTCCGCGGGCGACTGCTGTGCAATCGCCGCAAGCATTTCCAGATCCATGCCGGAGCAAAATGCTTTTCCCGTGCCCGTCAGAATTCCCACGCGAGCATGGCTCCTCTCGATTTCATCGAGCGCCGATTGCAGTTCGGCAATCATCGCAGCCGACATGGCGTTGCGTTTGTCCGGGCGGTTCAGCGTGATCGCCGCGATCTGTCCGGCGATGTCCAGGATGAGCGTGGAATACATAATTCAAATCTCCTCTCAATTCACGAGTGGAGCATGAGCGTATTTTGCGCGAATCTCATTGGTCATTTCGAGCGCTTTGGATAGCCGCGCGGGCTCAATTCCCGGATCGGCGCCGGCCTTGCCAAGCGCGGCCAGCACGTCTTCCGTCGCAATGTTGCCAACCAGATTATCTCCGGCAAACGGGCAGCCGCCGAGCCCCGTAAGGGCGCTATCGAACCGCCGGCATCCCGCTTCATATGCTGCCAGGATTTTTTCTTCCGCATTCTCAGGCCGGCTGTGCAGATGCACACCGAGCTCGATTCCCGCAACATGGCCCTTCACCTGTCGGTACAAATCGCCCACGACCTCTGGCGTCGCTGTGCCCGCCGTGTCGGCCAAAGAAACCGTCCGAACGCGCGTGTTCTTGAGCCATTCCAAAGTGTCGGCAACGATCTCCGGCCCCCAGGGTTCGTCGTACGGATTTCCAAAGGCCATCGAAATATAAATAACCAATCCCCGATTCGCCGCAACGGTTTCCTTTTTTAATTTCTCTACCAGTGCGCGGGATTCGCCACGCGTCATGTTGGCGTTCGCGCGGCGGAAATAGGCCGACACCGAATAAGGGTAGCCGATGGTGGTCACGCCCGGTGTAGCCAGCGCGCGCTCCAACCCTTTTTTGTTGACGGCAATTCCTATGATTTCCGGCGGCTTTACATTCGGGGGGAGGGAAGCGGTGAACTTTGTCATCACCTCTTCGCTGTCCGCCATTTGCCTGACGTGCTTTGGCGAAACGAAGCTGACCGCGTCAATGTGGCGGAATCCGGCGATTACAAGCTCCTGCAGATATTCCGCTTTGTAATCGGTCGGGATAAAATCCGGAAGTCCCTGCCACGCATCCCTCGGGCATTCTATGATTTTCGTTGTCTCTTCCACTCGCTACTCGCTCTCCTTATTCAATTCTACTCGCAGCCGCAATCATCAAGAGTGGCAGAACCTGGACAATGAAATTGGCGAGAAGCGCCCGGAGCACGATTTCGAGTTTGCTCAAGTCTGCAGCACGCCCGTCTTAAACTCTCGAATTTCAGGGTTAAGTGAGGCCGCTTCCAATGCCCAGATAAGCGCCTCTCGCGTGTGCGCTGGGTCAATGATGGCATCCACCCAAAGGCGAGCGGCGGCGTAACGTGGATCCGTCTGATGCTCATAAGTGCCGCGGACGAATTCGTACAATTCTTTCTTCTGCTTTTCGTCGACTTTCTTGCCTTCGCGTTCGAGTTGCTTCAACTTGATTTCCACCAGCGTGCCCGCTGCAGAATCGCCGCTCATCACCGCGTAGCGCGCCGTCGGCCATGCAAAAATAAATCGCGGATCATAAGCCTTTCCGCACATGGCATAATGACCCGCGCCAAAACTGCCCCCACAAATCACTGAAATCTTGGGAACCACGCTGTTTGCGACCGCATTGACCATTTTTGCGCCCGCGCGGATGATCCCGCTCCACTCCGCGTCTTTGCCGACCATGAAGCCGTTCACATCATGCAGAAAAACAAGCGGAATGCGGTTCTGGTTGCAATCCAGAATGAAGCGTGCCGCCTTTTCTGCGGATTCGGTGTAAATGACTCCCCCAAATTCAATGCGTTTCTGATCCGAGCCGCGCGCCTGCGTCTGGACGTGCTTTTTCTGATTAGCCACAATGCCGACCGCCCACCCGCCAACGCGCGCATACCCGCAAAGCAGCGTCTCGCCATATTCGGCGCGATATTCCTCGAATTCGCCCGCGTCCACAATGCGCGCGATGATTTCCCGCATGTCGTACTGTTTGGCAGGATCGCTCGAAAATATCCCGTAGATTTCGTCCCCGGAATAGAGCGGTTCCCGTGCCTGCACATGGCTGAACGGTGAGGGGCTGGGCGCGCCTACTTTGTCCACAAGCGCACGAATCCGCGCGATACACGCTTCATCATTCGGCTCGCGGAAATCCACCGTGCCACTGATTTGAGAATGCATTTTGGCGCCACCAAGCTCTTCGGCCGAAGATTTTTGCCCAATAGCGGCCTGCACCAGCGCAGGGCCCGCCAAAAACAATCCCGAGCCCTCCGTCATCAGAATGTGATCGCACATCACCGGAAGATATGCGCCGCCTGCCACGCACATGCCCATGATGGCGGTAATCTGTGGAATGCCTATCGCGCTCATTACTGCGTTGTTGCGGAACACGCGGCCAAAGTCGTCGGTATCGGGAAAAACGTCCTCCTGCAGCGGCAGAAACACCCCGGCGGAATCCACCAGGTAAATCGTGGGAATGTGATTCTCGATGGCAATATTCTGCGCGCGAATCACTTTCTTCGCCGTCATGGGGAAGAACGCGCCCGCTTTCACCGTAGCGTCATTCGCGATAATCATGAACGTACGCCCGCAAACCTTGGCAAGCCCGGTAACCGTGCCGGCGGAAGGCGCCCCGCCCCATTCTGCGTACATTTCGAATGCCGCATAAATCGCCAACTCGAAAAACTGCGAACCCGGGTCGATGAGTTTTGCGATGCGCTCCCGCGCCGTCAGCCGCCCTTTTTTATGCTGCGCCTCAATGGCTTTGGCGCCACCGCCCTGGCGAATCTGCTCCTCTTCATTCTTGATTTCCGTGAGGAGATCGATCATGCGGCGCGTGTTCTTTTCAAATTCGGGAGATTTGCGATTTGCGGCAGTTTTCAGGACGGAAGCGGACACGCTATGCCCTCACATATTCCTGACGGCTTTATGGCTCTAATTTTGGAGTGCGGCAGCCTTGCTTTTCTGGACGCAAGAAACCATTGTCCGGCCAGAGCTCACAGTATACGAGGTTTGCGCGGCCTGCGCGAATGAGAGCCTTCGAGGCCAGTACACCGAGGTGCAATTGTAGGCCGCAGGCCGACATAGCCAAACGCTGGCGCTCCGTCGCCGTCAAAGTATCGTATGAGGCAAAATGCTTGCACTCCCAGAGAAGCAAGGTAAGCTATGTCCAGGTTCTTCGGGACACCTGCGAGCGCGGTCAAGCGTCAATCTGTACCGATGTGTATCCATCTGAAAGGAAACTTTGATGAAGGCGTCTGATAAGCGTGTGCTGTTGCTCGCAGCAGGAGCATTCTTGATTCTTGCGGCGGGCTCCGCGGGACAAAACCCGGCTCCCTCACAACCGGCATTGCAAAGCTCAACAAAGTCTGCAGCCAATCCGCAAACGCAGAAGGCGGCTCCCAAGCCCGCACCACTGGAAGTGCCGCAGCTTAAATTCGAAAAATACAAGCTGCAGAACGGACTCCTCGTCATTCTTTCAGAAGATCACCGCTTGCCGATGGTTGCCGTCAATTTGTGGTACCACGTTGGCCCAGCGAACGAGCTTCCGGGGCGCACGGGTTTTGCGCATCTTTTCGAGCATATGATGTTTGAAGGCTCGCGGCATGTGCCCGGGAGTTCGCACCTTCACTACCTGGAAGGGGCAGGGGCCAGCGACATCAATGGAACCACCGATTTCGACCGCACCAATTATTTTGAGACGCTTCCCGCGAATCAGATAGAACTCGCGCTTTGGCTCGAGTCTGACCGCATGGGATATCTGCCGGACAAGTTGGATCAGGCGAATCTCTCGAATCAGCAGGACGTCGTGCGCAACGAACGGCGGCAAAGCGTGGAAAACCAGCCCTACGGAGTTGTGGAGGAGGGCTTGTTCCATCAACTCTTTCCGAAAGGCCATCCGTACTACGGCGATGTCATCGGTTCCCACCAGGACATCCAATCGGCGAAACTCGAAGATGTCAGGAATTTTTTCAAGCTCTACTATGCTCCTAACAATGCAAGCCTCGCGATCGTCGGAGACTTCGATCCCGAACACGCCAAAGAACTCGTAGAAAAGTATTTCGGCCCGCTCAAGCGCGGCGAAGACGCGCCAAGAATCACCGCGAAAACTCCGCCAATCACCGCCGAGCGCCGCGCCGTGATTCAGGACAACGTGCAGCTCCCGCGCGTCTATGAAGCGTGGCTCACGTCGCCGATTTTCAAGCCCGGTGATGCTGAGGCGGATCTCACAGCAACCGTCCTGGGAGGCGGAAAATCGAGCCGCCTCTACAAGAAGCTGGTTTATGAAAAACAGATTGCGCTTGACGTCGCCGCGAATCAGCAGTCGCTGATGCTGGGCTCCGAGTTTCAAGTGCAGGCCACGGCACGTCCCGGCGTGAAGCCTGAAGATTTGGAGAAGGCTATCAACGCGGAACTGGAAGCGTTCCGCGCGAATGGGCCAACGGAAGAAGAACTCAAGCGCGCGCGAAATGTGCTTGAATCGCGAATTATCGAAGGACTCGAAACGCTTGGCGGATTTGGCGGCGTTGCAGATCGCTTGAACAGCTACAACCATTATCTCGGAACCCCGGATTTTCTGGGTGCAGACATTGCCCGCTATGAAAACGCCTCCGTGGACTCGCTGAAGGCTTTTGCGCAGAACCAACTTGGCAACAACCAGCGTGTGGTGGTGTACGGCGTGCCCGGAAAACAGGACCTTGGCGCGGAGGTGCCGACACCAAAGGCCGAAGCGAAAGACACCGCAAAACTCGGCGGTGAGCCCGTAAACGCTGAGGCAGAATGGCGGAAGGATCCACCCAAGCCGGGCGCGTCCAGCGCGCTGCATCTTCCGGTTCCTCAAGAGTTCAAGCTTTCAAACGGGTTAACGGTCCTTTACAGCGAACGGCCGGGACTGCCCGTAGTTGCGGCGAGCCTCGTGCTTCGTTCCGGTAGCGGCGCGAATCCTGCCGACAAGCCCGGTCTGGCGAGTTTTGCGGCACGCATGCTGCAGCAGGGAACCACGACTCGCAACGCGTTACAGATTGCCGATAGCGCTGCCGATTTGGGAGCCTCGCTCGGCTCCCGCGCGTCGATGGACAGTTCCACTGTCGGCACGCAGGTGCTTACGCGGAATTTTCCCGAAGCGCTGGAGCTTTTGGCCGACGTAGCGCTGCATCCCACATTCCCGAAGGACGAAATCGAGCGCGTCCGAAAAGAGCGGGAAGCCGAGCTGGTGCAGGAAAGAGACGATCCATTCTCCGTTGCCACCCGCGTTATGAGGACGGCGCTTTACGGCCCCCATAATCCATACGGCTATCCGGATGTTGGCACTTCCGATTCGCTGAAAACCATTTCTCGCGAAGACCTGCTGAAGTTCTGGCAAGAGCACTATTTCCCGAATGACGCGGCGATCATCGTTGCCGGGAATATCAAGCTGGCGACGCTGAAGCCTTTGCTGGAAAAAGCGTTTGGCGCGTGGAAGCAAGGACAGCCCGCGACCGCGGTATCCGGCGCATTGGAAACCTCCGATGCGCGCCTGATTCTTGTCGACCGCCCCGGCGCTCCGCAAACTGCGCTCGAATGCTATGAGCTCGGCGCGGCGCGTTCGACGCCCGACTACGTTCCACTGGAAGTGGTGAACACCGAACTGGGCGGACTTTTCTCCAGCCGCATCAACATGAATCTGCGTGAAGCCCATGGCTACACCTATGGAGCCGGCTCTACTTTTGCCTATCATCGCCAGCCGGGGCCATTTCTTGCGTACTCGGCCGTTCGCACGGACGTAACCGCGCCGGCAACGACGGAAATCTTCAACGAACTGCGCCGCATGCGCGACACACAGATGACGCCGGAAGAGATGAAGCTCTCCAAGGATTCCATCACACGCTCCATGCCCGGGCGGTTCGAACACGGCGGCGACGCTGTGGGCACTTTTGCAGAGCTGTTCATTTACGGCCTGCCCCTGGATTACTTTTCAAAATTCCCTGACGCGGTCGACGCGGTCAATCCCGAACAGGCCCAGGCAACGGCGCAAAAATACATTCATCCCGAGAAGATCGCCGTGGTAGCAGTAGGCGACCGCTCGAAAATCGAAGACGAAATGAAAAAACTGAACCTCGGCAAAATGGAAGTTCGCGACCCCGACGGCAAAATCGTCCCATAAGCGAACGCCTGTCAACGGCTTTGCAAATGGAAGCCATTGACCGGAGGCAGTTCTCCGGATACGATTCGAATCAGGGCAAGGTTGGTACTTAGGTTTGTCGAATCTCGCCAAGGAGGCGCCTGTGCGAACGCATGAAGAGGTTTCTGCGGGCGGGTGTGTCTCCGCGGCTCTTTTGAATTGAGTTTGTAAGCCTTACAGCTCGCTCAAACGGACGGATTCACCCTTCCCGCGTTTTCCATTCCATACACTTCAAGTTGTTTTCTTTGGGCGCTAGCTGCGGCTGTGTGTTTTGTCATGGTCGCGCGAGGATACAGCCGTGTCGATTCTTCGTTGGGGATGGAACGATTATTTTGAAGCCGTTTGGAAAGATGCGGAGCGCCACGGCGCTGTGCCCGCACGAGTCATCGCACAAAGCCGCGGGATTTGGCGCATTGCGGGGAATTTCGGGGAGTGTCCGGCGGAAGTTGCCGGAAAGCTACGCCTTGCGGCAGCAGAAGGCGCAGACTGGCCTGCGGTGGGAGATTGGGTAGCAGTCGAGTTTCGCGGCGTGGGAAGCGCGGCGCGGATTCAGGATGTTCTTCCGCGCCGCGGCCGATTCGTCCGCAAAATGGCGGGAAAGAAAATCGCGGAGCAAGTGGTTGCCGCCAACGTGGACTTAGCGCTGCTTGTTTCCGCACTCGACGGCGATTTTAATCCGCGCCGAGTCGAAAGATATCTCACGCAGTGCTGGGAATCCGGCGCGAGACCCGTGGTCGTCTTGAATAAAGCGGATGTCTGCGAAACGCGGCAAAAGAAAATAGAAGAAATGGAGAAAGGTGCCATGGGCGTCTCCGTCTGCGCGGTCAGCGCGAAAACGGGTCAGGGATTAGGTGAATTGGAAAATTATTTCGCTCGCGGGCAAACCATTGTATTGCTCGGCTCTTCCGGTGTAGGGAAGTCGACGATCGTGAATCGCCTCCTGGGGCACGCCATTCAGGAAGTGCAGGAAGTGCGTGAATCGGACAGCCGGGGGAGGCATACGACAACCGCCAGGGAAATCTTTGTTTTGCCGGGCGGGGCATTACTGATGGACACGCCTGGCTTGCGCGAATTGCAACTCTGGGACGCGGACGAAGGAATTTCGCAAGCGTTTGCGGACATCGAGTCGCTGGCAGCACGTTGCCGGTTCGGAAACTGCCGTCACGATGGCGAGCCGGGATGCGCGGTGAAAGCGGCGATAGAAGCCGGCACGCTGGACATGGCGCGTCTTGAAAATTGGCGCAAGCTGGAACGCGAGCTGGCTTTCCTGAAGCGGAAAGTGGATCCGGAAACCAGTCGCAACGAAAAGCAGCGGGTCAAACGGCTCATGCGCGGCGTAAATAAAATGTATCGCGACAGGGAAAAGCGCTAAGCACTCGGAACGCGTTTGTGGATGAAGTTCACGATGTCTTGCGTGGAAGTGCCGGGAAGGAAAATTTCCGCAATGCCGGACTTCTTCAGAGCGGAGATGTCCGCTTCCGGAATGATGCCGCCGACGAGAACCGTAACGTCGTTCATGCCTTTCTCGCGCAGGAGATTCATGAGCTGAGGACAAATCGTGTTGTGCGCGCCGGAAAGAATGGAAAGGCCGATCACGTCCACGTCTTCCTGGATCGCCGCCGAAGCAATCATTTCGGGGGTTTGACGCAAACCGGTGTAGATGACCTCCATGCCGGCGTCGCGCAGCGCACGCGCAATAATCTTCGCGCCGCGGTCGTGTCCATCCAACCCCGGCTTCGCAATCAGCACTCGGATTTTCTTTTCGGGCATGGGTTACGTGATGGCGACTTCTTCGTAGGTGCCGAAGACGTCGCGCATGGCGTCGCAGATTTCGCCTAGGGTGGCGTAGGATTTCACCGCATCGAAGATGAACGGCATCAGGTTTTCTGTGCCTTTGGCGGCATGGCGCAGAGCGCTGAGGCGGCGATCCACTTCCGCCTGAGAGCGGTCGGCGCGCAGCTTGCGGAGCCGCTCGGCCTGGCGGTGCGCGACCGTCTCGTCAATCTGCAAAATCTCGAGCGGTTTTTCTTCGGAAACAAAATCATTCACGCCGACGATGATTTTTTCTTTTTTGTCCACCGCCACCTGGTAGCGGTAGGAAGCTTCGGCGATTTCGCGTTGCGGATAACCGCGCTCAATGGCGGCAACCATGCCGCCCATGGCGTCAATCTTTTCGATGTAATCCCATGCGCCATGTTCGACTTCGTTGGTGAGCGTCTCCACGAAGTAGGAACCGCCGAGAGGATCGACCATATTTGTGACGCCGGTTTCGTGAGCGATGATTTGTTGCGTGCGCAGCGCAATGGTCGCGGCAAACTCCGTGGGAAGCGCCCAAGCTTCATCGAGAGAGTTTGTATGCAAGGATTGCGTGCCGCCCATGACCGCAGCGAGCGCTTGAATCGCCGTACGCACCACGTTGTTGTAGGGTTGCTGCGCGGTGAGCGAACAGCCCGCCGTTTGCGTATGGAAACGCAGCGCCCAGGAGCGGGGATTCTTGGATTTGTAGCGCTCGACCATGGCTTTATGCCAGATGCGCCGCGCCGCGCGATACTTGGCAATCTCTTCAAAGAAATCATTGTGGGCATTGAAGAAAAATGAAAGCTGCGGCACGAACTCGTCCACTTCGAGGCCGCGGCGCATGCCCCATTCGACATATTCAAGCCCATCGCGCAGCGTAAAAGCCAATTCCTGAATCGCTGTGGAACCCGCCTCGCGGATGTGATAACCGCTGATCGAAATGGGGTTGAACTTTGGCGTGTTTTTGACGCCGAACTCAAAAGTGTCGATCACCAGGCGCATGGAAGGCCCGGGCGGATAGATGTATTCCTTCTGCGCGATGTATTCCTTCAGGATGTCATTCTGCAGCGTGCCGGAAATTTTCTTCCAGTCCGCGCCTTGCTTTTCTGCAACCGCGAGATACATCGCCCAGATCACAGCGGCGGGCGAGTTGATGGTCATGGAAGTGGTGACGTTGCTCAGGGGAATCTTGTCGAAGAGCACTTCCATGTCGGCCAGGGAGCTGATGGCCACGCCACATTTGCCGACTTCGCCTTCGGAGAGCGGATGGTCCGCGTCGTAGCCCATCAGGGTCGGCAAATCGAAAGCGGTGGAGAGCCCGGTCTGACCTTGGGAGAGCAGATAGCGGAAGCGGGCGTTGGTGTCCTCCGCGGCGCCGAAGCCCGCGAACTGGCGCATGGTCCACAAGCGCGTGCGGTACATCGTGGGATGAATGCCGCGCGTATAAGGAGGACCGCCGGGCAGACCCAGGTCACGTTCGGGATCCCAACCGGCCAAATCCGCCTCGCTATAAAGGCGGCGAATCGGATGACCGGAGGTTGTCGTGAAATCGTAGTCGCGTTCGGGGCTTTTCTCCAAGGATGGCTGGAGAGTGGTCTTCTCCCAGGCCAGTTCCTTGGCGGAGGGCTTGCGGTCGGGAACCGCAGGTTCCGCCGGGCTAAGAGTTTGCGTAGATCCTTTTGGCTTGTCGCTCATTCCTTGGTGTCTCCACGAGGGTTCCGACAGACGCGAAGCTTTTCTCGTATTTAATGCTATGCGAAAGGTGGAGGAGGGGCAAGCGTCGGTGGGCCAAGTTTGCAGATTTGCAGGAAGCACGGAGCGCAGCTTCGAGTGACGAGCGAAGAAATGAGCACAGGGGAGATCCCAACGAAGAGGTCGAAAGTCCACAGTGCCGACAAGATCGGAATCTTCGATTGACAGGTGGCAGCCGAAGACAAGAGCGAGACCGCGCACGCGCCGCAGTGCAAAGATGGATCCTTCGACTCGGCGCTTGCCCTTCCCGTCAGGAACGGGGCTGGCAGGACTCGCATGCTTATAAAGGTCCGACGCCAGTTGCCATTAGAGGCCCTGGAGGGCAGCGCTGCGAAGAGGGCACGACGTATCGTGCCCTACGCAGCGTGATACGTGGAGAAGATGCCGCCCCTAACTAAAGGACGGCGCTACGAAATGGCGCTACAAATTACTTCTGGCCGGCAGTGGAACCGGAGAAGAGTTTGTCCACGCCGACGACCTGGCCGTGCAGGGTTCCGGGGATGAGCGTCTCGCGGTCAACGTCGCCGGATTCCGCCTCGGCGATGGTCACGTGGTTGACTTCGAGTGTTTTGCCAACGGCGCGCTCGTAATTGGCCCTGGCTTCGACGAGATCGGCAAGCGCGCGGAGTTCCGTGCCTTGGGCGGCAACGTAGTCGCGCTGTGTCAAGATGACCTGGTATACCGTCGAAGCTCCAAGCTGATACTTCTTCTGCTCGGCTTCAAAGGTTTGTCTTTGCAATTCGCTGGCTTTGGAGGCGGCCTCCACGCGCGCGCGGTCCTGCTGGAGAGCGATGTAAGTGTTGCGAACGTCGAGCAGAGCCGCATTTTTCAATTGCTGGACCTGCATTTCGATCTGTCGCTGGACGAGTTGCGAGCGCTGGTTGTCCGCCTGCAAAGAACGGTTGCGCAGAGGAATGTTGATACTCATGAGAACGGCATAGTCGGGATTGTTGTTGTGGAGCACCGAGCTCATAGCATCGCTGAAACCCGCGAGGTTTACGCCAGTGGTGGGACTGGAAAAAGTGGGTTCAAATATTGGCGTGCCATTGACAGAAATCGGATTGCCGTTCGCATCCACAATCGGTACGCCACTGCTAATGACTGTTGTTGGGCCCTTTTTAAGAGAGTTGCCGGCCAGGCCGACGCTCCCGTACTGGGCGCTAACCACTGCGGTTGGGAGCAGCGCGTTGCGAGTGGCCTTCACGTCAATGGCCGCGTTCTTCAAGTTGTATTCCTGCTCGAGGAGGTCCGGGCGCTTTGCATAAGCCTCCTTCAACGCTTCCTCGAAGCTAGGCGCTTCGGTTTGCGCCGGCGCAGTCGGCTTGTCGGTAGGAATGATCTCTATGTTGACGATTTTGGGATCAAGGGGATTGCGGGTGATGGCGTTCTTAAGCGTCTGCTCATCCTGCAACTGAACAGTTTGCGCCACGATGAGATTCTGCCTGTCGGTAGCCAATTGCGCTTCGGCGCGAGTGACATCGAGAGGAGCCATGGTGCCGATCTCGAGTTGCTTCTTATTGTCGTTGTAGAGTTTCTCGGAAACGGCAACGGCTTGCTGCTGCACTTTCACGTTTTCGCGAGCGTAGACAAGCTCCCAGTAAGCGGTGATGGTGTTGGTCGTGGTGGTGATGGCCTGTTGCGCGAAAGCAAGGTCGGCAATCTTGCGGTTGTTCTTTGCAATGATGATGTTGCGGCGATTCACGGCTAAGCCGAATCCGCTGAGCAGGTTCTGGTTGAAAGAGACGAAGAGCGAAGATTGCACGGCGGGATTGAAGAAGTTGGCGGCAACGCTGTTGGAAGATCGCGTGTTATCAAAAGTCACGCTCAACCCAGTTCCTGTGGGGAAATACTGCGAATACTGCGTGTTGTAGGTTGACGTATGACTGGTGACCGATGCGGCGGTAGCGGTGCTGGTTCCTGTTCCCGAGATGAAAGGGTTGTTAATGGGCGTCTTGCGATCGTCGAAGGAAACCGAAGATGTCAGCAGGGGATCATAAGAGGGGAACGTAGACGAATACGGTGCGATATTCGCGGAAGAAGCGCCGATGGCGGCGCCGGGCGTGCCATAGCCCGAGGACCCTGAGCTGGCTTTGAGCATGCCTACGTCAGCGATCCAGGGATAGTAGCGAGCCACGGCGATGTCCACACTGTTTTCGAGAGCGAGCTCGACCGCGTCCTGGAGAGAAAGTTCGAGCTTGGCATCGTGAATAAGCTGCTCAATGCGCGGAGAGTTGGTGACGGACGAAGGCTCGATTTTAATGGCGTGATAAGGCGCGAATAGATTGGGAAGCGGCCTTGGCGCACGGGTGTAGTGATGCTTGGCGATACCAAGAGAATAGGGCGTTGTGTCAGCGCTTGATTTGGCTTGCGGCGCCGGCGGAGGATTTTGTGGAGTGCCTTGTGCAAACGCCGGGGACGCCGTTCCTCCTGCGAGCGTCATAGCAAGAAATGCCGCCAGCATGGTTCGAGCCAGCGGGGGTCGTGCCAACAGCGTTGCTCCCGAAGCCTTCCGGGCCACACGTAGCGAAGTCATAGCGCTCCTTACCCTCCAGATTTGTCCCCCAGGGGATTGGTGTGTACTAAAATTAGTCTCAACTCTGTAAAACGTTCACAGAATGGAATTTGTTTCAATGAAGATGAGTGTTTAGGGCGCAAAGGAGACGCCACCACTTCGTCCGGAAGCCCCCAAAATGTCATCAGGAACGATTGGATGCATTAACAATGGCTCGGGCATGCACCGGCCGGGCGAAAAGCAGTCTAACAGGGGCCTCCCGCCTTGACAATGAAATGGAGCACAGCTAGGCTCACCGCAGGCTGCTGAGAATTCGACGATTAGAAGCCAGTGACGGTTAGTTGGGAGCCCATGCTGAAGCGCGAAGAGATCCTGAAGATGTTTGAAACGGCCGGCGCCATCCGGCACGGGCATTTTGAGCTGACGAGCGGGCGGCATAGCGGGACTTACGTACAATGCGCGCTGGTGCTGCAATACCCGCGGTTCGCGGAAAAGCTGGGGCAGGCTCTCGCGGAGCTGTTCTCGGATGTTCGCGTGGATGCGGTGGTTTCGCCGGCCATGGGAGGGCTCATCATCGGGCAGGAGGTCGCTCGCGCTCTGCCGGATCCGAAAAACGCGCTAGGCGGGGGAGTGCCCGCTTTGTTCGTGGAGCGCGATGCCAGCGGGATGATGACGCTGCGGCGCGGGTTTGAAGTGCGGCCTGACCAACACGTTTTAGTGGTAGAGGATGTGTGGACGACCGGCGGGTCTACGATGGAAACCGTTCGCGTGGTGGAAGAGGCAGGTGGCCGGGTGATGGCGGCTGGAGCGCTGATTGACCGGAGCGGGGGAGCGATCGAATTCGACGTAGAAGCGCAGTCGCTGCTGGAAATGCCCATCAGTAATTACGAGCCGGAAGACTGCCCGCTGTGCCGGCAAGGTGGAGTGGCGATCAAGCCGGGCAGCCGATTTGCGCGCACGGCTCCTTAGCGGTGCTGGAACTAGAGTTGATGCTTTGTTTGCGATTCTGAAGCGCCGGATACTCCCGAGGGAACGGAGCGTTTCCTTCTGCCCCCAATGTGGCTGGCCGCTTACTCCTCGCGACTTGCGGAGGGCGAGCGTCTTTGACTGTCCCTCCTGTCATTCCGCCCTTCGGGGCGACTTTGGACCCTGGGAAAATCACCTTAGACAAATCGTGATGCTTGCGGTCATGCTTTACTACGCTTGGAAACACGGATGGGATGGAGGGTTTGTAATTTTCTTGCTGGGATTTTACGGTTGCGTCGGGCTCTTCGTTTACTTTGTCTTTGTGGTACCGCTCTTACCTTTAAAGATTAAAGTCGTTGCTCTGCCGGTTTCAAGAGACTACCTTGCTGCTAAACCTTTGTCTGAAGAGGAATACGAGTCTCGTAGCAAATCAATTCGGCCAATGGGGATTACCTGAGCACCCGGTCTAGATTACGCACCTCTGAGAGACAGCAATTACCCACTCTGATATGTTCAAGGCAGTCGGCAACCTGCGAATATGCGCCATTTCAAACTCACCATTGCCTACGATGGGACGGATTTCCACGGCTGGCAGATGCAGGGGAATAAGCCGACGATTCAAGGGGAAATCGTCAACGTGTTGCAGCGGCTGACGCAGGAAAAGATTTTTTTGCACGGCGCGGGCCGGACCGACGCGGGCGTGCATGCGCTGGGCCAGGTGGCCAGTTTCAAGACGCAATCGGGATTGTCATCACAAGAGTTTCAGCGCGCGCTGAACGCGCTGCTGCCGTCTGCCATTCGCATCGTTGCGGCGGAGGAAGTTGGGCCGGATTTTCACGCGCGCTGGTCGGCGCAGCGAAAAACCTACCGTTATCGTTTATACCGCGGAAAAGTGGTGCCGCCGCCGCTTTGGCGGTATGTGTTGCACTATCCCTTTCCACTGGATGAAGACGCGATGCGCGCCGCCGCAGCGCGATTTGTGGGGACGCATGATTTCACCGCTCTTGCGGCCTCGGCGGATTCCGAGGATGAGGAACGCGAGCGATCGACGGAGCGAGAAATTTATTCGGCGGAGCTGGCGCGCACGGCGGACAACGAGGAGCTGGTGTTCACGGTGAGCGGACGGTCGTTTTTGCGCTACATGGTGCGCAAGATGGTGGGCACACTGCTGGAAGTAGGGCGCGGAAGGCTCCAGCCCGAAGACATTGACCGTCTTTACGAAACGAAGGATCGCTCAAGAGCTGGCCCGACCGTTCCGCCCCAAGGATTGGTGATGGTAGAGGTGCAACATCAGGAAGCCTGGCGCGTCGGCAAGCCTTAGCATTTTGGGCCTTGTCATGATTCTGGCTCAACGAAAATGTTGCATTCAACAGGGTTAGCTAGCATACTTAGCTAATCATGTACACTGTGCACCAAGCCAAGACCAATCTGTCCAAACTTCTGCGCAAAGCCGCTCAAGGCGAGCAGGTCATTATCGCGCGCGGCAAGAAGCCCGTCGCCAAAATTGTGGCCCTGGGAAAACCGGCCAAGAAGCGGACTCCCGGGCGGTGGAAAGGCAAGATTCACATCCATCCGAGCTTTTTTGCACCCATGACCGCAGAAGAGCTTGCGGAATGGGGCATCGAATGACAACAGTTCTCCTGGATACGCACATTGTATTGTGGTGGTTCCAGGGGGCCGGGAAGTTATCCGCAAAGGCCAAACGGCTCTTGAGGGATTCCGACGTGACAGTCCTAGTGTCCGCCGTATCTGCTTGGGAAATCGCCATCAAGTACAAGGCGGGTAAGCTCGATGCGTCGAGCGGACTAATCTCGCGTTTCCAATCTTCACTGGAAGAAGAACACTTTGTGGAACTTCCTATCACTGCCGCACACGCGATTCGCGCTGGCCTTTTGGAAGGCTCCCACAAAGACCCTTTTGACCGGATGCTCATCGCTCAAGCGCGTATGGAATCCGTGCCCGTTGTAAGTACGGATCCATGTTTTGACGCCTTCAAAGTGACGCGAATATGGTGATGCCTGATTGCTTCAGAATTACAAGGGGCGAGTTTGCAGGTGCGTTGATTCCCAGCTT
>Ga0209474_10001514_pt1 | contig 22440 bp, 19 predicted proteins | sample GraSoiAngelo_145_FD_185902 | JGI IMG/M metagenome (GOLD analysis project Ga0209474, IMG submission 185902) | Grasslands soil microbial communities from the Angelo Coastal Reserve, California, USA - 14_1009_05_20cm (SPAdes) (version 2) | ecosystem: Environmental > Terrestrial > Soil > Grasslands...
TCCCCAACGAGCGGTCCTATTGCGAGATCGATCCGACCGTCAAGGACAAGTGGGGCATCCCGGTCCTGCGCTTCCATTGGGGATGGTCGGAGCACGAGCTGCAGCAGGCGGCACACATGCAAAGGACCTTCGCGGAAATCGTCGACGCCATGGGCGGCCGGATGCATCGTGGACCGGAACAGGACCCGGCAAAAGCCATCGCCCCCGGCGGCTCGATCATCCACGAGGTCGGCGGCGCCATGATGGGATCGGACCCCAAGACTTCGGTCACGAATCAATGGTGTCAGACCTGGGACGTGCCCAACCTTTTCATCACCGACGGCGCCGTGTTCGTATCCAACGCCGACAAGAATCCGACACTGACCATCCTGGCCCTTGCCTGGCGCGCGGCGGACCACATCCTCGAGCTCATGCGGCGGCGGGAGCTGTGATGGATCGGCGCACCACGGTGAAATGGATGCTGGCCGCTAGCGCGGCGTGGCCGCTCCTCCGAAGGCGCGCGGCCCGGGCCGAAGCGTCGGCCGTGAGCGTGCAGGGCTACGGGACGGATCCGAACCTCCTCACGGTCTACCACCCCGGGGACCTCTGGCCGCTCACACTCACGCCGGATCAGCGGCGCCTCGCGGCGATCCTCGCGGACCTCATCATCCCTGCCGATGAGAGCTCGCCGAGCGCCTCGGCAGCGGGAGTGGTCGAGTTCATCGATGAGTGGGTGAGCGCGCCCTATCCGCGCCACCAGCGGGACCGGGGGATCGTGCTCGACGGGTTCAAGTGGCTCGAGACGGAAGCGGTACGGCGTTCTGGGACGGCGTTCGCGGAGCTCGGTGCGACCGACCAGCACGCGATCTGCGATGAGATCTGTGACGTTTCGCGAGCGCGACCTCACCGCCGGCGGGTTCTACTCGACTCCGGTGGGACGAAATGACCTGGGCTACATCGGCAACGTGCCGCAGGCGCGTTTCGACGGGCCGCCGCCCGAGCTCCTGCGGAAGCTCAACCTCCCGTGAAAGGCAATCCGCAACAGGTGGGAGCCATGGACAAGACGCCTCTCTACGCCACGCTGCTCTGGGTCTGCTGCGCGGCGGCGCCCCCCGGTGGCGCAGATGCGGCCGGCCCGCGACCCTGGCGGTCGCTCCTGAACGACGACAGCGCCCCTGACTGGCGCGGCTGGAAGGAACCGGGATTTCCCGCGGGCTGGCGCGTCGCCGGCGGGGTGCTCTCGAAGGACGGCGTGGTCGACGACCTGGTCACGAAGGAGAGCTTCGCCGATTTCGAGCTCGAGCTCGAGTGGAAGATCGGCAAGGCCGGCAACAGCGGCATCTTCTATCGCGGCACGCGCGAGTACGATCACATCTACTGGAGCGCACCCGAATACCAACTTCTCGATGACGCGAACGCCCCCGACGGCCGCAGCCGCCTCACGGCCGCAGCCTCCGCCTTCGCGCTCTACGGTGCGCCTGAGGGCGTGGTGCTCCCTTTCGATCACTGGAACAAGACGCGGCTGGTGGTGAAGGGCACGCACGTCGAGCATTGGCTCAACGGCCGCAAAGTCGTCGAATACGAGCTTCAGAGCCCCGACTGGAAGAGCCGGGTCGCGGCGAGCAAGTTTGCCGCTTATCCCGATTACGGGATGGCGAAGAGCGGACTGATCGGCATCCAGGGCGATCATCCCGGGACGCTCGGGATCCGCCACGTGCGCATACGCGAGCTGCCTTGAAGGTTCGGGGGACTCGCGCGCAACATGGACCCACGGCTGAGGGCATCGATCCTGATGGCTGGAAAATTCAATCTGACGTTCGCACTCGGCCAAGGGGTCGCTGAGGCTATCGAGGCCCAGAAAAGCGCTGGAAAAACCGGGTGTTTTCCTCACTATTGCAAGGTTCCTGCGGACGGGCGAGCCGGGTTAAAGTCTGATGAATCGACGGAAAAGAACCCCCATTGACGCTGGCGGTTCGGAGTCTATGATCGATGTCCATGCAGGCCGCATCGCTCGAGGTACTGGAAAAGGCCAACCTGCCGGCCCCGCAGGCGCGCGCCATCGTGCAGGCGATCGAGATCGAGATCGCGGGCGCACGCGATACGCTCGCGACGAAGCAGGATACGCTGCTGCTGCGTCAGGACATGGCGGAACTGGGGCATGACCTGCGGAAGGAGATGTCCGAACTGGGGCATGACCTGCGGCAAGAGATGTCCAAACTGGGACATGACGTGCGGCAGGAGATGTTGGACATGCGCCATGGACTGGAGCTCAAAATCGAGGGTGTGCGCAGCGAGATCCATGCGAGTGCCAGCAGCATCTCGCGCCAGATGTACGGGGCGCTCCTCGGGCAGATGGCGGTGCTCCTGGGGATTGCCTATTTTTTCGTGGCACACGTCGGGCGTTGAACTCAGCCGCGCTTAGCAGGTGGTAAGCAGCGACCGCTTCCTCCTGGCGACCGAGCGCGGCGAGTGCGGCGATGTGCTGCGCCGCGAGCTCCGCGTCGGCCTTGCCACTCAGGCAGAAGGCGCGGCCACGCCGAGCGCCTCCCCCGGTCGGCCCGTGTCGTTGTAATAGCGGGCGAGCAGCAGCTCCCCGAGTGTGGCGAGCGTCGGAGTCCAGTTCGGGTCGAGGGCGAGAGCCCGGCGCAACAGCCCTTCCGCCGCGGCGGGATCACCCAGGGCCTGCTTGGCGCCCGCGAGCAGGCGCAGCGCTTCCACAAAGGCAGGGTTGGCCGCGACGATCGTCTCGAGCTCGCCGTGTGCGGCGCGGTAAGCGTCGCCTCGATGAGCGCAAGGGGTCGTCACGGGCATGGTCTATCGCGTCCGGCAGGCCGACCTCAGCCCGCCCGGATTCTCCCTCAATCGTCCGGAATGCAGTAGCCGCCGCCCCGCGCGGCCGCGCGCCCCCTTCGCGTCGCAACGGCGCGAGGGGGCCAGGATCACACCCCCCGAGCCCGCGGCCGGACCGAGGATGCGCGAGTTGCTCTCGGTGAGGCCGAGCTCGTCCGTCACGTTGGTACCCTGCACGCGGACCTCCCAATTCTGGCCGATCCCAGCGACGACGCCGAAGTCCAGCGTGTGGTAGGTGCCCAGCTGCTGCAGGCCTGACTGGTCCTGGGTGTGCGAGCCCACGTAGGTGTAGGTCAAGAAGGCGGTGGCGTCACCCCAGCCGAAGGGCATCCGGTAACTTGGCGTGGCGACCCAACGTATCTTGGGCTGCCGCTGTAGTTGCTGCCCTTCGATGAACGCGCAGCCGTTGCCAGTCACTGTGTTCACGTACGGGATGCAGGCGAAGTAATGCGTGTAGTGCCCGTCCATGTAATTGCCCGCGAGCTGCAGCTTCAGGTGCTCCACCGGCGTCAGCGCAATGATGGCGTTCACGCCCTTGGACAAGGAGCCGTAGATCAGCGGGGGCCCGGGCCGCGGCGCTCCCGAACCGTCGGTCGGCGTGTACTGGAGGCCGTCGAAGGTCTTCAAGTAGCCGACCACGTCCGCGTAAATCCAGTTGGCCTGATACTTGAAGCCGATCTCCCCCATCTCGATGGTCGTCTCCGGCGGCGTGTGGCCGGTCGTGCTGCCCCGGATCCCGTTATCGAAGTCGTTGAAATGCACGCCGCGGCTGTAACGCCCGTAGGCGCTCATGTGGTTGGAGAACTCGTAGTTCGCTCCCACGGTCCCCGAGCCGCGCGTCGGCTTGTAGTCCGTGACGGCAAAGGTGCCATTACAGACCGGCACCGAGTTGTCATAGAGCGTGTTTGGATTGCCGTCCAGGTCCTGGTTGGTCAGGCTGCAGACCGTATTCGTGGCGTCCACCTTTTCGATGCGGTACGAGCCATCGAACAACCACTGATCCACACGCCAGGAGTCCGACAGATAGAAAGCGATGTTGGTGGCCGTGCCGTGCTCGGTGATGTGTAAGCCGCCAAAGTCAGTGAACCCTTGGGCGTCGGTGCGCTGTTGGGGGACGCCCGCGCCGGTCGGCACGTAAGTGACCGTGATCGGCCGCGCGTTCGGCGTATTGGTCATCAGCATCTGATTGCCGAGCGACCACTTGTCATCATCGGTGAAATGCGTCGTGTAGAGGCCAGCGGTCAGGGTGTTGCCGCCGAACACCTCCTTGCTGAGCCGCAGGTCGTTTTCCCACATGGACAGGTGCTTGTGAATGAACCACCAGCCCTGGTGGATGACGCTCTGCGCCGGATCCACCGCTCCACCGCCGACGTAGGTCCCGACCGCGGTGTACCCGGCGGGTACCACATAGCCGCCGGCGTCCGTGGTCGCCGCTGCGCTGCCAAATTCCGGACACGGCGTCGGCCCCGGCGCACCGCATCCAGCCGCCAGGGCCGCGAATGGCGCGGGGTTCGCTCCCGAGAAGAGCGCGTTCGTGTCCATGTCGCCGCCGTCGATCAGCAGCCGGTCCGACAGCTTCCAGCCGCCGTCGAAGTTCAGGTCGAGATTGCCGCCGAAGAACTTCATGTCGGCACCGCGACCGTTCGCCAGATCCGCATTCGAGCCGCCGGGATAGGACGGCAGGAACACATGCTGGATGGCCGAGCTGTAATACGTCGACGTCAGCGGGTCGAAGCCCGGATACACGCTGAACGAATCGGTACCGTGCTGGATCAGCGGGATCGGCGTGATGAACTGGTTTTTGTCGTTGAGGTAGCGGGCATAAAACATCACCGAGCCGTTGCCCAGGTCATGCGTCAGCGTCGCAGTCAACTGCCCGCCTTTGTCGGCCGAAAACTGTGGATCGCGCACGCCGTTCGAGTCACGATAGAACCCACCCACGCTGCCGAGCCAGCCGGCTGCGACCGGAAAACCATAGAACGCGTCCACGCGTTTCAGGTTTTCCGAGCCGAAGGTGACGCCGGCGCTGCCGGTCGGTCTATCAGTCCCGCGTCGCAGGATGAAGTTCGAGGTCGCGCCCATCTGCCCGTCGCCGAATACCACCGACGGCCCGCCCTGCACGATCTCCACGCGCTCGACGGTATCGTCCAAGCGGAAGGCCGAGGTGCCCTCGAAGAACGACAACGTCGGGAAGCCGTAGATCGGCGAGCCGTTGACCTGCACGGTGAAGAACGGCGCGTCGCCGCCGCCGGGAATGCCGGCGATCTCGATGTTGGCGCCGGTCTGGCCGCCGCTCGACTCCGGCCACAGCCCCGGGGAGATCTTCAGCAGATCCGCGGTGCTCTTCGGGTTGGCCTCCTTGATCATCTCCTCGTCCGCAGCGATGACCGTGTAGGCGGCGTCGAGCTTCTTGACTCCGGTGGCGGTGGCGGTCACGACCACCGTCTCCAGCGATTGCGTCTCGCTCGGTTGCTCGGTACCTCCGGCCTGTCCGCCGCCGCTCGGCGTCCCCTGCCCGTACGAGACGCCCGGCACGAGCGCCGTCGCCAGTACCACCCCCAGCGCGACTGAAACCAAAGCCGCCCGCAAGCCGGCCCCCGTGGCGGTTAGGGCCGACGGCAGCGCAGCGGCCGGTGAAATGAACGCACGTCGAGCCAACCGGGCACTCCTGCGGAGTGCTTTGTTGCTTTTCACTCTCATGGACCGTCCCCTCTCGGATGCCGTTAGTGAAGCGGGCGCTGAAGCTGATAGGACCGCAAGTCGCCGTAAGAAGCTGCTGGCCGCTCGGGCGCTTACGTCGTTCGAACGCCTGGACCGATGCCCGTCGCGGACCTATCCCCTCGAGGGACTCTAATTCGAACGATTCGCGATAACAAGCCTTGTTGCGAATCTACAACATGACGTGATCTGCCCGCGGCGTGTTGGTCGAGCCCTTCGCCGGTGTCGAGCCGCCGAGCGCAGACTCACTTTCGCCCGGACCCGCACGCCGGTAGCCGCGGGCATCACCAACCTGGAACCTGAGCCGGTAGCGGTTGTGGCGGCTTAAGCCGAGCAGGCGAAATCGATGGGTCGGCACGAGGTACTGTTCTGGAACACCGGTATTCCTGCGGCGGGCTGCAGGAGAATATGCGATGGGTTCTGTTCTGTTCCGGTTGACGCGGCCGCAGACTGCGAGCTCATCCAACAGGTCAGGCAGAAGGTCCTGCCGCTGTTTGCGACGCGATGTCGACCACAGCTCCACCTGCGAACGACGCCAGTTGCTGGTCGGCGCCAAGCGACTCGAGGCGGAAGTCCTGGTTGCCGATCCCAGCGCCCCGGCGGCGGCCGCCACAGGCCGCGCCTCGGCGCTGAGTCGCTAGCGAGCGCAATCCTACGTAGTAGGCCTGGGCCCCGATTGTACTTTGAGCTGGATGCTCTCCAGGCTCTTGTGGATCGTCTCCCGCATCTGGCGCTCGCCCTCGCCGAACAGCCCCGGCACGAACACTTCGACCTGACCGGTGACGGAGCGGCGCACGAAGGCCACGGAGACGTTGCGCTCGCCGTCCCGGCGGCCGTCATAGGTCTGCGAGTACCTCGAGGGATATCCGGAAGAACGATTCTTTTCGTGGCAGGTCTCACGGTGGGCCGCATACACCGGCCAACCGCCGAATTGCTCCGCATACTCTCCGACGCGGACCTCATCGAGTTGCTCGAGCGTCATCGACCCGGAGCAGTTCTGCGACTCGGGCGATGACAGGTAGACGCGCAGCGCCGACTCGACCTCGCGGGCGGACGGCGCGGCGTGACTCCTGTAGTGCACGAACGCGACGGCCACGATGGCGACGAGCAGGAGCCATCTCAAACGCTTCATAGTGGTCACACTACCCCACCACCTGGCGGCCGCGTGAGGGAGCGCCCGCGGGACTGTGACGCAGTGCGCGGCGGCGGAGCCACGCCGCGCGCCGGGGCTCAGGCAGTTCCGGTGTCACATGAGCGCAACGAGTGACCGCAGCGTCTGCGGTCAGATGGTCACGTTCGCGACCCGACGCACGGAGGCTTACCGCTCCAGATAAAGAGTCCGCATGTCGTTCAGCATCACCTGCGGCTGCAGGTAGGCGAGTGAATAGATTTCCCGCACCTTGCCGCGACCATCGATCAGAAAGACCTTGAGCATGTGATGAAGTGCCCGGGTCGGCCGCCCGTTCCGGTCCAGCTCCACGCTCACACTCTGCCCGAAGTCATCGATCACCGGCAGCAGCTCGGGCACCGAGCGCGCCGTGAGAAAGCGCCACTCGAATCGCGAGTCATCGGTGAGCTCCCCGGCGTATCGAGCCAGGACCTCGGGCGTATCGGTGGTGGGATCGCAACTGATCGCCACGAACCGTACCCGCTGCGCCAGCTCGTGGTCGCGGGCAATGCGACTGCGAAGCCAGGTCATGGTCTCATGCACGAACGGGCATCCCAGCGGATCCGCGCAATAGGTGTAGAAGAACGTGAGCAGCGTGATCTTGCCGTTCGTCACCGAGCTGAGCCGCACGGACTGCCCGCGCTCGTCGAGCAGCGTCGCGTCCGCCACGGATTGGATTTGCGGGAGCCGATAGCTGCCCGCCGGCAGCGGCGTGAACTCCATCCGTGGCGCCGTCGCCGGGCCGGCATCGACGGCCGCCTGCGTGCCTGCGCCTGCGGAGAGCCACAGGCACGCCGCGACCGTTCGCAGGCCCCGGCTCATGACTCTAGTGCGGGGAGAGCGCTGCGAGCGAGCGCGACTGGCCGCCCTTTGCGGAGAACTTCATGTGGTGCGGCCTTCCGAGCTTCTCCTTCGTGAAGTCCACTTCGAAGGCCGGGGTCAGCGCATGGCCGTCCCAGTGGAAGGCGCGCAGGAACTGCTCGTTGTCCGCGCCCTTCTTGTCCCAGTGCGTCAGCAGGCTCGAGGTGATGTAGAGCCTCTTGCCGTCCCAGCTCTGGGAAATCATGTTGACCTGGCTGCCGGTGTGCTTCTGATAGGTCTCTTTGGCGTGCTCGGGATCGGTGAGATCGAAGTAGTGCGTCACGCCGTCCATGAACGTGTTGACCCACAGACCCTTGCCGTCGGCCGTGATGGAGATGTCCACGGGCAGCGGAACCTGCGCCGGATCTCCGATCGTCGCGACCTCCCGGGCAGCCCATCTGCCGCCCTCGGCTGGCTTGATGAGCCAGAGCTTCGAGGTCAGGGCGGCCGCGGTAACCGCCCAGTTCTGCCCGGCCGCGAGCGCCCAGCGGACCTCGAGAGGCGCCCCCGGCACGCTCAGCACCTGGGTCGGCTGCATCGACTTGAGGTTCCACACGACCACCGTGTTGCCGAAGTGCTTCATCGCCTCAGCATCCTTGATCAGCTCACCGAGCTCGCGCATGTAGTTCTGCCGGCCGGCGAAGCTCGATGTCAGCAGCACGTTCCTGGCCGGATTGATCGCAATGTCGTAGCCGTACCCGTCGCCCTTGACCCCACCGATCGAGGCGGTCGGCATTTCATAGCGGGTGATCAGCGTCCCCTTGTTGTTGTACAGGGCCATTCCCGTCACGCCGCCCTGATCGGCGTTGTTCGACAGGTTGCCGATCAGCATCCGGCCCGGCAGCGCGTAGAACGTATGCGGACCGACGAATCGCGTCTTCGTGGGCAGGTCGGCAATCGTGCGGATCAGCTTCGGTTTGGACGGATCAGTACCGACGTCGAAGACGTAGATCCGGCTGTCGTCGAGTCCCCCCGCCCAGAGAAATCGGCGATCGTCGGTGAAGCCCATGTGGTGAGCTTCGCCACGCCCGCCGACCGATACGCTATGGATGACCTTGCCGTAGCTCTTCGACCTGGGATTCGCATCGATGGTGACCAGCTTGTCGGACCCGTCACCGAGGCCCTCGACCCCGAGGGTCCAGACGTGAACGAAGTCCTCCTGCCCCTTGATGAGGTTGCTGATGTAGGGCGAATTGCAGGTCTCGTCCGCAACCGCAGGCGGCGTTGCAACGACGAAGCCCATGCATACGCTCGCCAACACGACCGCTCGCTGCAATGACTGACGCATAGCCTGAACCCTCGCTTTCTTCGCTCAGTTTAGGTGCACCCGCGGTGCCCAACCCGTCACTCAGGGCCGTGCCGGCGCGCCTCGATACAGCCAGGCGACGATCGCTCCCAGCACGACGGTGAGTATCCCGTCGAAGACGATCTGCTTGACCACCACTTCCCCGGGCATCGGCTGCACGGCGAAGTAAATGATGTACGTCGGCACGGTCGTGAGGAATGCAACCGCGATTCCGAAGCGCACGCCTTGGGCGAGCCACGGCTTCGATTCGACGCCGCGCGCATAGATCCACACCAATGCGCCGGAGAGCATCACGTGAGCCACGATCATCCACGGAAAGTATTTTTGCTGGTCGCCCTCCGCGCGGAAGAGGCTGGTGAGATGCATGTAGTCCGCACTCAGCAGGACGCCGTGCACGATGAAGCTGCCGATGAACCAGGCGACGAACAGCACGATCCAGGCAATGAGGAATTTCTTGTTCATGGGTGCCCCTCGGATCCGGCAAGGCCCCTCCGCCGGGAGCCCGGGCCGCGGACGCCGAGCATACGCCCCCGCTGACGGACCGCAAGCCTGCGGACATGCCCTCTCCCGCGGAAAAGAAGCAGAATGACGAGGCCGCCTGCGAGGAAAGCCGCCATCGGGGAAGACCCGATTGCCGCCAACCGAGTCACCGGCTCTGGAAGGCCTCCATGACCGCGACCGCGATGACGCTCGTCGAACATCACACGTGGCTGCCCGCCGGAAAGCGGGCAGCGGTGTGCTTCAGCGTCGACGACATCCATCCGGCAACCTCGCGGGACGAGTTCGACGCCGGCGGCGACCTCGGCCGCGGAGCGCTCGGGCGCCTTGAGCGGCTGCTCGAGCGCAATCCCGGCGTCCGGGTCACCCTTTTCGTCACACCGGATTGGCGCTTGCAGCGCCTGGTTCCAACCCGCAGGTGGCTCACCCGGATCCCGCTGCTGCGCGAGCGCATCAACTGGGCGCCGCTCACTCCCAAGGGCCGTTTCCGTGTCGATCGCCACCCGGAGTTTGTCTCTTACCTGAACGCGCTGCCGCGCGCCGAGTGCGCCGTGCACGGCCTGAATCACGCCCATGTGGGGCCACGCATGGCGGTCGAGTTTCAGGAGCAGTCGCGGAGCCGGTGCCGCGCGATGCTCGAGGAGGGACGGCGGATCTTCGCGGCCGCGGGCTTGAGGCACGTTCAGGGCTTCGCGCCACCTGCGTGGAATGCTCCGCCGGCGCTCTGTCAGGCCCTGAGTGACGCGGACTTCCGCTTCATCACGTCGGCGCGCGACCTTGAGACAGCCGTGACCGGTGAGGCCCGGACCGCAGGAAGCGGGTTGCGTGGGGCCTCTCTCATCCAGCCTACGTTCGTCCGGTGTACGCCCGAGGAGAACCCGACGGGCGCGACGGCTTCTTCGGCCGGTCTGGTGCATTTCACGACGAACTTCCAGGCCACATCGACGATCGATCGGGCGCTCGCCACCATTGAGTGCGGGGGGCTACTCTTGATCAGGGCTCACATCTTCAAGACGGGCGGCGGCATCACGATGCTCGACGGACTCGACAACGCGTATTGTGACTACCTCGAGCGGCTCTGGCGGGAGCTCGAGACCCGGTACGGCGATGCCCTGTGGTGGACGACACTCGCCGAGGTGGCCGACCGATGTCGGGCGACACGGAGCTGAGGATCCTGCTCGACCCTCCGGGCATGGACGCCGACATCGGGGCGCGCTTTCTGACGCGGTGTTTCGGCACCCGCTGGACCGCGGCCATGTACCGCTGGTATCTGCAGCGCTCTTTCGGCGGCGAGGCTCCCGAGCGCCTCATCATGGTCGACGGCGGGCGGGTCGTGGCAGTCATTGCTCTCGTCTTCAGGCTGCTCCGTACCCCCGACGATACCGTGCACCGGGTCAGCGTGCTGGTCGCAGGCGCCACCTTGCCCGGCGAGCGCGGGCGCGGGTGTTATGCCCGCATACTGCAGGCCGCGCTCGCCCGGAGTGCGCTGCGTGGTTGTACGGCGGCCCTCGGATTCGTGACGGCCGACAACGCGACGGGCCGCGGCCTGCTGCGGCTGGGCGCCGTGGGCGTCGCGAGCGCATACATCGCTTCGCCCGGCGTCGCGCGCACGCACGCCGGCGCCACCTTGCGGCTGTGGGGTGCGATGACGACGGACCGATGGCCGGCGCGCGCCAGCGCGCGCCTCGCCAGCCCGCCGCTGCAGGCGGGCTTTCACTATCCTGACTTCAGCGCTTGGGCGTCGCAGATGCTGGATCGGCCGCATCACGTGCAGCCACTCCGCGTCGGTACCACCTGCCGGGCGCTCGTCGAGAGTGTCGAAGAGACCGATCGGCTGCAGTGGCTCGACGGCGATCCACGCGAGCGCGCGGCGGCGATCCGCGCGCTCGCCGCGCACGCGCACCATCGCAGGCGGCAATTCTTCATGTACTCGACCCGGTGCGAGGATCTTGCCACCGCGCACCGCCTCGGTCTGCTTGCACGGCCGGGATGCATGATGATGGTGGCGCCCGAGGCCCGACACGAGGCCACCGTTCGCAACTGGGCAGCGCTCTCCTGGGACGTCCAGTCGGGCGATCGGATGTAGGGCGGTGCGCTCAGGCCGCCGGCGCTCTGAAGCCGTTGCGCGCCAGACGCGGCAGACGGACAGTGTCGTCCTCGTGCGCCTGGTAGTGGTCGCGGTACAGCCGGCGGCCCCACAGCCGCAGCGCCACCCAGTTGCCGAACCCCACAGTCATGGGCGCGGTGTGCACCAGCGCGTAGAGGAAGTAGAGGGGCAGGATCGGTGCGACGTAAGCGCGCTCGCGTCGGGGCACGACGGTGAACAGTGCGATCACCGCGAGGATCAGGTAGCTGCCTATCGCGGCGGCGAAGTACACCGGGTTGATCGCTCCGCCCGGGTGCAATAGATCCAGCACGAAGAGATTGTCGAGGATGGCGAGGACGCTCACGAGTAGCAGCGCGGCGGCCGCGATTCTGAGGACGTGCAGACCTAATCCGAGCACTCCCATGTAGGCGACGAAGGTGTACATGGCGAAGGGCGTCCGCCGTCCGATACGCCACAGCTCGCGGGAGCGTTGCGTGTACACCCTGACCAGCCCGTAGAACCAGCCCACCCGCTGCGAGTACCAGTGCCGGAAGGTGTGCGGTCCGTGGCCGCTCACCACCAGGCGGCCGTCATAGTAGATGCGCTCGCCGTCGTGCAGCAGGATCACGGCATTCTCGAGATCCTCGGCATAGATCGACAGTGAATGCTGCTCGAGCGCCGACTCGAGCGCGTCACGCCGGTAAATGGACGCGCCGGAGGTGACGACGGAATCGGCGAGGCTGCGCTTTCCCACCACGCACGCCAGGGTGTACTCGAGCATCTGAAACCGCGCCAGAAAGCCGTCCGGCTCGATCGCGATGCGCGGGCAGGCGGCCGCTGCCCCCGACTGCTGCAGATCGGCGATAACCCGCTCGAGATCGACGAGACTGCCCTCGTGCCGGCCGCAGATCTTGACGTCGGGATCGATCACCATGACGGTCTCGATCTGCGGGGGGAGTTTGCTGAGCAGGTGACGCAGCGCGCCCGGCTTGTGGCGATTCACCTCCTCGTCGAGGCATCGCCAGCCCGCGAGCTGCAGGCGTTTGGCAGTGTTGTCGGTCGAGCCGTCGCTGATGAGCCATATGTGCTCACGGTACGGCTCCAGCCGCTCCATGAACTCATCGACCTCATCTCCCAGATTGAAGACCGAGGCGATGATCGCCCAGGGCCGCGCCGCCGTGCGGCCGGTGCCCGGGCCGCTGCCCTTGCGTTGTGCGGCCGGGAGGTCGATCGAGAGGTGCCGCACGGCGCCCCGGCTGAGGTCCGAGCTGACTGCGGTATGACGGCGATGCACGTACAGCCGCACTCCGAAATCGATCGAATCGGTGAACACGATCAGATTCGCGAGCGCATAGAGCAGGTACGAGAAGTCGTAGCCCTGGACGGCGGCCGCCGAGAATCCGATCCATGCGAGCAGCAGCGCATAGACGCCGAGCGGTACGAGCAACGGCCAGGGACGTCGGCTCTTCCAGGGCTCTGCTGCCATGTCCGCTCAGGGCCCGCGCGGGGACTTCCCGGCGCGCGGGGACAGCCCGGGAAGGCGCACGGTATCGTCGTTGCTGCCGCCATCCTCCGGCGGCAGCACCACAGTCGGCGAATAATCGCCGGCGACTTCCGTCGCGCCGCCCTGGCCGGATGCGGGCCGCAGGACCGGCACGACCGCGGGCGGACCGTTGTAGGTGCGCACCTGATGCAGAGCCTCTTCCGCTTCGACCGGCTCGCAAAAGAAGTAGCCCTGGCCAAAATCGCAGCCCATGCGCTGCAGCGCCTGCGCCGCTGCCTGCGTCTCCACGACCTCCGCGACCGCGCGCAATCCGAGATTCGAAGTCATCTGCAGAATCGCGGAGGTGATGGCATTGTTGGAGCGTTCCGACCCGGTCCAGGTGAGCAACGGTCGGTCGATCTTGACGTAACTGAACGGGAAGAGCTGCAGGTAGCTGAGTGAGGAGTAGCCGGTCCCGAAATCATCCAGCATCAGCTCGATACCCATGCTGTGGAAGCCGTTGAGCAGCTCGCGCGCGGCGCTCACGTTGCTGATGAGACCGACCTCGGTGAGCTCGAACTTCAGCTGCCGGGGCGAGGTATGGGTCTCCTGAAGGACCTGCGCCACGTAGTCGCGCAACCCCGGATCGCGCAAGCTGGCCGCGGAGAGATTCACGCTCAGGTAGAAGTCGATGGCCTGCGGCAGGCGCTGGCGCCATTCCGCGGCCAGCCGGCAGACTCTCTGGATGACCCAGCGCGTGACCGGCACGATCACGCCCGCCTCCTCCGCGATCGGCAGGAACTTCTCGGGTGCCAGCACGCCTTCGACCGGATGCTGCCACCGAAGCAGGCTCTCGGCACCCACCACGTGTCTCCCGCGCAGGTCGACGATCGGCTGGAACAGCAGCCGGAACTGCCGGCGATCGAGCGCAACGTGCAGGTCGGCCTCGAGACTGACCAGGCTCACGGCCGCGCCACCCATGCCCGGCGTATACGCCACGATCGGCTGGGCCGGCTGCCGCTTGGCGAGCGAGAGCGCGATATCCGCCTCGCGCAGCGCTTCTTCCACGCGTTGCAGGCCCGAGTCGATACAGGTGAGTCCGATACGGGAGGCGACGCTGATGCGCTGCTGGCGCAGCGTAAAGGGCTCCTGGCGGACGCTCAGGAGCTTGGCGGCGAGGGCCAGTGCGGCCTCGGGCGATTGCACCTCGTAGAGGAGCAGCGCCAGCTGCCCGCCCTCCCAGTGCGACAGCACGCATTCGATCCCCTCGACCGCGCGGGCGAAGCGCTGCGCCGCCTGCAGCATCAGCTCGTCGCCCGCGGTGTGGCCCAGCGTGTCGTTGATCAGCTTGAAGCGATCGATCTCGATGAGAACGACCGCGATGCGCTGCCGGCGTCGCGTGCGCACCTCGCGCAGCGCACGATCGAGTTGATCCATGAGGTAGCGGCGGTTCGGCAGCCCGGTGAAGGGGTCGTGGTAGCGGGCATGCTCGAGGCTTTTCTGCAGCGCCTGGTGCTGCTCCATCTCGTTGAACAGCCGCTCGTTGACCGCGTGCAGCCGTTTGCGCACCTGCGCGAGCGCGCTTTGCGTACGGCGCAGGCTCGCGGTCAGCTCCTGCACGCTGAAGGCGAACACCCAGGCGAGCAGCAGCAGCACCGCGATCTCGGTGGCGAGATCGCGCGCCGGGTACCACCCGGTGCGCGGCCGTACCGCCAGCTCCAGGTACGGGGCAGAGGTCCGCGGGGCGAGCGCCGCGGGCGCGGGAATCGCGCTCGACACCGTGTCGGTGAGCATGTCCAGGCGCGAGCCGAAGAGCTGGCGCGCGTTGTGGGTGAGCGGATCGATCTGAGCGATCGTGAATTCGTATCCGTCTTTGACCAGCCGCTTGAAACGCGCCTGAGTCAGCAGCGCGTCGAGGCTTTGGTAACCCACCGCCCACGCAGCGGGCGCCACAGCGCTTCTCCCCGGTCGCGCCCCGCTGGGCGCGTAGACCGCGATGATCCACTGACTGCCGTAGCGGACCGGGCCGAGGATGCCGGCCCCCGCACGCGTGCCCCGGTCCATCGCCCATTCCTGCGCCAGGGCGCGGCTGACGCCGGCGTCGGCGTCCCCGGCGCGCAGCACCGTTCCGGTGGTTGACATCCAGAAGGCGCCTCGGCCCGGACCGGGGGTAGCCCGTGGCCTCGGGTCCGCGCCCGCGGGCGGCGCACCCGCCGCGCCGTGCGCCTCGGCGAGGGTGCGGTCGTAAAGCGCCTGCAGCTGCGCTTCGATGAGGCGCGCCTCGCGCATCACGGCGCTCTGCGCCGCCGTGCGCATCTGCAGAGCGTGATCGCGCAGGCTGAGGGTGATCAGCCGCGCACCCGCGAGCAGCACCACCGCGGCGACGATCGCTGCCGGCAGGAATCGCGAATAGCGTTTGAGCTCGGCGCTCATGGCTATCGGAGTTGTGATTGCAGGCGAGCTCATCGCTGTCGGGTGTGTGATTGCAGGTGAACCGTGTATACCAGTGAAACGTATGTGCGCCTGGTACCCCCTACATCCACGTAATCGCCGATCAGCAGCCAGTCGGTGCGCTGCAGCGCCTTGCCGACGCCGATGAAGCCCTCCCGCAGCCGCGGGCCGGGTGCCACGACCTGCCCCAACAGGTTGAGAGTCGCCGGCGCAGCGGGCCCGCCCACTATTCCGGCGAATGCCCTGAAGCCGCTGCCGGTGTAGTCGAGGCGGCCGGTCGCAAGCCGGGTGCCGAGATTTCCTCCGAGCGTATCCGCGTACGACACCGACGCCACGAGCTTCGGCGTGACCTGGAACGACAGCCCGAGCTTCGGCAGGTTGCCATGGCTCGTATCGATATCGATGCGCCGCTCCTCGAGCTGCACCGACACCTGCGAGGTGAGCTGGCCGAGGACGCCGGCGACGGCGAGAGAGTAGTTAAAGCCGCGGTCGCCGATGTCGCCGGCTCCCTCGTGAACCTCGACGTACAGGTGGGTCTTCGACTGCGGACCCACCGTGAACGAGCCGCTGAAGTTTCCCGTGGTCCAGTGCGCGTTCGAGATCTGCTGGTACTCCACCCCGGCACCGAGGACGGCCGCCGGGGTGACGCTGCCCACCCAGGTCACGGAGCCACCCCCTCCGCCAATGCCGCCGGTCAGCCTCGACCCGTCGGCGCTGAACACCAAGCGCTGATCGCCCCCGGACGCCGAAGTCGGCGACGGCGCAGGCGGCTCGTCCGCAGCCGCCGGGCCGCACCACAGCGCGACACCCAGACAGACGGCCTGCGCAGGTGCTCTCATGGCCATTGCACCACGGTGGTCGAACCGGTAGCCGCGGTCTGATCCTCGGCCGCGACGCGCGCCATCGGTAGGAAGGCGACGACGTACAGCCGCGCCTCCTCGCCGGGCAGAGCCACTGCGTTGGTCGTCACCTGATACATGCGGCGCATGACCGTCATGTGCATCTTGTGACGGCCGCTCAAGCCCGGATCCCACCAGCGTGTGGCCGGGTTGCCCTGCTGCACCAGGCTCGACAGCTCGGCGCCCGGAGCGGCTCCGCCGAAGAGCGCGCGCGCCGGCTTGTTGAGAGCCACGACGCGCCCATGAGACTCCACCACCAACGTGGCGTATTCGGCCACATCCAGCGCGGCCTTGACGCAGAAGTCCTCCGTCGCGTCGTCGATCACGACCAGGGCGAAGCGGCGGCCGTGCTGCGCGAGGTGCTGCACGCGGATCTCGGTCGCCAGCAATCGCCCGTCGAGCCGCACCATGCTCAGCTGTTCCACCCCGTCCGCGCCGTCGATGAGCTGCTCGATGGGCTCGGGGTAGGAAAAGCGAACGGCCTCGAAGAAGTCGCGGCCGACGAGCGGGTCCGGACCGGTGAGGAATTTCTTCACGGCGGAGGCGCTCGCACCGACGACCTCATGCGTGTTGGCATCCAGCAGCACTACCGGCACCGGCATCTGTTCCACGAGCGTCGACCACAGCTCCTGGCTGCGCGCGGCTTCGGCACGCGCCGTCCACGTCTGCGCATCCAGCCGGCCGAAGATGGTGGCGAGGTATTCCGCGGCGACGGCACACGCAAACACCATGATCGCGAACACCTCGAGCAGGACGACGAAGTACTGCGATGGCGCCGAAAAGGTCGCAAAGGGCACATTCGCACCACCGCCGGCCCCGCCCACCAGCGCGTCGAGCGAGGCGGCCGCAGCGCCCAGCCAGGGCGCATACCAGCGCAGCTCCGGCGCCTCGCTGCAGGCGACCAGCGCCACCATGAGCGCCGCCAGTGCGGCCATGACATAAGGCTGCCAGCGCGAGAGAAAGAGCGCGCCGATGACCGGCAGGGCGAACACCGCCAGGAACAGCGGATTCTGCAGTCCCCCCGCATGCCCCCAGATGAAGGCGATCACGACCACACCGAGCGCGTGCAGGCTCGAGAGCCTGAGCGTCTCGCGCGCCTGGCTCGTGGGCCGCAGCCCGGACATGGCCGCGAGGATCACGTGCAGCGCCCCGAGGGCCAGCAGCCCCGCCGCGGTGAGGGCGAAGTCGATGCGCAGTCCACTGACGAACCAGGGCAGCGCGACCGCGAGCAGAATGGCGCATATCGTCAGCAGCCAGGTGTCGTCGAGCAGGTGGGCGCGCCGATCGTGCCAGACCAGCGCGGGCAGAAGCTGCGTCGAGTCGCGCTCGTTCATTGCCGATGCGTCGCCGGTTGCACCGCCGCGCTCATCTGCGTGTCCCCCATCTGCAGGTCCTCGGCCGTCTGCAGCGCGTTGGCGCGGAAGTTGTTGCCCTCGAGGAACGGTCGCGCGGTGACGTTCTCACCGCCCAGCGGGTAGTCGACCACGTGCAGCGCCAAGTTATGAGGTCGCAGGACCTGGTTGTGTCGCAGGATCGGCGAGTCTCCCATGACGTCGATCCCATCGAACTTCGGCTCGATGATGGTGTTGCCGACCACGGTGATCGGCTTGCGCGGATCCCCGAGCACCAGCGCCATGCCGTATCCGCAGCTGTGGATGCGGTTGCCCCGCACCAGCGCATTGGGCGAGCCGCGGACCATGATGGCGTAAGTGGCGAACTGCTCGAGCTCGTTGCGGTCAATCACCGCTTCGCCGGCGTATTCCGCAACGATCCCCATGGTCGTGCCGCCCCGGATCTGATTGCTGCGTATCACCGCGCCGCCACCGATCAGGTGGATGGCGGCGTCGCGTGAGCTCGCGATGTCGTTGTGCTCGACGAGCAAGGAGACGTTGCCGGTCACGACGCCGCTGCCGTTGGCGCTGAAGTGGTTGTCGCGCACGGTGATGGTGCCGGCGCGACTGTCGGCGCTGCCGCGCACGGCCCACACGCCCGCGTCCTTGTCCTGCAAGAAGCTGTTGCCGACCACCGCGGTGTTGCGATTCGGGGCACCGAAGCGCACCCCGATCCGGTCGCTGGCGAAGCGGTTGTGCTCGAGCAGCACGTCGCTCGCATTGTCCATGACATCCACGCCGACGTCACAGGACTCCACCGCGCTCGACTGCAGATGGAAATGGGCGGCGCGCAGCAAGATCGCCGTCCCGCTGCAATTGCGCAGCGCCACGCCCTCGATCGAGGTGTTGTCGCCGACGACGTCGAGCACCGGGCCCGCGGTCAGCGCCCGAGCGTCGATCTCGGCGCCGGGTTGTGCGGCGACGATCCTCACGCCGTGCGCATTGACGAGCGGCGGCAGCCCCGCCTGCAGCGTGATCGTTTTGGTGCGGATCACGACGGTGGCCTGCCCTTTGGCGGCGGCGGCGATGAATAACGCTTCCCGCAAGGTGCCGGACCCGCTGTCCCCCGGGCTGGTCACATCGACTGTCACGGCGCCTGCGGCCGGACCCGGCGCGGCCCGCTTGGTCTCGTACGACCAGCCGAGGAACGCCAGGACGCCCAGCAGCGCGAACACCCCGAGGGCAACCGCGATTCGCTGTTTGGTGCTCATAATCCGTCTCGCTCTTGTTCTAGGATGAAGACCGCGTGCCACGAGCGCTTGACCGCGCTACGTCCCAAGAGCACGTCGATCGGAACCGATAAAGCGGTGGCGAGCGCCAGCGCCGCGGTGCGCACCGGCGCCGCGAGCTGCGGCAGGTGCGGCCACAGCCAGGTCTTGAACGGCGCGGGATCGACGCCGGTGATGGCCTGCACCCGCAGCCCCTCGCCTTCGATCGCAAAGCGGCGGGCACGCTCTTCCCAGTAAGTCTGGGGCGCATCAGACGGGGCAGTGGAAATTGCCGCGCTCGTCACCGCCAGGTCCTCACCGCGCGCACCTCGGTCTCACGCGGTCGCGGCTATGGCAGCGCCCGCGGCTATGGCAGCGCCCGCGGCTACGGCAGCGCCCGCGGCTACGGCAGCGCCCGCGGCTACGGCAGCGCCCGCGGCTACGGCAGCGCCCGCGGCCGCCTCCGGCTGCGGCAGCCGTCGGGCGAGCTCGCGCTTCAGGTCCTGCTCGTTGGCGACGGCCAGGCCGTGCTCGGCCATGATCGGCAGCGAGCACAGAATCCAGATCAGCGAGCGCACGCGCGAGGGCAGATGCGCCGCGCGGCTCTGCAGCTCCAGGAGCGACGCCTCGAACTCGCCCTCGATCCGCAGGATCGCCTCGCGCACCGCCGGATCGAGCGGCAGGATCTTGGCGGGTTGATCCCACGCGACGTCCGTTCCCGCAACCTGTCGGCGCTCGGAGACGGTGAACTCCCTGAGCGCCGGATCGACTGCCATGGCAGCTCCCGAGAACGGAATCACGTACGGATACATTCCGACTTCGCAGCCTTGGCGGAGCCAGCGATACGCCTCGCGCAACGTCGTCGCGACGTCCGCGAGCGTAGCGCGCGGCGAGCTCAGGATGATATCGAGAAACGGCGTGATGCCCAGCGCGAGCGCGTCCGTGAGCGTCGGCTGGATGTGAGAGTGGATCTGTGCCTTGTTGAATTCGGCGAGCACGTTGCGCGAGAAGTTCTCGATGCCGAATCCGAGCACGCGGAAGCCCGCGCGCCGCATCGCGTGGAGCCGCTCGGGCGACATGGCGTCGACCCGATTGGTGCTGATGAACTGCAGCGCCTTCGGCAGCGCGCCGCTTGCCTTCGCGGCGACGATCGCCTCACAGAGCGGCAGGACGCGCTTGTCCTTCGTGAACACGAAGATGTCGTCCTGGAAGATGATGGTGCGCACGCCCGGGTGCGCGCCGACGATGCGCTGGATCATCTGCACGCATTCCTCGGCGTCGAGTCGCGCGATGCTCGCGACGCTGCCCTGCGCCTCGTGCAGGAAGTTGGTCGAGGAGCAGAAGGTACAGCCCATCGGGCAGTAGTTGAGCGTGATGAGGCGCACCGAGCGGATCTCGGCGAGACTCGCCTCGCGCGCCGCCTTGCTCGGCAGCGCCCCCACACGGCAGGCCTTCTCGAGCCGCTCCCAGTAGGCGGCGTAGGGCATCCGCTCGTAGGGCGTGTGGAAGATGGCGTCGCGCAGCTCGGTGCGGGTGAGGGCCTGCTGGCGCATCGTCAGGCACTGGCCGTCGGCGCCCCGCTCCGCCGTTCCGGTGACGCCCTTGAGGGGCGCTCCCGCGCGCAGCCGCGCCACGAGCTCGAGCAGCGGCCGCTCGCCCTCGCCGAGCACGACGCAATCGAACGGCCCGAGGCCGAACATGAGCTCGGGCCGGAAGGTGGCCTCCATCCCCCCCGCGACCAGCAGCGCATGCGGCTGCATCCGGCGCGCCACGTGCGCGAGCTCGAGATCGAAGCGCAGCGTCATGCCGGTGGTCGAGCTGCCGATGATGTCCCAGGCACCCCCGAGGAGCTCGCGCTCGAGCGCCCGCGCCACCGGCAGACCGCCGCAGCAGTTCGGGTCGAAGACCTTGACCTCGGCGCCGGCCGCTTCGAGTACGCCGGCCAGGCGCCACACGCCGAGCGGTGGGGCGAGAAAGGTGTATTCCCCGCAGTGCGGGTCGTACGGTCCGATCAGCAGGATCCGCGGCGAGTCCACCAATCGGGATGCCCTCCTGGCAGCGGTCTCGGCTTGCGCCTAGGGCCGCACGGCCGTTGCAACCATCGGCGGCGGATCGCCGCGAGGTTGATCGCCGTACTGTGCCGGCACAAGACCGTTACGCACCGCGAACAGCGTGACGCTCGCGGTGTTGTGCAACTCGAGCTTGCGCATCAGATTCGCGCGATGCTTCTCGACCGTCTTCACACTGAGCCGTAGCGCGAGCGCCACCCGCTTGTTGGATTCCCCGAGCGCAACGTGCGTCAGCACTTCGCGCTCGCGCTCGGTGATCCGGGGGTACACTCCCGCTGCCGCTCCCAGGGTCGGCTCGTTGCGGCGCAGATATCCCGACACCAGGCGCGCCGAGACCGGCTCGGAGAAGTACTTCTGGCCCGCGATCACGGAACGGATCGCCTGCAGCAGCTCCGCGCGGCCGGCGTCCTTGAGCACGTAGCCGTCGGCGCCGGCGCCGAGCGCTGCCCGTATGTACTCGTCCGTGCAATACGCGGTGAGCACCAGCACCTGCACGCGCGCCGAGGCGGCGCGCAGCTGCTCGATGATCCGCAACCCCTGGGTGCCCGGGGGGGCGAGGTCCGTGATGACGAGCGCCGGATCGGTGCTCTGCACCACCCGCACGCCGTCCGCTCCGGTACTCGCCTCGCCGACCACACGGAGGTCGGTTTCCAGCTCGATCAGCGCGCGCAATCCCTCGCGCAGAATTCCGTGAGGCTCGATGATCACGATGCTCGTGTACGTCGAGGATTTGACCATCATAGCCAAACGCCAGCCGGCGTTCCTCCCGCGTTGCGTTGGTTGAAGCTGTTAGGGGAGCCCTGTGATGAGTCGGGCGGGCGGTCCGAAGATGTGTTGCGCTGAGATCACTGACCGAGCCCTCATGCATACGCACATCCCTGTGCATGAGCCGCGGGCCCCTTCGGTCGCCGCAGCTCCACTCTCCGTAGCCTTAGCCTTACAGGCCGATCACAGCTTATTGCGGACGCTGCATATCCAACATCGGCGAAAGACTGAACGCAGGATCAGTCGCGCGCCCAAGCGTCCCATCGGGAATTTCCGGATGACGCAGCCCCGCGACCAGGCGAGTGCGCGCCAAAGCGTTGCGGCAAGGCCAGCGATGGCCTGCGGCAAGGCCACGATGGCGGCTTGGCGAGCGGGGAACGGGGATCGGGGAATTCCCGATCCCCAGGCGCGCCGTTTCGCGAGGTCGAATTCATGCCTTCGCTGTCTTGGCGCCCCCCCGAGGGCCGGTATGCTGGCCTCATGGATGAATATGTCGGGAGGCCGATCATGGACGAGGCCGCGGCGCACACGGTGCGCCTGAGTGACGAAGACGTACTGCGCGAGCGGGTCGCGGAGCTCGCGGCCGATCTGCGTGCGGCAGCCATGAAGGGCGATACGCTGCGCAACACGCGGCTCCTCTCCGACCTGCTGCAATTCAAGCGCCTCACCCCGGAGCGGCGACTGGCGCTCGAGGGCCTCACGCACCTC
>Ga0209474_10001515_pt1 | contig 22432 bp, 23 predicted proteins | sample GraSoiAngelo_145_FD_185902 | JGI IMG/M metagenome (GOLD analysis project Ga0209474, IMG submission 185902) | Grasslands soil microbial communities from the Angelo Coastal Reserve, California, USA - 14_1009_05_20cm (SPAdes) (version 2) | ecosystem: Environmental > Terrestrial > Soil > Grasslands...
CGGGCACGGAGGAAATGATCGATGGGAGAGGTGGCCGAGCGGCCGAAGGCGCACGCTTGGAAAGCGTGTATAGGGCAACCTATCGTGGGTTCGAATCCCACCCTCTCCGCCAACTGATGGTCGAGGCACCTTGACGTAGTGGCGCGGCGAATGCAGAAAGACCCGTCACGGATGTCCGAGTAGCTCCGGAGAGCTGGCCGAGCGGCTGAAGGCACCTGATTCGAAATCAGGAGTACCCGCAAGGGTATCGGGGGTTCGAATCCCTCGCTCTCCGCCAATTCAAGCGACATGCAGCGATCCCTGACGCAACTCGCGTGCAGGGAAGCGGGCCGACGTCACCGGCTATCGCTGAGGAACTTCGGAATCCGCCCGCCGATCTCCTCGGCGGCCGAGTCGAGAGCCTCGCTCGCCACCAGCTCCTTCGTGCGCCGCGCGCGGTCGAGCGACGCGCTTTCGCACCCGTGCTCCCTCGCCAGGTCGCTGACCAGATCGAGATTGTCGACACCCCCGTACGCGCCGAAGGCCCGGTTCGCGCCGGCTCCTTCGAGGAGGGCGGGGCAGGGCGACGGCATGCAGGCCACGGCCTTGCGCACCGTCTCGGGCTTCACGCCGGGAAAGGTGAAGTACAGCGATGCGAACGCGGTCCGGCGGTGGCGATCGAGCTGCTCGAGATCCGGCTGCGGCCACCCGGCCACGTCGCCCCCGCGCGCCACCGCGACCTCGCGGGCGCGCGCGTCGATGCGGTACAGGGCAACCGAGATCATCTCGGAGATGAGGATGTCCTGCGTCCTGATCAGGTCGGCGAGATGACGTACGTCTGCGGACGCCTGCGCGAAGTCGCCCCGACGGAACGCCGCCGCGAGCCGCAGCTTCGACCAGAACTGCAGGCTCGAGTAATTGGGGATGGGCAGATCGAAGAACTTCTCGACCGGCTGCTCCCGGAGCCGTCCGGCCCCGAACAGCGACCAGTGATCGAATCGCCCCAGCGCGGTCATCCAGCCGAAGTCGAGGCCTTCGAGATCGGCGTCGGAGATCTTCGCGGGCCAGTCGGCGCCGTAGGACTTCAGGCGCTCCGCGAGGGCGTCCGCGACGTGGAGCCGGCCGGGCGGATCGTCGATCGGCTTCTCGTAGTCGACGAGCGGCGCCATGAAGTCGGCAGCATCGCGGTCGCGGGAAGAGCCATCCGGCAGCGCGGGATGCTCGTGCAGCTTGTTCCCTTCCTCGCACAGCTTGTCGACGTACGCGTCCGCCATGCGCGCATTCGTCGCGAGCACCTCGCCGAGCTCGAGACTCTGTCCCAGCGCGACGAGCTTTCCAAAGAGGGCAGGGTCGCCTCGTTTCGACGCCGAGGATGCGGCGGCCGCTTCCGGGGCTTCGCGGCGATCGACCACAGCAGGCGCGGAACGAGGAGCCGGGAAGGCATCGGGGATGCCGGAGCGGATTGCGGCCTCCTCGCTCGGAAACGCCTCCGCCCGATGCGACTCCGCCTCGCTGCGAGAAGCGACGCTCCGCCCGCGGAAGAACAGGGCAGCCGCCACGAGGACGAGCGCACCGATAACCGCGATTTTGACCAGAGGACGGAAGCCCACGCATCGATGCTACCCGCGAGGACCCTCTTCGTTCTTCTGAAAAACCGTGTAGGCGGGTATCGGGCTCGCCCCTACTTCAGCCCCGGCGCCTGGGCCCAGGCGAGCGCGTCCTCCAGGCGGTCCTGCCCGAAGAACAGCTCGCCGCCGACGAGGAAGTTGGGCGCGCCGAAGATGCCGAGGCGCACCGCCTCGTCGGTGTTGGCGCGAAGCTGCGCCTTCACCGCGGGCGAGAGGGCCCGCCCGATGGGCTCCGGGCCGACGATCCGCGCGAGAACCACCGCGTTGGCGATGTCCAGGTCCTCGGCGAAGTTCGCCCGGTAGATCGCTCGCACCACCTCTCCCGTCGGCGCCGCGCAACAGACACGCGCCGCGAGCACGGTGTTGCGCGGGAAGACGCTCGGCTTCCGCCAGGGAAGCCCATACTTCGCGCAAAGGCGCTCGAGGTCGCGCCACATGTAGCGGCCGCGGACCGGGTTCACGTTGAACGGCGAGTCCTTGATGCCCTGCTGCGCCGCGAAGATGGGCCCAAGCAGGAACGGCTTCCACTCGAGCGTCACCCCGGCGCGAGCGCACTCCTCCTCGATGCGCATCGCGGCGACGTACGAGTATGTGCTCGCCGGCTCGAACCAGAATTGCAGCGCTTCCATACAGCCGTTCATGATATGCCGTTCTGCATCCTCTCGGGACGCTGGACCGGGGATCGGGCGACGGCGGATCGTGAACCCGCCAGGCCCGGAAGGGAGCAACGGTAGCGGCTTTCGTCCGTGTGCCCGGTCTCCGGTCCAGCGCCCCGAAGGGTCCCGCCCAGATGCCGACTCCGTACCTCGTCCTCGCCCGGAAGTACCGCCCGCAGCGCTTTTCCGATCTGACGGGGCAGGAGCACGTCGTCCGCACCCTGACGAACGCGCTCCAGAGCGGCCGCGTGGCCCACGCCTTCCTCTTCACCGGCCCGCGCGGCTGCGGGAAGACGACCACCGCGCGCATCCTCGCCCGCGCGCTCAACTGCGAGAAAGGCCCCACGCCCGAGCCTTGCGGGCAGTGCGGCCCGTGCGTCGAGATCGCGCAGGGCAACGACGTCGACGTCCAGGAGATCGACGCCGCTTCCAACAACGGCGTCGACGACGTGCGCTCCTTGCGCGAGGCGGCGAAGTACCTGCCCGCGCGCGACCGCTACAAGATCTACATCGTCGACGAAGTGCACATGCTGAGCGGCCCCGCCTTCAACGCGCTGCTCAAGACGCTCGAGGAGCCGCCCGGGCACATCAAGTTCCTGCTCGCGACCACCGATCCGCAGAAGCTGCCCGCAACCATCCTGAGCCGCGTGCAGCGGCACAACTTCCAGCTCGTTCCGCTCGGGAAGATCGTCACGCGGCTTCGCGAGATCGCGCAGGCCGAGGGCGTCGCCGTCTCCGACGGAGCGCTGGCGCTCGTCGGGCAGCAGGCGCAGGGCTCGATGCGCGATGCGCTCTCGCTCCTCGATCAGCTCTTCGCCGCGCACGCTCCGGGCGGCGAGATCGGCGAGGAGGAGGCGGCGCAGGCGCTGGGCGCGCTCGATCGCGGCATCGTGGCGGGAATCGTCTCGGCGGTGCTGCGGCGGGACGCGGGCGCCGCGCTGCAGGGAATCGTGCGCGCGTACGAGTCGGGCGCCGACTTCAAGCGGCTCGCAGATGAGCTCGCCGCGCATGCGCGCAACCTCGTCCTGGCGACGCTTCCTGAGGTGCGGCAGGAATTGCCGGATCACGAGCTTCGCGGCCTTGCCGAGACGGCGCGGGGGCACGATCCGGCGCAGCTCGCCCGTGTCTTCGAGCTGCTCCAGGATGCGGAGGAAGACGTCGCCAAGGCGGCGACTCCCCGGCACGCGCTCGAAGTCGCGCTGCTTCGCGCGGTGCACCTCGCGCCCTCGGGATCGCTCCCCGAGCTGGTGGAGAAGGTGGACCGCGCTTTCGCGAAGCTCGGAGGCGAGCGAGTTGCTCCGCCGGCCGGCGCGCGGCTGCAGCGGGAGGTCGCTTCGTCGGCGCGCACCGCCGCGATCGCAGAGCCACCGGTGCCGAACGGCGCTCCGCCACCCGTCGCGGAGCGGGAGCCGAACGGCGCCCCACAATCCCTCGAAGATCGCTGGCGCACGCTCATCTCCGCCGTGAAGGCGGCGCGCAAGATGAGCCAGGCCGCCGCGCTGGAGAAGGGCGTGCCGCTGCGCATCGTCCCGGGAACGGTCGCGGTCGGCTTCAAGAGTCCCAACGACGCGCTCGCGCTCGAGGACGTGGACTCGCGGCGCGGCGTGGAAGCGGCGTTCGCCGGGGTGATGGGCTCCGCGGTGAAGCTCGTCATCGAGAAGCTTCCGGCCGAGGCGGCGGCTACCAGCCTGGCCGAGGAGAAGGAGCGCGCCAAAGGCGAGCGGAAGGGGCGGCGCTTGCAGCAGGGCCGCGAGCACCCGGCCGTACGGGCCGCAGTGGAAGTTCTCGGCGGCGAGATCGAAGATGTCAGGGACCTCGGCGAGGAGTGAGCATGGCGCAAGGCTTCGACATGAACGCGCTGTTCCAGCAAGCGCAGGCGATCCAGGAACAGATGCGCCGGACGCAAGAAGAGCTCGCCAAGAAGGAGGTCACCGGCACGGCGGGCGGAGGGATGGTCGTCGTGACGGCGACCGGCACGGGAGAGATCTCTCGCGTCCAGATCGACCCTAGCGTCGTCGATCCGAAAGACGTCGGGATGCTCGAAGACCTGGTCGTCGCCGCGGCCAACTCGGCGCTCAAGGCGGTGCAGGCGCTGGCGCAGAGCGAGGGCGGACCGCTCGCCAATCTCAAATCGATGTTCCCGGGGATGATGCCCTGAAAGCTGCCGACCCGATCGGCCGGCTGACCCTGCTCCTCGCAAAGCTTCCGGGCGTCGGCGAAAAAACCGCGCAGCGCCTCGCCTTCCATGTCCTCGGTGCGCCGCCCGAGTACGCACGCGAGCTGGCCGAGGCGCTCCTCGCCCTGGAGCGCGAGGTGCGGCTCTGTTCCGTCTGCTGCAACCTCACCGCGCAGGATCCCTGCGCCGTCTGCCGCGATTCGCAGCGCGACGACAAGATCATCTGCGTGGTGGAGTCGGTGCCCGATCTCCTCGCCGTCGAGCGGACGCGCGAGTTTCGCGGCCGCTACCATGTGCTCCATGGTGCGCTCTCGCCGCTCGACGGAGTGGGACCCGATCAGCTCAAGCTCAAGGAGCTATTGGAAAGACTTTCGGGGGGCGCGGTCCAGGAGGTCATCGTGGCGACCGACCCGACGGTGGAGGGCGAAGCGACCGCGCTGTACCTCGCGCGGCTCGTCAAGCCGCTCGGAGTGCGAGTAACCAGGATCGCCCAGGGAGTACCGATGGGAGGCAATCTGGAGTACGCCGATCACGTCACGCTCGCGCGCGCGCTGGCGGGCCGGCGCGAGGTGTAGGCGAAGGTGGATCGAGTTCCTACCGGAACGCTCGACGCAACAATTTTCCGAGCCTTGCTCGGGTGATGGGCGTCTGTTAGCGTCGGTCGACCCCGGTTACCGACCGGGAAAGAGGTCGCATCGAATGCAGCCGCAGATGGTCATGTACGACGAGGAGTTCCAGCAGATCAGCGCGGTCTGCGAGCGGCTTTCGCGGGAAGCCAACGCGAAGATCGTCTTCCTCGTCGACAAGAACGGCCAGCTCATCGCCTCGGTGGGGGCGACCCAGGACCTCGATACCACCTCGCTCGCCTCGCTCACGGCGGGCAACATCGCGGCTACCGGCGGGCTCGCCAAGCTGATCGGGGAGAAGGAGTTCTCCATCCTCTTCCACGAGGGAGAGCGCGACAACCTGCACATCTCGGTGATCGGCGGCAGGGTCATCCTGGTGGTCATCTTCGACAGCCGGAGCTCTCTGGGATTGGTGCGGCTGCGGGTGAAGAAGGCATCCGACGAGCTCAACAAGATCTTCGATGCGTTGCTGAAGAAGGTCCCGGCTCCCGGCGCGGGTTCGCCCTTCGCCGAGATCACCGACGACGACATCGACAACCTCTTCAGCGAGTAAGGCCCGACCGTGTCCTTCATCAATTACAGCTCTCGCGAGATTAACTGCAAAATCGTCTATTACGGCCCCGGGCTCTGCGGGAAGACGACCAATTTGCAATATATCTACGCAAATACCAATCAAAACGCGAAGGGGAAGATGATCTCGCTCGCCACCGAGACCGAGCGGACCCTGTTCTTCGACTTCCTTCCCCTGAGTCTCGGCGAGATCCGCGGATTCAAGACCCGCTTCCACCTCTACACCGTTCCCGGCCAGGTCTTCTACGACGCTTCCCGCAAGCTCATCTTGAAGGGCGTGGACGGAGTGGTCTTCGTCGCCGACAGCCAGATCGAGCGCATGGAAGCCAACGTCGAGTCGGTGGAGAACCTGCGCACCAACCTCGGCGAGCAGGGCTACAACCTCGACAAGATCCCGTACGTCATCCAGTACAACAAGCGCGACCTGCCCAACGCGGCGCCGATGGAAGAGCTGCGCAACCTGCTCAATCCGCGCAAGGTCCTCGACTTCGAGGCGGTGGCTCCGAAGGGCGACGGCGTCTACGACACCCTCAAGGCGGTCGCGAAGCTCATCCTCACCGAGCTGAAGAAGGGTACTTAGTGCCCCGACCGCCGCGTTTTGATACCTGCGAACGCCGATGCCTGGTCTGCGACGGACGGCCTCGTCACTGCGCTGCTCGACGTAGGTCCACTACGACTGCGCTGCTCGCTCCTCGGGCGCCCGTCTCGCCGTAGGCCTCGGCGTTCTCGGTGGATCAAAACGCGGCGGTCGTGGCACTGGCCCGCGTCACGGCTGCGGGGGCGGCTCGACGGGCACCTCGAACGTCATCGTGCAGCCTTCGCGGAGTAGCCCCCTCACCCGCACCTCGCCACCGTGCACGCGCGCGGCGCGGCGAACGAGCCCGAGAGCGCCGATGCTGCTCAGGGCGCCGCCCGGCTTGCGACGGCAGCGGTCGATCACCGCCGCGATGCGGGCCGCCTCGCGCCTTCGCGCGCAATCGAGCTGGATGGTCGCTCCGCGGCGCGAGAGATCGACCGCCGCCCGCACGAAGGCGCGGACGCCGGTGCGCAGCACGCGGGGGTCGCCGGACATCTCGACCTTGCTCGCCGGCGCGAAGCGCAGATTGACGCCCCGATCCTGTGCCTCGGGCGCGGTCTCGTCGCTCGCCTCTGCGAGCACGCGGTCGAGCTTCACGCGGGAAAGCCGCAGACCGCCGCCCGCAAGGAGCTCCTCGAGTAGCGTGCTCTCCAGGCCCGCGCGAAGGCGGGAGATGCTGTCGGCGAGCAGCGTGGCGGCGCGCGTGCCCTTGACCTCTCCCCGGCGCCGCAAGAGGTCGAGCGCGAGCTGCGCGACGGTCATCGAATTGCGCAGCGCGTGCCCAACGCGCGCATATCGATTCGCGGCGCGTCGGCGGCCTTCCATGTCTGCCTCGAGGACGCTCTTCACCTGGACCTCGACCGCGGCGTGCGCGAGAGCGTCGGCGAAGCGCCTCTTCTCGTCGTCGGAGAGCTCTGCGTCTTCGAGTGCGGCGTCGTAGACGAAGTCGAAAAGCAGGCTCGCCTGCACCGCCGCCTTGCGGGCCGCCGCTTCCACCGGACCGGCGCCGGCCTTCGGGCTCCGGAACCGCCGCTCGAGGGCAGCGCTCGTCGACTGGAGGAGCAGCGGCAAGATCTGCGCGGTGCTTCCGTCCAGAGGGAAGCCGCCCTCGGCCGCGGCGCGGAGCTGTCGCTCCCACCGATCCTGCAACTCGGCTCGCTTGCGGGCGAGCAGATCGCGAAGCGGATCCATCACCGCACCAACGGGGTACTACGGGCCGTCGAGCCATTAGCAGAGGCGAGCCGGAACGCCAAAGGTTTCCGTTGCGGTGCCGCTGCGCCGGATGCGTTATGCTTCGGCCGTGGACGACAAGCTGCGCGAGCTCTTGTCCGCCGCCTTTCGCACCGTCCGGGCCCGCGACGCGAATACGGAGATCGCGAAGGCCCGCGGGGAGGCGGCTCTCGAGGGCGCGACTCCTTCGCGGCGGTCGCGCGGCGAGGAGCCCGGGACCCCGCTCTCGCGCTCGTACGAGATGGTCCTCGACCCGCGCGCCACCTTCTCGAGCTTCGCCACCGACGTGCTGCCGCGGCTCGTCTACCACCTGGAGTCGATCGGTGCGCGGCCTCCGGGCTGTAAAGGCGTGCTGGTCGCGATCTTCGACGGGGAAGACCTACATTTCGTGCAGGCGGGGGACCTCGTCGCGCGGGCTGCCGAGCTTTCTTCGGTGCCCGTCGAAGAGTTGTTCCTCCGGCACGGAACGGGCGAGTCGCGTACCGCCCAGCGCGGCCCGCCGCTGCCCCTTCCACCGGGGCGCGAGTAGGCAACTTCCGATACCGGCAGCCGTTTTGTGCCTCCAGGAGGCGCTCGGATTCCCCTTTGCCGTAGCCGCCGGTGCACCCCATACTTGAGCGATGAAAGGGAGGGCTCGTCTTCATGCCCAGCTGGCATTCGCCCTCCTGCTCGCCTGGACGGCGTGCGAGCGTGGTTCGCGCGGCCCTGTCGCGGCCGCCCGCATCGCTCCGGCCGTAGTCTTCGTCAGCGCCAGTCTCGCGGAGAGCCCCGATGCGGACGGATCCGCGCGTCGTCCCTTCGCGGGCCTGCAGCAAGCCCTTTCGCGGGCGCCCTCGGGAGCGCTCTTGCGCCTCGAGCCCGGCACATACCAAGGACCGTTCGTGGTCCCGAGGCCGGTCGTCCTGTCTGGCGCCGGCGCGAACCAGACGCGGCTGACGGCTCCGATCGACGCGGGTGAGCCGGTGATCGCTAGCGACGGAAATGTTCTCGAGCTGCGCGAGCTCGCCATCGAGGGGTCCACGGTGGGCATCGCTGTGGCGCGTACCTCGCTGCGGCTCACCAGCGTCCAGGTCCGGGGCCAATCGCAGATTGCGCTCACCGCTGTCGGTTCCGACGTGGAGGTGCAAGGCGGCGTCGTCTCGTCCATTGCCGCGGGCACCGCCGGCAAAGGAATCGTGCTGCAGGGCGGGACGCTGCGGGTACGCGGCACCGTGTTCCAGAACGCCGGGCGGCGCGCCATCGAATTGCATGGAGCGAAGGCGAGCCTCGCCGGACTCGATGCGACAGGTAGCGCGGTCAGCGTCCTCCAGGCGCTCGAGGACAGCGAGGCCATGGTCGACGGAGGCAGCTTCCAAGGAATCGGGGGGCCGGCCCTTTACGCGTCCGGATCGCGGCTGGTCGTCCAGGGCGCGCGCATCTCCCGCGCCGAGTACGGGGTGCTCGCCTATCGCAAGGCCCGCTTGGAGTTGCGCGACGCTTACATCTCCGACACGGCCGTCGCGGGCGTCGCCCTGGTGCTGTCCGACGGAACGATCTCCGGTACCACCATCTCGCGCGGTGGAACCGAGGGAGGGGTGGCCGTGACCGGTACGCCGGACGTCGTCCGCCTGGAGAAGAACCGCATCGGCGAGCCCGGCTCCATTGGATTGCACGCCACCAACGCCACCATCGTCGCGACCGACAACGTCTTCTCCGGGGCGGTCCTCGACAGGCAGGGCGACCTGGGCGACGCCATCTACGCGGTGGAATCCAACCTCACTCTCTTGCGGAACGGCTTCGAGGGGAACGCCGGTAGCGGGACGACGCTCGTCAGGTCGCAGGCGCATCTGGTCGGGAACCGGTTCTCATCCAACGGACGCGCGGGGCTGGTGCTGCTCGACCGCTCCACCGCGAAGGCCCAGGCCAACCGATTCACCGGCAATCAGGGACCCGGCGTTTCCGTCGCCGAGCGCTCGCATGCCCTCGTTTCCCGGAACCGGTTCGCCGACTCCGGGACCGCCGAGGTGGAGGCGCCCTGCGGTGGCGGCGGGGAGATCGATCTGCGCCGAAACAACGATTTCCTCGGGCCGGCGGCGGCCCGCGGCACTTGCCCCTGAGGCTTTGCCGCCCGGCTGCTCTCCCGACCAGCAAACTGATCGTGGCAGGCCCCGAGGGCGCGTGCTAGCGTCACGAAATGGGCGAAGGTCGAAAGCGCCGCCCCCGGCCCAACCTGCGCAAATTGATGTTCGTACTGCCCAACCTGTTCACGGTGAGCAGCATCTTTTGCGGCGTCTACTCGATCATGCTCTCGGCTGGCGAGGCCACCGGCGACAATTTCTATCGGGCCGCCGTCGCCGTCTTCTTCGGCAACTTCTTCGACGCCTTCGACGGGCGCGTCGCGCGGCTCACCAAGACGCAGAGCGACTTCGGCGTCGAGCTCGACAGCCTCGCGGACGTGATCACTTTTGGAGTCGCCCCCGCCATACTCGTCTACAAGTGGGCGCTGTACGGGCTCGGCACCACGGGGATCATCATCAGCGGCGTCTATGCCTCGTGCGGCGCGATCCGGCTGGCGCGCTTCAACGTGCTGGCGCACACCGAGGCTGGCGTGCAGCGCTTCTTCGTGGGGCTGCCCATCCCGCTCGCCGCCGGCACTCTCGTCTCGCTCGTCGTCGCGCTCCAGCGAGGCGGCGTGCCCGCCTCCGACGTAGTCGGCCTGTGGCCGATCGCCGTGCTCGTCCTGGTGCTGGCGTTTCTCATGGTCTCGACCATCCGGTACCGCACCTTCAAGGATGCCGGCCTGAATCCGCGCACGCTCATCGCCTTCGTCGTCGTCATCGCCATTGGCGTCGTCATCGCGCTACGCGGACGCCCCTCGCTGGTCCTCGTCGTCTACTTCACCTGTTACGTTGCCCTGGGAATCCTGGAGGAGGCGCTATTCGGCCGCCGCCGCCGCGCCGCCGCGAGGGCCGGAGCCAGTGCGCTTCCGGCCGAGGCCGAGGTGGAGGAGCCTCTCCTGCCGGCCGAAGAGGACGACGACGTCGCCCTCGAGGGCGCTTCCGCCGCCGCCGCGGCCGACGACGGCGAGAACGACTCGTGACCGGCTCCGCCGGGACTCCTCCGGCACCGTCTTCCCCCCTCCCTTCCGGCAGCAATTCCGTGGGAGCGGTACCCCGGGTGGTCCAGAAGCCCAGGCGTCTTCCAGGCGACCGCGGTCCCGCACCGAAGATCGCGCTCACCTGGGCGACCTTCTTCGGCGCAGGTTACGTGCCCATCGCTCCCGGTACCGCGGGAACGCTCGCCGCCGTGCCGCTCTGGTGGGCCCTCACCTACGTGTCGCCCTGGCTCTATGTCCTCGCCACCATCGCCGTGACCTTGACCGGAATCGCCGCCGCCGACCGGGCAGGGCGGTACTTCGGCGTCGCCGACTCCGGGCACATCGTCATCGACGAGGTGGCCGGTTACCTCGTGACCATGCTCTTCGTCCCCCGCACCGCCCTCGCGGCGATCGCCGGCTTCGTCCTCTTCCGCCTCTTCGACGTGCTCAAGCCTCCTCCGGCCCGGTTCTTCGACCGCGATCCGCGCTGGAAGAATGGCGCCGGCGTGGTACTCGACGACCTATTCGCGGGTGTCTGGGCCTGGGCCGGAACCTGGGGCATCCAGATCGCCGCATCGCGCTTCGGGCTGACATGACTGCGACCGCCTCTTCCGCCCCTCCCATCGTGGAGTTCGTCGTCACCGGCGACGAGGTGATGCGCGGCACCATCGCAGACACGAACACCGCCTGGACGGCGGCGCGCCTGTACCCGCTCGGATTCCAGCTTCGCCGCACCGTGGTGGTGGGCGATCGCGGCGAGGACATCCGACGGGCGCTGCTCGAGGCGAGCGTCCGCGCCGACTTCTGCATCGTCTCGGGCGGCCTCGGCCCTACTTCCGACGACCTCACCGCCGAGTGCGCCGCCCAGGCGGCCGGAGTGCGGATGCGGCTCGACGAAGCCTGGCTCGCGAGGATGCGGGAGCGGTGGGCCGCGCGCCGCCGCGAGCCGATTCCCAAGAACAACGAGCGGCAGGCCTACCTGCCCGAAGGCGCCGAGGTGCTGGGCAATCCGGAAGGCAGCGCGCCCGCATTTGCGCTCCGCATCGATCGCTGCACGTTCTTCTTCTTGCCCGGCGTCCCGCGCGAGTACTACCGGATCTTCGACGAGCTGCTCCTTCCCCGGTTCGCTCGGGCCACCGGCAACGCGGCGCTGCGCACGCGGGTGCTCCACTGCTTCGGCGTCACCGAGAGCCGCCTCGACGAGATGGTGGCGCCGATTCGCGAGGCGCATCCCGAGGTCCGTTTCGGATTCCGCACCAAGTTCCCCGAGAACCATCTCTCGCTGGCCGCGCTGGCGCCCGACGATCGCACCGCCGCCGAGAACCTCGCTCGCGTCGAGTCGGCCTGTCGCGAGGTGCTGGGAGCTTTCGTCTACGGCGCGGACGGCGCCACCTTCGCCCAATCGCTCGGCGAGCAACTGATGAAACGCGGCGAAACAGTGTGCTGCGCGGAAAGCTGCACGGGCGGCCTCGCGAGCCAGCTCCTCACCGAAGTGTCCGGCAGCTCGCGCTGGACCGCGGGCGGCTTCGTCACCTATTCGAATGAGCTCAAGGAAAAGATCCTCGGGGTTCCCAACGAGTTGCTTCGCGCGCATGGAGCGGTGAGCGAAGAGGTCGCTCGCGCCATGGCCGAAGGCGCTCGCCGCCTCTCGGGAGCCACCTGGTGCCCCGCCATCACGGGGATCGCCGGACCGGATGGCGGCACTCCCGAGAAGCCCGTCGGAACGGTCTGGTTCGCGCTCGCGGGACCTTCGGAAACGCGGACCAAGCTGTCGCACTTCCGCGGCGACCGCGGCCAGGTCCGGATGATGTCTGCCTTTGCCGCCCTCCAGCTGGTTCGCGAGGCGACCGGGGCGCCGGCGGTCAGGAATGCGTTCGAGAGCAGTCATGCGGCACCGCCGGGGAAGGCGTGAGCGGAACCAGCTGGCGCGACTTCGCCAGCGCCTACCGCGTCGATCTCGCGCTCTTCGTCTTCTGCCTCTTCGCCTATGCGCTCTCGAGCGGATCGATGCTCGGGCACCAATCGCAGGCGCCTCACTTCGTGTACCAGGCCGACGCGTTCCTGCGCGGCCAGCTTCACCTCGCCGCGCGGCCCCCCAACCTGAACGACTGGGTCTTCGAGCACGGCCGCTGGTATGTGTCCTTCCCGCCCTTTCCGGCTCTCTTGATGATGCCGTTCGTCGCGCTGGCAGGGCTCGCATTCAACGACGTGGCGTTCACCATCCCGTTCGCCGCGCTCAACGTCGCGCTGCTCTACCGGTTGATGCGGCGGATCCAGGGGTTGGACGGCGGCACCCGCACCGAGTGGGAGCACGCGACGCTCGCGCTGCTCTTCGGCTTCGGGAGCCTGGCCTGGTCGTGCTCGATTCGCGGAGAAGTCTGGTTCACCGCCGAGGTGATCGGCGTGACCCTCACGCTCCTCTACCTGCACGCCTCGCTGCACGCGAAGCATCCAGTGCTGGCCGGCGTGGCGCTGGCCTTCGGATCGATCACCCGCACGCCGATCCTGTTCTCGGCCATCTTCTTCGTGTTCGAAGCGATCGCGGCTGGCGGCCGGCTCGATCGCGCGCAGATCCGGGAGGCGTTCACCGAGCGGCTGGGCAGAACGGCGCGCCTGCTCGCCCTCTTCGCGGTTCCCATCGCCGCGGTCGCCGTTCCCATGGGGCTGATGAACGCCGCCCGGTTCGGGAACCCGGGCGAGTTCGGGCACCGCCATCTGTATGCGAACCGCGTCAACGAGCAGATCCGTTCGCACGGCCTCTTCAGCTTCGAGTACCTGCCGCGCAACCTGAAGGCGGCCTTCCTGCTGCTCCCCCGCATCGAGCGCAATCCACTGCGCCTCTCCTTCGACGGGGAGGGGATGAGCCTCTTCGTCACCACACCAGCCTGGCTCTTGCTCTTCTTCCCGAAAGAGAAGCCGCGCCTCTGGGTTCCTTTGTGGCTCACGGCCGCGGCGGTAGCGATCCCGGGGTTCTTCTACCAGAACACCGGTTACTACCAGTTTGGATACCGGTTCTCGCTCGACTACACGCCCTACTTGATCCTGCTCCTCGCGATCGGCGGGCGTGCCCTCGGCGGCCTCTTCTGGCTGCTCGCTCTCGCTGGCGTCGCCGTCAACGCCTGGGGCGCGGCGGTCTTCAACCGGCCCTGAGCGCCGGAGGATCTCCACGGGCAGGAATCCGAGGCTGTGCTGGAATCGATCTTCCAGGCGGAAGACGACGATGGCCGTGCGCTGGGAGGCCCGCCTCGCTCTCAGAAGGAGCGGGGGCGCGCGCCGGCCGCCCCCGCCCCCCACCACCTCGCCATCGGTCACGCCGCCGCCGTGTTGGCCACCAGCAGTGCTCCCGCCATCCGCCACGCCCTCTCCCAGCACGGCTCGTGCATCGGCCCGACCGACGCCCACGCGAATCGCAGCTCGAAGATGAGCTGCGCCTTGCGAAACGCCGCGCCGAGGCGTTCCAGGACCGCGGGCGCGTGGTGCTCCGCGGTATCGATCAGCATCGCCACGACTTCCCCAGAGAGCTCGCAGACGATGTCGCTCTTGCGCAATTCCCCTTCTACGACGGCGAGCAGCCGCTCCATCTCCTCGGCGTCGGGTCGACCGGGCGGCGCGATGCGCAGCACCGTGAACGGTCGGCCCGTCCGCGAGGTGCGCCGCGCTTCCCGATCGAGAAGCCGCTCCCATCCGTTCACGCCGCCGCCTCCACCTGCGCCGGAGCCGGAGGCTGCGCCGCGGCGCGCAGGGCCTTCTCCAACCCCGCCAAGAGATCGGGATTCTGCTTCAGCATCTCCGCCGCTTTGTCCCGCCCCGGTCCGAGCCGCTCTCCGGCGACCGTGAACCAGGCACCGCTCTTCTCCACCAGACCGCGCTCTGCTCCGAGGTCGACGAGCTCGTGGGGCCGTGAGATGCCGCTGCCGTAGAGGATGTCGAACTCCGTCTCGCGGAAGGGCGGGGCGAGCTTGTTCTTGACCACCTTCACCCGGGTCCGCGAGCCGACCATCACATCGCCGTCCTTCACCGCGCCGATCCGCCGGATGTCGAGGCGCAGCGAGCTGTAGAACTTGAGAGCGTTGCCGCCCGTCGTGGTCTCCGGCGATCCGAAGACGACCCCGATCTTCATGCGAATCTGGTTGATGAAGATGACCGTCGCGCCGTTGCGGTTGACCACCGCGGTGAGCTTGCGGAGCGCCTGCGACATGAGCCGCGCCTGCAGGCCCATGTGCTGGTCGCCCATCTCGCCCTCGATCTCCGCCTTGGGCACCAGCGCGGCGACCGAGTCGATGACGACCAGATCGACCGCGCCGCTCCGGACGAGCGTCTCCGTGATCTCCAGGGCCTGCTCGCCGGTATCGGGTTGCGAGACGAGCAGGTCCTCGATGCGGACGCCGAGCTTTCGCGCGTAGTTCACGTCGAGCGCATGCTCGGCGTCGATGAACGCGGCGCACCCTCCTTGCGCCTGCACCTGCGCGATGGCGTGCAAGCACAGGGTGGTCTTCCCGCTGCTCTCCGGGCCGTAGACCTCGACGACGCGGCCGCGCGGATAGCCGCCGCATCCGAGCGCGAGGTCGAGGCCGACCGAGCCGGTCTCGATCACCGCGATGGGCGCGTTGACGTTCTCCGCGTCTCCGAGGCGCATGATGGCGCCCTTACCGAACTGCTTTTCGATGGCGCCCATGGCGCCTAGGATCGCCCGGACCTTGTCGGACACTTTGCTCACGTACCCTCCTGCGTGATTGGGCCGGGCGAGGTGCCCGGAGCGTTGGCGCGGAGCACCGCTGCTCGCGCAAGTTGGTGGGTGGGAACCTTCTCGGCGCTGCGGCCCGTGACCGCGCGATCGAGGCAGCGAAGCTGGACTGCCTCGGCGACGTGAGGCGCTTCCACGCCTCGGACGTTCTCGAGATCGGCGATGGTCCTCGCGAGCTTGAGGATCCGATCGTGCGCGCGGGCCGAAAGGCCGAGGCGCTCCATCGACCTGGCGAGGAGCGCCAACGCTGCGCTCGAGGCGCCGCAAAGCTCCCGCAGCGCCCGCCCGCGAAGCTGGGAATTGGCATGGACCCCGCGAAGGCCGCGAAACCTCTCCCGCTGGCGAGCGCGGGCCGCCTCCACGCGTGCGCGCACGGCGTCCGAGGTTTCGCCCGTGGACGGTCCGGACAATTCAGACGGAGACAGCGCCCGTGCTTCGACATGGAGATCGAATCGGTCGAGGATCGGCCCCGAGACCCGCCGTCGATAGCCTTCCTTCTGCAGGACGGTGCAATTGCAGCGCGCGGGCGTGGCCGTCTCGCCTTCGTGACCGCAGGGGCAGGGATTCATCGCTGCGAGCAGCATGAAGCGCGCGGGTAGCACCGCGGCCCCGCGCACCCGGACTACCGCTACCTCGCCGTCCTCGAGCGGCTGGCGCAGCGCTTCGAGCGCCGCGCGGCCGAACTCGGGAAGCTCGTCGAGGAAGAGGAGTCCGTTGTGCGCGAGCGAGACTTCTCCGGGGCGCGGCGGCGAGCCCCCGCCGACGAGGCCCGCAACGGAGATGGTGTGGTGCGGAGCGCGGAACGGGCGCTCCGAAAGGAGTCCCTGGCCGTGCCGGAGCTTGCCCGCGACCGACCAGATCGAGGTCGCCTCCACCGCCTCCTCGAAGGTGAGCGCAGGCAAGAGGCCGGGCATGCGCCGCGCGAGCATCGTCTTGCCGGCGCCCGGTGGTCCGACGAGGAGCGCGCTGTGGGCTCCTGCCGCCGCGATTTCCAGCGCCCGTTTGCAGAAGCCCTGTCCGCGCACCTCGGAAAGATCGGGGCGCGTCTCCGCGGGCAGCGCGGTCGCTTCGGCCGGACCGGGTGGAAAGGCAAGCTCCCCCGTGAACGCCGCCGCCGCGTCGGCCAGCGTCCGGACGCCGTGCACCTCGAGGCCTTGCGCGAGCGCCGCCTCCGCGGCGTTCGCTTCTGGCACGATCATCCGTTCGACGCCGATGGCGCGGGCGAGGAGCGCAATGGGAAGGACGCCGCGCACCGGCAGGATCTCGCCCGAGAGCGAAAGCTCCCCGACAGCGAGGGTCGCCACCGTGGCCGGCGGAATCAGCCCCGCTGCCTGGAGGACGGCGAGGGCGATGGGCACATCGAAGCTCGCCCCTTCCTTCCTCAGATCTCCGGGCGCGAGATTGACGGTGATGCGCTTGTGCGGAACCTCGTATCCGGAGTTCCGGATGGCAGTGGCGCAGCGGACCTTCGCGTCCACGCAGGCCATGTCGGGCAGCCCGACGACGACGAAGCCCGGCAGCCCGAGGGCGAGATCGACCTGGACGTCGATGGGCAGGGCACTCGTGCCGAGCAGCGCCGCGCAGCGCAGGGAAGCATGCACGCGCGGGGGCCTTGCGAGCGGCGTGCCGGAACCGCTCCAGAGCGGCGGCGATCGGTGGAGGGGGTGTCAGTCTGGAACCGAGGTCCCAGAACGGGACTCAGCGCCGGCGAGGAACGAAGACCGCGCCGATCAGCGCGACGGAGGCGATGAATACGAACCGCCAACCGACATCGTGGGTGCCGTACGCGGCGATTCCCGTCCCGGCTATCTCTGCGAGGCCGCCGACGATGGCGGCCGTCCTCAACTGCGGCGGTAGCGCGGCGAGGATGCGCATTCCAGCGGACGAATTGCGCTGCCCTGCCATCCACGAAACGCGCTCCTCTTCGCGATTCGCGACGGCGCGCGCGAGCTCTTCGCCGAGCGCACGATTTCCCTTGGGATCGATGGGCGGCGGCCGCGCTGCAGCCTGCTCGGCGCGCCTCGCTGCCCAGAGCGCTTCGTTGTACGTGCGCTGTTCGTCCGTGGTCAGGGGCGCGCCGCAGTTCATGCATTTCTCGGCGAAGCGGCTGTTGTCCGCTTCGCAGATCGCGCATCGCAGGAACGGCTGGGCCTCGGGCGCCTGCTCGGCGATCTCCATCCCGCTCGCGTAGCGTTCCTTCCGCTCGGCGCGGAGGCGTTCGATTGCCGGATCTACCGCCTCCCGATCGACGGCGGGCGCCTCACCGCCCTCCTTCCGCGGCTCGAGGCGCAGGAATCGGAGCAGGCTGGCCACTTCACACCGCCGGCGCCGGCGTCCGGCCCGAGGCGGGGCGCGCCCGCGTCTTTGCCCATTCGCGCGAGCGGGCGATCTCCTCGCCCATGGTGGTGGCGAAGGGGATGGTGTCCTCGACCGCCCGCAAGAGGTGTCGCTGCTCGAGATCCTTGCCCTCCGCGAACGCCAGGTGGAGCCCCGCGATCACCGCCTGCTCGATTTCCGCCCCGGAGAAACCCTCGGTCCGCTGGGCAAGCTCGGAGAGATCGAAGGCCCGCTCATCGCGCCTGCGCTGCGCCAGATGGATCCGCCAGATCTCGCGCCGCTCCGCCGTCGCGGGAAGGTCGATGAAGAAGATCTCGTCGAATCGCCCGCGCCGCACCAGCTCGGGAGGCAACGACCCGATCTGGTTCGCGGTCGCGACCACGAATACGGGCTCCGTCTTCTCCTGCAGCCAGGTGAGGAAGGCGCCGAAGACGCGCGCGGTCACGCCGCCGTCGACCACGGCGGAGGAGCCGCTCCCGCTCAGGCCCTTCTCGATCTCGTCGACCCAGAGCACGGCGGGCGCCACGCTCTCGGCGACGCGGATGGCGCGGCGCAGGTTCTCCTCGGACGAGCCGATGTAGTTGCTGAAGATCCGCCCCATGTCGAGGCGGATGAGAGGCAGCGCCCAGAAATTCGCGATCGCCTTGGCGGTGAGGCTCTTGCCGCAGCCCTGCACGCCGAGGAGCAGGAGCCCCTTGGGAGGTGGAAGCCCGAACTTCCGCGCCGGCTCCCCGAAGGCGCTGGAGCGATCCGAGAGCCATCGCTTGAGGCTGTCGAGCCCGCCCACGGTGTCGAGGTCGACGTCCGCGTTGACGAACTCGAGCAGGCCGCTCTTGCGGATCACCTGCCGCTTCTCGTCGAGCACCAGCTTGATGTCCTGCCCATTCAAGACGCCGTCGTTGGCGATGGCCTTGGCGAAGGCGTTCTCCGCTTCGCTCAAGGTCAGCCCCTGCGCTGCCTTGATGAGCTGCTCGGCCTGCTCGCGGGAGAGGTCGATGCTCGCCCGGTTCCCCTGCCGCACCACGGCGACGATCTCGCGGAGGAGCTGGTAGAGCTCGCGGAAACCGGGCAGCGGCACGTCGAGCACCGAGACGTCCTTCTCCAACTCCACCGGGATCTGCGCCGTGGGCGAGAGGAGGATGACCGTCGTGTAGGTGGACTTGAGTTCCTGCGCCAGCTCTCGCAGCGCCCGGACCACTGTCGAATCGGAGAGGTAGGCGTGGAAGTCCTTCAGCAACACGAGCGCCGGCTGGCCGAGCTTGGCGATGGTGGCGAGTACCTCGAGGGGAGCCTTGGAGACGTCGAGGGCGGGAAGCGCCTGCGATCCACCCAGGCGGCGCAAGCCCCGCGCGATCGACCAGGAGAAGAGCACCTTGCCGTGCTGTGCCGCGAGGTCCTGGAGGATGGCCTCGATGCGCTGCTCTTCCCAGGAGACGAGATAGAGGAGCGGATAGCGGGCGCGGATGAGCGTGTCGAGATCGCGGACGAAGCGTGGCTGCGCGGGGGCATAGGCCTCGAGCGCTTCGTGGGCGGACATGGGGCGAGTCTACAGCGCCCCGACGCGCCCGGGCGAAAACCCGTTTCACCGGCAGCGGTCGACCGCCCGCCGCATTCGCGCCACCGCCTCGGGGATCGTGCGGGGCGGTACGTCGAGGTGCGTGACCAGACGGATCCGCTCCTTGCCGCCCTCCGCGTTGAAGAGGATGCCTTCGGCGCGCCCCGCCTCGGAGAGGGCCCTCGCGCCCGCGCGGAGATCCACGTCGACGAAGAGGAGGTTGGTCTCCGGCATGGTGCAGCGCAGACCGCGGATCGATTGCAGCTCCTCGGCGAGCCTGCGGGCGCTCTTATGGTCCTCGGCAAGGCGCTCGAGGTGGTTGTCGAGTGCGTAGAGGCCCGCCGCGGCGAGGATGCCGACCTGCCGCATGCCGCCGCCGAGCCGCTTGCGCAGCCGGTGCAAGGCGGGAAGCCGCGCGCGGGTGGTCGCGACGAGCGATCCCGCCGGCGTCCCCAGGCCTTTGCTGAGGCAGACGCTCACCGTGTCGGCGCACGCCCCGTAGTCGGAGAGCCTGGTGCCGGTCGCGACATGCGCGTTCCACAGGCGCGCGCCGTCGAGGTGGACCGAGAGGCCGGCGGCGCGGGCCGCCTGCGACACCGCCTGCATCTGGGAAAGCGGCCACACCGCTCCGCCGCCGCGGTTGTGCGTGTTCTCGATGGCGACGGCGCGCTGCCTCGGGTAGTGCGAATCGTCCGATCGCCGCAGCCCACCTTCGAGCGCACGGACGTCGAAGAGCCCGCGCGTTCCGTCGAGCGGAAAGAGCTGCGCGCCCCACAGCGCGGAGGCGGCCGCTCCCTCGTAGTTGAGGACGTGCGAGCCGCGCTCGCAGATCACCTCGTCGCCGGGGCCGCAGAGGACGCCGAGCGAAATCTGGTTCGCCATGGTGCCGGTCGGGACGAAGATCGCGCACTCCTTGCCGAGCAACTGCGCGACGCTTTCCTGTAGCCGGTTGGTGGTCGGATCCTCGCCGTAGACGTCATCCCCGACCTCCGCTTCGGCCATTGCCTTGCGCATGCCGGGGGTCGGACGGGTCACGGTGTCGCTGCGGAGGTCGAGGAGGTCCATGGCGCGATACTGTACACGGATGCCCCGCGAATCGAAGGAGGCAAAAGGCCGACGAGCGGGGCTGATCGTCGACGCGCTCGAGAAGGAGATGCCCGAGGCGAAGATCGCCCTCGAGTACCAGGACGAGCTGCAGCTCCTCGTCTCGGTGATGCTCTCCGCGCAGACGACCGACGCGCTCGTGAACCAGGTGACGCCCGCGCTCTTCGCGAAGTACCGGAGCGCCGGAGACTATGCCCGGGCCAGCGTCCCGCAGCTGGAGAAGATGATCCGCCGCATCGGCCTCTTTCGTACGAAGGCGAAGAATCTGCGCGCCGCCATGCGCAAGATCGTCAGCGAGCACGGAGGCAAGCTGCCGCGCACCCGGGAAGAGCTCTACGAGCTGCCCGGTGTGGGATGGAAGACCTCAGGTGTGGTCGTCAACCACGCCTTCGGCACACCTGCGTTGCCGGTGGACACACATGTAGGTCGCCTATCGCGTCGTCTCGGTCTTACGCGCTCGGAGGATCCGGACGAGGTCGAAGCGGAGCTTTCCGCGCTCCTGCCGCCCGAGCGCTGGGGCCGCGCGCACCAGCTCCTCATCTGGCACGGCCGCAGGACCTGCATCGCGCGCCGGCCGCACTGCTCGCGCTGTGTCGTCAAGACGCTTTGCCCGAAGGTCGCAGTGACGGGCTCCGACTGAGGGTCGCATAGGCCAAAGCCCCACAGCTCTGTTAGAACATTCCACATGCTTGGGCTATCGATGACCGAGGTCATCATCATCCTCGGCCTTGCTCTGATCCTGCTGGGACCCGACCAGTTGCCGACCATCGCCAAGTCGATCGGCAAGGGGATGCGTGAGATCCGCAAGGCGACCGACGATCTGAAGAGCACCTTCGAGCAGGAGATGGTGCGGCTGGACGAGCCCCTCGAGGCTCCTCCTCGCGCGCTGTCGCCTGTCGCGCCCGTCGCCCCCGCGGCGGACGGGACGGTTCCCGCCGATCCGAACGCGCCGCCCCCTGCGCCCGCTCCGCCTGCCGACCCGGCCTCTGCCCGGGCGGCTGCCAGGCGCGCGGCCGCGCCTCGCCGCGTCGCCTCCTCCATGGATCCGCTTTCGCTGTCCGCGCAGCAGCAGGCCCAGCTCCGCCTCGTTCCGCCCGCTGGCACCATCGCCCAGGGCGGAGCCGCTCCGGCCGCGTCGCCCACGCCCGCCGCGCCGTCCGCTTCTCTCCCGAACGACGCCGACAAGGTCACGTCATGAGCCAGGCCGCGCTGCCGAAGCCGTGGGAGCCCGGAGCGGGACCCGAAGACGACGTCCATCTTTCGCTGCGCGACCACTTGATGGAGCTGCGCAAGCGGCTCAAGTGGGCGGCGCTGTTCCTCGTGGTCGGGTTCTGCGCCTGCTACTACTGGTCGATCCCGATCTTCCACTTCCTCATGCTGCCAGTGTTCAAGGCGCTGCCGGAAGGGGAGAAGGCGCTGCACTTCTCGAGCAGCGTCGAGCCGTTCCTCATCTACCTGAAGGTCGCGCTCTACGCCGGCATCTTCGTCACCGCGCCGGCCATCTTCTGGCAGATCTGGGCATTCGTCGCGCCCGGGCTCTACCGCAAGGAGAAGGGCAAGATCCTCCCGTTCGTCATCGCCGCGACGCTGTTCTTCGTCGGCGGCGCGGTCTTCTGCTACCTCGTCATCCTCGGCCCCGCCTTCGAGTTCCTCATCAACAGCGCGGGGCCTGACATCAAGCCGATGCTGATGATGGACGATCAGCTCGGCCTGGTGATGACGCTCGTCCTCGCCTTCGGCATCATCTTCGAGCTGCCGCTGGTCCTCACCTTCCTCGCCATGATGGGGATCGTCGACCACAAGTTCCTCAACAAGTATCGGCGGCACGCCATCGTGGTGAACGTGATCATCGCGGCGTTCATCACGCCCACCGGCGACCCGTTCAACCTCGCGCTCATGGCGCTGCCGATGATGCTCTGCTACGAGCTCGGCGTCCTCGGCGCGTACGTCTTCGGGAGGGGCCGCAAGGAAGCGAAGGCGGCGAAGCTGGCGGCGGCGGCGAAGAAGTAGATCCTTCGCAGTCCCGTGGATCACAGGCGACGGCCGTGCTAGATGAGCGCGGCCGTCCCCATCGTCTAGAGGCCCAGGACACCGCCCTTTCACGGCGGTAACCAGAGTTCGAATCTCTGTGGGGACGCTTCCTTTCTGAGCGATTCTCTTCTGGATTTTTCACC
>Ga0209474_10001516_pt1 | contig 22427 bp, 17 predicted proteins | sample GraSoiAngelo_145_FD_185902 | JGI IMG/M metagenome (GOLD analysis project Ga0209474, IMG submission 185902) | Grasslands soil microbial communities from the Angelo Coastal Reserve, California, USA - 14_1009_05_20cm (SPAdes) (version 2) | ecosystem: Environmental > Terrestrial > Soil > Grasslands...
TGGCAAGAAAATTAGTTACACGCTGCAAGGAGCCGTGGAAAAAGAAAAGGGTGGCTCCCAGCCGTCCTACAACACGAGAGTTGAAGAGCAGTTCGCCGAGTGCCATCACTAGTGCGAGCGTGCTCGTAACGCCGAGCACGCTAAGAAGATCCACACTCCAAGCCAAGTTTAGTCCAAGGAATTCCAGATTGCCGGCCTGAAGATAAAATAGAAGCTGATACCTAGCTCTATGGGCTAGCGTTTGCGGGAGCTCCGTCGGGAAGCTCTGACCAAGGGCGAAAGTTTGAGCAATGGACAATTGTGGAGCCGAATCCCCGATCTCAGCCGCGGAGACGCGCAGCTGGCCCTGCTTGTTGACATAAAGTGTTCCAACCAGCAGGATGCACGCCGCAGCAAACAGTGCTCCTAGCGCAATCCAGTCCCACCTCGGCGATCCCCGCGGAGGCGGCGCAATCATGCCCGCTTTTGGAGCCTTTCTGGACAGCCAGAAGATTGCGCCAGGCGCAATCACGAAAAACAGGAGCTCGGAAAACAGCAAAGGTTCACTTGTATGGGCAAAGGCCAGGCCAGCCCAATACGTGATCCATGTGCTGAGCAAGATGCCAACCAGTATGGCTGCTGCACAGCGGTGAGGCACGGATACAAACCGGTAAAAGCGCCGGCAAAGAAGATCGCCCAAGGCAATCGCTAATCCCAGATAAATCAGAGCTAGCATACCTGCTTACCTCTTATAGAATAAAATGGGGCCCGAGCAATAGGTGTTATCGGATAGATAGACTAGTACTTTTACAAATCGATGACGCTCACACGATTGCCAGCCATGTTCAGCACATAGAGCTTTCGATCAAACAAAGCCAGAGCTGATGGCTCTTCGAGTTTATCCGGTGGCTTTGGCATCAAACTGCCAATCCTGGTTCCGTTCAAATCAAAAACAAAAACGGCGTTCGTGTGTACGCTCGAGGCGTATAACCGGCCCGTGTGCGAATCGATGGCCAAATCTTCATAGCCTAGCGCCTCTCGCCATTCGGGCACTGACCATTTGGTCAGAAACTTCCCGTTTGAATCAAAGACCTGGATGCGGCTGTTTATCGGATCGGCCACGTACACTCTATTGTTGATAGAATCGACCGCCACCGAACTAACTCCTCTGAACCGCCCATCGCCACTTCCCTCGCTGCCCAAACTCGCAAGAACCTGACCATCGGGACTGAACTTCACAATGCGATTGCGACCTGAATCGACGACATAGACCGAGTCGTCAGGACCAATAGCGATCTTTCGCGGCCCATATAACCCAGGCGCCCACTCAGCGATGAACCTACCATCAGGTCCGAGTTTCTGAACGCGGTGCTTGGAGCCTATCTCCGCGACGTAAATGTTGCCCGCGCGATCAATTGCGATTCCACTCGGCGCTTCAAATTGCTTTATGCTCGCAGCGAAACTGCCGTTTGGCGAGAATTTTTCGATGCGCCCGTTACCAGTATCGGCCACCAGAATGTCTCCGTTGGGATCAACCGCAATTCCAGTCGGGGAATCCAATTCTCCTTTCCCGGTTCCCCTGCCGCCTTCAAACCTGTTAGTCACATCTACAGGCGGGGAACCGGGCTGAGGAGTGGCGGGTAACGCGCTCACACGTCGCTGAAACTGTTGAATGTTCTTGTTAGGGATGTTCAACACGTAAAATGTCCTTACTCTTCCCTCAAAGGAATATGAAAGCGAATCCTCCGTTCCAAGGTCGCGGAGTGACTGGAATATATTGATTATTCTCTCCGTCTTCGGGTGGCGTTCCCAGATCAGCTTCAAATCTTTGTTACTGCGACCATAACTCGCAATGGTTCGTTTATTCGAGTTCCATACATCTTGCTCGGTCTGGACAATCTCGAAGGGATACTCGGCACAAAAAGACAGGATTTTGCCGTCATCGTAATCATGCAAAAACAGATGGATGATGGAATAAGCATCCCTCTCGCAGATCAACGTTTCATAGGGAGGATCGGGCATTCCTTTAATCCGATTGAACTCGTCGCGCTCCAAGTGGGGAGAAGCGGGATGTTCTTGACCAGCAACAACATGTTTTAAGAAACGCGAGACAGCCACCTCCCCTTGTGCGTAGTAGCGGATCCCGAATGGATTTTTGGTTTTGCTGTAAATGTAGCGAACGGATGGTACCAGGCCGTCTAGCAGTATCAACATTGCCACAGCACCAAGAACAATTTGAACGCTTGGCCATGGCCGCAGCTTCAATAGCCCGGCAAACGTGAAGCTCATCAGGATTATCCAGAATGGAATTGGCAGAAGCAGGCGGTTCTCTATGGATCTGGCGATAAATGCGCCCGCAACTGGAATTATGGCCAGCAGCACGATTTCAAACCGCTTCTGCCAAAGCGCCAGCACAAAGCCGGGCACTAAGAGCCAGTAATATGGCAGCGGAATAGGCAATACATCGGGAATAAAGAAGCGAGGACCAGGTATAGTGAAGAAGCAGTCGTAAAGCTGCTTGGTAAACGGCGTTATGCCATGCGGAAATGGAGCTGACTGCATCGCATGCCAGAAATCGCGAAGAAAGCTGGATTCGTAGTAAGTGTAATTTTCGCGGTTAAAGACGACATAAAGGAGGATTGTGGCGGCGCTCGCGAGAAAGCCATACACTACCAACGCCAGCGAGCTCCAAGTGGCGGTTTGTTTCAGGCTCCGCCAATAAAACAGAGCGTAAAGCGGCGCAGCAATCGCAAGCGCCAGGAGATATTGCTTCCCGGATATCGAGCTGGCCAGACAAAGCCCTGCGGTGACGCCGCCTAGAGAAACGCAAGAAGCCGACTCGTTTTTGAATCCTGCATAAAGAAAGTAGAGCGACGTTATCGACAGGGCCGTGGCCATCGGGTAGCGGTAGCCGGCAAACGTGTAAATGAACGCGAACGGGAGGAAATTGAGAATCAGCGCTGCGACAGAGGTGACGACGTAAGACTCAAAGAGCAGGTCAACTAATAGAATTGTGAATACAAATGTAGTTAGCCAGATGCAAAATAGCGCTGCCTGGTACGCCAGGATGTTAAAGCCGAATAACTTGAGAAAGCCCCACACATAGTAATGAAACAGGGTTTCTCGCGAGATAGGGAAATGAAACCATGCTGCCTGGTATGGGTGCCCAATGACATATGTTTTCAAGTACCAGAGATCCCAACCGGACTCGTCAAAAAGCGCATCTCCGTTCCAAGGCGCGGTGCGAAAGTTCCAAAGGTGCGACACTACGAAGAAGAGAATCCAGAACAGAAAGAACGCTGTTTTTAATTTTATTAGAGATTTGAACCCGGTTGCGGGCCGTTCGCGGCCGGGGAAAAAGGCCGCCAGCAAAAAGAGCATGCTAAGCAGCCAGCCGATCGGTTGCCATGGGTCTCCCCAAGTGGCCTTCCGGTAGTGCGCCGCCCCAGATGAAGCGCAAATCGCCAGACTAATGACTGACAGTCCGAGGAGAATGATCCTCGGTGTAGAAAGCTGCGATTTCCTCAGAGCTAACTTCATAGCCTTAATGTCATTCTGAGCGAAGCGAAGGATCTCAGCTCAATTTTGGAACGGTCGCACACCGTAACCAGATCAGAGTGAAATCACAGGGCTCAACATGACAAGCGCCATTTGTGAGATGAATTCTGGCCGTTTACAGATCGATGACGCTCACGTGGTCGCCGAACATGTTCACGACATAGAGCTTCCTATCTGTCAAAGCGAGCGCTGATGGGCCTTCGAGTTGATCCGGTGGCTTTGGCGTCAAACTGCCAATCCTATTGCCATTCAAGTCAAAAATGAACACTGCATTTATATTGGTGCTTGATGCGTATAATCGGCCCGCCTTCGAATCTATAGCCAAGTCTTCAAAGCCATATGGCTTTCCTCTCCACTCAGCAATTAGCCATTTGGTTAAAAACTTCCCATCCGAGTCAAAGACCTGTATCCGACCGTTACGTGGATCGGCCACGTAAACTTTACTAGTAGCGGGATCAACCGCGACCGAGGCAGGATCGTCGAACTGCCCCTCACCACTCCCTTTACTGCCCCACATCGTCAGCACCTGTCCATCGGGGTTGAACTTAACAATTCGCGTACGGCCTTGATCGACGACGTAGATGGAGTCATCCGGTCCAATCGCGATGCGGCGCGGTCCATAGAATCCGGCGTCGGGACCTCTCCACTCGGCGATGAGTGTGCCGTTAGGGGCCAACTTTTGCACATGGTGGTTTCCAGCGTCCGCTACGTACAGATTGCCGTTGCGGTCAACAGCGATGCCGTTAGGTGCTCCTAATAGTCCCTGCGCGGTGCCCTTAGTTCCCATGATGCTGAGAAACGAACCCGTAGGCGAGAACTTTTCGATTCGCCCGTTGTTTGTGTCGGCGACCAGAACGTTCCCGTTGCCATCAACAGCAATTCCAGCCGGCAAATCAAATTCTCCCTTCCCCATCCCCTTGCCGCCTTCAAGCATGTTGCTGACACTCTCAGGCAGGGAACTGAGCTGGGGCGGCGGTGTGTCAGGCACCTTGTAAATAATCATCCCGTTGTACTGAGTGGCATCGTATACCTTCGGAAAATAAGTGGCATATATCTCTTGATTCGGTCGCCTGATAAACTGAGCCTGGCGAACAGCGTTATCGTATGCTACGTAGCTAATGCCGTTCGCTTTCAAGAGATGGTACACTTTCCAAGGGTCCTTGCTCTCGAAGAGTTCAGTATAGACCCTGTCGCGCTTAGCAGCGTCGTAACCGGCTCCCCACGAATAGTACGGCCAGCCATAGAAGACCCGCCGCCCAGCCATCAGGATAGGATGATTAACAAATCGATCCGTTAGAAAGATATCCCGCGGCGTTGTATTTTTTTTCAGCCAGTCGATCAATGGGTCATTCCGATACGTTACTTCGCTCCAGCCGGTATTGTGAATGGGAAAGAAATCGATGACGCCGCCCGGAATGACTAGCAGGAACAGAATAGTCGCAACGAATTTCCCAGGCACCGTAGTCCCGGCCAATGAGAGACGCCATAGACGCCAGAGACCGAAGGCGACGAACAGGTTCGCGACGATTGTCCAAGTGTGTATAAACTTTTGGTTGGCGAGTGCCTCAATCGTGAACTGGAAACAAAAGGCAACCGCCAGGAGACTTGAAACTGCCAGGAACAGGCGCCTTTGCAGGCTATTCGCGAAAACCAGCGCCAGGGCGATTAACAGCCACTTAAAGCCAAAGGTGAACCCAAGATACTTCGCTACGTTCACTGCCGTGGGGTGGTCAATGGTATAGCCCCAATGAAGAAGACGCGGCATGGGTGTCCTTCCGCTTCCACCAGTGAGATACAGCATCTGCGGCAGCGCGATTAGGCCTGCTGGGATCGCGAGCGTCAGCATCTGCAGCCGCAGTGGGAACAGGATGAATAACAGTCCCAAAACAGCGGCTGCGCCGATATAGACTGCGCTGTTCCACATCGGCAGGAGACCAAGCAGCACGCCGGAAAAGATGAAACCAGGCAACGTATCGCGAAAGCGCGCGGCCGGAACGACTAGTTCTTCTTTTGGTTCTGTCGCGATGGTGGAGGCGGAAGTTGTTTGATCTGCGGAAACCGCAGGAACGACTACTTCTTCTTTTGGTTGTGTTGCGACCGAAGCCGAGGCGAACTCACCTCTTGGTTCTAAAACGTTTTCGGACCGAGTGGCGGGCTCGGAACCGAAATCTGCTGCGATTTCAGGAGGCGGATTTGGCTGCGCCGCAACCGGCTCAGGAGAAGGCGGGGTTTTAGGCCGCTTCGGTGGTCGCATGCGGTAGCGGATGACCAGAAAAATCAGAACGAGCAGCAGGATTCCTATCGCGCTGGCGAAATGGCGCTGGTTGAGATAAGTCACCTGCGACCAGGTGCCCCACTGGTCTCCACGATACGGGAAGATGCTCGGAAGAAAATCGCCGCGTTGTCTGATGGCTTGAATCGCTGCTCGGACTGAACCTTGTTTCTGAAGGAAGGACACGTAGGAGAGCGAGCCGAAGAAGAAAAACAGCAAAGAGCCCAGGCGCCCCACCGCGCGGGAATTGAAAACGACCTCCCCGAGCGTCATCGCCAATATGAGCATTGCCACCAACGTGACGATGCTTAGCAGGTTAAGACTCCACACCGGATTGAGCCCGAGAAATTCAAGATTTCCCGCCTGAAAGTAGAAGAGGAAGTGGTAACGGATGCGGTCCCCTGAGAAATGCGGATATTCTGTGGGAAAGTTATGCCCCACGGCGAAGCTCTGCATGATCGCAGTGTTTGGCCCGAAATCGCTGTACTCGGGGTTGGAAATCTGCAGCTTGCTGCCGCTGGAATTGAAGGAGGCAAACATCATCCAGGATACGAGGACCACGTATCCGGCTATAAGTAGCCAGTCAGCTATGCCTGAACCCTTAGGCCGTGGCAGGTATGTGCTGGCGGCAAAAGTGTTGCGACTCTCGCCGTGAGCGCGCTTTATGACTTTGTGTTTCCACTTGCTCCACGACAGGACGGCGATCGATGCGATGGCGAACAAGAGATTACCCCACAGGAGCGGCTGCCGGGCGCGAGTGAAGAGCAGTCCCGCCAGATATGTAAACCACGTGCTGATTAGCAGCCCTGAGAGTATGGCTGCTGCACACCGGTGTGCGACGGATTCGAACCGGTAAAAGCGCCGGCAAAAAAAATCGCCCACACAAATAGCCAATCCGAAATAAATCAGCGCAAGCATACCCAAATTCTCTGTAATTTAGCGGACAACACAGGCGCAAACCCTAAACGGGCGATTTCTTCCGTCAAACGTGCCCCAAAGCTTTTTTCGACTGCAGGTAGAAGGACCGGTTGCCCCAAAAATACTCGCGACGCAAAATTTTGCGTTTTGCAATTCTCCGGTCGCGCCGCCATTTGACTCCGCTCATGAATTCCTTGCAAACAGCGAACGCCGCTAGGGCTGGATTTGGTCAGTCCAAAGGAATTGCCACATGGCCGTTGCATTGATCGCAACTGAGACGGCGAAAAGGAAAATCTCGCTGACCGTTATTTTTGCCGGGCCATTGCCAGCCAGCAGAAGAAACATCCAGGGAAGGAGAATCATCGCGTAGCGGTACGAAAACTGCCAGCTTCCGGGGTTGCCATGACACCAGAGGACGAGCGTCAAGATGGCGATCGCCGCCCATGCGGTCACCTTGTATCTGCCGCCTTGGCGAAAAAGGAGGCAAAGAAAAGGGCTGGCAAGAAAGATTGAGCAGCCGAACCCGTTTGGTTGGATGTACGGAAAGTATTGAATGCTCTCGAACCCTTGAAACACCATCGTGTAGATGTTCCACGGAATTGCGTAGATCGAGAACAGTCCGTGCTCGTACCAAGGTTCGTCGCGCACTTCCGGGATGTGAATATAGCCAAAATCGAAAATGGAATGGAACCGCGCGAAGTTATAAGCAGCGGTCAGAAGCGCCAGCGTTACCGGCACACTGAGAAAGCGGATGAGCATTGGTCTGTTTTCCCGAAACGCCCGTTTGATCCCGCGAATGCGAAACCAACTGAATCCGTTTCCATTTGGCTGACGCCAAAGAAAATAAAGATAAAGTGGCAGACTGATCAGCAGCTCGGTTCGATTGCCAAAAGCCAGAGTGAAAAACGCTCCAGCTACGAAAGGAGACGGCCGCACCAGGGAAAAATAGAGCGCTGCGGTTTGGCCCATGAGAGCCAGACCGAGAGCGATTTGCCATGCGCCGCCGAATCCGAGATTACACCATGTCCAGGTTCCAAAAATTGGAAACAGCGCCATCAAAATGCGACGGGCTAACGACGTGCTCTTGTGGCTGGCGTAATCGGCTCCGAATGCCTTCGCGAGTTGAAAAAAGAAATAAACGCACAAACCAGCAATGAGCGCTGCCAGGACATGTCCCGGAAAGTTATGGATCAAACCTGCTTTCTGCAGGACGGCAATCGGAACCATGCTAAGCACTGCTCCCAGCGGAAAGGCTGAATAATATCTGTCTCCGTGCGGGATCATTTCGTTGAGCCACTCGGGCGGCTTTTCGCGAAGCCCCAGGTCGCCACGTAGCAAAGCCGAAGCGATCTCGCTGGTGTAATCCAGATCGCGCAGCGTGGCATTCGTCGAAAAATAGAAGGCAAGCGCGGCGAACAGTGAAAGGCCGGCTGCGATCCAAAATTGTCGGACAGTGTCACGCCTCTCGGGAGTCATCATGATCCTCACTTTCACTTTTCAAACGAATGCCGTCCCAGGAGTTTTTCCCAAGCAGCTCTAGTCTCGGACGGGACGTTTTGGTCAGGACCGATCAACCAGGAAACCGTCGCAAGTGAGTTCACGGTGATCGAGAGACAGACGAGTCCGATAATTACATGGCGTGACCGGACTAAGGCCATGCTGCCCGAGCGGAGGAAGATAATGAGGCAGACGATTAGGAAAGGATAGAGATCAGCAGCGTAACGCTGGGCGAGCGCAAAAAACGATAAGATACAAAGAAATTGGGCAAAGAGAGCCGTAGCCGCGCTGCGCTCGAATGCGTCTGCGCCTTCGCGTCGAACCAGACATGTAATTCCCATGATGGCTCCGAAGACAAGCCAACCAGAACACCACAGAAGAGGGATATATACCTCGCTGAAGTCGTTGGAATATAGCGAGGGATAATCATAGAAATGGCGGTCTGCCGCTAGGAAAGGCGGTTCACGTTCGAGGCTTGGGAAGCGCACACCGAAATAGTCAGCAAAACTGTGGAGTATCCGGCGCGGACTGAACACTCCAAATTTATGGGCAAACTTGCTATGAACCGTGTTGATGTAGTAGTCGTAGTAGTTCACTCCGGTGAGGCTGCCGAATCTTGCGTAGTTTAGCCAAATGTAAAAGATGAGTGCCGCCCCAAACGGGAGAACCAGCGCCGTGAGATTAGTTACTCGATTATCGCGCGGCAGCCCAAGAACAAGTAACGGCGCGATCAGGATAAACGGCGCACCAAACGTCACTCGGGAGAGCAGAGCGCCGCCGGCACAGAGCGAGAATCCCAGCAGTGCGCGCGTCAGGAACCCACCCTCGGCCTTTCGCGAGCGGAAAACGAAAAAGATCGCGCCCAACGACAGGGCCAGTCCCCAGATAATCGCTTCATCATAGATGGAAAGATTCCCAAGCAGCAAAAGCAACGGTGAGCCGAATGCGAACCCGATCACGCACGCGTTGCCAAGCCAATTGCGAGCACGCGATGAAAGCGGGGACGATTTCAACGCCATGCGCACCAGACCGGCGAAAGCGAACAGCGCGATGATGCCTGCGCAAAATCCTGAAATCCGCGACCATTTCCCGTGTCCCGCTGGGTAAACGAAATTTAGTGGAATACGGAGCAGCGCCGGAAACGGGCCAAAGTACATGCGCACCTTACCGTTCACGATCATTGCTTCATGCCCGATCGCCTCCACATCGACGTCCACATCGCCTCGCAGAAAATGTTCTGCCTGCGAATCATAGGCGCTACCGAGCACCTCCTTAACAAAGATCTGCCGTCCGCCGGTCGTAGTGAATAGCCAAAGAAGGCCGCTCAACAGCAGCGTAAGCGGCAAAAGCTGTGGCGATCGGAACATGGGCTTAAAGCCTGTGCGCCCAGCCCCGAAAGCGTTCTGCGTTGGCACGGTCTCAGCGGAGTGCAACTCCGCTGGGCGTACAGACCTCAAGGTCTATGTTCCGAGCCCTGCACAGCATGAGCAAGAAGGTAAAACTTACTTTTTGAAATCGAGGGCGCCCTTCTTGAGCGCGTAAATGTAGCCCACCATCAGAATCGTGATGAAACTGAGCATGCTCCAAAAAATGACGCTGCTCTGTTTGATTGCATCGCGGTAAACAACTGCCCACGGATACATGAACACGATCTCGATGTCGAACAGGATAAAAAGCATCGCCACAAGATAGAACTTCACGCTGAAGCGCGGCAACCGTTCCCCCTGCGGAATCATTCCGCACTCGTAGGGTAAATCTTTGGCTCGGGTGCGCTTTCCACTCTTGCCTACCAATACGCTGACGAGCAGAGCGGAAACCGCAAACAGCATCGCGACGAGGATTTGCAGGAGAACCGGCAAATATTCGCGCAGCATCCGGGAACCTGGCCTGAAGCCAATTCGTGTCAAAGGTCGGCCTACCTTACGCCGGCGAGATGACCATTCTGCTGGGCAATCGCGTTGGCCAAAGCCGACGGCAAGCCCTTGTACTTCTTGCCATTCTTCTTGACCGCGCCTCGTGCCACGAGATTCTGCAATTTCTCGTAAGCTCGCAGGCGCAGCATTTCTTCGCCGCCGCTCGCAGCGTTCCGAGCCCGAAGGTTCTCGTGCACGATGTCGAAAAGCTGCTTAAACTCAAAAGAAGAACGTCGGGAGAGGACAGCAACCAGCTCCTCAGTTACCAGGTCAGGAACACGACGGGAGAATGCATTTTTCTTTAGGATAGCCATAGGGCGGAAAGGATAGCATGTTTTTCACAGATTGCAGCAGTTTTCTTCGCTTAGGCTGGAAAGGCCAAGAAGCGCCGAAATGACACAGCGGGAGCCCTGTTCGGAGTTCCGCGTTTACGCGGCTGCGCGCAGCAACCGTCCGAAGGGCGAGACTCCGAACCAAGTTCCATCGCTTTTTCAACAGTCACCTATGGCGTCGGCGACGGACTAGCTGTCGGCCGGGGCGTGGCCGTCGGGGACGCAGCCCAGCCGGTCACAGTGGCACCAGCCTTTTGTCGTGCTCCTGCGCCAAGGCTGCTAAAAATAGCAAGCCCGATTGCCGATTGATCCAGCGTGATTGGTCCAATTGACTCGGCCACGTAGCCGTCCCGATCGTATCTTTGCGAGGAGACGATAGGGCTCAAGTGCTTCGTAATGACCTCCGGCGATGGGAGCTTGGTAGGATCGACGGAACCAGCTATTGCCGGCACGAAAGCCGCAGCCATTAGCAACATTGGACGAAGCGAAGCGTCAAGTCGGGAATACAGCAGGCCAGTATCGACGTAGGCAAAAAAGTTCGTCGGGGCCGGCAGTAAGCGCGAGGCAGCTTTGTAAGTTTCGGAATCTGAAAGCTCAGACGAGCTGGTCCCGCTGCGTTTCATTGCCTCTTCTACTGAGACTGGGTTAAGACCAGCAATAAGAATCCGATCGGACTCGGCGATGGTTGGCGTGATTGCGATCAGACTCGCCGCCGACTGCTTCGAAAAATAGCGGACGCCGCCCTTCGTCGTATCCGTCCACGTGGCACTTTCGTCAGTTCGTATCAGGGCCTCCACGATTTTTCCGGCTTTGGCCGCGTCGATTATGGGCAATGTCAGGAGCAAAGATGGCCAATGTGCGCTCGACGGCCAGTCCGCCAACGAGCTCAGCCCGAGTCCAAATGCAGCTTTCCAATCGTCAGCAGCGATCCCGCTATCGGCGAGAACCTGAAAAATTTTGGCGCCAGCCAAGGCCGCCACCTGGTTTAGGGTGTCGATTTTCTCCCCGAGGTTGAGAAGCATCGATAGATAAAAAAACGTCTCTTTCGTGCCGAGCGAGACGGAAGATCGGGTCAGTGTGGTATCATGTTCTAGCTTCGGCATCCCGAGAAAAAGCCCGTCGTGTATTTTCCCGTTTTCAAACCGCATCGAACCGGCGATGCAGCGCATCTTCTCGAGCATCGTGTAATCGCTGGGAGCTGGCCGTGATCGAACAGCAGCGCGCAGCGCTGCAAGCCGTTCAGAAAATATCTTTGGCCGTAGATAAAAGAATGCCGCATAAGTCGAGGGCCGGTGCGCGATCGCTGCGCGATATGCTGCGTCTTTGTCGAGTGCGTCCTCTTGATTTTTAGCGCGGTGATCCGCGCGATCGAGCAGTGCCTTTAACTCCGTCAGGTCCGTCGCCGCAAAAAACCAGGGACGATCATAGGTCGTTGCGAGAGTAAACGGTGCCGCCGTGACCAGCTCGATTTCATGGCGCTGATATTGCAGCTTCTCGCGTTTCGCGCTCGGAGTTTGTTCCAGAAATGTCGAGCGCCATCTGTTGATGAGCCGCTCCGCTTCTTCCTGACTGCCACCAAAACGGAAGCCGCCTACGAACCTTGGGTTGTTATTCTCTATTGATGTCAAAGCCAAGAAGGCATGCTTCGGGTCGAGTTGTTCGATCTCCTGCAGCGTTTGGGAAGCCGCGTTTGTTTTTGGAAGCTTGCTCAGTCCCGCAAGTGCGGGACGGAGAAAATCCTGCACCGCCGGTTCGCGGTAGAGCTGATAAATATCGCAGTGCCGCCAGTCATCGCGTGTTCGATTAAAGTCCGGCAGGTGCGCCAGAAAAATTGTTTCTCGGGGCAGAAGCGCGCTTACCGGAGCACCTGAAAGTTGCAGCGAAACCTTCCAGTAGTACCAACCAGCGAACGCGGCGACGGCTAGCGCGATGATTAGCAATGGAATTCGCTTCATAAACAGGGCTGCGTCACAAGCGTGGATGGATACTCAATGCTGGACACGGGTTCAATGGCAAACTCATCGAGTATCTAGAATCCAGTATCCGCTTCGCCTTTACGCCCGCGGATGAAATTGCCGATGCACAGCTTTAAGCCGCTGTTGATCGACATGCGTATAGACTTGCGTCGTGGAAATATCGGCGTGGCCCAGCATTTCCTGAATGATCCGCAGATCGGCGCCGTTGCCGAGCAGATGCGTTGCGAAACTGTGCCGAAGAAGGTGTGGGTAAACATTTTTCGCCAGTCCCGCGCGTCGCGCGTGCTTTTTCACGATTTGCCAGATGCGTGCTGTAGTTAATTTCGTGCCGCGCTCGGAGAGAAAAATTTCGCTGCCACTACGCGGCTTCACAAGTTTCGGCCGCTCCGCGGAGAGATAGGCTGCCAGCGCTTCGCACGCTTTTCGTCCCACCGGCACCAGGCGGGTCTTGTTTCCTTTTCCAGTCACACGCAGAATGCGCTCTTCGAAATTGAAATTCTCCAGGCGCGCATTTGCCAGCTCGGAAATGCGCAAGCCGCTTGCGTAAAGCAACTCGATCATCGCGCGATCGCGCAAACCGTGAACAGCTTTCGTGTCGATCTTTTCGAGGAATTGCTCCACTTGCAATTCATTGAGCGTCTCCGGGAGATAACGCTCGATGCGTGGGAGCGCCAACGCCTCAGCCGGGTCGCGTTCAACGATCCCTTTACCTGCCAGGAACCGGAAAAAAATCTTCAATGCCACCACGATCAGCTTGATCGAAGAGGCGGAGAGGCCCGCGCGTTTGCGACCAGCAAGATATTCGCTGATGACCGGCAGAGTCACAGCGCGCGGATTATTGATTTTCTTATTGGCCACGCACCATTGCGCGAATTCGCTCAACGACCGTTGCGTGGAGAGCTGGTAATTTTCAGAAAGACCGCGCTCGACTGCGAGGAAACGGATAAACGAATCGATCGAGTCTTCCACGATTCAAAGCTAAGTGAGGAGTAAATAGTGACTAGTGAAAAGTTGGGAAGCCGTGCCCGACCGCGACGTTATTGACAAGCGAAGGTTAAATGCTGGATGTTTCTTCTGCCATGAGCCTGGACTTAAACAGCATCCTGAGAGATTGGTCGCACGAGAGTGGCAGCATCAAAGTGCGCAAGATCGCCGGCCTCGATGGCCGCGAAAAATTGCAACTGCGAGTCGATCTCGGCGTGTTGCAAATGGAATTGAACGGGCGACCGGATGGCCGGCGTCCGCACAATTGCGAATCGCTTTTGGAATATCATCAAAAGCGGGCCGCTCGCATCCAACAGAAAGGCGAGGCTTACGAGCTTACACCTGAGCAGTGCGCGGAGCTCCAACAGGAAGGCATCCAGTATTATCATCGCTACCTGAGCCTGTTTCAGATCAACGATTTCGAAGGCGTGGTGCGCGACACGCAACGCAATCTCGATCTTTTTGCTTTCGTTGCCGGGCACACCGATCGCGAGGAGTTTTCCTGGAGCCTGCAGCAGTTCCGGCCTTACGTGCTCATGATGAATACGCGCGCCAAGGCATCCATTTTTCTCGGGCAGGGAAAATTCGCCGAGGCCATAGCCGAGATTGAGCGCGGTCGCGAAGGAATTGTAGATTTCTTGCAACAGTCAAATTTTCCGGAGCTGGTGTCGAAAAGTTCGGAGATCGCATTTCTCGACGAATGGCTCGAGGAAGTGAAGGCGAAACGTCCGCTTTCGAAGCTGGAGATCATGCAGCGCGAGATGGAAACTGCGATTGCAAAGGAACTCTATGAGCGCGCCGCTGAGTTACGCGACGCGATCAAGCTGATGAAGACGCAGAAGCGGGCGTAACCGCGCGGCTGCAAACGGCCATACTGATCAACGGCCGCGAACTATCTGCAGGTATGAGGACTGCATTGTATTCGCTCGTCGTATGTGCTTTTAGCATCCTTCCGCTCCGCGCCGATCTCACCATCGTGTATTCAACGACGGTCGAACCGGCGAGACAGGCTCAAAAGCCGGACGCCACTCCCAGTACAGTTGCCGCCGTTGAGAACATGACGATCAAAGTTAAAGGCGACAAAGCGCGCATTGATACTCCACCGCATATGACTGCAATTTTCGATGGAACAACCGGCGAACTAATCAATCTGTTGAACGACCAGAAGACCGTCGTCCGGATTTCGCCGGGTAAAATGAGAGCCATCGCAGAGACGTTAAACAAGTTCAGCAACAACAAAGCAGGCTCTCAAAAGCCCAGACTCACTCCCACCGGACAGAAGGAAGTGATCAATGGTTACGACACCGATCAATACACCTATGACGGACCTGATTTTAAGGCGACCTATTTGATCGCGCCCAATTATCCCAACGGCGCTGCAGTCCTCGCGCAACTTCAATCGATCAAATCTGAATTTTGGGACGCCGCTAATACGAAAATGCCCGACTTTCGCGATTTCCCCGGCTTGCCGATCCAAATGCGCATAATTGTTGGCAAACAAAACGCAGCAGGCGGGCATGACGCCAGCGCTTCAGGCCATCCTACGGAAATTACCAGCACGATCACAGGGGTGAGCCTCAACTCGATTGCCGATAGCGAGTTTACGGTTCCTGCTGATTTTAAAGAAACAAAGCTGCCAGATATCTTTAACAAAAACGCGGCTCCATCTGTGTCGCCCAATCCCTAGCGTCCAAAATAAAGCCCAAGGAACGACGGCTGCCCAAGCCGTCCCTCCTTCCTCAAATCAAATGCTCGCGACTGTCGGAGCGGAGCCGGATCGTTTTTGTCTGTAGGTTATGTCGCGCTCGAATAAAACGGACCGTCTTGCTCTTGGCCCGCATCAGGATTGAATGGGTGATCGCCGTGACGCCGCCGCGTGCCCGCACACCTGGGAGGAGCGCGCTGTCGCTGATCCCGGTCGCACAGAAAAGGATGTTCTGGCCATTGGCCAGGTCGTCTGTTGAATAGACACAGTCGAGATCTTTTTCGTAACCGTCGGCGATTAATTTCTTCCGTTCCTTCTCATCGCGCGGCCACATTTTGCATTGCACGTCGCCACCGAGACACTTGATTCCCGCTGCTGCCAGCACCGCTTCCGGCGAACCGCCGATGCCCATGTAAAGATCAACGTTCGAGTCGGGCAACGAGGGCGCGATGGCCGCAGCGATGTCGCCGTCACCGATCATGCGCAACGACGCGCCAGCCGCGCGAATTTGTTCCACGATTTCCTTGTGCCGCGGCCGATCGAGCATCATCACCGCTACGTCCTGGACACGCTTGTCCACTGCGTGCGCCACGATCGCCAGCACCTCCGCAATCGGCATCTCGAGGTGAAGCGAGTCGCCGCGTTTTTTCATGTATTCGATCACGCGCGGTCCGTAAGCCAGCTTCGACATGTAAAACGACGGCACGTCACGCAGCGCCACTTTCACGCCTGCTTCCGGGCTCGCCGCCGCGATGCAACTGATCGAGTTTGGCGCGCCCTTGGAAATGTTGGTCGTCCCGTCGATCGGATCGATGGCAATGTGAAATTCTGGCGAACCAGGATACCACGTGCCAAGTTGTTCGCCTTTGAAAATGCCCGGCGCATCGTCCTTGATGCCTTCGCCGATGACGACCTCGCCGCAGATGTTCATGAGATCGAACATGCCGCGCATGGCGTCGCAGGCGGCAGCGTCCGCCGCTTCCTTGTCGCCTCGCCCGAGCCAGCGCAACGAATTGAGCGCCGCCGCTTCCGTCGCGCGCACAAAATCGAACTCAATGACGCGCTCGATATCCTGATAATTTTGTTTTGGTAGTCGCAGAGCCACGGAGCATCAATTTTCACGCATCTCACACGCGATGACAAGAGCGGCGGACGTGCGGTTGCGTCCTGCGATCATTTTTCAACTCCAGCAACGTGCCCGTCCATATCGTGTGCGCCATGGCCGTGCAACGATGGGCGGATGCGCAGGAAAAATTCGAACGCGTAACCGAGATCGTCTCCGTAGTAGCGATCGAGACGATCGGGACGACCGTTGATGGTGAATTGCGTCCCGAGTCCGGCGTCGAGGCCGTTGCCGTGGGATACATCGCGCACGTACCCGAGCGTATAACCGCTCACTGGAAAGATTCGTGATTCGTCCGGCGGATCGAGGACCAGCTCGTGCCCGGATTTTTCCACGCGTTCCCAGCGCAGGTAAACGGTATCGCGACCACGCTGATAATTTGATTCGACAAGGAACGATTGCGTTTTGCCTTCGCTAGTATCGTGGTTCTGGCCCCAGGCAAACGTGTTCGACCAGTTGCTATCGTGTCCGAGCGGCAGGTTGTAAATAACAGACGCTGTAGTGCGATGCCGTTTCAGGTCGGGCTCGAGCGCCTCCGGGCTTTTGATATAACCGTGCGAAAATTGGAGCGCCAGATTTTGTGTCGGGTTCCACGAAATCCGGCCACTGAATGAATCGAAACGCGGCCGATCGAAATCGTAACGATTCTCGTCCGGCTCGCGCCCGGTGAAAATGCTGCCTTCAATTTTCAGGCTGCGCCATTGCAGGCCAGCGGTGGCGACACCAAAAGTGACGTGGGTCGAATCCTGCCAGTGATGTCCAAGTGGCGCGTCGGGATCATCCATCGCCGATGGGCGATGCATGAATGTGGGCGGACCGAGCGCGGGTTCACCCGGGTAACCGAAATAAAGATACGCGCTCAGATCGTGATCGAACTTTTGCGACAGGCTCATCGACAGTTCGTCGAAGAGATCGTGCGGATGTTGCCGATCGTGCAGCGGCTGATCGTGCCACGATTCGCCGCTTTGAAACAGAAGCGGATAACCGCGACCACCTTCAGTGAGCGGATCGAGACTCATCATTAACCGCGCGCCAAACTGCGCGGTGTCGCCGAGCGGGTGGGAATACATGCCCATGATCCAGTTCGGCGCATCGATGCGGTCGTCGCCGCGTCGCGTGTTCACGTTGGTGTAACGCGGGAAAATTGCGCCGTGCAACATGAGCATGTTGTCTTCGAACATGAACATGCGGCCATACATCGGGCTCGAATCTGGCAGCCAGCTTGTGCCTGAGCCTTCGCGATTCATTGGATCGGCAAGGTCTACCGTGGAATGCATTTCCATGTGCATCTCATGACCGCCGTGATCACGATGCGGCATCGCCATGTCATCTCCATGATGCATCATGTGCTCTGAGTTCGATGTTGGACGTTGGGCGCCTGCTCGCGATTTATCGGAGTTGGATATTCGGCGTTTATTTTGTTTTAGCGGCACGAGTTTCATTCCGCATTTGGGACAATTGCCCGGATGATCCATGACGACTTCCGGATGCATCGAGCAGGTGTATTTCTGTTTCTTCTCTTGCTCGCCCGCCGCGCCGTAGCGAAGCGAAGGCGGGTGCTCGTGATCGTAATCTTGCTCGGTGTGCGGGCGATTGGGATCAATCGCCCCTACCTGCGCACGTGCTGCGAGTGTGACCAGCGCAACTGCGCTCGTGACCAGAGCTAAGATTTCTTTTCGCATTTTGTCTGGTTGTAGGGCAGGCGCCTCGCCTGCCAGCTGGAGAAAACGGCAACCGGAGCGGTTGCCCTACAAACAGAACGCGATGACTTGCGTCCTAAGCGACAATCGGCGGAGCGTGAGCGAGAAGGCTCCGCTGCAAGATTAGCTCAGCGAATGAGTGCGCGCCGGGCGGGCCCGTGTCGAGAGACAATGATGCCTGCGCGTTGGGAAAAGACTCAACGAGCGGAAACTCTTCAACGCAAAGATCGAGATCGAAAAACTTGGCGTCATCGCGCGCCCAGCTTTTCGTTTGGGCGAAAACAACTGCACGTAGAATTTTGCAGCATTGCAGCCGCGAGGGCTCCTGCTTTTGCTTTGCCGGTTTGGAATGGAACGGGCACTCGGTTTGCGGCGAATCGGTCTTCGTCGCGACCGCTGCGAACGCGCAATGATTCGACATCGCGAACCAGGAACAGATCGCAATCAAGACGACCGCGCAGCGCGTGACTGCTTTCATCACGAACTTCAAATCGCTCACGCGCGGAGAATCTCAAACATTTTCTTCGGAATCAAGGATCGGTGCGATCGCTGCAGACGGTATACTTTCTGGCGGGACAACGTCGGGAATCGGACCAGTTGAGCTCTGCGAGAGCTGGGGTTGTTCGATCCGGGTTGCCATGAGCATCGCGGTGAAAAGCAAGGCGCCCGCGAGAAAATAAGGCGCTCCCGGCAGGTGAATTTGATTTTTTGCATCGATAAACCACCCAAAGATTCTGAGGAACAACCACGGGCCGATGATGAAAGTGATTGAGCGCATACTCTGCAAAGCCCCCTGCAACTCTCCTTGTTCCCGCTCGCTCACGCGGTGAGTCATCATGCTTTGGGCCGCCGGCATGGAAATGTTCCAAAGCGAAATGATTGGGACTGAAGCGAGCAACCAGGCGCCCGTTTTAGCCAGCCCGGCAATCACCATTCCACTCGCACCAAAAAACTGGCCGATGTACAGCGTCCGTTTCTCCCCGAAGCGTGTCACCATTCGACCAGTCAACCCTCCTGAAACAAGGGCAGTCACGATGCCGACGACCATCAGTGAGATTCCGATCATTCCCTGACTCCAATTGTAGCGATAAATGGCGTACAGTGCCCAAACGCTAAAGACGTTGTGGGAAACGTATGCAAGAAACTGGATCGTGGTGAGCCGCCAAAGTTCGTGATGCGAACGCAGTAGTGTCAGCGAGCCGACTGGATTTGCGCGGCGTAGTTGAAAGGGTTTCCGCTGTTCGCGCGAAAGCGATTCGGGAACGAAAAAGTAGCCCCAGAGCCAGTTTGCCAGGCTAAGAGCGGCTGCAATCCAAAACGCGAGACGCGGATTCACATCGCTGGCCAATCCGCCAATCGCAGGTCCGAACGTGAACCCGACGCCGAAAGCCACGCCGATCAGGCCGAACGCTCCAGCTCGCTTCTCCTTCGGCGTAACGTCGGCGATATAGGCCATCGCCGTCGGAATACTCGAAGTCGTAATTCCTGAAATAATCCGGCCAAGGAAAAGCCAACTCAACGTGGGCGCCATTGCCATCACGATGTAATCCAATCCGAGACCCAGGTTTGACAGAAGAATGATTGGGCGTCTTCCGAATCGGTCCGACAAAACGCCGAGCCAGGGTGAAAATAAAAACTGCATTAGCGCGAAGACTACAGCGAACCGGGCAGTCCATTTGGCCGCATCGGTCATCTCGCCGCCGAGAAAATCAAGAATCAGTTTGGGCAGAACGGGGATGATCAAACCCATCGCCAGAACGTCGAGGGTCACCGTGACGAGAACGAAGATGACGGCGGCGGGACGAGATTTCATTAGAGTGGGGTATGAATGCAACGTTGTAGCGGCGGTTGTGTCAACCGCCGAAGCAAAGCCGCTCGCTGCGGTGCGCGGCTTTGCTAATCTGCTATCAGATGATGCCGCTTTCTTATCGCTCGCCCACGACGGAAGTGCGCGAGAGTAAGATCCATGGCGCGGTTTATTCGCCATTGCTGACATTGCAAAAGACCAAATCGTTGCGGTCAAAGGCGGCTACATTGTTGACCGAAAAACTTTGCGTGAAAAGATCACGCCCCGGCTTGGCCCGGTGGACATTCAGATCGACGACGATTTGTTCATCGCGCCCGTGACTGACGAAGAGCGCGAGTTGTCGATGTTGTATTCAAATCACTCATGCAATGCGAATCTTGGCGTGCGCGGCGAGATCACGTTCGTCGCCATGCGCAAGATCCACGCTGGCGAAGAACTGACGCATGATTGGGCGACGACCGATGACGACGATTACTCTGTCGAATGTAAATGCGGCGCGCCCAATTGCCGGAAAACTCTCACCGGCAAGGACTGGCAACGCCTCGAATTACAAAAACGTTATGCAGGATATTTCTCCGCTTATCTTGCGCGCAGGATCGCTGCCTGCTGTCATTCCGAGTGAAGCGAGGAGCCTCACAATCGAAGTGGCGGTCACACGAAGCACGTTGTGTGACGCAAGACCAAGTGAGAGGTCCTTCGCTCCGTTCAGGATGACGACTCGAACATTTCCCCTGTGGCTCGCACGAAAGATCGCGACGCTTGATATTCCGCGTTGAATGCTGGCATGATGCTCGGCATTACCAGCGATGACACGGACAGAGCACTGTTTTAGCAATCGCTAATCTGCCGCACACATGTACGAACGCCGAAAGCAGCGTCTTCTCAGCCGGGCTGAGTTTAGTAAACGTGTGGGGCGACACGGGCTGGTGGCGCTTGGAGTTTTGGTATTTGGACTTGGAATCGGTGTTCTGGGCTATCATCGGCTTGCGCACCTGAGCTGGATCGATTCGCTCCTGAATGCATCGATGATTCTCGGAGGAATGGGGCCCGTCGATCCGTTGCCGACCAATGCAGCAAAAATTTTCGCGTCCTGTTACGCATTGTTTTCAGGTCTGGCGTTCATCGGTATCGTCTCTGTGCTGCTCGCGCCGTTTGTGCACCGGATGCTGCATCGCTTTCACGCAGAGGAGCGTGAATGATGAATTTCCTGAAGCATTTCCCCAAACGGCGCTCATGGGCGAGTATCCGATGAATCGACTGGCCGTGAGTTTGTTCGGCGTGGTCATGGCGTAAACGATGGATCGTCGTCCAATTGCCACCCGAAATCGAAAATGGGCTCAAGCAGCGACCGCTTGGCTCGCTGCGCAAAATGTTTCGCCGAACGCAATTTCGATTGCCGGCATGTGCGCTTGCATTGTCGCAGGAATCGCCCTCGGCGTGACTTCGGTTGCCGACTACCGAATCCTATGGCTCATCGCGGCCCTTGGTGCGCAGTTGCGGCTGACTGCGAACATGCTCGACGGGATGGTCGCGCTCGCGTCAGGTCGCGCGTCAAAGGTAGGAGAACTTTACAACGAAATCCCCGATCGCGTTTCCGACGCGGCAGTCTTCATCGGAGCCGGTTTCGCGTGGGGCGGTAACATCGCGCTCGGTTATATCGCGACGATTTTGGCGGTCTTCACCGCTTATGTTCGCGCGGCGGGCAAGATCGCGGGAGCGCCTAACGAGTTCTGCGGACCGATGGCCAAACAACATCGCATGTTGGTCATCACGATGATCGCTGTGTATTCCGCAGTCACTCCACCTTCGTGGCAGACCATCACGGTTAACGATTCGCAAATTGGCCTGATGACTCTCGGGCTTGCGGTCATCATCGTGGGCTGCGTAATCACGGTTATTCGCCGGCTCTGCCGAATCGCGCGCGCGCTAAAATGAACCAAATCACACGGGAACGACTTTTCGGATTTCGTCACGCCTTTGACGATCGGGTAACTATGGTCCTGACGCTCGCGCGATTCGGCAGAGCCGGCGTAGCGCCGCTGCTGATTTTTATCGCGACCCGGGCAACCAACAGCCCCCCCGATAAGAGAAAGGAACTCTGGGATCGTTATCGGTCCTGGATTTGGGTGGCAGCGTTCATCCTGATTCCCATTCTGGCAGGCGCTTTTTGGACGATTCTGGCAGTGGCCACCCTGAGTTTTCTTTGTTATCGCGAATATGCCCGCATCACCGGTTTGTTTCGGGAACGAACCATTAGTCTCATCGTGGTAATCGGGATTCTCTTCATCACGTTTGCTGCGCTGGATAATTGGTATCGGCTCTTTGTTGCGTCGTTTCCGTTAACCGTGGCGTTGATTGCCACGGGCGGCTTGATCCCCGATCAACCGAAAGGCTACATCCAACGCGTCGGTCTCGGTGTGCTCGGGTTCGCTCTCTTCGGCAGCGCGCTCGGCAATCTTGGCTACATGGCGAACGATTGGAATTATCGGCCGATCCTGCTGCTGATCATCTTCGCCGTGGAGCTGAACGACATCTTTGCTTACATCTGTGGCCATTTATTTGGTCATAGAAAATTTGTTCCGAACACCAGTCCAAACAAAACAGTCGGCGGCGCGCTCGGCGCAATCGCGCTGACTGCGCCACTGTTTGCGCTCGGCGCGCAT
>Ga0209474_10001518_pt1 | contig 22423 bp, 19 predicted proteins | sample GraSoiAngelo_145_FD_185902 | JGI IMG/M metagenome (GOLD analysis project Ga0209474, IMG submission 185902) | Grasslands soil microbial communities from the Angelo Coastal Reserve, California, USA - 14_1009_05_20cm (SPAdes) (version 2) | ecosystem: Environmental > Terrestrial > Soil > Grasslands...
GACGCCCCGGAAACGGCCGCCTTGGAAATCAGCTACTTCTTCTCCGCCATGGAATTGATCTGAATCCGTACTCTTTGTCATCTTGTGGCATTTGTTGGCGTATTTGCCCTCAAGGTCGATACGGGCTTTCGGATTCAAGCAACTCCTGAATTCCCAAACCAACGACGGCTGCTGCTTCGCCGATAATCACGATTTTGAATCCCTTCGGCCAATGGCCCGGCGGAATAGGTTCATTCTCCTTGGGACTATTTTTAGGCGGGTCCAGGATCACTCGATAACACTTTCCTTCGGCAAGCGTCTCCGTCTCTCCGCGGTACGAGAACTGCAGCGCTCCCCGCCGTGCGCAGATGCGCAATTCTTTTCGACCGGTGACGATTATCTGCGCAACGGTTCTCGTATCGGCGGCCGGGCGAATGCTCGTTTCCCGTCCAATGACATTCAGCGAAGCTGCCCGCGCGGAGCTGAAGACTAGCGTTCCGTTATCAAGCTCTACTTCCATGCCCTGCGCGCTGTTTGTCCTATTCCGCACGCTGACTACGCTTGCTCCGGCAAGTTCGAGCATGGCCGCGCCAATCCGCACACGCAGAGAGCCCCCGGCTTCAGTGGAGAACCGGTCCCCGTCATAGATCGTTGCTCCCGCTGTCACGCCAGTCGTGTTGAGATGCACGCGATCGGCCGCCACTACCACGCCGAGCACTGCGGGTCTTGCGGGCAGGGAACTCAACGTCAGAACAGTGGCCATCGCGAGGGCCAGGGAATGGCGGAAGGTCATGTCAATATGCCTCCAGGCAGGACGCGCTATGCAAGGCCGCGAAACTCGCCATGCGCACCTTGAAACGCGGTATCAATTAACGCTGGGCATGTTTATTTGCCTGAATCTATATCGCATCTGGTAGTAATTATCAATACTAAATATGTAGTAGTAATAGACGCTGGGCGCACGACAGACTTGTTTGCGCCTTCGGGTAAAATAACCTCATGGATCCCTTCCGTGAATTCGGCCGCTCTCTCCTCTTTTTCGGCGGCCTTCTGGTTCTTATCGGTGCTTTCTTCTATTTTGGCGGCAAACTCCCCTTCCGCCTGGGAAAATTGCCCGGCGACATCGTCCACCGCGGCGAACACACCACGTTCTACTTTCCGATCGTTACCTGCCTTGTCGTAAGTGTCGTGCTCACGTTCCTCTTCTGGCTCATTTCTCATTTCCGCCGTTAGCTGGCCCTTTTGGGAGCGCGGGAGCTTGCTCCCGCTTTTCTTTCATTTGTGGACACGTTTCACGGCGCTATTGGTATATAGTCTGGGGCTGGGAAAAACGGCGCTTCACGATTTCCGAAATTCTACGGAGAGCCCATGAGACACACTCTTCTCGCGTTGCTTGCAATCTTTCTTCTTTCTTTTTCTGTCTTCGCTCAATCCCCTGAAAAACCGCCTGTTGCTCAGCAGCAAGCGGCCACGCAAGATTCCTCCTCAACAAACACTCCCTCCGCACGTCCCGAAGACGTAAAGTCCATCGACAGCATTCTGGCGGCGCTTTATGGTGTGATCTCCGGGCCCGCCGGCGAACGCGACTGGAATCGCTTCCGCTCCCTGTTTCTGCCCCAGGCCCGCCTTACTGCCGCCACCAAGAACGCCGACGGCTCTTCCCGCGTCCGCCCCATGGGCGTCGAAGACTATGCCAAAGGCGCGGGCAGCTACTTCCTGCAGCACGCTTTTTTCGAAAGTCCCATCGTGAATCGCGTCGAAACTTTCGGAAACATCACGCAGGTCTTCAGCAGCTATGAATCTCGCCGCGCTGCCGGAGAAGCTCCGTTCGCCCGCGGCATCAACAGTATTCAGTTGCTCAACGATGGCACTCGCTGGTGGATCGTCAGCATCCTTTGGGATGAGGAGCGCGGCGACAATCCTCTTCCCAAGGAATTCGCCGCTAAATTGTCAAATAGCCAGAAATAAAAAAAGCCCCGAAAAGGGCATGCGGGAATAGTACAAAGCAGAAAAGCAAAAAGCTGGTCTTCGACTGCAATCGAAGGCCAGCCTCTTGTTCTCAGCGGCAGTTATTGCTTCATTGCACCGCGAATTCCGCCCGAATGAACTGCTTGATTCCTTCCTGTCCTGTCAGCCGCAGGCAAATCAGCTTGCCTTCGTTCTCCAGGTCAATGTGAAAATCAAAAAACGGGCAGCACCTGCTCTCGTTCACCACCCAGTCCGCCAATTCTGCCAGCGTGACGTCCTTCGGGCTGAACTGGAATTCGTACCCCTTCTCCATCTCAACAATTTCCTTCCGCGCCGCCATCAACTTCTCCGACAGTTGCTTGTGATGCGCGCGCTCTTCCGCCGTCAGCGCCTTGATGTTGCAATAGAACTTGCTCTGCGTCGTCATTTGTTTCTCCGTGTTTGCGGACCTTGCCGTTATGTTTGATCTTGGCGTCGCACTCACAGCCGTCCCCGCAATCAGCAATGCCAGAGCAGAGGCGCCCGCCGCATTCCTCTTGTCCAGTCCCCCAAATTGCTCTTTCTTCTGATTCATAGCCTTCCTCCAGAATTGGATTTGCCACGTCCCATTCCTGATGCTAAAAGTTAAAGTCAGCTTTAAGTCAAGCTCTCTTTGGCATAGCATCATTGTAGTGGCGGGTCTTCAGACCCGTTCTCTTTCTCAAAGGAAACAACCATGAAAATCAGTGAACTCGCCCGTCGCGCAGGCCTCCGCGCCTCCGCCATTCGCTACTACGAGAAACTCGGCCTCCTCGCTCCTCCTTACCGTGCTGGCGGCCAACGCCGCTATTCCCTCGACGCGCTCGACCGCGTCCTGCTCATCCGCTTCGCCGGAGAAATGGGTTTCTCCCTCCCTGAAATCAAGCTCTTCCTCAGCGGCCTCCGTGACAACGCTCCCGTCGGCCCGCGCTGGAAAAAGCTCGCCGCCAGAAAGCTCTCCGAAGTCGAAGCCAGCATCGCCCGTTCCCTCCGTCTCAAAACCCTTCTCCAGAAGCTTCAGGATTGCCATTGCGCTTCTCTCAAGCAATGCGTCACCGCCCTCGGCCTCAGCGAAAATCTCCGCTTTGTCGCTAACCGTCTCCACTAAAATCCGCTGGATGGCTGCCGCCACGGCCCGCCCAAAATCCCCATACAAACCCCTGAAAGGGAAGGAGCGTCTAAGTTGCAGTAAACTGAGTCCGTCCCACGGAGCCGGGATCTTTGACCAGAAACCCATAGGCCGCCATGCTTCGTCTCTGCATCCCAACTATTCTCTTGGCCGCGCAATTCTTTTTCTTCGGTTATCCCTCTTCCGCCCAATCGCCCGCTGCTTCTCCCTGCCCTTGCACCCTTCAAGGCTCCGTCGTCGATTCCATCTCCGGCCAGCCCGTTCCGCACGCTCTTGTGAAACTCACTGCACCTTCTCCCCGCGCCGCCCTGACAGATTCCGCAGGCAGATTCCAGTTTGAAGGCCTCCCCGCCGGCTCCGCCACCCTCGAAGCAGAAAAGCCCGGCTTCCTGGCACGTGATCCATTCGGGGTGTGGTATCCGCCCAGCGTGACAATTCTACTTGCTCCGGACAGCCCTCCTGCTCTTCTCAAACTCGTTCCCGAAGGCGTGATTTCTGGTCAGGTTTCTGACGAAAGCGGCAATCCCCTCGAAGCCTTCACAATTAGCATTTTTTCCCGTGGCCCAGGCCACCTCGGTCTTGGCCTTGCGCCGGATGCCTTGCACAGTTCTGCGAGTACAGACGACGAAGGCAAATTCCGCATCGCGGGGTTGCACCCCGGCTCTTACTATCTCCAAGCCCGCCAGACTCAAGGCCCGGCTCCCGGCGCGGCAAGATCTTCTGTCCCTTCGGGCTATTCACCAGTCTTCTACCCGGCTGCTGCGGACGTTGCTTCTGCGGTTCCGATCAAGGTCCTTCCCGGTGGAACCGTCCAAGCGAATTTCTCCCTGAAGCGCGTGCCGTTTATTCGTCTCTCAGGTACCGTTTCCGGGTACACCCCACAGGAGCAAATCAGCCTTTCGCTGGCGGATTCTTCAGGCACCCCACAAAGCATAGAAATCTCTTTTGAGCCAACTAACGGTTCCTTCCGCACGAAATGGATTCCTCCCGGCGTCTACACGCTCACCGGCCAATCGTCGGGCGAATTTGTTGTCGATGGATCGGCCGCGCTCTCCTCTGCATTGCAATCGTCTACACATGTGGTTGTTGGCCTCGGTCCCGGACGTATGCCCTCAGCCACGTTTGCAAGCCTGCGGGTCAACGCCTCGACGAGCGTTTCCGACCTTCACTTGGCCCTGCAGCCAACGATAGATATCCCCGTTGTCATCCGCGGTCTTTCAGCAACGAACAACGATGTCCAGCCGGCACTCCCTGCTCTCGTCCTTGTGCCTAAAGAGCATTCACTGGCTGGCCGCTTTGTCGGGGCTCGGCCGTCTGATTCAAATGCGCAGTTCGCTGGCGACCTCCATGTCGCGTTCGAAAGTGTTGTACCCGGAAGGTATGAACTCAAGATCATCCCCCATCACGATACTTACTACGTCGAATCCGCCAATTGGGGCTCCACTGATCTTCTTCGCAATGATCTCGTGCTCGATTCCTCCGGCTCCGTTCCCCCCGTCGAAGTAGTTGTGCACGACGATGGCGCAGCAATAAACGGAAAGGTGTTCTTCGACGGCACTCCGCTGCAATCGCTGGTCGTTTTTCTAACAGATAAACGCAGCAAGCCAGTTTTCTTCCCCGTTGGCGCAGACGGCACATTCACTATTTGGTCGCTAGCTCCCGGTGCCTACCATGTTTTTGCCGTGGACGGTTCCGCGAACTTCGACTACGAAGATCCTGCCTCCCTTGCGAAGATTTCCTCCAAGATTCAGGAAATCACCCTCGCTCCGAAACAATCCGCTTCCCTCAACTTAGAACTCGCCACGGTGGGCGAGTAGTCTGATGGCCGGCCAAGTCATGTTTCGCGCCACTGCTTTTCTTGGGTTCCTGCTCGCCATAAACACGCAACAATTCCTTGGCGTGCCTCCCCCCTCCTATCGCATTGCTGGAATCGTCGTGGACTCTATCACCGGCCAACCTCTCGAAGGCGCCGAAGTCACCATCGCACCTGTCACCGCGCTCGACGAGGCCCAAACCTTCCTCACCTCCGCCAGCGGACGCTTCCTTTTCGCCAATTTGGCTGTGGGCAAGTATCGCCTGATGGCCAGTCGTCGCGGCTACGCCACTCAGGCCTTCCATCAACACGAAGGCTACTGGATCAGCATCGCCGTTGGCCCCGGACTCGACTCCGAGCACATCCGTTTCCCGCTCGCTCCCAGCTCCGTCATCACCGGGGTCGTCATCGACGAATGGGGCGACGCCCTGCGCGATGCCAAAGTCCTTCTCTTTCAACAAAGCATGTTTGACGGCTCGCGCACTCTGCGCAACATCAATCAGACCACCACCGACGACCAGGGTCGCTACCGCTTCGCTCATCTCCAATCCGGCACCTATGCCGTTGCGGTTTACGCTCGCCCTTGGTACACGCAAGCTCAGGGGCAATATGACGTCTTCACAAGCGAACACCCTTTAACCACCTCCTCGGAAAACAGCACCATGGACGGTGCCTTGCAGCATAACTTCGCGGAGAACCCACTCTTTGATGTCGTTTATCCCGTCACCTTTTTCCCCAGCGTCACAAGCCTCTCCGAAGCCGCTCGTCTCTCCCTCGCTCCCGGTGCTACCGAAACGGCCGATTTCCAGCTTCGTGCCGTGCCCTCCGTCCATCTCCGCGTCCGCGTACCCGTTGGACCTCCCACTCCGGTCACGGTCACTTCCGAAGCGCCTGGGTCCGAAGGGAATGCCCAGGAAACCAGCAGCGGCACGAGCGAGATGGAATTATCGGCTGACGTCGCCCTTACCCTCAAAATCGGCGAAGGCTACACCGATCAGCTCGATCCCATCCGCAATGAAATCGCCCCAGGCCTCATCGAGCTTTCCGGAATTCCGCCAGGGGAAATCAATTTGACGGCGGCCTCGATGCAAGGCTCCATCCTCAATCCGGACGCCATCAGCTATGCCGCTCGCGCAAAGACCCTGAACGTCTCCGGCGACACCGAAGTCGACTTAAGCTCCCACGGCGATCCCGCCAGCGTCTCCGGCGTAGTTCTTTCAAGTCAATTCCATCCGGCTTTAGCCAACGCCGAACAACCTTCAGGGGATCAGCCTTCCACGGGTCGCGCCGCGCTAATTCGAGCCATGGAAGCCGCCTCCTCAAGTGTGACCATTACCTTTCGCTCGCTCAAAACCAGCGACTCGTATGACGCAGCTATTTCCCCTGAGGGAAAGTTCTCCTTTACCGGCTCTCCTCTGCCTGTGGGCTCTTATGAAGTGGAATTCCCCGTGCAATCCGGTCTCCGCGTCCTCTCTCTCGAGGCCACCGGCGCCACCATCTCCGGCCACACCATCGAAATCCCCGCTGGCCAGCCCGTCAATATCGTCGTTCACGCCGCCGAAGCCAACTGCACTCTTTCCGGCTTTGCGCTAAAGAACGGAAAGCCCGTAGCCGGAGCCATGGTTCTTCTCGTTCCCCAGGATCCCGGCCACGATATGTCTCTTTACCACCGCGACCAGAGCGATTCCGACGGTTCTTTCACAATGTCTCCGCTTTTCCCCGGCCGCTACATCCTTCTGGCCATCGAAAACGGCTGGGACCTTGAGTGGGCCGATCCCAAGATCATGTTTCAATACCTCCCTGCCGGCCAGCCCCTCGAACTCAAGCCCGGCGCCTCCCTCACCCTCAACGCCAAAGTTCAATAGCGCCCCTCTCGTCCCCGCATTTGTAAAGAGGGGCTCCGTGAACCTGCCTGTCTCCAACCAAACCAATGACTCAACTACGCACTAAGGAAATATTCACAAATTCCTTGACTTCTTACGTCATTTTGTAGTAACGTACGGGGTTGATGCTCCTCGGCTGCGCGGTATGTCTCATCCCTTCCGCGCAAACCCCTACCTCCAGCAAGAACGCTGCTAAGTCCTTTATTTGCCACAGATCCGAAAATTCGCCCGTAAGTCCTTTCCTTGCCACACTTCCAAAAATCGCTGTTTGTAAGTCCTTTGTTTGCCACACATCCGACACCCCCGGGGTCTGTCGGGTGGCGACGCATCTTTCTCAATTTGGCACGCGCCCTCACGCCAGCGTATGCTTCTTCTCGCGTACTACCGGACAGCTACGGATCGCTGCCGCCTGGGCTCTTACCATTTTCCATTTTCAGGGTTGAAACTAGGAGTTGAAAACTGCTTACTTATTACTTCCATGAGCCAACTCACCTTCAACCTTCAGCCCACTCGCCAGATCCTGTCCGTCAGCGAGCTCACCGCTCGCATCCGCGATCTCCTCGCCCGCAATTTCACCGACATCTTCGTCCAGGGCGAAATCTCCAACTGCCGCGAAGCGCAGTCCGGCCACATCTATTTCACCCTGAAAGACGACCGCGCGCAGGTTAAATGCGTTTTCTTCAAACAGCAGCAGCGCGGCATCAAGTTCCGCCCCGAAGACGGCCTGCAAGTCACCGTGCGTGGCACCATCAGCGTCTACGAACAGCGCGGCGAATATCAGATTTACGTCGAGAAAATCGAGCCGGTCGGCCTCGGTGCGCTGCAGCTCGCCTTCGACCAATTGAAAAAGCGCCTCGAAACGGAAGGTCTCTTCGATGCGACGCGCAAGAAGCCGCTGCCGCTGCTTCCCAGCCGTATCGGCCTCATCACTTCGCCGCGCGGTGCTGCCGTCCGCGACGTCGTGCGCATCCTCACGCGCCGTTTTCCCAACGTCTATCTCACCGTGTTTCCCGTGCGCGTGCAGGGCGAAGGCGCCGCGCAGGAAGTCGTCAAAGCGCTGAAGTTCTTCAATGCAAAAAAGTTCGTGGACGTGCTGATTCTCGCCCGCGGGGGAGGCTCCCTCGAAGACTTGTGGGCCTTCAACGAAGAAATCGTCGCCCGCGCGATTGCCGATTCGCAAATTCCCGTAATCTCCGGCGTCGGCCACGAAACCGACTTCACCATCGCCGATTTCGTCGCCGACGTGCGCGCTTCCACGCCTTCCGCCGCCGCCGAATTGGTTGTCCAAACACGCCGCGAATTCGACAAGCACATTGCTGACCTGCGCGGCGCCCTCGCCGAGCAGATACGCTATCGCATCCTGGTTCTCAGTCGCCGTATTCACGAACTCGCCGGGCGACCCGGCTTCCGCCGCCCACTCGACCTGCTCCGCCAGCAACGCCAGCGCGCCGATGAAATGATTTCCCGCCTCGCCCTCGGCCTCCGTGCGCGCCTCGAACAGTCGCGCAAGCGCTTCACCGTCGCGCATCTGCGCATCGTGTCTTTTGATTTTCGTATGAAAATTGCCGCGTTTCGCCTGCGCCTCGAACGCCGCGCGGCCGATCTCGGGGTCCGCGCCGAGCGTCTGCTTCGCGCCAAGCGCGAGCGCCTCGCTCGCCTCGCGCTGCAGCTCGAAGAGCGCGGCCCGCTAAAAGTCCTCGAACGGGGCTACGCCATCGCCACTGACGCCTCCGGCGCCATCCTTCGCGACGCCGCCCAAGTCCAAATCGGCGACTCCGTCTCGCTCCAGCTCCACCGCGGCCGCCTCACCACCGAAGTCCGTAAAAAGGATGAAAAATGACCCTACCGGTAAATCTCGCGGCGATGCCCAACGTCGGTAACGGTTACGGTCTTGTTCGCGTCATCAATCTTGTAGAGAATGCGGTAATCGCCGAAGCGAATTCGCCAGCCCTGGCGTTCGGCCAGTTTCTTGCATCCCACAGGACGCGGATCCTTACGTAGACCCTCGATCTTGGTGTCAGCAATGGTGAGTTGTTGAATGGGCAGATCGGAAAGCTGCTTTTTTGCTCGCGGCAAAATGAAAAGGCTGTAGCTCACTTTCGTGAGCGCTTTATGTCAGCGATGGCCTGTCCGTACGGGATGGGGGTTTCCCCTGATGCTTCCGCTTCGTCAAAGGCTCGAATGTCTTCGAGCGCCTCCAGCTCTTCGAGGAGCTTCTCGTACTCTTCGATACTAATGACCACGGCGATTTTTTCGCCTTTTTCGTTAGTCAGGAATTGGGTCGGCTCTTTCATATCGTGGCCTTTAGCAAATTCTAGCGTAGCAGAACTTAGGGGGCAAGAAAGGAGATTGCAAAGGACAGCCAAATGCCAAATAGAAGCTATGGGCTAACGGGGCGTTACTCTTCGTCGGAGGAGGAAACTTTCAACACGGCGAGGAACGCTTCCTGCGGAATATCCACTTGGCCGACGCGCTTCATGCGGCGTTTGCCTTCTTTCTGTTTTTCGAGCAGCTTGCGCTTGCGCGTGATGTCGCCGCCGTAACATTTTGCCAGCACGTTCTTGCGAATCGCCGCCACCGTTTCGCGCGCAATAACGCGGCTGCCAATGGCCGCCTGGATTGGCACCTCGAACAGTTGCCGCGGAATCAGTTTTCGCAAGCGCGAGACGAGTTCGCGCCCGCGCTCGTAAGCAAATTCGCGGTGCACGATCAGCGCCAGGGCGTCCACCGGCTCGCCGCCAACGAGGACATCGAGCTTCACCAAGTCGGATTCGCTGTAGCCCGCGAGATGATAGTCGAGCGAAGCGTAGCCGCGTGACGTGGATTTCAACCGGTCGTAGAAATCGAGCACGATTTCGTTGAGCGGCAATTCGTAGGTCAGCATTACGCGCGTCGGAGAAAGATACTCGAACTTTTTTTGCGTGCCGCGTTTTTCCTGGCACAGCTGCAGGATTCCGCCGATGGAATCATCGTTGGTGATGATCATGGCCTTGATGATCGGCTCTTCGATTTTTTGGATGTCGCTGGGATTCGGGAATTTCGCCGGGCTGTCGACTTCCATCACTTCGCCGGTCACGCGCGTGATGCGGTAGCGCACGCTCGGCGCCGTGGTAATCAGGTTGAGCCCGAACTCGCGCTCCAACCGCTCCTGCACGATCTCCATGTGCAGCAGCCCGAGGAAGCCGCAGCGGAAGCCGAAACCGAGCGCCACGGAATTCTCCGGCTCGTAGAAAAACGCGGCGTCGTTCAATTGCAGTTTTCCGAGCGCGTCGCGCAACGGCTCGTAGTCGTCGGCAAGCACAGGAAAAAGCCCCGCGAAGACCATGGGCTTGATGGCCTCGAATCCCGGCAGCGCGGGAGCGGGCCGCTCGACCTCAATCACGGTGTCGCCCATGCGCGCATCGGCCACGCGCTTGATGTTCGCAACGATGAAGCCCACGTCGCCCGCTTCGAGTTCTTCAAGCGCCACGGGCTTCGGTGTGAGCGTGCCGAGCTGTTCGACTTCGTAGGTTTGGTCGCCAGCGACGAGTTTCACCTTCAAGTGATTGGCCACGCGGCCTTCTTTGACGCGCACCAGAATCACGGCGCCGCGGTAAATGTCGAACCAGGAATCGAAAATCAGCGCCTGCAGCGGATTTTCCGCGCTTCCTTTCGGAGGCGGAACGCGCGCAACAATCGCTTCAAGCACGTCCTCGACGCCGAGGCCGCTCTTCGCGCTGATCATCAGCGCGTCGTCAGCGGGAATCGCCAGCACGCTTTCGATTTGCTCTCTGACGAAATCAGGTTGCGCCGCCGGCAAGTCAATTTTGTTGATCACCGGAAGTATGGTGAGGTTGTGTCCAGCGGCAAGAAAAGTGTTTGCGACGGTTTGCGCCTCCACGCCTTGCGAAGCGTCAACCACCAGCAGCGCGCCCTCGCACGCGGAAAGCGCGCGCGAAACTTCGTAGGAGAAATCCACGTGGCCCGGCGTGTCAATCAGGTTCAGGCGGTAGGTGTTTCCATCTTTCGCTTTGTAGTGCAGCCGGATGCTTTTCGCTTTGATGGTGATGCCGCGCTCGCGCTCCAGGTCCATCGAGTCGAGCACCTGCTCGTGCATCTCGCGTTCCGAAAGCGCACCGGTCATTTCCAGCAGGCGGTCAGCCAGCGTGGATTTGCCGTGGTCGATGTGCGCGATGATGCAGAAATTCCGTATGAATTTTGGATCCATGTACCTCGATTATCGCCCAGCTTGGCGATTGCTTTTACTTTTTCCAGTTACCGGCAGGAGCCGCTTCTCTTGAGGACAGGCCACCACACGGGTGCAAAGACCGTGCCGAGTAATACTCAGTCTGCCACAAGTCGTGCTTTCGCGCAGCCGCGGAGAAAAGCTGACAGCCGACAGCCGACAGCTTACAGTTGACAGCAAGAAAGGAGAGGAATTAGGGAAATGCTCAGTTTCAAAACGCAACAAAACTAAAGTCCACCGACAGCGGCCAAGTGGCTCTCACTCTTCGCGGAGGATGCGGACGGGCTCGATACGCGTAGCGCGATAGGCCGGGATAATAGTGGCGAAGATACCGACGAGCAAAAGCAGAAGAGCGACGGCGGCAAAGGTCAGCGGATCCGTGGCACGCACACCGTAAATGAGGGAAGACACAACGCGGCTGAGCGCGAGTGCGGCGGCAAGGCCAAGAATGACGCCGACAAGGATCGGCTTCAGTCCGTCGGTGAGGACCATCTGCACAACGTCCTTATTGGAAGCGCCAAGGGCCATGCGAATGCCGATTTCGCGGACGCGGCGGCGAACGGTGTAGGAGAGCACGCTGTAGATCCCAACGGCAGCAAGGATCAATGCAAGCCCTGCGAAGCTGGCAAGCAGAAGCATATTGAAACGTTGCGGCGAGACGGATTGCGCAATGATCTCGTTCATGCTCATCACGTCAACAACGGGAAGATCCGGAGCGGCTTGATGAATAGCGCCCGTGACCGCGGTCACAGAATTCATCGGATCGGAATTTGTGCGTACGGTGAAGCTCATTGGGAATGAGCGCCAGGGCTCAGTGGGAGGAGCCGTGAGCTGCGCCAGCGGATGGTAAATGGCTGCCACGGGGCGAGTCTGGTCGAGGGAGTCCATTTTGATATCGCCGACGATTCCGACAATTTCGCGAACGACGCCTGGGAAAAACGTCAGCGTGATGTGCCTGCCGATGGGGTCTTCATTGGGCCAGAAACGGCGAGCCAAAGAATCGCTGATGAGAACCGCGCCCGGTCTGCCCGCAACATCGGAGTCGGTGAGATCGCGACCGCGAAGGATGGGAATGTGCATGGCGCGAATGTAGCCGGGGCTAATCACGCGAACGTCCACTTCAGGCTGCTCGGACATAGGCGGGACAGGGCGGTCCTCAATGGTAAACGGCTGATTCGACCCGCCCTCGCCGTTCAGCGGCAAGGTATCGATAACGCCCGCGGAACCAATACCGGGAAGGGCGCGGATGCGGTTCAGGGCATCCTCAAAAAAATGAATCTCGCCTGCCGGAGAAGTATACCGATTGGCGGGGAGCGGAACGGTCATGGTGAGTAAATTGTGAGGATCGAAACCCGGCTGGACTTTGCGAAGCTCCCAAAGGCTGCGGATCATGAGGCCGGCACCGATCAGAAGCACAAGGGAAAGTGCGACTTCGGAAACAACCAGGAGACGGCGTGTGCCTCCACCGCGAGCGTCGGAGCTGCCGCGACTCTGGCCCTGTTTGAGGGCTTCATTGACATCGGTTCTGGTGAAGCGCACCGAAGGAATGAGGCCTGCCAAAACGCCGGCCAGGACAGAAAGCAAAAGCGTAAAGCCCAACACGGGAACATCCAGAGTGATTTGCATGAATGCAGGGATACGATCGCCGAGGACTTTCACGATCAGCGTAATGCCGAAACGCGCCAGAAGCAGACCGAGCGCTCCTCCCGCCACGGAGAGAAGCACGGTTTCTGCAAGAATCTGCCGCAGGACGACGAGCCGGCTGGCGCCGAGCGCGGTGCGAATAGCAATCTCTTTGCGACGCGCGAGAGTCTTGGCTAGGACAAGATTGGCCACATTGGCGCAAGCGATGAGGAGAACAAAAGCGACGGCCCCAAGAAGAACAAGCAGCGCAGGACGCACATCGCCGACGAGTTGTTCCCGCAGAGGCAGGATGATTGCGCCCCAACCTTTGTCATCTTCGGGATAAAGCTGTTCGAGGCGCGTGGAGATGGCACTAAGTTCCGCTTGCGCTCGCCGGATGTCCACACCCTGCTTCAGCCGGGCGATGACTCCGTAATTGTGATTTCCGCGAACAGCGCGTATCTCATTGGTCCAGGCGAGAGGCACCCAAAGTTTCGCCCAGCTCGGGAATCGAAAAGTTTCGGGCATGACGCCGATGATGGAATAGGTTTCGCCGTCAATGGCAACGCTGCGGCCCACGATGTTGCGATCGGAAGCGAAATGATCACGCCAGAAATTGTAACCAAGCACAACCACATGACCTTCCCCAGGACGGTCTTCGTCAGGCGCAAAAGTGCGGCCTAGCACGGGTTGGACGCGGAGCAGGGGAAAGAAGTCAGAGGCGACGGCTCCGGCCTGGACGGCTTCGGGACGCTCTTTCCCGCCGACCGTAAAAGACCGGAATCCGTAAGCGGCCATCTGTTCAAACGAGGAGCTTTGGCTGTGCCAGTCCAAATAGTTGGCGGGAGAAACGGCGAACATGGTCATGCCGGGGAAGCTCTTGGCCGGGGGAACGTGCCAAACCTGCATGATGCGGGAAGGGTCGTCAAAGGGCAGCGGGCGTAGGAGAACCGCGTTAACCACGGAGAAAATCGCCGTATTGGCGCCGATTCCCAGGGCGAGCACGACCATGGCCGCGGCGGAGAAGCCTGGATTGCGGCGGAGCAAGCGCAGAGAAAAGTGGAAATCCGAAAGCAGGTTTCGCAAGGACATACAAACACTCCTCCTGGCGCACTGTCCACGCAGAGCGACAGTATTTAGAACGGAGGAAAGGACAAAAAGTTCCCAACAAACTTTGGGCGAGGCGAAGCACGCTTTGTCCAACGGAATGATGCCGGGCATTGTTTTTACCCGGCTTCTTGGTCTAGCTCTCAGAGGCTCGCACGCAGGTCCGCAAGAGCAATCAGCGCTCCCGCTACTTCTGCCGCTCCCGAGGCGACAAACCCATGCCGGCGGCGAACACTCGGCGGCGGCCGAACAAGTCTCCCAGGGCGCCTCCGGTGAGGATGAAGCTCGCGTAGACAAGATTGTAGGCGTCAATCACCCACTGCAATGCGGCAAGGCCCGCGCGAAGGTCTGTTTGAATCGCGTGCAGGGCCAGATTTACGACTGTGGTGTCCAGGATGGCGATGAAGGTCGCGAGACACATCGCCGCGAGGGTCACGCGCTTGCGATTTCGAGTGCGGCTTTCTTCATTCAAAGCGGGCGGCGGCAATACGTCCACGCCGCCCGTTTCTGAATTATTTTCAAGACTGTTCATGCCGCTCTTAGCTTAGCGAGAGAACGCAATGAACGTTTCGTTTTACATAAAAACGTCGATTGCAAAGCCGAATTGCTTGACGCGTCCAACGTCACGGCATAGAGTTTTTTCGAAACGCAACGACGACTTCCTGGGCAGAGAGCTTGCGGTCAGCGGCACTTGAGGGTGAAACCCTTTGGCGAGCAGAGAGCACACAGAAGCGACCGCAATCCGCCTGGCGAGCGGCGCCAAATCCATTGAGATCAGAACGATTCGGAAATTACAGATCAGGCTGATTCCGCTTCTCTTCCTGCTTTATGTGGTCGCGATGGTCGACCGCATCAACATTGGCTTCGCCCAGTTGACCATGAACAAGGACCTTGGCCTGAGCAGCCAGCAATATGGCATCGCCGCGGGAATTTTCTTCGTCGGATATTTTCTTTTCGAAGTGCCCAGCAATTTGATCTTGCACAAGGTCGGAGCGCGCGCGTGGATTGCGCGAATCCTATTGAGCTGGGGAGTGGTGGCGTCGCTAACCGGATTGGTGCAAAGTGTGCACCAGTTATACGCCGCGCGCGTCGTGCTCGGGTTTGCGGAAGCGGGCTATTATCCGGGAATTGTTTTGTATTTGACGTACTGGTTCCGGCAGCGGGAACTGGCGCGAGTACTCTCTTTGTTCCTGACCGGTTTCGCCGTGAATAGCGTCCTGGGAGCGCCGATCTCCGGCTTTATTTTGCAGCACGTGCATTGGCTGGGTGTGGGAAGCTGGCGCTGGCTGTTCATTCTCGAGGGCCTGCCGGCCATCGCACTCGGATTCCTCACTTATCTGGTGTTGCCGAACCGTCCGAGCGAGGCGAAATTCCTGACGGAAGAGGAAAAGGATTGGGTTCAATCAGAGTTAGAGAGGGAAGAGACACAGAAACCGCAAGGGCGGCACTCTGCTATGGAAGGAATCGCCAACCTTCGTGTGTGGCATCTCTCGCTCATCTATTTTGCAATGATGATTGGGAGCTACACGTTGAGTTTCTATGCGCCGCAACTGGTGAAGTCGCTCTCCAGCGAATATTCCAGCAGCCTGGTCGGCAATCTCGTGATGATTCCGTACCTCGTGGCGCTGGTAGGGATGATTTTTGTTGGGCGAAGTTCCGACCGCCGGATGGAGCGCCGGTATCATGCTGCCGCATGTTTGCTGGTGGGAGGAATTGGGTTTTTGTCGCTGGGTTGGGTGCATTCTCCTTTTGTGACCGTAGTCCTGCTGTCCCTCTTGGCGATCGGCTATTGCAGTTCGCTTAGCCCTTTTTGGGCGATGCCCAGCGAATTTTTGACCGGATTATCGGCCGCCAGCGGAATCGCGTTCATCAATTCGGTGGGAAACCTGGGTGGGTTTTTCGGGCCGTCCATGGTCGGGTTCATCACTCAAAGAACGGGGACTTTGTACGGCGGGCTTGCCTTTGCGGGAATTTCCATGCTGGTGGGCGCAGCGCTTGTGCTGCTTCTTCCTAAGGTTGCGGGCGTCCGCGCGCCGGGCGAGATGCAGGCTGGTCAGCGTGTTTCTGCAAACAATTCTCTCCCTTGATTGCCGGAAGAGGTGGGCTCGCGTGATTAAACGTCCGGGTCCTTTAAAGTATCTGCCGCGCCATGGTTACACCGGAAAGCTGAACGCTGCGATTGTGCGTCTAAGGGCCGGGAGGATCCTCGAATGATTAAACAAGTGGTGGTTTTTGTGCTTTTGTTGTTGGCGATTCCCGTTTATGCGCAGGACAAAAAGCCGACGACGCTGCGAGAAGTGGTGCTGGCGGAATTGAAATCCACGCATGGCGCAGAAGAGTGGTTTGTGCCCGCGAACATTGCGGTGAAGGGTTTAACTGCGGAGCAGGCGAGCTGGACTGACGGCAAGGGTAATCACTCGGTGGGCCAGTTGGCGTACCACCTGGTGTTCTGGAATCGCCGGAATTTACAGGTTCTGAAAGGCGAGAAGCCTGACAAATTCAGCGGCGACAACGATGAGACCTTCGACAAGTTCGATACCAAGACCTGGAACGAAACGGTCCAGCAGCTCGATCAGGTCATGAACGAACTGGAGAAATGGGTAGAAGGCGCCGACGACGCGAAATTGAAGGAGAATGCACAGGTTTTTACGCACATCAGCACACACAACGCGTATCACATCGGGCAGATCATTTACGTGCGTAAAGAGCAAGGCTCCTGGGACCCGAAGAACGGCGTTCGATAACTACCAACACAGCCGCCCAGGTCACTTGGCGTTTACCGCAAGGCGTTGGAACGCAGGTTTTGCCCGCCTTTCTCCCGCAGGGTATAGTGGAAATGACCGCGCGCCCCTCTCTTGGCGTGCGGCCGGGGCAAATTCAGCGACAACAAGCCTGCAAAGGCAGTTCAAACGGATGGCCGCAGACGTCAACAAACATTTGGAGCGCGCCAAGCGCTTCCTTGAGAAGAATCGTGTCGAGGACGCCATTCAAGCGTACCTGGAGGTGCTGGATGAAGCGCCGCAGCACCAGGAAGCCACGCAGGCGTTAGGCGATTTGTACGCGCGCATTGATCAAGCGGACCGCGCCGCCGTGTATTACGGCATGTTGTTTGATTTGCTGGTCGATCCGAAGGACGAAAGCAAGGCGCTGGCCATCTACAACCGGTTCCTCCGCTCCATTCCTGCGCAACAGGCTCCCGAGCGAGTGGCGCGGTATGCTTTCCTCCAGCAGCGTCAAAACCGCGCCGACGAGGCGATTGAACAATACAACAAGGCCGGAGAACTTTTTGTTGCGGCCGGACGCGACGAAGACGCGCTGTTTTGCTGGGAGCGCATTGCGCAACTCGAACCGGACAACCTCGCCCGCCAGATCAGGCTGGCGGAAGGCGCCGAGCGCCTGGGCAAGGCTTCGCTGGCGGCGCGTGCGTTTCTTCGCGCGGGACAATTAGCCACTACCAAAGGCTCCTCGTCCGATGCGCTGAATCTTCTTGGTCGCGCGCAAAAACTTGCGCCGCAGGAGCGAAGCGTGGCGCTGCTCTATGCCCAAGCGAACTTACAGAGCGGGAACGCGGTGCGCGCGGTTTCGATTCTGGAGCCGTTCGCGGCCACGGAGAATGACGCGCCATTCCTCATGACCTATTCCGAAGCGCTCATGGGCGCGGGCCAACTCGAAAAGGCCAGCGAAGTGCTGCAAAAGCTGCTGCGCGAGAAGAATGAAGGCGTGACGCAACTCTTCGACCTGGCGGAGCGCCACGTCGCAGCAGGGCAGGACCAAAGGGCGTCGTCCGTTCTTGAACTGCTCAAGCGAAGGATGTTCGCCGACAAGCGGCAAACCGATTTCGCAACCATGATGGATGGATTGGGCGCGAAGTTTCCGCACTCGCAAATCATTTTGGAATTTTGGGCCGGCATCCACAACGAGCTGAACCGCGAATCGCAGTACTTTGAAGTGTTGATCAAGCTGTTCGACGTGTATTTGAGTTCGGGAAACGTCAAGAAGGCGGCGGAATCGCTCGAGCGGCTTGTGGACATTGATCCTTATGACTTCCGGAACCAGGAGCGCATGGAAAGACTCCGCGGGCGCGTGGATGACGCGTACGTGAACCGGTTGTCGAGCCGAATGATGAAAGCAGGGCAAGCCACAGGCGGACACGCTCCGCGAACGGGAGCACCCTCATCATCGATTGCGCCGGCGAACACAGAAGAAGCGCGGCAGATGCAGGCACTGGAAGATTTGATTGTGCAAACGGAAATCTTTTTGCAGTATTCGCTGCAGAGTAAGGCGCTGGAGCGCCTGCAAAAAATTGCGTCGCTGTTTCCCGGCGAAGAGGGGCGTAACGCGAGGCTGTCGAGTTTGTATCAAACCGCGAATTGGTGGCCGCCGGGAGCGCAGAAACCGAAAGCGGAAGCGGCGGCGAAAAGCGAGCCGGCGCCGGGGCCATCCACTGCCGAACCGCAAACGGGGGCGATTACCGGGAAAACCGGTGTGTATTCGGCGGATACGCTGCGTGACCTATCGAAAATATCGGAGATCAACCAGAAAATCTTTAGGCAGCAGACGCCGCGAGCGATGCTCAACACCGCGGTGAACGAGGTCGGGACGTATCTGCACGCGACGCGCGCGCTGGCCGTGGTTGGCGCGCCGGGGCGGCCGCCGGAAATGGCCGCTGAATTTTGCGGAACTGGCGTGAAAGCCGCGCCAGGCGCGCAAGTTGTCCTACTGTTAGCGCAAATGGAGAAAGCCAAACCCGATGAGCTTGGCGGCCTGGTGGTGCAAGCGTCGGAGGGCTCAATTCTGCGCGACCTGGGAGTCGAGACGGCGCTTGGCGTGATGATTTTGGACAAAGAGACACAGTCACCGGCGGGCATGTTGATTGCCGCGCAAGCGGAACGTCACAAGTGGAAGCCGAATGAAGTTTATTTCTTGCAGGCCATTGGCGACCAGATGCTGATGAGCGTCAGCCACACGCGGCTGCGGTCGCTGGTGCGGCGTATGGGCGTGTCGGACGAACGCTCGGGATTGCTGAGCCGCAGCTCGTACGTGAGTTGCCTGTTGACGGAGACGGATCGCGCGAAGTCGCAGGGGACGCCGCTGTCGCTGGCCGTTCTGCAAATCGACCGCGGGGGTGAAATTTTGCGGCAGCAGGGCGAGCCGCCACTGGAGCGCTTCCTGGAGCAACTGGCGCGGGCGCTGCAGCCGATTGTGCGGCAAAACGATGTGGCGGTGAAATACACAGCGTGGTCGCTGGCGTTTGTTTTGCCGGACACGACCTTGGCGGGAGCGGAGAACCTGGCGGACAAACTGCGCCGCGCGGCGTCCGGATTGCGCCCGCCGTGGGATTCCACGCAAATTACGTTGAGCGCGGGGATTGTGGAGGCCGTCCCCAAGCCGGATTATGACAGCGAAGACATTGTGACCGATCTGATCAATCGCGCGGAGTTTTCCATCGAGGAAGCGCGAAAGAAGGGCGGCGACAGCATCGTCGCGCTGGAGACGCCGAGGTTGTAGATTTTCGGAAACTTGACAAAGCCAGAGTGCCTCTTTGCCTGCAGTTGCTCAAAATGAACTTACTGGGCAAGTGTACTAACTTAAGTTGCTTTCACAACTCCGCGCGTCAGTTTCTTCTTTCGGACTTTCGACGGTAAACTGTGAATGGTTAATCCTTGAAAAGCGAGGAAAGAATGTTTCCGACGGATGTCGTGATTGTGGCGGGGGCGCGGACGCCGATGGCGCGTTACACCGGCGCGTTTTCGGACGTAAGCGCGATTGACCTGGCGGCACACGCCTCGAAAGAGGCGATTCGGCGATCGGGCGCAGACCCGGGCGAATTCGACCATGCGATTTTTGGCAACGTGATGCAGACGAGCGCGGACGCGCTCTATGGCGCGAGGCACGTCGGCTTGAAAGCGGGGTTGAAGATGGAAACGCCCGCGGTGACGGTGAACCGCTTGTGCGGCTCGGGCATCGAGGCGATTGCCCAAGCGGCGCAGCGGCTTCTGCTCGGCGAAGCGACGATGGTGCTGGCGGGCGGCATGGAGAACATGACGCAGGCACCATTCGTCATTCGCGGCTTGCGCAATGGTTTGAGGCTGGGCGGTGGCGCACTGGAAGATTCGCTCATGGCGGGCCTGACGGACACGTATTGCGGATTGCCGATGGCGCTGACCGCAGAAAAACTGGCGGAGCAGCATGGAATCACACGAAAAGCAGCGGATGCTTACGCGCTGCGCAGCCAGCAGGCGGCGGATGCAGCGTACAAAGCGTGCCGCATCAAGGAGGAACTGGTGCCCGTGGAGGTTAAGCAAGGAAAAAAGACGATCGTCGTTAGCGAAGACGACCACCGGCGGCCAGAAACGACGATGGAGACGCTGGAGAAATTGCCGCCGTCGTTCAAGAAAGATGGCATCGTGACGGCCGGGAACGCCAGTGGAATTGTGGATGGCGCGGCAGCAGTGGTCATGACGCGCGAGAAAACGGCAAAAGAACGCGGCTTGAAGCCGATGGGACGCATCGTGTCGTGGGCCGTCGCAGGCGTTGACCCGAGCATCATGGGAATTGGGCCGGTGCCGTCTTCGCAGAAGGCACTGAAGCTCGCGGGGTTGACGCTCGACCAGATGGACCGCGTGGAAGTGAACGAGGCGTTTGGCGCGCAGTATTTGGCGGTCGAAAAAGTTCTAGGGCTGAAGAGGGACAAGACCAACGTGAACGGCGGAGCAATTGCGCTCGGGCATCCGCTTGGCGCGAGCGGCACGCGCCTGGTGACTACGATTTTGAATGAACTGCGACGGAACGGCTTGCGCTATGGACTGGCGACGGCGTGCATCGGCGGCGGGCAGGGAATTGCAATGATTGTGGAAGCGCTGTCAAACTAGGGCCATGCGATTCCTTATTTTCAGTCATGAATAGCGCCATCGAAATCCATGATTCTGTCATCGACGCTATTACCAATGTGGATGGCAAGGCAGTGCTGTACTCCTCGTCCGTTTACATACACAAATCTCTCGGAAAGCCCGGCGTGGACCCCGGAACGGGATGGGTACAGCGAGCTAAGCTTACGATTGTGGATGCAATCATACTCACTCTCTTCCCGGGCGAGTTGCTTGGTGGATATCTTAGGCTGGGTGACTCGATTTTTGACAACGAAATCCCGATACCTCTCAATTTCCGTGGAGATACTGAGATCCGTCTGGAGTCTTGGAATGATCAAATCATTTTGGTTTTCGGTCGGGGAGCTGAGTTGGAATTGATCGACGAGCCAACATACGTTGAAGACTTCGGGCCGGAGTAAAGAAAGCAGCAGCCGGTGATACACTCTACCTGCTTTCCGCGGGCTGAACTCGGCGGCTCCGCGCCAAATTTCAAGCGAGGAAAAGCATGGCGATTCAAAAAGTGGGGGTCGTGGGGTGTGGGCTGATGGGTTCGGGCATCGCGCAAGTGTGCGCGGCGGCGGGGTTCCCCACGATGGTGCGCGAAGTAAGCGCGGATCTGATGGACAAAGGGTTGAAGGGCATCGAAAAACAATTGAGTCGTCTGGGCGAGAAGGGAACGATCAGTGAAGCGGCCAAGGGCGAAATTCGCGGAAGGCTGAAGGGAACAACTTCGCTGGACGACTTGAAGGGTTGCGACTTGATTGTGGAAGCCATCATTGAGCAATTGCCCGCGAAGCGCGAACTGTTTGCCTCGCTAGATATCATCTGTCCGCCTTCGACGATTTTCGCCAGCAACACCTCCTCGCTGACCATCACCGAAATCGCGACGGCGACAAAACGGCCCCAGCGCTTTGTGGGTCTGCATTTTTTCAATCCCGTGCCGGTGATGAAGCTGGTGGAAGTGGTGCGGACGATTGCCACCGATGACGCGGCCTATGAAGAAATGGTAGCTTTCGGCAGGAAGCTCGGCAAAACGCCGGTGCGCGCGAAAGACAGTACGGGCTTCATCGTGAACCGGCTGCTGGTGCCGTATCTGCTCGACGCCATTCGCGCATTGGAAGAAGGCGTGGGCTCCATCGAAGACATCGACAATTCCATGAAGCTGGGCTGCGGCTATCCGATGGGGCCGCTGACGTTGCTGGATTTTGTGGGGCTCGATACGACCTATTACATTTCGCAGATCATGTTCGATGAGTTCAAGGAGAGGCGCTTTGCAGCGCCGCCGCTGCTGAAGCGCATGGTGCTGGCTGGATGGAACGGGCGCAAGTCAGGCCGAGGCTTTTACGATTATGCCGATCCACAGAAGCCGAGGCCGATGAAGTTCTAATCACTTGAGGTGCGCCTTCGGAATTAACACAGAGGGTAGGAGAGCACAGAGGACGTAGAGAAGAATCGATGGCTTACGAAAACATTCTGTACCAAAAAAAAGACGCGATTGCCTATATCACATTCAACCGCCCGAAGGTGCTGAATGCGTTGAATCGCAAAACCGTCGAGGAACTACATCACGCTTTACTCGATGCGGACGATGACGCCAGCGTTCGCGTGCTGATTCTGACGGGCGCGGGCGAAAAATCCTTTGTGGCGGGCGCGGATATCAGCGAACTGGCTGTGCAAACTCCCGTGAATGGCAAAGAGTTTTCGCTGTACGGCCAGAGCGTTTTCCATTTGCTGGAGACGATGGGAAAACCGTCCATTTGTGTGATTAACGGATTTGCGTTGGGCGGCGGCTGTGAACTGGCGCTTTCC
>Ga0209474_10001519_pt1 | contig 22416 bp, 19 predicted proteins | sample GraSoiAngelo_145_FD_185902 | JGI IMG/M metagenome (GOLD analysis project Ga0209474, IMG submission 185902) | Grasslands soil microbial communities from the Angelo Coastal Reserve, California, USA - 14_1009_05_20cm (SPAdes) (version 2) | ecosystem: Environmental > Terrestrial > Soil > Grasslands...
TCCGTCCGTGGCGCGCGAACGGACGCTGCAGCAGGCGACCGAAGCGCGTGCCGAGCCGGTAGCGCGCCGGGCGCAGCAGCAGCCGGGCGAACGCGCCGAAGACCACCCGCTCGGGCCACGGCGCGATCCGCTGCTCGTCGACCTCGCGCCGGAGCTCGATCAGCATCCGCGGAATATCGATCCGCACGGGACAGGCGTCGGCGCAGGCGCCGCACAGGGACGACGCGTGGGCCAGATCCTTGACGGATCCCGGGCCGTTCAGCATCGCCGTCAACAGGATCCCGATCGGCCCCGGATACGTGTAGCCATAGGCGTGGCCGCCGATCTGCCGGTAGACGGGACAGACGTTGAGACAGGCGCCGCAGCGCAGGCACGAGAGCGCCTCGCGCAGCGGCCCGGCGATCTGGCGGATGCGGCCGTTGTCGAGGAGGACCAGGTGGAACTCCTCCGGCCCTTCGAGCTCGCCGCCGCGCCGGGGCCCGTTCACCAGCGAGGTGTAGACGGAGAGCTTCTGGCCGGTCGCGCTGCGGGCCAGGATCGCCAGGAACACGGCGAGGTCGGTCATCGAGGGAATCACCTTCTCGACGCCCATGACCGCCACGTGCACGCGCGGCAGCGAGGTCACCATCCGCCCGTTGCCCTCGTTGGTGACGAGCACCACGGTGCCGGTCTCGGCCACGCCGAAATTCGCCCCGGTGATGCCGAGGTCGGCCTGCAGGAACTTCTGGCGCAGCTCGGCCCGGGCGATCTGCGTGAGCACCTCCGGGTCCGGCGCCGCGTCCCGGTTCAGCTCCCGGCGGAACAGCTCGGCCACCTGGCCCTTCGTCTTGTGAATGGCCGGCGCGATGATGTGCGAGGGTCGCTCGTGAGCGAGCTGGATGATGTACTCGCCGAGGTCGGTCTCGACCGGCGTCACCCCGGCCGCCTCCAGCGCGTCGTTCAGGTGGATCTCCTCGGTGGCCATCGACTTGGACTTGACGGCCATCCGCGCCCCCGTGCGCCGCGCGATGTCGAGCACGATCCGGCGAGCCTCGTCGGCGCCACTGGCGTAGTGGACGTGGCCGCCGCGACGCTCGACGTTGTCGATCAGCATCTCCAGCCAGTGATCCAGGCGCTGGAGCGTCGCCTCCTTGATGGCGCGGGCCTGATCTCGCAGCGCGTCGCCCTGGGGGAACGCGTCGAAGGCCTCCCGGCGCAGCGTGATGAACTTCGTGGTGGCGATCGTGAGCGCTTCCTGCAGGAAGCGGTCGTCGAGCGCCTGCCCGGCCCGCTCGCGGAACGGCGTCGCCGGCTCGGGCTCGCTCACGCCGGCTCCCCCAGCACCTCGGCCAGGTGGAGCGCCCGCACGCGCGAGCCGCGTCGCGAGAGGCCGCCGCGCATCTGCATGAGGCAGCCGGCATCGCACGCGACGAGGCAATCGGCGCCGGTCGCCTCGACGTTGGCGAGCTTCTTGTCGAGGATCGCCGTCGACACCTCCGGCAGCCGCACCGAGAACGAGCCGCCGAATCCGCAGCACTCGTCGCTTCCCGGCAGCTCGACCACCTCGACGCCGGCCAGCTCCTTCAGGATTGTGCGAGGACTCTCCGCCTCGTGCAGGCCGCGCAGGAGATGGCAGGAGTCGTGGTACGTGAGGCGTCCGGCGACGGCGCTGCGGAAGCGCCGCCGGCCCAGCACGCGCACGAGGAACTGTGACAGCTCGTAGGTGCGCGCGGCCAGGCGCACGGCCGCCGCCTGCTCGGCCGGAGCGCTCAGGAGGCCGGGGTACTCGTGCTTCACCATCCACGCGCAGGACCCCGACGGCACCACGACGTGGCCGGCGTCGGCGAAGATCGCCACCGTCCGGCGGGCCACGGCGGCGGCGGCGGCGTGATACCCGGAGTTGAACAGCGGCAGGCCGCAGCACGTCTGGCCGGCGGGAAACTCCACGGCCACGTCGAGGCCGCGCAGCAGGCGCACGATCCGCTCGCCGACCTCGGGATAGAGCACGTCCGCCAGGCAGGTGATCATCAGGCTCACGCGGACCGGCGTGCTCACGCGTGCGGGGGCGGCGGCGAGACGAGCACGAGCACCAGCAGGCGTTCCCCCGAGTCGTTGCGGACGCCGTGGGCGACGCCCGCCGGGGCGACCACCGCGTCGCCCGCCTCGAGCGTCTCGTCCTCGGCGCCGACCGTGATGCGGCCGCGACCCTCCAGCACCACGTAGACCTTGTCCTGGTCGTCGTGGGTGTGGACCTTCTGCGCCTGGCCGGGCTCGAGCGCGTAGAGATCGAGGTGCACGCGCGGCGTGGCAGCCAGCGCGATCCTGGCCATCCGGTCGGCCTGGAACTTCGCACGCTCCCGCAGGCGGATCTTCACGGGCCGCCCACGCCGGCCGCTCGCGCGAGCAGCGTCACCGGGTGCACGAGCTCGAGGTCGAGGCCCCGCTCGCGGGCGCCGCGCGCGATCTGCACGAGGCAGCCGGGATTGCCGGCGGCCACCACGCGAGCGCCGGTCTCGGCGACACGCGCGAGCTTGAGGTCGAGGAGCCGGTCGGCCATCGCAGGCTCGAGGATATTGTAGACGCCGGCGCTGCCGCAGCAGAGGTCGCTGTCGCGCAGCTCGACGAGCCGCAGCCCGGGGATGCGCGCCAGCAGGGCGCGCGGCGCCGCCCGCACCTTCTGGCCGTGGGCCAGGTGGCAGGCGTCGTGATAGGTCACGGTCAGCGGCGCCGGCAGCGGCTGCAGCGGCAGATCCCCCTCGACGAGCAGCTCGGTGACGTCGCGCACGCGCGCGGCCAGCCGCACGGTGGCCGCGCCCGCCAGCCAGTGATCGGCCTCGCGCAGCGCGGCGCCGCAGCCCGCCGCGTTCGTGACGATCCAGTCCACGTCCTCCGGAAACGCCGCCGTCAGCGCGCCCGCCCGCTCGCGGAAGGCGTCGACCCGGCCGGCGTGAAGATCGAGCGCGCCGCAGCAGCCCTGGCCGCGCGGCACGATCACGTCCCACCCCGCCAGCGAGAGCAGGCGAATCGTGTCCCGGTTGACGTCGGCGAAGAGATGGCGCTGCACGCAGCCGGTCAGCATGGCGACGCGCCCGCGCGAGCGGCCGCGGGCCGGCACGTACTCCGGCAACGGCTCGGGCTCCTCGGGCGCGCGGTCGAGCAGGGCGTCCAGCGCCGCTAGCGGCGGTACCCGGGCCAGCAGCCCGCTGGCGCGCACGAGCCGCTGCAGCCCCCAGCGCTGGTACCGGCGCGCCAGGCCGAAGATCCAGCCCAGCCGCTCCGGCTCCGGAAACGTCGCCAGCAGGAGCGTCGTCAGCCACCGGCGGCGGCGGGGCTGCGGTCGCCGCGCGACATCGGCCCGCGCGGTCTCGAGCAGCGTGCCGAACCGGACGCCGGCCGGGCACGCGGTCTCGCACGCCCGGCAGCCGAGGCAGAGGTCGAGATGGCGCGTGACCGTGTCGGTCAGCTCGAGCCGTCCTTCCGCCACCGCCCGCATGAGGTAGAGCCGGCCGCGCGGCGAGTCCATCTCCTCGCCCAGCACGCGATACGTCGGACACTGCGGCAGGCAGATGCCACAGTGCACGCAGGTGCGAAGCATCGCCAGGGTGGCGGCATCGGCGAGGGCGGGCGCGCGGGTCATGCTCAGATGCCCGCGACGAAGCGGCCGGGATTCAGGATGCCGCGGGGATCGAAGGCCTGCTTGAGCGCGCGCATGAGGTCGAGCGGGCCCGCCGCCACCGCGCCCCAGGGGTCGACGCGCGCGCGCAGGGCCCTGGAGCCGCGCTCGACGACGACGCTGCCCTCGCCGTCGGCGACGAAGGCGCGGAGCCGTTCGATCGCCTTGGCCAGCAGCCGCGGCTCGTCCTCCGCCACCCCGACCCGCAACGCCCCGAGCGACGCGCAGCCGGTGATCACGAGCTCGTCGGCGGCCTCCAGCGCGGCGCGGACCTCGTCGACCGTCTCGGCCAGTCGCGTCGTGAGCGTCGTCATGCGGAGCAGCGTGCGGCCGGTGGCCACCAGCATCCGGTCGTACGTGCGCCAGAAGGCCGGCCCCATCGTCTCCACGCGCGCCCGGAAGCGCGCCGCCGCGGCGCCGATCGCCGCCTGCTGGGCGCGCACCGCCGCCTCCACGCTGCCGAGCGAGATGACGAGCCCGGCCGCCGCCGCCGGCAGGCCGCTGGCGACCAGCGCCCGAGCGTCGAGCAGCTCGAGCCGACTTGGCTGGAGCGTCGAGTCCACCAGCCGTGCCGCCAGCTCCTGCGCCGCGGCCATGTCGCGGAGCGGGACCAGGCACGTGGCCTCGGTCTCCGGCAGCGGATGCAGGCGGAGCGTGAGCTCGCCGAGGACGCCCAGCGTCCCGAGCGAGCCGACCAGCAGCTTGGGCACGTCGTAGCCGGTGACCGACTTCACGACGCGCGCGCCGCCCCACGTCACGACGCCATCGGCCTGCACGAACCGCACGCCGAGCAGCAGATCGCGGATCGTGCCGTAGCGCGCGCGCAGCGGACCGCTGGCGGCCGTGGCGGCGATTCCGCCCAGCGTGCGCTCACTCCAGCCCGGCGGATCGAGCGGCAGCGTCTGGCGCCGCTCTCCCAGCACGGCGGCGAGCGCGCCGGCCGTGACGCCGGCCTGCACGGTGACGGTCAGATCGTCGGGGTGATATTCGAGGATCCGGTCGAGACCGCTCAGGTCGAGCACGACGTCGGCGCGTGTCGGCGGCGCGCCGAGCGCGAGCGCGGTGCCGCGCCCGCGGGGGACCACCGCCAGCCCCTCGTCGTGGGCGAGCGCGACCACGCGGGCCGCCTCCTCGAGCGCGCGCGGCCGGACGACCCACTGCGGCCGGCGGTCGTCGATCGCCGCGGCGGCGCATGCGTCCGGGTCGTCGGTGGCGCCGTCGGCGCCGACGATCGCGCCCAGCGCGGCGCCCAGCGCGCGCGTCGTGACGCTCACACCCACGTTCCCGCCGGCAGCACAGGACGCTCGGGCCGGAATCCTTCGCCGCACGCCGGGTGGGTGGGCAGGAGCTTGCCCGGGTTCATGATGCGATCGGGATCGAACACGCCGCGGATGCGGTACATGAAGTTCAGATCGGCGGCGGCGTACTGCAGCGGCAGGTTCTTGGCCTTGTCCACGCCCACGCCGTGCTCGCCGGTGACGCTGCCGCCCAGCGCGATGCAGGCCCGCAGCAACTCCTCGTTGGCCTCCTTGGCCTTCTCGAGCTCGGCCGGTCGCGTGTCGTCGTAGCAGATCATCGGGTGGAGGTTGCCGTCGCCGGCGTGGAACACGTTGGCGATGAGCAGGCCGTAACGCTCGCCGATGGCGACCATCTCACGCATGATGTGCGGCAGCTTCGAGCGCGGCACCACCGCGTCCTGCAGCAGGTAGGCGGCCGTGAGCCGGCCCACCGCGCCGGCCGCCTCCTTGCGTCCTTTCCAGAGCAGCGCACGCTCGGCCTCGTCCCGCGCCACGCTGACCGACAGCGCGCCGTGCTCGTGACAGATCGCCGCCGCCCGCTCGCCCTGCGCCTCGACCTCGGCGCGGGGCCCGTCCAGCTCGATCAGCAGCACGGCGCCGGCGCCCTCGGGATAGCCGGCGCCGGTGCCGGCGTTGATCGCGCGGATGATCGCCTCGTCGAGCATCTCCAGGGCGGCCGGCGTCATGCCGGCGGCGATGGCGGCCGACACGACCTCCGACGCCTCGATGACCGTGCGGAACGCGGCCAGCACGGTCTTGACCGCTTCGGGGACGTGGGTCAGGCGCACCGTGACCGCCGTCACCAGCCCGAACGTGCCCTCGGAGCCGACCGCGACGCCGGTGAGGTCGTAGCCCGGCCGGTCCACCGTCTTGCCGCCCAGCCGCACGAGGTCGCCGCGGCCAGTGACGATCTCCAGGCCGAGCACGTGATTCGTGGTGATCCCGTACTTCAGGCAATGCGGACCGCCGGCGTTGGTCGAGACGTTGCCGCCGATCGACGACACCATCTGGCTCGACGGGTCGGGCGCGAAGAACCAGCCCCGCTCGCGCACCTCGTTGGTCAGCCACAGATTGATGAGGCCCGGCTGCACGGTCGCGCTGCGATTGGCGTAGTCGACGTCGAGCACGGAGGTCATTCGCGTCGTCGACACCATCAGGCCGCCCTGGGGCGCCATGGCGCCGCCGATGAGGCCGGTCCCGGAGCCGCGCGGCACCAGCGGCACCCGCGCACGCCGGCAGAGCCCCACCAGCGCCTGCACCTGATCGGCCCGGGTCGGCAGCGCCACCGCATCCGGCGCGCCCTTGTAGAACGTATGCATGTCGCACTCGTACGTCATCCGCCCCTCGGCAGTGAGCACGAGGCCGCCGTCCCCCACGATCGCGCGAAGCGCCTCGACGAACTCGGCAGTCAGCGACATGACAGCAGAGAGTGTACCGCGCCCTCAGGAATCCCGACGGCTCGACGCGCCGATCAGCCTGGCGAGATCACGTTGGGGCCGAGCGATGAGACTACCGCTCCGAGCGGCGGCTTTGCCGCCGCCATCCGATCCTGGGGGGTGGCAGGAGGGAGTGCGCCGTCAGGCGCGCGACGACCGTCCGACGGGGGGCGAAGCCCCCGGTCGAGTCGTCAGGCCCCCTCCGAGATGCGCCATGTGTCGCCGGAGGTGAGCAGCTTGGCGATGTCGCCGGGGCCGCGCTCGGAGAGGGCGCGCCGCTCCTGCTCGATCACCACATCCTCGTAGATGGGGGCCGCGATGGCCTCCAGCACGCCGATCGGCACCGGGAAATCCGGCGCGAACAGGTCGGCCAGCAGCTTGGCGGCGTTGACGTTCTTCTCGTCGTGGACCCAGAGCGCGCTCTCCGGAACGCCCTTGGCGTCGACCACCTTCGGCGTCACGCCCTGCATGACCACCGCCTTGCGCGCGTCGGGCGGCCCGAACAGCAGCGGCTTGCCGTGCTCCAGCCGCAGCTCGTGGGCGATCTTCGACTCCTTGTCGTACAGCACGTTCCACGCGAGGTCGTTGTAGACGTTGCAGTTCTGGAGGATCTCGAGGAACGCGGTGCCGCGGTGGGCGGCCGCGCGCTTCAGCATCTCGTCCATGTGAGGGATGTTGCGGTCCACGGTGCGGGCGACGAACGTGGCGCCGCAGCCCAGCGCGAACGCCAGCGGGTTGACCGGGCGGTCGGCCGATCCCAGCGGCGTCGACTTCGTGACCTTGCCGAGCTCGCTGGTCGGCGAGTACTGGCCCTTGGTGAGCCCGTAGATCCGGTTGTTGAACAGCAGCACGGTGACGTCCACGTTGCGGCGCAGCACGTGCAGCATGTGGTTGCCGCCGATCGAGAGGCCGTCGCCGTCGCCGGTGACCACGAAGATCTTGAGATCCGGTCGCGCCACCCGCAGCCCGGTGGCCAGCGCCGGGGCGCGCCCGTGGATCGTGTGGAAGCCGTACGTGTTCATGTAGTACGGGAACCGGCTGGAGCAGCCGATGCCCGAGATGAAGACGATGTTCTCCCTGGGGATGCCGAGGTCCGGCATCGACTTCTGGATCGCGCTCAGGATCGCGTAGTCGCCGCAGCCGGGGCACCATCGCACGTCCTGGTCGGACTCGAAGTCCTTCTTGGTGTACTTGGGAGTGGCGGCGGCGCCGGCCCCGGTCGCGCTCATTTCTGGCTCCCGATCAACTGGGTGACGGCCTCGTAGATGTCCTCGCTGGCCAGCGGCAGGCCGCGCACGCGGTTGAAGCCGACGGCGTCGACCAGGTACTCGGCGCGCAGGACGCGCACGAGCTGACCGCTGTTGATCTCCGGCACCAGCACCTTGCGGTACTCGCGCAGGATGTGGCCGAGGTCGGGCGGCAGCGGGTTGAGGTGTCGCAGGTGGATCGACGCCACCGACTTGCCCTCGCCCTGCGCGCGCTCGACGGCGGCGGTGATGGCGCCGTAGGTGCCACCCCAGCCCACGAGCAGCACGTCGCCGGTGGCGGGCCCGTTGATCGAGGTCGGCGGAATCTCCTGGGCCACGCGCCGCACCTTCTCGGCGCGCGTGCGCACCATGTGGTCGTGGTTCTCGGGATCGTAGGAGATGTTGCCGGTCACGTCCTGCTTCTCGATGCCGCCGATGCGGTGCTCGAGCCCCGGCGTGCCCGGCCGCACCCACGGCCGGGCCAGCGTGGCGGGATCGCGCAGGTACGGAAAGAAGCCGTCCTTCTCCGTCCGGAACTGCACGTCGATCGGCGGCAGCGTGGACGGATCGGGGATGAGCCACGGCTCGGAGCCGTTGGCCAGGAAGCCGTCGGAGAGCACCAAGACCGGCACCATGTACTTCACGGCGATGCGCACGGCCTCGTAGGCGATGTAGAAGCAGTCCCCCGGCGTGGCCGGCGCCAGCACCACGACCGGCGACTCGCTGTTGCGGCCGTAGAGCGCCTGCATGAGGTCGGCCTGCTCGGTCTTGGTCGGCATGCCGGTGGAGGGCCCGGCCCGCTGGATGTTGAGGATGATCAGCGGCAGCTCGGCCGTGACCGCGAGCCCGATCGCCTCGCCCTTGAGCGCGATGCCGGGGCCGCTCGAGCACGTCACGCCGATGGCGCCCCCGAACGCCGCGCCGATGGCGGCGGTCACCGCGGCGATCTCGTCCTCGGCCTGGATCGTGCGGATGCGGAAGCGCTTGTGCATCGCCAGCTCCTCGAGGACGCTCGAGGCCGGCGTGATCGGATAGGCGCCGTACACGACGGGCAGCGTGGAGCGCTGGGCGGCGGCGAGCAGGCCCCACGCCAGGGCGCGGTTGCCCGTCATCGCCCGGTACAGGCCCGGCGCCATCTCGGCCGGCTCGATCCGGTAGGACTCCTCGAAGAACTCGGCCGTCTCGCCGAACGCGTGACCGGCCTTGAGCACCCGGGTGTTGGCCTCGGCGAACTGCGGGTTCTTCGAGAACTTCTTGCCGATCCAGTCCAGCGTCGGCTCGAGCGGGCGCGTGTAGATCCAGGAGACGAGCCCCAGCGCGAAGAAGTTCTTGGTCCGGTCCTTCTCCTTGGCGTTGAGCGGCAGGTCCTTGATGGCCTCGTGCGTGAGGCCGGTCATGTCGACCTTGTGCAGGCGATAGCGCTCGGCCAGCGCCGGGTCGTCCAGCGGGTTGGCGCTGTAGCCGGCCTTGTCGAGGTTGCGCTTCTCGAAGGCGGCGGTGTTGACGATGAGCAGCCCGCCCGGCTTCAGATCGCTCAGATGAACCTTGAGCGCGGCGGGATTCATCGCCACCAGGCAGTCCAGCCGGTCACCCGGCGTGTAGACGCGATGGCTGCCGAACTGGAGCTGATAGCTGGAGACGCCGAAGAGCGTGCCGGCCGGCGCGCGAATCTCCGCGGGGAAGTTCGGCAGCGTCGCGAGGTCGTTGCCCGCCCAGGCCGACTCGGTCGTGAACTGCTCGCCGGTCAGCTGCATCCCGTCACCGGAGTCACCAGCGAACCGGATCACGGCACGATCCAGCTCCTTCGGGGACTTCCCGGCTCCTTTGACGGGCGTCGCCGTCTCGCTCATCGCCTCTCCTTCCTTCGCTTGGGATGAACCGCGCGCCCCGATGGACTCACCCCGGGCCGGGGCGCATACCGCGTCCCGGCACCGTTCGGCATCGGGATGACCACTGAGACCGCGGGGCGGCAGAGCGCCGACCCAGCGTCGGCAGGGCGTGGTTCATGTTATCGGACACCCCGGCAGAGAGCAAGGTTTATGGCGCGCTTAGCCCGCATCCATCCGGTGCGGCTGCTTGAGCGCGTCCGACGGCGGCAGGTTCAGCACGGCCTCGGGAAACAGGCCCGCCAGCCAGTGAATCACGTCGCTCACCGTCACGACGCCGACCGGCTTGCGGTCGCGGTCCACCAGCGGCACGGTGCGATAGCCGGACACGCTCATGCCGTGCACGGCGTACGCGATGCGATCGCTGGCGCTGAGCGCCTGGGGCTCGCGCGTCATGACGTCGCCCAGGCGGGTCTGGCGCGCGTCGCGACCGCGGCCGGCCACGCGCGTGAGCACGTCGCGTTCGGTGAAGATGCCGGTCAACCGGCCCTCGGCGTCGACGACGAGGACGCCGGCCTGGCGGCGCTCGAGCATGCGGTCGATGGCCTCGCTCACCGTGGCCGTCTCCCGCAGGCAGATCGGCTGGGCCGGTGACAGCACCGTGATCGTGTCGTTGAGGAGCGCGCCGCGGATCTCCTGGAGCTCGCCCTCGATGTCCGGATCGGTCGCGTCGAACTCGCTCATGTGCCACCCCCTGCCCGCGCCCGCTCGCGCTCCCGCGTGGCGGTGCGCGGCGCCTCGCTCGCGTCCTTGAGCATCTGCACGAATCGCTCGGCCGTCGGCGTCAGCGCCTTGTGCCGCCGGTGCACGATGGCGACCGGCCGCACGAGGTCCGGCATCGCCACGTCCACCGTCGCCAGCGTCCGGATCGACGCTTCCTTCTGGACGGTGTGGCGCGGCAGGATGCTCACCCCCGCCGCGATGCTGATCGCCTGCTTGATCGTCTCGATGTTGTCGAACTCCATCACGATGTTCACCCGCACGTTGTGCTGGCGCAGCGCGCGGTCGATGGCCTTGCGGATCGTCAGGCCGGCGTCGAAGGCCACGAACGCCTCGCCGGCCAGCTCGGGCGGCATCACGACGCGCCGGCGGGCGAACCGGTGGTTCGGGTGACACACCAGGGCCATCGGCTCCTCGCGCAGCGGCACGATGCTCAGCGCCCGGTCGGCCGGCGGATAGGACATGATGCCGATGTCGGCCTCCCCGCTCATCACCGCCTCCACGACCTTGTGCGGGTGCAGGCACTCGAGCTGGACCAGGGCTTCGGGATACTGCGACCGGAACTGCTGCATGGGCCGGCTCATGTCGTGCAGCCCCACCGAATAGATGGCCGCCACCCTGACGGTGCCGGCGACGCGCGCCTTGACGGCGCCCACCTCGGCCTTGGCCTTCTCCCAGGCGTCCAGGATCCCCCGGGCCGCCTCGTAGAACGTCCCGCCCTCCCGGGTGACGACGAACGGGCGCTTGGTCCGATCGATCAGGGCCACGCCCAGCTGCGTCTCGAGCTGCTGGACCGCCTGGCTGGCGGCGGACTGGGAGACGAAGTTCTGGTCGGCGCCCCGCGAGAACGAGCGCAGCCGGACGACGTCGCAGTAGAGGCGCAGGGTCTCCAGGTGCACGGGGCGAAGTTTACACCATTAGCCCGCCTGATACCCGGGATATGAATTTTCCGTAATGACTAATGCTGATGGGGCGGGTAGTATCGTGCAACTCTTCACAAAGACGGGACGGAGCGGGAACATCATCAGAGGGAATGCAGGGATGATGAAGCAAGGCCTGTACGACCCCGCCCACGAGCACGACTCCTGCGGCGTCGGCTTCGTCGTGGACATCCAGGGCCGCCCCTCCCACGCCATCGTCCAGAAGGCGCTGCAGGTTCTCATCAACCTGCTCCACCGGGGAGCGTGCGGCTGCGAGCCGAACACCGGCGACGGCGCCGGCATCCTGCTGCAGATGCCCGACCGCTTCCTGCGCCGGGAGTGCGCCCGCATCGGCTTCGCGCTCCCGCCGGCCGGCGAGTACGGCGCCGGCCTCATGTTCCTGCCCCGCGACGCCATGCAGGCCGACAAGGTCCGCGCCCTTTTCCACTCGATCGTCGCCGACGAGGGCCAGCGCCTGCTCGGCTGGCGCAACGTCCCCACCGACGACCGCGCCCTGGGCGCCACCGCCCGCTCGGTGGAGCCGCTGATCAAGCAGGTGTTCATCGGGCGCGGCGAGGGCGTGGCGGACCCGGCGCACTTCGAGCGCAAGCTCTACGTGATCCGCAAGCTCTTCGAGAAGGCGGTGGCCGCGCTCGACATCCCCGAGAACAAGTTCGCCTACGTGCCGAGCCTGTCGAGCCGCACGCTCATCTACAAGGGCATGCTGAGCGCGGACCAGATCGCGCCGATGTATCCGGACCTCGTCGATCCCGACGTGGAGTCGGCGCTGGCCCTCGTGCACCAGCGGTTCAGCACCAACACGTTCCCCTCGTGGCCGCTGGCCCACCCCTACCGCTACATCGCCCACAACGGCGAGATCAACACGCTGCGGGGCAACATCAACTGGATGCGGGCCCGCGAGGCCCTGTGCCGGTCCGACGTGCTGAGCGACGACGACCTGCGCAAGGTGCTGCCGGTCACGCGCGAGGGCCTCAGCGACTCGGCGACCTTCGACAACGTCCTCGAGTTCCTCGTGATGAACGGCCGCTCGCTGCCGCACGCGATCCTCATGATGATCCCCGAGCCGTGGCAGAACCACGAGTCGATGAGCCCGGAGCGGCGCGCCTTCTACGAGTACCACGCCTCGCTCATGGAGCCGTGGGACGGGCCGGCCTCGATCGCCTTCACCGACGGCACGGTGATCGGCGCCGTCCTCGATCGCAACGGCCTGCGCCCGTCGCGCTACTACGTGACCACCGACGGTCTCGTCGTGATGGCCTCCGAGGTCGGCGTGCTCGACATCCCGCCCGAGCAGATCGTCATGAAGGAACGGCTGCACCCGGGACGCATCTTCCTCGTCGACACCGCCCAGGGTCGGATCATCGACGACGACGAGATCAAGGCGACGCTGGCCGCCGCGCATCCCTACGGCGCGTGGCTTCGCGACAACGTCGTCCGCATCGACGACCTGCCCGCCCATCCGATGCCGGCGCCCGATCACGAGACGGTGCTGGCGCGGCAGGTCGCCTTCGGCTACACGCACGAAGATCTGCGAATCCTGCTGGCGCCGATGGCCCGGAACGGCGAGGAGCCGATCGGCTCGATGGGCACCGATACCGCGCTGGCCGTGCTGTCCGACCGGCCGCGGCCGCTCTACGACTACTTCAAGCAGCTCTTCGCGCAGGTCACCAACCCGCCGCTGGACCAGATCCGCGAGGAGCTGGTGACCTCGATGGAGTCGACGATCGGCCCCGAGGGCAACCTGCTGCGGGCGGAGCCGGCCTCGTGCCGGCAGATCGTCATCGAGGACCCGGTGCTGTCCAACGCGGAAGTGGCCAAGCTCCGCCACGTCGACCATCCCTGGTTCAAGTCGGTGACGCTGCCGATGCTCTATCCGGTGGCCGCCGGCGCCGCCGGGCTCGAGCGGGCCCTGGCGACGCTGCAGCAGGCCGCCAGCCACGCGATCGCGGAGGGCGCCAGCATCGTCATCCTGTCGGATCGCGGCCTCAGCCGCGAGCAGGCGGCGATCCCGAGCCTGCTGGCCACCGCCGCCGTGCACCACCACCTCGTGCGGCGCGGCGAGCGCACGCGCTGCGGCCTGGTGCTCGAGACCGGCGACGCGCGCGAGGTCCACCACGTGTGCCTGCTCATCGGCTACGGGGCCGGGGCGGTGAACCCGTGGGTGGCGTTCGAGACGCTCGACGACATGATCCGGCAGGAGCTGCTGGTCGGCGTCGACCACGCCAAGGCCGTGAAGAACTACGTCAAGGCCCTCAACAAGGGGATCCTCAAGGTCATGGCCAAGATGGGGATCTCGACGCTGCAGAGCTACTGCGGCGCCCAGATCTTCGAGGCGATCGGCCTCAACCGCGACCTCGTCGACCACTACTTCACCGGGACCGCCTCGCGCGTGAGCGGCATCGGCATCGACGTGATCGCCGAGGAGGTGCGCCGTCGCCACGAGGACGCCTTCCCCACCCGGCCGGTCGGTCACGGCGAGCTGGACTGGGGCGGCGAGTACCAGTGGCGCCGCGACGGGGAGTATCACCTGTTCAACCCGGACACCGTGTTCAAGCTGCAGCATGCGACGCGGGCCGGCCAGGCCCGTGTCTTCCGGGATTACACGAAGCTCGTCGACGACCAGAGCCGCCAGCTGGCCACGCTGCGCGGCCTCATCGATCTGCGGGCGGCCGCCCAGGCGATCCCGCTCGCCGAGGTCGAGCCGGTCGAGGCGATCCTGCGGCGCTTCGCGACCGGCGCGATGTCGTACGGCTCGATCAGCCAGGAGGCCCACGAGACGCTGGCCATCGCCATGAACCGGATGGGCGGCAAATCGGACACCGGCGAGGGCGGCGAGGACGCGGCGCGCTACCGGCGCGATCCCAACGGCGACTGGCGGCGCAGCGCGATCAAGCAGGTGGCCTCGGCGCGCTTCGGCGTGACCAGCGAATACCTCGTCAACGCCGACGACCTGCAGATCAAGATGGCCCAGGGCGCCAAGCCAGGTGAAGGCGGTCAGCTGCCCGGGCACAAGGTCTACCCGTGGATCGCTAAAGTCCGGTTTGCCACGCCCGGAGTGGGCTTGATCTCGCCTCCTCCGCATCACGATATCTACTCCATCGAAGACCTTGCTCAATTGATCCACGACCTCAAGAACTCCAATCCACGGGCGCGGATCCACGTGAAGCTGGTCGCCGAGGTCGGCGTCGGCACCGTCGCCGCCGGCGTCGCCAAGGCACACGCCGATGTCGTGCTGATCTCCGGCCACGACGGCGGCACCGGCGCCTCGCCGCTGACGTCGATCAAGCACGGCGGGGTCCCCTGGGAGCTCGGCCTCGCCGAGACCCAGCAGGTCCTCGTGCTGAACAAGCTGCGCGATCGCATCGTCGTGCAGGTCGACGGCCAGATGAAGACCGGCCGCGACGTCGTCATCGCGGCCCTCCTCGGCGCCGAGGAGTTCGGCTTCTCGACGGCGCCGCTGGTCGTCATGGGCTGCATCATGATGCGGGTCTGCCATCTCAACACCTGCCCGGTCGGCATCGCCACCCAGGACCCGGAGCTGCGCAAGCGCTTCACCGGCAACCCGGAGTTCGTCACCAACTTCTTCCGGTTCATCGCCGAGGAAGTGCGGGAGTACATGGCGGCGCTCGGGTTCCGGACGATGGAGGAGATGATCGGCCGGGTGGATCGCCTCAACTTCAAGGCGGCCGTCGAGCACTGGAAGGCCAAGGGCCTCGACCTCTCCACGATCCTCTACGAGCCCGACATGCCGCCGGCGGTGGCCCGTCACTGCGTGACGACCCAGGACCACGGCCTCGATCGTGCGCTGGACCGCACCACCCTCATCCCGGCCTGCCGCGAGGCGATCGCGCACGGCAAGCCGGTCGACCTGGCGCTGCCGATCCGCAACGTCAATCGCACCGTCGGCACGATGCTCGGCTACGAGATCACCTCGCGCTGGGGCGGCCCCGGCCTGCCCGACGACACGATCCGGGTGCACTTCACCGGCTCGGCCGGCCAGTCGTTCGGCGCCTTCGTGCCGCGCGGCGTCACGTTCCGGCTGGAGGGTGATGCCAACGACTACTGGGGCAAGGGCCTGTCGGGCGGACGCTTGATCGTCTTTCCGCCGCGGCAGGCGACGTTCCGGGCCGAGGAGAACATCGTCATCGGCAACGTCGCGCTCTACGGGGCGACCAGCGGCGAGGCGTTCGTGCGCGGCGTCGCCGGCGAGCGGTTCGCGGTGCGCAACAGCGGCGCCCATGCCGTGGTGGAGGGCATCGGCGACCACGGCTGCGAGTACATGACCGGCGGGCGCGTCGTGGTGCTCGGCACCAGCGGCCGCAACTTCGCCGCCGGCATGTCGGGCGGCATCGCCTACGTCCGCGACGTCGACGGCGATTTCAAGCGCCGCTGCAACCTGGGGATGGTCGAGCTCGGCCCGCTCGAGCAGGCCGACGAGATCGCCCTCGTGCGCGACCTGATCCGCCGCCACGTCGAGCACACGCGCTCGCCCTATGCCGCACGGATCCTCGACGACTGGGGCGGGCAGCAGCCGCGCTTCGTGCGCGTCATGCCGAAGGACTACCAGCGCGTGCTGCTGGCCGAGGCCAGGGCCAAGGCCGAGGGGCGCGAGCCCACGTTCGCCGAGCTGGTCGGGAGCACCAGCGGGTAGTCCGGTGGGCAAGGTCACCGGCTTTCTCGAGATCGGACGCAAGAAGTGGCCGACCCGTCCGGTCGCGGAGCGGCTGCGCGACTGGAAGGAGGTCTCCCTCCCCTTCCCCTCCGACGAGCTCAAGAAGCAGGCGGCGCGCTGCATGGACTGCGGCATCCCGTTCTGCCACCAGGGCTGTCCGCTCGGCAACATCATCCCCGACTGGAACGACCTCGTGTACCGCGACCACTGGCGGGACGCGATCGAGCGCCTGCACGCGACGAACAACTTCCCGGAGTTCACCGGGCGCCTGTGCCCGGCGCCGTGCGAGGGCTCGTGCGTGCTCGGCATCAACGACGACCCGGTGACGATCAAGGCCGTGGAGGTCACGATCATCGACCGCGCGTTCGAGGAAGGCTGGGTCGCGCCCGAGCCGCCGGCGGTCCGGACCGGCAAGCGGATCGCGGTGGTCGGCTCCGGCCCGGCCGGCCTGGCCGCCGCCCAGCAGCTCAACCGCGCCGGCCACCTCGTGAGCGTCCTCGAGCGCTCCGATCGCATCGGGGGCCTGCTGCGTTACGGCATCCCCGAGTTCAAGATGGAGAAGCGCGTGCTGGAGCGGCGCCTGGCCCTCATGGAGAAGGAGGGCGTCGACTTCCGACCCAACTGCGACGTCGGCCGGAACCCGCGGGTCGCGGTGCTGCAGCGGGAGTTCGACGCGATCGTGCTGGCCTGCGGCGCCGGCGCGCCGCGCGACCTGCCCGTCCCCGGCCGCGAGCTCGGCGGCATCCACTTCGCGATGGAGTATCTGACGCTGTCCAACAAGCGCTGCGAGGGCGATCCGGTGCCGGACGAGACATTCATCTCCGCCCGCGGCAAGCGCGTGGTGATCATCGGCGGTGGCGACACCGGCGCCGACTGCCTCGGCACCGTGCACCGGCAAGGGGCCGCCTCCGTCCATCAGTTCGAGCTGCTGCCGCGTCCGCCTGATGCGCGCGCGCCGGACAATCCGTGGCCGCAGTGGCCGAACATCCTGCGCGTATCCTCGGCCCACGAGGAGGGCGGCGAGCGCGTGTACGCCGTCTCGACCGAGCGCTTCACGGACGACGGCCGCGGCCGTGTCCAGCAGCTGCACGGGGTGAAGGTCGAGATGCTGCGGGCGGGCGGCCGCCTCGAGTTCAAGCCGGTGCCCGGCAGCGAGTTCACGCTCGACGTCGACCTGGTGCTGCTGGCGATGGGCTTCCTCGGCCCCGAGCGCAGCGGACCGATCGACGAGCTCGGCCTGAAGCTGACCGAGCGCGGGAACGTCGCCCGCGATCCGAGCTGGATGACGAGCGCGCCCGGCGTGTTCACGTGCGGCGACATGCAGCGCGGCCAGTCGCTGATCGTGTGGGCCATCGCCGAGGGCCGCTCGTGCGCCGCCGGCGTGGACCGCTGGCTGATGGGGCGGACCGACCTACCGGCTCCGCTTTCCTAGCTCGTCCTCGACCGAGGACGCGAAGCACTCCGCGCGGCTCGCCTCCTCGGCGCTCAGTCCCTGCAAGGCCTTCCGGCACGCGTCGCAATTCGCATAGGAATAGGAGGCCCCGCGCCTCCGCTCCGTCCCCCGCAGGCGGAGGATGCAGCCCTTCGGCGCGCCGGTGCGGCCGCCGGGAGTCGGCGTGAGCAGCGGTTTCGCCGGCTCGCCCGGCCTCGCCGGCCCGAGCTGCCCGCGATACCGCTCGGGCACCTGATCGCGGCGCGCGACGTAGTGCACCTGGCCCTGCTCGTCGACGTAACGATAGGGCTGGGCGGCCGCGTCACCGGCCACGAGGAGCAGCGCCACCGCGAGGCCCCGCACCAGCCCCTGCCTCATGGGCCCATCGTAGCGCGTCGCTCCCTCAACGCGTCAGCGGCTCACCGATCAGGCTCCACCACGGCAGCGCGACGCCCAGGATCGCCACCCAGCCGACCAGCGTCATCCACAACCCGAAGCGCAGCATCTCGCCGGCCGACACGTGGCCGCGCGCGTAGATCACCAGCGCGGAGGCGCTTGGGCCGGAGAGTAGATCACCGCGTCGCCGGTCATCATCACGACGAGCGCGCACACGAGCGGGTTGAGGCCGCTCTCGCGGCCGACCGACATCGCGCGCCTCGCCGCGGCTCACCCGACCGCGCTCAGGAGGCGGACAGCGCCGGCCGCCAGACGCGCGTGAGCCGCGCCCGCAGGGGAGACCGGATCTCGCGCCAGGCCCAGCCGATGCCGATCAGCGCGACGATGAGCACGGCATTGGCGAGCCAGAACTGCGGCCACTCGTTGAATCTCCAGCCAAGCCACTGGTCGACGAGCACGAAGACGATGGCCTGGTGGATGAAGTAGAGGAAGAGCGCCGTCTGCCCCAGCACGACGAGCCAGCGCAACCGCAGCCGCCGCACCTCCATCACCCAGTACGCCGCCCCCAGGCTCACGAACAGCACCCCGAACACCCAGAACAGCGTGGCGCCGCGCGGCGTGCGGTGCCGGTTGAGCAGGAAGTCGCGCGCCAGCCCGATGCGCACGGGCGTGCCGGCCCACCAGTCGTACACGACGAAGGCCACCAGGAGCACGACCCCCAGCGCGGTGAGCGCGGCGAGCCAGCGGGCGCCGGCCGCCGGATCGCGCCGATGCGTCTGGAGCCAGGTCCAGCCCAGCACGAGGCCTATCAGCACCAGGCTGAGCCACGGCCACGGCGGGAAATCGTAGAAGAGCACGAGCCCCACGAGCGGGTGCCGGGCCACGAAGCCCGGCAAGGAGGCCGACGCGAGCGAGAACGCGACGTACCCGACCACGGCCAGCGTCAGCAGCGCCACCGGCGCCGCCCGGAAGCGCAGCAGCCACAGCGCGGGGGTCATGACGATGATCGCGAGGCCGATGGTCTGCAGGACACCGCCGGCCAGGATCGGCTCGTCGCGAAGGACCAGCAGGTTGAGCAGCAGTCCATACCCGATGACCCGGACGCCGCGCGGCACGAACTTCCGCGCCAGCGCGCCGAGGCTCTCCGGCGCGCCGCGCAACGAGAGCGGCAGGCAGAAGCCGACGAGAAAGAGGAAGGTCGGCGCCGCCACGGTGAGGGTGATCCAGATGAGGCGGTAGCGGGGCCAGGTCATGTGGCCGTCCATCCACCAGCGCGCGGTGTGATTCAGCACCATGGCGACGATCGCCAGCCCGCGCACGCCGTCGAGATACGCGAGTCGAGACGGGGCGGGCTCGGCCGGCGTCACGGCGCGGACCCTAGTCGAAGCCCCAGGTGAAAAGCCGGGCCGGCGTGACCGGGGCTGAGCGCCGCCTCGCGGGGGTACTGCGGATACTTCCGGTAAAGCAGGTCGCGCACGCGACGGAACGCCGGGCCCCGCTCGATGACCCGGGCGCGGCCCTGGATCATGACCCCGCGCAGCGTGCTCCACGTGTCGGAGTAGGCATCGATCACGACGGTGACGCTGGGGTTCTCGGCGAGGTTCTTCACCTTGCGGGCGTCGTCGCTCGAGCCGAAGTAGACCTTGCCGCCGCGCAGGACGTGGCAGACGGGCACCACGTGCGGAATCCCGGCCGCACCGCAGGTCGCCACGCGGCAGACGCGCTCCCACTGCACGAACTCGGCGGCCGGCTTCGTGAGCCGGGCGGGCTTGCGCCGGGCCATCGCCGGCTCGCCTCAGGCTTCGCCCGGCCGGTGCGTGAAGCGCCAGCCGCGGATGCGCCCGATGTTCTTGGCCTCGATGGGCTCGATCTCGGCCAGCCGCGCCTGGTGCCCGGGGTCGAGCTGGGTGTAGAAGCGGTTGCTGACCACCGCCTCGTCGGCCCGGGCCTCGCCCATGAGCCGCGAGGCCATGTTGAGCGCGTCTCCGATGAAGCCGATGTGGCTGAGAATGGCCGCAGGGGCATGAGGTCGATGTCGCCGACGGCGACGCCGATGTGGACGCCCCGCGAGGGCTGGACGCGGTCGAGGCTGCGCTGCCAGGCCTGGGAGACGGAGTTGCCAGCATCGAAGAGCGAGCGCGCGCAGCGCATCGCCCGCGCGACCGCCGGGGCCTGCTCCTCGTGCATTCCGAACAGCGCCACGATCTCGTCGCCGACGAACTGGTAGAGCATCCCCCCGGCGTTCAGCACCGCGTGACGCGCCAGCGAGTAGAACTCGGTGAGCCGTCGCCGGATCTGGCTCCGGTCAGGGGTGTCGCGGACGTAACCCGAGAAGGAGCACAGGTCGGCCATCAACACCACGACGTCCTCGTACGTCCGCGGTTCGAGGATCCGGGACGGCTCCAGCCCGTGCTCGCGGTACAGCCGGGCGAGCTCCCACGGGCTGAAGTGCCAGAGCAGGGAGCTGCTGGCCGTGAAGTCCTCGAACTTGCCGTCGAAGGCCAGGCGCCAGTGCGCGCGCTGGATCGCGAACCGCGCGTCGCGCAGGCTCGCGCGCGAGAGGTCGGCGATGCCGCATCCGAACGTCTTCTCGATGCGGCCCGGCAGGTCGGCGACGTCCCAGATCTCGACCCCGAGCCCCCGCACGGTCGACTCCCGCAGCGCTGCCTCGACCGCCCCGCCGTCGGTCGCCCGGTGGTCCATCACGACGGCCAGGCGCTCGGCGCGCTTCACGGTGGAGGTCGGCACCCCGTACTTGCCGCGGATGCGCGCCACGACGTCGGCGGGCGCGTACTCGAGCTTGTTCTCGACGAAGAAGGCGCCGCCCCGCGGCGGCTCCACCAGGATGTCGGCGTAGCCGTCGCCCAGCGGCACCTCCCGCTCGATCCACACGTCGCCGGGGCCGCAGCCGATCGCGGCCGCGCACTCGAACCTGGCCAGATCGGCCGAGATCTCCTCGACGAAGGCCCCCAGCTCGATGTCGAAGCGCGGCGCCCTGGGCATCGGATCCTCAGCGCAGCGGCGCCTGCCAGAGCGCGTGGCCGACGAAGAACGGACCCAGCGCGTGGATGTACTGCGACGTCTGCACGGTCTTGCGCATGGCCTGCACGAGGTGCGACAGGGGGTGCAATTCGCGCCCGACGAGGCCGATGACGAAGTCGTTGTCGTTGACGTCCAGCCCGTGGCAGGCCAGGCGCACGTCGTGGGCGAGGTCGGCGTCGCCGTAGGCGCGGCCGAGCACGCTGTGCTCGCGGATGACCGTCCCCTGCTCCTGCGGCGAGAGCCGCGCGAAGGCGCCGGTGCGGCGCAGCGGGTACCAGATGCCCCACGGCCAGGCCGGGTTCAGCGCCGTGCGCCGGGGTCGGCGCAGCAGCCACTCGTCGAGGTCCGCCTCGAAGCCGGACGCATACGTGCGGCCCAGCATCGTCAGCTCGGGCTTGCGCACGAGGTCACCGAACGGTCCGGCGTTGAACAGCTCGCGGAACGCGCCCACGAAGAACGTCGGATCCTCGCTCATGCCCAGCACGGCGATGCCGCGCGGATCGTTGACGTCCTGGTAGAGCACGGCCTCGAGGCGGCTGGCCTCGAGCGCGCGCACGAGGAGCTTCGGGTCGCCGGCGCCGCCGAAGGCCTGCAGCTGCACGAACAGGCGCCGCTCGGACGTCTGCTGGTTGGCACCCCGCTCCCGGACGTCGACCGTGCCCGCGTCGCCCGTGCCCACCTCACCCTCCCCGGGTGTGCATCTCGAGGTGCGGATCGCGCTTCAGCCCGCTGATCTGCACCAGCGGCGACCGGTTGCCGAGCGCCAGCCGATCCTCGGCACCCCGGTCCGTGCGCGCGCGCCAGCCGCCGGTGATCAGCGCCTTCAGCTCCTCGGGCCCGGCGCCGCCCCGGAACGGCCCCCGCAGGTCGAGGCCGCGGGTGGCGTAGAGACAGAGATACCACAGACCGTCGGCGGTGAGCCGGCTGCGATCGCAGTCGGCGCAGAACGGCGCCGTCGTGGACGAGATGATGCCGAACGTGGCCGAATCGGGCAGCCGGAAGCGGTCGGCGGGCGCCGTCGACGTCTCGACGATCGGCTCGATGCGCCCGTAGCGCCGCTCCAGGCGCTCGAGCATCTCCTGGCGGCTCACCACCTGGTCGAGCGACCAGCGGGTGGCCCCGCCCACGTCCATGTACTCGATGAAGCGGACCTCGGCCGGCACGCCGCGGGCGAACTCGATGAGGTCGGCCAGCTCGTCGTCGTTGACGCCGCGGATGACGACCGTGTCGAGCTTGGTCTCGGTGAACCCCGCCCGCGACAGGCTGGCGATGCCCTCGAGCACCTGCGCGTGCGTCGGGCGGCTCGTGAGCCGCGCGAAGCGCTGCGGGTCGAGCGTGTCGAGGCTGACCGTGACGCGGTGCAGGCCGGCGGCCTTGAGCGCCGGCGCGTGCTCGGCGAGCAGGACGCCGTTGGTCGTCATGGCCAGGTCGCGGATCCGCGGCTTCGCGGCCAGCATGCGGACGAGGCGCGGCAGGTCGCGGCGCAGCAGCGGCTCGCCTCCGGTCAGGCGCACCTTGTCCACGCCGAGGTCGAGGAACACGTCGGCCAGCGCGGCGATCTCGCCGAAGTGCAGGATGTCCTCGCGCGGGAGCCAGACGTACTCCTCCTCCGGCATGCAGTAGCCGCAGCGGAGGTTGCAGCGGTCGGTGACCGAGACGCGCAGGTTGCGCAGCATGCGGCCGCGCGTGGACAT
>Ga0209474_10001520_pt1 | contig 22411 bp, 17 predicted proteins | sample GraSoiAngelo_145_FD_185902 | JGI IMG/M metagenome (GOLD analysis project Ga0209474, IMG submission 185902) | Grasslands soil microbial communities from the Angelo Coastal Reserve, California, USA - 14_1009_05_20cm (SPAdes) (version 2) | ecosystem: Environmental > Terrestrial > Soil > Grasslands...
AACCGCGAGAAGTGCTGCCCGACGATTTCTTCGGCGCGGTAACCCTTGATGCGCTGGGCGCCCTCGTTCCAGGAGCTCACATGGCCCTGCGCGTCGAGCATGAAGATGGCGTAGTCCTTGACGCTCTCGACGAGCAACCGGAAGCGCTCGTTGTCCTGCGCGCTCCTTTCCTCGAGTGCGCCGGCTGCGACTGCGCGCTTCTGCAGAACGTCCCGCAGCACTCCTTCGAGCTGCTTGCGCTGTTCGAGCTCCGCTTCCAGCGAGCGCACCAAACCGGCCGCGCTCTCGCCGGGCGGAATGACGTGTGAATGACGGCTGCAAACCCGGTCGAACAGCTCGCCGTCTCCCGGCATGTAGAAGTTGCCCATCGCATAGGCGCACAGGAGCGTGAACGACTGCACACGCGCCAGCTGGTTCCACAAATCCTCCAGGCGAATCGCAGCCGCGCGATTCCCCGTGCGCCAGAGCAGGTCCACCATCTCGCCGAAAACGCGGACGCGCGCGGCGGTACGCGACGCGCGGCACTGCTCCAGCACGGGCGCGATCGTTGCTTGGAACCGGTCCCAACTCGGCTCGTCCCCGACCATGAAGCGCATCAGCGTCTGATGGGCGTCGAGCATCCTGAGCTGACCGGATCCCAACGCAGCCTCCGGGTTAGCGCCATTGCGGCGCAGCCGTTCGATGAACGCAACCCGGTGTGGCTCGGTCGCGACGATGAGCACGGGCTCGCCTGCTGCCAGCCCGGCCGCAGCAAAGTGTGCCACTGCGTCGAAGAGGAACTCGTCGTCCTCGTAGAAATGGACGATGTGGTCCCGCTCGTGAGGCTTTTCGAGGAGTCCCTCGTTCGATGGCTCGGCGTCGGCCAGCAAAGGCTCGCCCCCGTCCTGCTCGCCGGATTGAACCAGGCGCAAACTCGCGGGCATTTCGTCAGTCATGAATCCTTCCGGGGCGGAAAGGGGGCGTTTAGCGCCGCAATGATGTGCATCGCAACCTGAACCCACGAGTACGATGCCGAAATCGACAGAACTGCGGACCCAATGTCGGCGGCGGCTGATAGGCTGGCGAGCGCGTGCACGCCGCTTGCTTGGACGAGGACCCTTTTCCGTTGACGGGCTACCTTCGCCTTGCGATGCTTCGTGCGCGGCCGGACCCATGCGGGGCCCGGCCGCCGTCTTTTCTCGCGTAGGGTCGTCGATGGCAGAAAGCATTCCCATGACACGCGCTGGCGCCGAGGCGATCAAGCGCGAGCTGAAGCGTCTCAAGTCCGTCGATCGGGCGAAGAACGTGCACGACATCGCCGTGGCGCGCGAGCATGGCGATCTGCGCGAGAACGCCGAATATCACGCCGCGAAAGAACGGCAGTCGCACATCGATGCGCGCATCAAGATGCTGGAAGACCGGCTGGCGCGCGCGCAGATCATCGACGTCAGCAAGCTATCCGGCGACCGGGTCGTCTTCGGCGCGACGGTCAAGCTCGAGGACACCGACTCGGGCGCGAAGACGCAATACACGATCGTCGGCGAGACGGAGGCCGATCTGAAGAAGGGCCGCATCAGCATCACCAGCCCCATCGCGCGTGGGCTAATCGGTCGCGAGGTCGGCGACACGGTGAAGATCCGGACGCCTGGCGGCGAGCGCGAATACGAGCTCCTCGAACTCGACTTCGTCGAATACGCCGTCGATCCCGAAGAGGCCGAGGCGCCGTGACCCGCGGCGGCGGAGCGCCCGATGCGCTGGCGCTCGCGCTCTCGCCGTTGCTCAAGCCGCTTCGCTTCTTGAGCCGCGCGGGGGCCGGGCGCGTCGTCGCGCTACGGGAGCTCGAACCGCTGGTGCGGCAGGTCGTCGAACAGGCGCGCCCGTACGCAGGCGATCTGGCGCCGCGGCTCGAGCGGCTGCAACAGACCGCGCGCGATTTCGACGCCGCGACAGAAGAGGGACGGCTGGCGGCGATCGGCGCGCTGGTGAAGGAACTTTCCCGGCTTCTGGACGTGCCGCAGGACATCGCGGCACTCGCGACGCCTCCGTCCGAGGACGCGCGTCGCGCCGCGATCGCCGCCGCGGCGCAGAAGGCGGGCCTCACGCCGGACCCGCTGCTGACGCCCGTCGATCGCCTGCGCGGAGTCGGTCCAGCCATCTCCGAGAAGCTGCGCGCGAAGGGCCTCAACACCGTGCAGGACGTTCTGCTCAACCTTCCCCGGCGATACGAGGATCGCCGTAAGCGCCGCATGATCGCCGAAGCGCCCATCGGCGAACGCAGCGTCATCGAGGGGAACGTGGCGTGGCTCGATGAAGTACGGGCGCGACGCGGGCGCAGGCTCGAGGTGCGCCTGCGCGACGACGCGGGCGACCACCTCATGCTGCTCTGGTTTCATTATCGGCCCTCGCTGCTGCAGCGCTTGCGCATCGGATCGCGCATCGTGGTGAGCGGCGACGTGCGCACCGGCTGGCGTGGCGGAGCGAAGACGATGTCCCATCCGGACATCGAGCCCGTCGATGCCCAAGGCGACGCGCTGCAACTCGACGCCGGGTCTGCCGACTTCGGTCGCGTCGTGCCGGTGTACTCGGACGTGGAGGGAGTCCCGGCGCGGACGTACCGCCGCATCGCGCGGCGGACGGTAGACGAGTACGCCCAACATCTCGCGGACGTGCTGCCTCGGGGCGTGCTCGAGCGGCGCGCTCTCTGGCCGCTCGCGGACGCCGTGCGCGAAGCGCATTTTCCCGACCGCAGCGCCGACGTGGCGGCCGCGGCGCAGCGTCCGGCCGGCGAGCCGCACCGGCGAATGGCGTTCGAGGAGCTGTTCATGGTGCAGCTCGGGCTCGCGCTGCGCCGCCGAGGAGTGAAAGTGGAGCCCGGGATTGCGTTCCGGGCCACGGACGAATCGATCGAGCGCATCGTCGGGTCTCTGCCATGGCCGCTCACCCGTGCGCAGCACCGCGCCGTGCACGCAATCGCCGACGACATGCGCAAACCCGAGCCGATGAACCGGCTGCTGCAAGGAGATGTCGGCAGCGGGAAGACCGCCGTCGCGCTGTGCGCCGCGCTGCTCGCAGTCGAGGACGGGTATCAGGCGGCGCTCATGGCCCCCACGGAGATCCTCGCGGAGCAGCACCTGCGCTCGCTGCGCAAGCTGCTGGCGCACCGCCGCGACCTCCACGTCGAGTTGCTCACCGGCAGTCTCGGGTCGCGCGAGCGCGCGCACGCGGAACGGCTGGTGCGCAGCGGCACGGCGCGGATCGTGGTGGGGACGCATGCGCTCGCGGAGGAGGACACGGCGTTCCACAAGCTCGGCCTCGCGGTCATCGACGAGCAACATCGGTTCGGCGTTATGACGCGAGCACGCCTGATGAAGAAAGGCTCGCGCCCGGACGTGCTGGTGATGACGGCAACCCCCATCCCTCGCACGCTCGCGCTCACGCTGTACGGCGATCTCGACGTGAGCGTCCTCGACGAGCTGCCGCCGGGCCGCACTCCCATCGCGACGCGCGTCTACCGTGATTCCCAACGCGAGCGAGCCTACGACGTGGTGCGCCGCGAGCTCAAAGCAGGACGCCAGGCGTACGTAGTCCTGCCGCTCGTCGAGGAGAGCGAAAAGCTCGTCGACCTGAAGGCCGCCACAAAGGAGCGCGATCGGCTCGCGCTCGACGTGTTCGCGGACGTCCCCATCGGTCTCGTGCACGGCCGGCAGACCGCGCAGGAACGGAACGAGGCGATGGACCGGTTCGTGCGCGGCGAGGACCGCATCCTGGTCGCAACGACGGTAATCGAGGTCGGCGTCGACGTGCCGAACGCCACGGTGATGCTCGTCGAGCACGCGGAGCGTTTCGGCCTGTCGCAGCTCCATCAGCTGCGCGGCCGCGTCGGCCGCGGTGCGGCCAAGTCGCACTGCCTGCTTCTCACCGGCACGTCGGGTGCGGAGTGGGGCCCCGCCGCGCGCGAGCGGCTCAAGGTGATGGAGGACACGACCGACGGGTTCCGCATCGCCGAGGCCGACCTGGAGCTGCGCGGCCCCGGCGAGTTCCTCGGGACGCGCCAGAGCGGAATGCCGGACTTCGCCGTCGCCGAGCTGACGCGCGATCAGGCCATCCTGCAGGAAGCGCGCGAAGAAGCCTTCGCGCTCATCAAGTCCGATCCGGATCTGCGCCGCCCGGAGAACGCCGCGCTGCGCGACGCGTTCCACAACCGCTGGCGCGGCAGGTTGAGCCTCGCGCGCGTTGGTTGACTAGCCCTCCAAACGCCAGTCGAAAAGGACCTTGAAATCCTCGTAACAGGGCTCGCAAATCCAGCGTTGGTCGTCGGTGTAGAAGCCTTCGGTGACCCAGCCCTCGCGGCGCTCGGGCGCGAAGCGTGCCCAGCAGAATTCGCACTTGTCGTGCTTCCATCCGGGCCGCGGTGGCCGGTACGGTGAAAAGCGGAGCAACTCTCCGTGGAGGTAGTTGGCCTGGAGGCCGGACAGACGCCAATCGTTTCTCTCGATCATGAAATCCTCTACGGAACGGGAATGCCCACGCCCGGCGGCTCTCCCAGGAGCTTCTCGCAGGTGGATACCTTGGCGGAGTCGCCCAATCCGTTCGCGGCGGCCATCGCGTCGCCAGACATCAGGTTCAACGAAAGCCCGTAGGCCACGCAGCCGCGTGCGTCGGACACGTCCACCGCCTCCGGCGGCGCCGCCGCGAGCGCTTTGACCAGCGCCTTCAGCCACGCCAATGCCGCGCGTCGCTTCAGCTCCGCCTCTGGAGGGACCTGCGGATCGAACTTGGCGGCCACCGACATCTTCGGCGCCGCCGGCCACGTGACGTCGCGCACTTCGTCCGTCGCGCGGAGCACGCGCGTCCTCCCGCCCAGATCGACTTCGCCCTGTGCGCGAGCGACGAACCGGTGCTGCGTGGCCGGCACGCGTTGCTTGGCCCCGGTCGCGTCGTTGACGACGGCCAGGGTGCTGCTCGTCACGTGATCGATCGCGATCGACAGCCGGCCGACGATCACGTCCGGATCTTCCGCGTCCCATTCCAGGTTGTACTGGGGCCCGAGCTCGGCGAGCGCGGCCGCGAGATCGGGATCGGGTGTCATCCCGGATTCCGGCGGACCGATGGTGACCCGCGGGTGTAGCTGACTGGCGAGCGACGCGACCCGAGCAGGATCGCAGCTTGCCGCTGCGTGAGCCGCCTTCGCGCGGCCACACCACAGCAGCGCCTGCGCTGGATCAGGCGCCGAGCCGACCAGCGTATCGAGCCCCTGCTGCGAGCAGGCATCCGCGAGCATCGAGGCGACACCGCCGCGATCCTGCGCCCGGGCAGCGTCCGCGGCCCGGAGCAGCTCCGCGCAATCGCCACGGCGCCGGATGCTCTCCTGCTCTGCAGTGAGCGAATGTGCGCACGCGCTCAAGCAGAGCAGCGCAGCCAGGGAGCGTACGCAAGCTCTCGTCACGGCCGTGGAACAGCTTCCGATGGGTTTTCCCTCCCCGAATCGCTCGGCAGCTCGGCGTCTACCTCGGACATCAGCGTTTTTGGAGCGTGTGTTACAAGGGCCGCCGCGCATGCGCATCGGTGAGATCCTCCTCCGCGCGAGCCAGCTCACTCAGGAAGGGCTCGACGAAGCGCTCGACTGGCAGGTCCTTTACGGTGGCCGGTTGGGCACGAACCTGCTCGAGCTGAGACTCGTGACGGAAGAGCAATTCGCGCGCGCACTCGGCAAGCAGCTCTCGTGCGAAGTCGCCTGGGGCGAGCTGCAGCCGGAGCACAGCGTGATTTCACTGCTCCCGAAAGACGTGGCGAATCGGGACGAGATGGTCCCGTGGAAGATGGAGAAGCGGCGGCTGAAGATCCTCTGCACCGAGATCCAACTCGACAAGATGGACGAGCTCACCCACCGACTCGGCCGAACGTGCCTGCCGGTGGTGGCGCCCGAGTTCCGGATCTTCCAGCTACTGCGCGCGAACTACGGCGCCATCCGGCAGATGCGGGCGCTCGACTTCGGCGTCCTTCCGACGGAGCGCCGGCGCAAGAAGCAGCAGGAGCCGGTGCCGCAAGGTCCCGAGCTGATCGACGAATCGGCGTTCAACGACCTGTACAACCGCGTCGTGCAGGGCGGCTCCCCGGGTCCGGTCGCAACGCCTCCGGGCAACGCTCGCGTTCAGGCGGTCGAGCAGCTCCCGGACGACGCGATCCTGGGAGAAGCCCAGGCCGAAGAGCCGCCACGCCCGCTCGCTCCGATTCCGACGTGGTGGAGCGAAGTCCCGCCGCCGGCGCAGCCGAAACCCGAAGATGCGCCGCTCGAATTCCGCGAGGCGCTCCGCCTGCTCGAGGGCGTTTCCGACCGCAATGCGATCGCGCACATCGTGCTGCGCGCCTCGCGTAACAAGGCGAAACGCGCGCTGCTGCTCCAGGTGCAGGGAGAGGTTGCGCTCGGCTGGGACGCGCTGGGCGACGGCCTCGAGGAGGCCGCGCAGATCGTCGCCATCCCTCTGTCGGCTCCGAGCGCGTTCCAGCTGGTCGTGCAGACGCGCAGCCACTTCCTCGGGCCGCTGCAGAAGACTCCCGTGAACGTACGATTCCTTGCGCAGCTCGGAAAGAAGGTGCCGCTCTCGTCGATGATTGTCCCCATCCTGCACCGCGGACGCGTGTCGCATCTCTTGTACCTGGATAACGGTCACAAGCAGCAGGCGCCGACGGAAGTCGGCGAGATGTTGATCCTGAGCCAGCGCATCGCGCAGACCGTCGAAGCGCTCGTCGAGAAGAAGCGCAAGGCCGCGCGCGCATGACGTCCTTGCGAGCAGCGGTGGTCGTCCTCGCGGCGTTCGGCGCAGTCGCGGCGGCCCCACAGCCGCAGGGACAGATCGATTGGGAGAAGCGCGTCGTGCGGGGAAGTGGCGTCGGCGCTCCCGATCTGAATGCACCTTCCATCGCGGTGGCACGTCTCGGCGCCGAGCGCGCGGCGACCGCGGCGGCGCAAAGGAGCCTTCTCGAGGCGCTGAGCGCCGCGCCTCTGCAGAGCGGCGGGACCGCCGGCGCGCTGCTGCAGAAGGACGATGCGCTGCGCGCGAAGCTGCAGGCGAAATTGCGGGGAGCACGCACTATGAAGACGCACTATTTCTCGGATGGGGGTGTCTCACTGGAGCTGCAGATTCCGCTGGACCAGCTTCCCGCGGAGATCGGCGGTGTTCTGAAAGCGCCAGCGCAAACGGCGGGCAACCCGGCGGCTTCGCCGCCCGACGCCGGGACGAAATGACGATGCAGCTCCCGCACGAGCACCGCCCATGAACGTGCCGAATGCACTGACCGGTGCGCGTCTGATGGCCGTGCCGGTCTTCATCGCGTTTTTCTTGCGCGGCGAACGCAAGATCGCGCTGGGCGTCTTCGTCGGCGCGATGATCACCGACGCGCTCGACGGCATCCTGGCGCGCGCTCTCAAGCAGTTCACGCGCATCGGCGCGTTGCTCGACCCGGTCGCCGACAAGGTGCTGGGGCTGGCCGCGCTCGTCCTGCTCTGCTGGTCGCGCGTGTTGCCGTGGTGGCTGCTTGCCATCACGCTGTTCCGAGACATCTGCATCTTCACCGCCGTCTGGATGCTGGAGCGCACGGGACGCAGCTACACGGTGCGCCCGACGCGCTTCGGCAAGTACGCCACCGCGGGGCTCGCTGCGACGACTGTTCTGGCGCTCGTGCAAGGAGCGACCGAAGCCGCCGCTCCCACGCGTCCATTGCTCATCGCGCTCGCGCTCATCACCGCCGAATGCGTCGTCGTGAGCTGGTCGCAATACCTGTGGCTGTTCGTGCATCTGATGCGGCTTCCGCCGCAGAGGCAGCACGCGTGACGTGTGCTTGACCCTCCCGGATGCCCCTGCTACACCCCGCACCCCATCTTGCGTCCTTAGCTCAGCGGTAGAGCACCACCTTGACACGGTGGGGGTCGCTGGTTCGATCCCAGCAGGGCGCACCAATCTTTCTCTTTCACTGTCCGGTTACGCGGCTCGAGCGTCCGTTTGCAAGCGACGGGTGACGCAGTCAGGGCTGCGAGGTGGCCAATTAGATTGTTCCACGGTCACTCGCGCATGCGCGCAGTTCTCGCCGCCACCGCTTTGGCGTGCATTCCATGCTCATCGAACGCGGCTGAAGTAACCTTCGACGTTGGCGTAGGACACATCATCGGAATCGAAAACACCCAGAGCTACGGATTTAGGGGTTCGATCGGGATCGACCTCGGAATCCTTGAGCCAGCATTGGTTGCCCATTGGTCGCCCGGCCCCAGCCCCGGAGACCCCGCGCACTCCGGCCAGCGTGGAGGCCAATTGCTGCATGGAGTTGCTGGGATGCTGCGTGTGCACACTCCACCGCCGCATCAATTGGGTTTAGGCGTCGGATTCGGCTCCGGCCGTATGCAAGCAGCGCAGCGAGCGGGTGCGGACGATGTCGGGTACAGAGGAACGGCAGGTCCGTACACGATTCTTGAAGCTGCTTACCGCTACAACGTGGGTCCCGTTACATCCATAGGCCTCGCATTCACGACGCATTTCTTCACTCACGTGGAAACAATCGGCGATCTAGGCTTCAGTTGCTGCGGTCCGTTTCCATACGGACTAATGCCGTTCTTCTCCTTCATGGCCGACGTGGGCTTGCACGTGCCCATCTTCTAATCTGAAGGTGCGACGGGACTCGACGCGTGACCGCACGGAACGGGAGAAGTCTCGCGCTGGCCGCCACTCTGGTATGCGCGTCATCATCATATGGGGCATATGGGGCTGATCTCGTGTTCGACGTAGGAGTCGGTCACCTCGCTGGAGTCGAGGCAACGCAGAGTTACGGGATACGCGGATCGCTCGGGTTGGACATCGGGACCCTGGAACCGGCACTGATTGCGCTTTGGTCGCCTGGACCGAGTCCAGGCGCACCAGCTCTTCTGAACCCGGAAGGAGGGCAGGTCCTGCACGGGTTCGCAGCGCTTCTCCGCGTTCACACGCCTCCGCCACACGAGGCGTCTTTGGGTGTCGGGTTCGGCTTCGGTCGCGTCGAAGTCGCCCAAAACGCGGGACCGGTCCGCTCGGACCGATTCGTGTACGCGTATCGCGGAACAACTGGGCCGTATACCGCCGTCGAGATCGCATACCGCTACAGCGCTGGATCGCTGATGACGTTCGGTGCGGCGTTCACAACACACTTCTTCACTCACGTCGATGCGCTGGGCGAGGTCGGCCCGAACTTCGAGCTAGGCAGCACGCGCTACGGGGTCATGCCGTTCTTCTCGTTAATGGCCGATGTCGGACTGCATCTGAGCTTGTTTTGATCAGCGAATCTGACTTGCGTTTAGAGTCACGTGGGCGGCCGTCGGGCGCTGACGGCTGCCCGACGCCGAGGTTTTGAGGCATGACCCCGCTTTCCGGGGGAGGAGTGTCAATCCACCGCGCGCGAGGTCGGGTCGACGACGCAGAGGCGATACTGCTTCGTACGGCGCAGTGCGCCGCCGCTCCGCGCCACCAGGCACATCTCGCCGCGCCGCCGCCACCCGAGGGGCCGCAGCAGGACGCCGTAGACGACGCCGCGGCCATCGTTTGCGAAGTACCGCCCCCGCCGGCCATCATCGACGGACACGACGCCGGACTTCGGCAGATCGCGTGGCACGTCGAGCGTCAGCGTCGTCGTTGTCCGATGCGATGCGGCGCCGCTCGCCAGGTCCAGCACGCCGATTAACGTGTTCATGGGCGACCGATCCTCCTCCGTCGCGCTGACCGCACGCCGATAGGCGCCGATCGATTCCTAGGGGCGCCCGGGGAGTATCAGACCGCGGCCCGCCAAAAGCTCGGCAAACTGCTGCGATAGTGTTCAGCGCTCGCTCGCCGCACATGCCCAGCCGAGGCGCGCGTTCCGTCCTGCGCGTCGGGGTACGTGCCGTTTTTGCAGCCGCAAGTCCGATCAATCATTAATCTCAGCGTAGGTCGCCACACCGGCGGCTCAAACGATCTCGCCGACGCCAGGCGAATCGCATCCAGAGTTGCGATCGGCGGGATGTCCAGGCCTCGAGAAAATCATGCGAGAATTCGGAGTTCGACGGTACGGCGACGCGGTGTATCACCACTGCCTGGCTGAGGCGGCCGCTGATGCCGCTGTCTGGTTTGCGTATGCCCGGCCCGGAATGGCGGGAAAGAACTTCCAGGCGCTGGTGAAGGACGTCAGCAAACCGATCACCGACGAGTCCGGCATGGGAGGAAATCCTTCCGTGATCATGGTCCGTCACGGCCCCGTCACCGAAGGGGCGAAGAACGCGACCGACCTGAAACGGACCAGCGCGCTGCGCTGAACGAACTGTCGTCGCTCGCCCAGCGAGCCGACGAGCGCTTGCGTATGCATGGGCTTTTCGCAGAATCCGACCGAGGCCGAGGATCGGATGCTGCACCAGTTTCTCTGCGCACCGTGACGAGCTGATCGCCCGAACGAGGGCGAGAGTGGCGCAGACGTCCATGCCCGTACGCGCGTGCCGCTGGCCGAATTCATCGAAGATGTCGAGGCAAGCGCCGCGATGGAGGCGAAGGCGAGGGGGATCCGACTCACGGTCGTTCCGGCGCAGCTCGGCATCGCGGTGAACGGCGACCGGCAGCTGCTTGCGTCGGCAGTTGGGAACCTGCTGAGCAACGCCTTCAAGTTCACGCGTCCACACACTCGCGTCTTGCTGAGAACCCAGATCGCGTCCGGGAACGTCCGCATCGAAGTCGAGGACGAGTGCGGTGGCCTTCCTGCCGGAAAGCCCGAAGAGCTCTTCAGGCCGTTCGATCGTCGCGGAAGCGACCGCAGCGGGCTCGGACTCGGCCTCGCGATCAGCCGGCAGAGCGTCGCCATCAGCGGCGGGAAGATCGAAGTGCAGGACCTCCCCGGCAAGGGGTGCATCTTCAGCGTCGTGGTCCCGCTCGCCTCCGCCTGACCTGGTCGTGATCCGCTGAAACCTTAGCGACGTTTCGATCACGATATCGGTGCGACGAAATTCACGGCGGGCCAACGCACACCTGCGATCGGAAGCTCGATGCCACGAACGACAATTTGCACTCTCCTCGTCGGATTCGCAGTTCTCTCGCTCGTTGCGCCGGCAGACGCTGCTTCGCCGCAGCCGAGCGTCCGGCCGTGCACCGTCACCGGTATCTCCGAGCAGGTTCGGTGCGGCACGTTCGAAGTGTGGGAAAACCGCGAAGCCCGAAAAGGCCGGGAGATCGCCATCCGCTTCTACGTGGTGTCGGCGCCGGGCGCGGCGCGGGCTACCGAGGCCCTCGTCTTCTTCTCCGGAGGCCCCGGTGAGGCCGCCACCGCGAGCGCCGCGTGGGTGACGACGGAGCTCGCGGGCGCACGCGACGGGCGCGATCTGCTCTTCGTCGATCTGCGCGGCACCGGCGGCTCGAATCCGCTGCCCTGCAAATCGGCGAAACCGACGGATCTGCAAAGCTACCTGAAGGAGTTCTACACGCCGGCGGACGTGGCGCGCTGCGCGCGGGGGCTTCGCTCGCGCGCCGACGTCACGCAGTACCACACGGCACCAGCCGTCGACGACGTGGAGGAGCTCCGCGCCGCCCTCGGCTACGATCGCCTCGATCTGTACGGCGGCTCGTACGGCACGCGCGCTGCCCTCGTCTACCTGCGTCGCCATCCGCGGCACGTGCGCGCCATCCTGATGCACGGCTCGGTGCCTACTGACATGCGCTACCCGCTGACCGTGCCGCGCGACGCACAGCTCGCGTTCGACGGCGTTCGCGCGGACTGCGAGCGGGATGCGGGCTGTCGCGCCGCGTTCCCCGATGTCAAAGGCGATCTGACGGCGAGCCTCCGCCGCTTCGAGTCGGGGCCGGTAAAGGCAGACGTTCTCGATGGGAAACGCGGTGCGATGACGACCGTGATGCTTCCGCGAGACCGTTATGCGGAAGGGATTCGCGCGCTTCTCTACAACGCGAGCAGCTCGTCGCTGATCCCCGCGATCGTCCATCGCGCTGCCCAGGGCGACTTCGGTCCGGCCGCCGAGGAAGAGCTGGCGTGGCGAATGACGATCGAGACCCAGAGCCGCGGAGTCCACCTGGCGGTGACGTGCTCCGAAGATGTCGACTTCATCGACCCGAAAGAGGCACAGCGCATGGCGGAAGGGTCGTTCATGACTGCCTGGCGCGCCGCGGATCAGAAAGCCGCTTGCGCGGTGTGGCCGCACACCAAGCTCGATCGCTCCGTCCTCGAGCCGGTCCGCTCGGCGGTGCCGCTGCTGATCCTGAACGGAGCGTACGATCCGGCGACGGCGGCCTATCACGCCGAGCGCCTGGCCCAGGGATTCCCGAACTCCCGGGTGATGATCATTCCGAGCGCTGGCCACGGCACGAATGGGCTCGTCGGCTTGCGGGCTTGCTACGATCAGATCGTCATGCAATTCATCCGCACTGCGGACGCGAAGGGCGCGGACGCGTCGTGCATGGCGTCCGTCCATCGACCGCCGTTTCCGACGGAGTTCCCGGGAGGCAAGGTCGTCGCGGTCGATCCCGCCGCGCTGCAGCGCTTCACGGGCACGTACTCGCTTCCGGGAGCGGACACGATCGACGTTCGCTTCGAAGACGGGAAGCTCCAGGCGGACTTTTCCGGCGAGGAGAAGGTGACGCTTCTGCCGATCGCGCCTTCGCGATTCCGGTTGTTGGAGTCGCCTCATGCGCAGATCACGTTCCGCGACCAAGACGGCAAGGTGACGGCGCTCGACTTCGCGGACGGCGGGGCCCCCCTGGAAACTTTCGTGCGCGCCGCCGACAAAGGGACAGCGGAATAGCCGTACTTTCAGGGTTGCATCGGATGCCGCGCGAGCGCTCATGGAATCAGCGTCGATCGTGCTGCGCCAGTGCTCGCCGCGATCAATGCACGCGCGGCGGGATGCTCTGGATCGCGAACGATCTCTTGCGGCGTGCCCACGCGGACGATCACGCCGTCCGCGAGAACGGCGATGCGATCGCACAGGTACGAGGCGAGCCGCAGATCGTGCGTGACGAAGAGGCAGGCAATGCCCGATGAAGCGCGCAGATCGAGCAGCAGGTTTGCCATCTGGGCGCGCAGCGAGATGTCGAGCGCGCTCAGTGCCTCGTCGGCCACGAGCAGCGCCGGCGCGGTGGCCAGTGCGCGTGCCAGCGCAACTCGCTGCGCCTGTCCGCCGGAGATCTCATGCGGGTATCTGTCCAGCAGCTCCGGGCCCAGCTCGACGCGGCGGAGCAGCTCGATGACCTTTTGGATTCGCTGGCGGCGCGGGACCAGACGGTGTACGTCGAGTGGCTCGGCCACTGCTTCCGCCACGGTCATCCGCGGGTCGAGCGAGGACGCCGGATCCTGGAACACGATCTGCATCTCCCGGTGGATCGCGCGCGCGTCGCGCTTGCGAAACGGGAGCAGCTCGCGGCTGCGCCAACGCACGCTGCCGCTTCGCGGCTCGATCAGCCCCAGCGCTGTCCGCGCAAGAGTCGATTTGCCCGATCCGCTTTCGCCGACGAGCCCCAGCGTTTCCCCCGGGGCAACGGATACCGTGACGCCGTCGAGCACCCGCGCACCTCCGCGGTCCACGCGCACGTTCTCGAGCGCGAGCAGAGGCTCGCTCACTGTCCCTCGATGGGGTGAAAGCACGCGACTGCGCTGCTCGTCGAACCGGACAGCTCCGGCTCGGCAACGGCGCAGTCCGGCATCGCACGCTGACAGCGGTCACGGAAACGGCACCCGCCAGGCCGTGCCCAGGGAGTGGGCGACGAGCCAGCGACTGGTGACAGTCGCGCGCCGGTGCCCTCGCCCACGCGGGGAGGGAGGCTGCGCAACAGGCCGGCCGTATAGGGGTGACGCGGCGCCGAGAAGATGTCGGCGGGAGAGCCGTACTCGACGATGCGTCCCGCGTACAGCACCGCGACGCGGTCGCACAGCTCGCCCGCGAGGTCCACGTCGTGCGTGGCGAGCAGCAGCGTGATCTTCCGCTCGCTGCGGAGCTGCTGGAAGAGCGCGCCGATCTGCCGCTGGGTGACGGCGTCCAACGAGCTGGTCGGCTCGTCGGCGACGATGATCGACGGAGCGCACGCCAGCGCCATCGCGATGAGCGCGCGCTGACGCATCCCGCCCGAGAGCTGGTGCGCGTAGCGCCCGGCTACTTCGGCCGCGAGGCCAACGCTTCGCAAAAGATCGATAGTGCTCGCCACCGCAGCACTACGGGCCAACCTGGCGTGCACGCGCAACACCTCTGCGATCTGCTTTCCGATGCGCATCACCGGATTGAGCGCGGCGAACGGGTCATGGAAAACCATCGCGATCCGTGAACCGCGCACCCGCGTCAGCGACTTCTCCGGCAGCGCCAGCAGGTCTTCTCCGAACAGCTCCACGCGGCCGGACACATGTGCGTTCCGAGGGAGCAAACGTAGGAGAGACAGCGCCGTTGTCGACTTGCCGCTCCCCGACTCGCCGATCAACGCCAGCGAGTCTCCAGCCGCGAGTTCAAAAGAGATTCCGTCGACGGCGGCAAATGCGCCGTTACCGTTTGGGAAATGCACTTGCAACTCGTCCACGCGCAGCACCCTCCGTCTTTGACCGGCCACGGGTGCCGTGTCAAAGTTTTGCAAAAAAACGAGGAGTTGTAACGCCAGATGGGCGAGGCAGCGACGACCGACGTGCCGCGCGATCACGTCGGCGGCAGGTATCGTGTCCTCTCCCTACGGGGCGCGGGCCGCGAGGGCTCCGTCTATCGCGCGGAGGATCTCTTCACCGGCGAGAACGTCGCGCTCAAGGTCGGCGCCAGGGATCGGATTACGGCGGAGTACCAGCGTGTGGCGGCGCTTTCGCATCCCCATCTCGCGCGCGCCACCGCGCTCTGGCCCGACGGCAGCACGGCCGCGTTGTCGCTCGAGCTCGCCGGCGCCGATCTCAGCACGCTGCGCGGCTCCTCCGAGCGCACCATCGTCCGGCACGTGGCCGAGATCGCCCGTGCGCTGGCGTACCTGCATCGCCGCGGAATCGTTCACGCTGACGTTAAGCCGGAGAACGCGCTGCTGACCGGATCTCCGGACAACTGGCGCGCCCTGCTCACCGATCTGGGCCTCGCCGGCAACGCGTCGACCTCGCGGGGTAGTCTCCAGTACGCGGCCCCCGAAGTGCTGGAGGGCGCCGCGCCGACCGTGGCGTCGGACCTCTACGCTCTCGGCGTCATGCTGTACGAGCTGCTCTCCGGCACGAACCCGTTCTTGCGCGCCACGCCGTCCGACATCGTGCGGGCGCACTTCGAGCACCTTCCCTCGGTCACCGCGAGCCCGGGCGTTCAGGCCACGATCGCAAAGCTTCTCGCGCGCGATCCTCATGCGCGCTACGCGCATGCCGACGAGGTGATCGAAGCGCTCGCCGCGGCCACGGCCACGGACCTGCAGCTGGAAGGCGAAGGTCTCGCGCTCGACTCGCTCGGCCTCGGCGAGCTGCGCGGTCGGGAGGCCGAGCTGAGCCGTTTCCAGCGCGCCGTGGCAGAAACCGGGCGCGGAAACGGCGCTCAGCTACTCGTCGTCGGATCGCCGGGGTCGGGAAAATCGCGGCTGCTGCGGGCGTTCAAGGTTGCGGCCGAGCTTGCGGGAATGCGCGTCCTCCATCTGGTCGCGGGCAGCGGGATCGACGTGCTCTGCAGGTGGCTGGGTATCCTGTTCGATGACGGCCGTCCATCGCCGGCCAGCGCGGGGCTCGCGCAAAAGCAGCTGGCGGCTGTATGCGACGACGGCCCGGTGGCCCTGCTGCTCGACGACGCGCACGCGCAGCCTGAGTTGCGCGCGCTCGTCGTTTCGATTGCGCGATCGCGGGCCTGGAAGCAGCGCCCGCTTCTCCTCGTCGCCGCAGCGCGGGAAGAGATCGATCCGGCGCTGGAGCTGATCGAGCTTCGGCCGCTTTCCTCCGAGATCGCCAAGGCGAGGCTGACGGAGATCCTGGGATCCGCAGCCTGGGTAGAGCCGCTCTCCGGCGCGCTCGTCCGCGAAACTTCCGGGATCCCTGCAGGCCTGGAGGAAGCGCTGCACGATCTCGTCTCGCGCGGGATCCTCGGCCGCCGCGCCGGCCATTGGGAGCTGGATACCGCCCGAGCGGGACGCGATTGCGAGGGATGCATCCCTCTCCCGGCACAGCGCGCGGCAAGGGAACGGGTTCGCGCGCTGCCTCAGCCGTTGCGGTTTGCGCTCGGCGTCGCGGCCGTGCTGGGCCCGGACATGGATCGGTCCGCGCTCGCGACGCTCGTCGACCTCGAGGCGGTCTCTGGTCTGCAACGCGCAGGATTTCTCGAGGCCGTTGGATCGCGGCTGCACTTTCCGCAGCTCGCGGTCGCGCGCGAAGCGGAACGCGCGCTGACGCCTCGAGAACGCCGCGCGGCACACGGGCGCACGGCCGAATTGGCTCGCGACTCGTCGATTCGCGCGCTGCACCTCTTCCGGTCACGCACTCGTGGCTGCGTGGGCTCCGCAGTGGCCGCTGCGCGCTGGCGAGTGCGTGAGGGAGCGCCAGGCGAGGCGGCGCGTTTGTACCAGATGGCCTGCGCGGCGTTACGTGCACCGCTCGCGAGCTCGCGCGCGGCACTCCTCTGCGAACGGTCCGGCGATTGCCTCGCGCTAGCGGGGGGTTCCGCCGCGGCGCGATTCGCGTACGGCCGGGCGCTGGCGCGCGGCGGCGATCCCGGACGGGTCTGGCAGAAGATCGCCAAGGCGCGGTGGCAAGAGGGCCGCTTCGAGGAGGTATTGGAAGCGGTCGTGCGCGCTCGCGCCGCCAGCGGCGACGCGCTTGCGCTGTCGGTCGTCGAGGCGCGCGCGCACGCGATGCTCGGCAACTACGCTCGCGCGCGCCAGCTGGCCAGCGAGACACTGCCGCTCGCCCGCGAGCGCGCCGACGCCGACTCGGCCACGCGACTGCACCATCTGCTCGGTACCTGCGCATGGCACACGGGAGACGCCCGCACGGCGGCATTGGAAGAGCGCACCGCGGTTCTCATCGCCCGACGCCATGGCGATCGCCGTGCCGAGGCGGACGCCCGGGTGGGGCTCAGCACCGCGTACCGGCTCCTCGCGCAGTACCGTCGGGCGGCGCTGGAAGCCACCAAGGCAATCGAGCTGTATGCGAGCCTCGGCGACGAACGTCAGGAGGCATACGCCTGGAACAACCTCGGTGGCATCCGGTATCTGGCGGGCGAGTGGGACCGCGCGCTCGAAGCGTGGGAGAAGCTGTCGTCCAAGAAGTCGCGGACCGTCGAGGAGGAGCTGGTCACCCTCAACAATCTCGCGCACGTCTACCGCGAGCGGGGCGATCTCCCCAGGGCGAAGGACCTGCTGCGGCGCGCGCTCGCACGGATCCGTCAGGTGGGCGGTTACGCACGTCTCGACGCGATGGTGTGCGGGAACCTGGGAGACGTTGCGGCGCGCGAGGGCGATTTCACCGCCGCCGAATCGCTCTTCCGCAAGACGCAGGAGATCGCTGGCCGCATCGAAGCGCGCGACGAGCTGTTGGAGACGGAGCGGAGGTTCGCGGAGCTCGAGCTTCTCCGCCGCAACCCCGCGGCGGCCGCCGAGCGGGCGCGCGCCGCGGTCGAGACAGCCGTGCAGCTTGGAAATCGCATCGAAGAGGGCAACCTGCTGCGCATCATCGCGCTCTCGTCTCGCGCCAGAGGCGACGCCGCCGCCGCGGCCTCGGCCGTGCAGCAGGCGCGTACGGCATTGCAGCAGGCCGGCGCGCCGCTCGAGATGGCGCGCCTCGATTGCGTCGCAGCACTCGTCGAGCTGGATCGCGCCGACCTGGTGCAGGCCGAGGCGGCGCTCCGCCGCGCGAGGGCCACGTTCGAGAAGCTGGGCGCCGCGCCCGACCTGCGCGCGGTCGAAGACCTGCAGAGCGAAGTCGAGGCGCTGCACCGCAAGTCGCTCTCCCACGTCGACGCGCTGACCCGCGCCGCCCAACGGCTGGCGGCCTCCAGCGATCCGGCAGCGCTGCTCGAGGAGGTGCTCGATCAGGCGCTGCAGCTCACCGGAGCGCAGCGCGGCTTCATCCTGCTCAATGAAGGCGGCGGCTCCCCGCGCATCGCGGCTGTTCGCGGCGCCGATGCGGACGCCACCCTGCGCATCTCGCGCACGGTTGCCGACCGTGTGCTGCACAGCGGCGAGCTGGTCGCCGTCGCGGACATCGTCGGCCGCGAGGAGCTGAGCGCGCAGCAGAGCATCCTCGACCTCGGGTTGCGCTCGGTGTTGTGCGCTCCCATTCGCAGCGGCGGGAAGCAGGTCGGGATCCTCTACGTCGACTCGCAAAGAGTGGGAGTGCTGCTGTCGCAGAAGGACCTGGGGCTTCTCGGCGCGTTCGCGGCGCTCGCCGGCTCGGCGCTCGAGAACGCGCGGCTCATCGACGACCTGCGCCGCCGAGGCGACTTGCTCGCGCACATGGCACACGAGTTCCGCTCGCCTCTCGTCGGTATCAAGGGATACGCGGACCTCGTGCGCGAGGATCCATCTCTGGCCGACCGGTCGCGCATGGATCTCGACGTCATTGCCGATCAGGCGCAACGCCTCTCGAATCTGGTCAACCGCACCCTCGAGCTGGCCCGCATGGAGGCCGGCGCAGTGAAGCTTTCGCGCGCCCCGGTCTCCCTGGTCGACGTGGTGGAGGCCGCGATCGCCGGGCTCAAGCCGATCGCGCTGATGAAATCGATCTCGGTGAGCCTGTCCGTGGAAGACGGTGCGCAGCCGGTGCTCGGTGACTTCGATCGCCTGGTGCAGGTCGTCACGAACCTGGTGGGGAACGCGATCCACTACTCGACCAACGGCAAACGCGTCTGGGTACAGGTGCGCCGCGGCGAGCCGCTCCCGGCGCTGCGCGCGCCGCGCATCGAAGTGGAGGGCGCGCCTCCGATGCCCGGCGAGCCTCGCGCTCGCCCAAGTACGTGCATCAGTGTCGGCGACGAGGGCCCTGGCATCCCGCCCGCTGCACTGGAGAAGCTCTTCACCCCGTTCTTTCGCGCCGGAAACAACAAGACCGTCGGCACGGGCCTCGGTCTGGTGATCACGCGCGAGATCGTCCGGCACCACGGTGGCGACATCCGTGTCGAGAGCGAAGTCGGCCGCGGAACTACCTTCACCGTCGTCCTTCCGGGAGCGCCCTGATGGAGCGCAGCGGCCGCCAGCCGTTCCGCGTCCTCGTCGTCGAGGACGATCCGCCACAGGCGGGAGTGATCTCGCGCGCGCTGGTGACCGAGGGGCGCGAGATCCTGCTGGCCGAGAACGGGCTCGCCGCCCTCGAGCTGGCAAAGACCGGCGTCGCACTGGTCATCGCCGATTACGGTCTGCCCGGGATGAACGGAATCCAGCTCGTGGAGAAGCTCCGCGCCGAGCGGATCTCGGCTCCGGTCATCATCGTCTCGGGCGTCGCCAGCGTCTCCGTCGCGGTGGACGCGATGAAGGCCGGCGCCCTCGACTTCGTCCCCAAGCCGCTCGATCTCGAGTTCCTGCGCGCCCGCGCGGCGCAGGCGCTGGAGCTGTCGGAGGCAACCCGCGAGCTGGAGGAACTGCGCCGCAGAGTGCAGCGCCACCGCAAGGCCGATCTGATCATCGGAGTGTCTCCCGCCACCACCGAGCTGCGCCGCCTGATAGGCACCGTGGCGCGTACCGACGTTGCCGTCGCGCTCCACGGCGAGACGGGCACCGGCAAGGAGCTGGCCGCGCGGACCATCCACGAGCAGAGCCAGAGGAGCGACAAGCCCTTCGTGGTCGTCGACTGCGCTGCTCTCCCCGAGCCGCTCCTCGAAAACGAGCTGTTCGGGCACGAGGCAGGCGCCTACACCGGCGCGGATCGCAAGACGTTGGGCCTCCTTGCCGAGGCAGACGGCGGCACCGTCTTCATCGACGAGATCGGCGAGATGCCGCTCGCGCTGCAATCGAAGCTGCTCCGTTTCCTGCAGACGAAGGAGTTCAGGCGCGTCGGCTCCACGTCGCAGACGCGCGTCGACGTACGGGTGATCACCGCCACCAATCGCGCGCTCGAGACGGAAGTCACCGCGGGAAGGTTCCGCCGCGACCTGTTCTATCGAATCAACGTGTTCCCCATCCGCGTGCCGCCGCTCCGCGAGCGGCGCGAGGACGTGCCGCTTCTCGCCGATCACTTCATCCGCGTGGCAGGCAAGGAAATGGGGCGCGCCATCGAGCCGCTCAAGGCCGACGCCCTCGCCGTTCTTGCGGCGCACGATTGGCCCGGCAACGTGCGACAGCTGGAGAACGTGGTGCGGCGACTCGTCGTCGGCGCGGAGGGATCGCGCATCGGCGCTCCGGAGTGCGAGGCCGTTCTCGGCGTTCCCGCGAACGGCGCTCCGCACCAGGACGGGGCTCTCGAGCCGTTCCACAAGGCACGCGCCGAGGTGCTGGCCAGGTTCGAGAGGTCGTATCTGGAGAGACTCTTGCGCGAGACGGGGAACAATGTCGCCGAGGCCGCCCGAAGGGCTGGAATCGACCGGAAGAATCTCTGGCTCAAGCTGAAGAGGTATGGTCTGGGCCGCGTCGCGCAGGCGTAGCGCTGCCGCCTCAACCGCGCGGCGCCAGCACCACACCGCAACCCATTGATTTCGCACGCGTCCGTGGCGCTGGCACCACACCGTCTCCCGTTCGCCATGTGTGCACGATTCCTAAGTCACTGAATTGACTCGTGTGCGAAGTTGGCCGGCGCATTGCTCATTCCGGCTTCCATGCTCTCACTACGTCGACTCCTGATCGCGATGGCCGCTGCGCTGGCGTTTGCCGCCCCGGCTCGCGCGGTGCCGATGACCACGCAGGTCATCGACGGCGTGCCGCAGGTCATCGTTCCCCAACAGATGATCGTGAGCTGCACGCCGGGGCTGTTGAACCTGTGCAGCGGCGCTCTCAGCTCCATCGGTGCGACGGTGACCGACACGGGGCTGGGCAACTTCCAGCTCGCGACGCTGCCGCTCGGAGCTTCGCTGCAATCGGTGCTCGATTTGTTGCGGGCGACTCTCGGTATCGCGTCCGCCGAACCGAATCGCGTGTTCATCGGCAGTACGGCGCATCCACAGACCTGGCATTTCCCAGCCGCGGACGCCCCGGGCGACTCGACGCTGCTGCCCGGCACGCAGCACCCGATCGTCGCCGTGCTCGACACCGGCGTCGCCTACGAAAAGCGCGGTGGTTTCGCGCCAGCCCCCGTGTTCGCCTCGACGGTGTTCGTGCCCGGGTGGGACTTCGTGCACGCGGACTCGCACCCAGACGACGACAACGGTCACGGCACGGCGATGACCAGCATCATCGTCGGGCAAGGGAGCTTCTCCTCGTCGGCCATTCCGTACGACGGGCCCGCGGCCGGTGCGGCGATCATGCCGGTGAAGGTGCTCGACGCAGCGAATCAGGGCACCGAGTTCTGGTTGGCGGAGGGCGTCCGGTTCGCCGTGCAGTCGGGCGCCGACGGCATCAACCTCTCGCTCGACTTCGCCCGCAACTACATTCCGGGCGCTTCGCTCCGCGATGCGCTGGCCCAGGCGCGCGCCGCAGGCGTCGTGGTCGTCGCCGCGAGCGGCAACACGTCCGGCAATCGCGTTCTCTACCCGGCGGCATTCCCGGACGTCATCTCAGTGGGAGCGGTCCGCCTCGATGCAGTCACGGGGTACGCGGTCGCCTCTTACTCGAATACTGGAGAAGCCCTCGATCTCGTCGCCCCCGGAGGCATGCCCGGCCAGGACGTGAACGGAGACGGCTTGTGGGACGGCGTGCTGGCGCAGTCGTTCCCTCCCGGTTCGCCTTCGCAGATTTCCTGGTGGCTGTTTGCCGGCACCTCGCCCGCCGCGGCGCACGCGAGCGCCGCCGCCGCGGCCCTGATCGGGTCCGGAGTTCCGCCGCAGACCGTCCGGCCGCTTCTGCAGGCCACTGCAATAGAAGTGAACCCGACTGGCTGGGACCCCGCGTCCGGCTCCGGTCGGGTGCAGGCAGCCGCCGCAATCGCAAACGCCAGGGCCTTCGTTGCTCCGGCGCCCCTCTACGCGGACGCCGTCGCGGCCTTGCGTTCGGATGGCCGCGCCGCCGCTGCCGTCATGGTCGCGGATGGCAACGGCCAGGGCGTTCCCAACGTTCAGGTCAAAATCCACTGGCGCGGAGCGGCCAACGCCGCACAGAGCGGCACCACGGACTCCTCCGGAATCGCACGATTCGTCTCCCCCCGGCCGACTTCGTCGAAGAAGCTGTTCATCGTCGAGGTGCCGCGCGTCATCTACCGCGGTGCCGCGCAGCGCCCGCGCACATTCGCGCGGAACAGCGGCGGCTTCGGGTCCTTGAGCCTGAATCTCAGCCTCTCCGGACTGCTGGCGGACCTCGGCAGCACGACCAGCTCGACTGACGGACTGACCATCTGGGGCGGCGGCGGCTCAGGCATCGCGTCGGCCACCACCGGTTCCGGTTGTGAC
>Ga0209474_10001521_pt1 | contig 22410 bp, 20 predicted proteins | sample GraSoiAngelo_145_FD_185902 | JGI IMG/M metagenome (GOLD analysis project Ga0209474, IMG submission 185902) | Grasslands soil microbial communities from the Angelo Coastal Reserve, California, USA - 14_1009_05_20cm (SPAdes) (version 2) | ecosystem: Environmental > Terrestrial > Soil > Grasslands...
CGGGACGGCTGCAAGCAGTCTCAGCCGCTGTCGGCGGGGGACGCGCAACCGAAGAACGCGCCGCTGCCGAAGGACGCGAAGGGTCTTGCCGACGCGCTGCTCGCGCTGCTCCCCGATCTGACGCCTGCGCAGGCGCAGCGGATGGCCGAAGCGTGCTTTGCAGCGCCGACCACGGCGCCCCATCTGCCCGCCACGTCGCGGCGTCGGCTGCCCGCGAAGCGGTACGGGATTACGCAGGAAGCGAAAGTCGGCGGAAACAAGATCTTCCTGCGCACGGGCGAATACGAGGACGGGAAACTGGGCGAGATCTTCATCGATATGCACAAGGAGGGCGCCGCCCTTCGCAGCGTGATGAACTGCTTCGCCATGCTGGTCTCGATCGCGCTGCAATACGGCGTGCCGCTCGAGACGTTGGTCGAGCAGTTCGTCTTCACCCGTTTCGAGCCGCAGGGGCCGGTGCAGGGCCACGACCGGGTGAAGTTCGCGACCAGCGTGATCGATTACGTGTTCCGGGCCTTGGGAGTCGAGTACCTGAACCGCGACGACCTCGCGCATGTCACGCCCGAAGCGGCCGCTGCGACTCCGACGTCGTCGATGGGCGCGGAGCCCGGATCGTTGTCGGCGAGCCCGGCGGCCGTGGCGAAGGCGCAGCAGAAGCCGAACGGAGAGGCGCACGATCGCAAGGCTGCCTCGCCGCAGGACGAGCTGTTGGGCAAGCTCTCGGGCGACGCACCGTTCTGCGATGCATGCGGCCACATCACCGTCCGTAACGGCACTTGCTACAAGTGCCTCAACTGCGGGAACTCGATGGGCTGCAGCTGAACTCTCGGCGCGAGGCGCGCCGAACAGACGCCAGTCCGGACCACCCCCTTCCGGACCGGCCCGCCGTTCTCCCCCCAGAGCGGCGACTGAAGGGCGGTCGGGCATCCTGCCTGGCCGCCCTTCGCATCTGCATGCGGGCGAGCGGGCCCCCGCTGCCGGATCGCTCCGCATGGCGTCTGGCCCGCGCAGTGCAGATGGTGAAGCGAGAGGAGCGCAGGAGGGGCCGGCGATGGCGAAGGGGTGGCAGGACGAATGCGGCATCTCCGCTGAGGGCGTCGAAATCCTGGGCTGGGTCGAGGCGCTCCCGCGCGAGGCGCGGCGCGAGCTGGCCGCGACGGTCGAGATGCTCTGCCGGGCGCAAGGGTATGTGTCACTGAACGACGAGATCGTGCTGCTCGACCGCGAGCGCCGGACGCGCCAGATCCCGCGCGCACGCCGCGGCCGACGCGAAGGCCAGGTCGCGCAGATCCTCCGGCACCCGCGCTGGAGCACTCCGGACGAGTAACCTCTAGGGCACGTCGACGATCAGCTTTCCGTTGAGGTGACCCGCCTCCATCGCCTCGTGCGCCTCGACGATGCGCGAGAGCGGCAGCCTGCGCGCGATCGAATGGCGGAGCGCTCCGTTCTTTAAATGCCCGCTGAGCTCTTGGACGGCAGCGCGATGCTCATCGCGGGACACGAGGTAGACGAGCACGAAGCGGATCGTCGCGTTCTTCCACAGCAGTGCGCGGAACGGGATCGGCGGCGGGGGCTGCGGCTCGTTGTCAGATGCGTACGCGACGATGACGCCCGACGGCGCGAGCACCGCGAGCGAGGTGTCGAGGTTGGCGGCGAGCGCGACCTCCACGATGCGATCCACGCCGTGTCCTTCGGTGATGCGGAGCACCCGTTCCTTCACGTCCTCGCGCTTGCGATCGACGAGTTGCGTGACGCCTGCTTCGCGCACGAGCCGCGCCTGATCATGCGCGCCGACGGTCGCGATGACACGCGCACCGCCGAGCCGCGCCAGCTGCGCCGCGTAGTAGCCGACTGCACCGGCCGCGCCCTGCACGAGCACGGTCTTTCCCGCGATCGGTCCGTCCGCGAACAGGCAATGGTGCGCGGTGATGGCGGGAATTCCCAGGCAGGCGCCCTGTGCGAACGAGACGTGCTCCGGCAGCGGAATGGCCTGCTCCTCGGGAACGACCGTGTACTGCGCCGCCGTCCCCCACGGGCGCTGCCATTGTGCCTCGTAGACCCACACGCGCTCGCCGATCCGCGCCGGCGACACTCCCTCGCCGACGCGATCGATGACGCCGGCGCCGTCCTGGTGCGGAATGATCCGCGCGAACGCGAGCGGGGTGCTGCGCGATCGACTGCTCCGCGCTTTGACGTCGGTCGGGTTCACGCCCGACGCGTGGATGCGGACGCTTACTTCGCCGGGACCGGGCTCCGGCTCAGCGAGCTCCCCCGTCCGCAGGACGTCGCGGGCGGCTCCCTTATCTTCGTACCACGCAGCGAGCATCGTCTGCGCTCCTCGTCGTTTGGCATGGGATGCCGGCGAGATCAAAGCGGATGCCGCCGCTGCGGATCTCCACAGCGACGATTCGCGAGTTGGTCAGAGGCTGTGGATCGCGGGAGAAAGGCGCCCGAATCCGCGGCTCGAAACGGTTCGCCGCTGTGGACAACCTGTGTCGGTCCGGTGGGAAATTCCTCAGTATTGACGCTGCGTTAGCTGCTCTGCTAGACCGCACCTCCACCGCGGGCAGGTAGGCGCCTGACCCGTCGGAAGGCATGTCGGACCCGACCTCTAAGGTGCATCAGTCGACGTGACGGCGCGCGAGTACATCGAGAGCATCGCTGTGGAGCTGACTCGCCTGCGCGGCTGCGGGCTGCTCTTGTCCCCGGCGGACGCGCAGCTCGCGCTCTCCTGGCACGAGGCGGGCGTTCCGCTGTCCGACGTGATGGCCGAGCTGCGTCGGGCGCAACGCCTCAAGCCGCCGAATGTACGCGGCACCGCTCAGGTGGGACTCTCGCTGCAGCTCATCTCCGGGACCATCTCGTCGCGATCGAGGCGCAAGCCCGCGTTGCCCGCTGCCGCGAGCAATCTGCAGGCCGAGCTCGTACGCGCAGCGCGCGCGCCGCGACTCGCCGCCCGCACCGCCTGGGAGGCGCTCGCGCACAAGGCGGAGGATCTGCTCGCCGCGGGCGGAGACGCGTACTGGGCTGGTGCGCTTCGCGCGTTGCGCGCTGCCTTGCGCGAGCTGCCGCGCCATGCAGCGTTGCAGGTCGGAAGCGATCTGCGCGCGCGCATGGCGCCTCGCCCGAAGACGATGTCGCGGGCGCTGTACCGCAGAAGCTTGCAGCTCCAGCTCCTCGCCGCCGCGAGCGAGCGCCTCGGCGTGCCTCCGCGCGCCTTTCTCCTTTAGGAGCACCATGGACGCTGCGCTTAGCGCACCCCTCCCGGAGATCTGTGCCACGTGCGGCGGAGACGGCGCCGTGTTCCGCGTGCAGGACGGCCGTGCCGTCGCGGAACCGTGCGCCCACACGCGGGAGTGCCCGCAGTGCGGCGGATCGGGCCGCGTATTCGCGAACGACGAGCGCGGCTATTCGGTCGTCCGGGGTTGCTCGTGCGGAGCGGACCCGCGGCGGCTGGCGCTGCTCACCGGGCTGCGGCTGCCGCTGAAGTTCGCCGAGCGGACGCTCGAGTCGTATCGGCCCTACTGCACCGAGCAGGCGCGCGCTTTGGCTCGCGCGCGCCGATTCGTGGACGAGTTCGTCCCGCAGGCATCGGGCACGCGCGCGCTGCTCCTCTGCGGCCCCCCCGGAACGGGCAAGACGCACCTCTTGTGCGCGATGTTGCGCGAGCTGGCCGCGAAGAAAGGCGTGCGCGGCCGCTACGAGGAGTTTTTCCTCCTCCTGAGTGACATCCGCGACGGCTTCTCGCGCGGGCTCTCCAGCCGCGAGTGGCTCGAGCCGCTGCGGCAGGTCGACGTGCTTGCCATCGACGAGATTGGCAAGGGCGGCAAGAACCGCGAGTTCGAACAGGGCGTGCTCGACGAGATCATCTCGGTCCGCTACAACGCCGGCCGCCCCACCCTGCTCGCCACCAACTATCCGCGCTCGGGCGCGCCCTGGAGCTTCGGCGCCGAGGGAGAAATGCGCGAGACGCTCGAGCAGCGCGTGGGGCAGCGCATCTACTCGCGCCTGCACGAGCTCTGCGACCTCATCGACGTGGTCGGACGGGATCACCGGCAGGACCAGCACCTGACACGTGAACTGCTCGAGGACAAGGAGGGACCTCATGGCGTATCGCCCCGCAACTGCGCAGCTCCAGCCGCCGCCCGTAATTCCACCGAAGGTGCTCCTGGTCGGACGCGACCTTCACGAGGGTGAGCGGGTCCGGCGCCTGCTCTCCTACGGGCGGGCAGCGGCGCAGGTGGCGGTGTGCAGCTCGCCATGCGACGCGCGGCGGGCGGTTGCGGCGCATGGTGCGCCCGACGTGCTGGTGCTGGAAGACCGCGCCTGGCCCGCGGTGGACGCTGAAGCGCTGGCAGAGCTTCGCCAGCTTTGCCGCAGGCGCTCGCGCGCCACGGCGCTGATCCTCTCGCGCCGCTGGGGCGAGCTGCATCGCGGTGAGCGCGTCCCCGAGGGCGTGCCGGTGGTCGAGCGGCCCTACCGGCTCGACGAGTTGGTCCCGGCGCTGCAGCTCGTCCTGTTGCGGAGCCGCGCGTGAGCGAAGCCCATTTCTTCCCGCGCCGGCGCGGGGAGGTGGTGGGCGGAATCCTGCGGCGGACGCTCGATCGCCACGGGCTGGGGCGCCGACTTGATCGCCACGTGCCCGCTGCCATCTGGGCCGACGCGGTGGGGGCGGAGCTCGCCGCACGAGCTCGTCCGACGGTGCTCTCGGCAGGCACGCTGCACGTCCTCGTCCAGGACCACCGCTGGCGCGACCAGCTCGACGCTGCCCGCTCCATCCTGATGGAGCGTCTCAACCAGCGGCTGGGGCGCTGCGCAGTTCGCGCGCTCCAGTTTGGCCTCGCGCACGAAGGCGCGCTGCAGCCGCGCCGCTGCGACATGCCCGTGCGCGAGCGCCGCTCGTCCGCAGCGGCTCCGGCGGGCGCGCACAATCTGTGCGGGGATCTGCGCGAAGCCTTCCTCAGAGCGGCCGCCCGGCGATGCAGGTCCTGATGAGGAGGCCGCGCGAAGACATTCAGTAGATAGAGATACTCAGTATGTCAACTCGTTCCGGGACGAGTTCATACATTCAGTAGCGCGACTTCGGTACGAGTGGCGTGCTAGCTCAAGCTGGTGCCGCGGTCGGGACGCAAGAAGACGCGCAAGTTGCGCACGGCGCGCGTCGTCGAGGGGCCGAGTCGCGCGGGAATTGAAGCGTTCGGCCCCTATGCGAGGACGCAACTCACGGTACGCGCGTTCGGGCTGAGCCTACCGCTGGATGTGCCGGCGGATGTGTTTGCGACGCGCGCGGTGGATGCGGGAACGCTTCTTCTCCTGCGCAACCTGCCGGGGAGCGCGCCGCGTTCGGTGCTCGACCTCGGTTGCGGATATGGAGCGCTCGGGCTGCCCATCGCGGCGCGATTTCCCGACGCGCGAGCGCTGCTGGTGGACCGAGACCTGCTCGCCGTGCGCGCGGCGGCGCACAACGCGCGCAAGCTCGAGTTGTCCAATGTCGAGGTCCGTCCGTCGCTCGGCTATCGCGACGTCCCGGAAAGCCTCCGTTTCGATCTCGTCCTCTGCAACGTCCCGGCGCGAATCGGCCCTCGCGCCGTCGCGTACTTTCTCGACGCGGGACGCGCGCTGCTCGAGGTGCAAGGCGAGCTGCGCGCCGTCGTCATCCGCGACCTGCGCGAGCAGGTGGAGCGTTCCGGCGTCGACGGGCTGCGCCTCGTCGCGGAAGGACGCAACCATCTCGTCTATTCCGTTCCGCCAGGACGGCCGCGTTTCGCTCGGGACGAGGAGACCGTCTACTCTCGCGACGAGACGCGTCTCGAGCTTGCGCCTGGACGGACGCTGACGCTCTCGCGGCCGCACGACGCCTCCGAAGATCCGGCGCACGCGACCTGGTTGCGAGCGCTGCTGGACGGCGCGCCCAAGCGAGTCAGCGGCACGATTCTCTGCTACCGCTGCGGATACGGCGCGCTGCCTCTCGCCGCGCGCTCGCTGTGGCCAGACGCGACGGTGGTCGCCCAGGATCGCGACCTCCTCGACACGGCCTTCCTGCGGCGCAATGCGCGTGCCCTCGAGCTCGATGGGCCAAAGCTCGTGCTGACGCAGACGCTGTATCCCTCGGAGGCGCTCCCGCCCGGCACCGCTGGTCTCGTCCTGGGCGAGGCCTCCGCCTCCGCCGGCGAGGCCGTCTTCGCCCAAGAGCTGAGCGAAGCGCGCTCGCTCCTCGCTGCCGGTGGCGAGGCGCTGGTGCTCGCTTCGGAGAAGCAGCTGCGCGAATGGCTTCCGGCGAGCGGAGCGACCGGCGCTACCGTTCTCCTGCGGCGCGAAGGTGCTTGCGTGCTGCGCGTCGCCCGGCCGAGAGGGGCTTGACAGGCGCGGCGGATGGAGGGTGCGCCGAGGGAAACGGATCCTCCTCCGAGGGAAAAAGGGCTTTACTCTGCCTTCTGTCCTCTGTCAGAGTGCGCCCTGTTTTTCGGCAGCAGGGGAGGCCCTTTCCAGGAGGAGAAGCCCAAGATGCCCGCTAAGAAGGCAGCAAGGAAGTCCGGCGCCAAGAAGTCGGCCCGCAAGCCCAATGCAGCGTTCATGAAGCCGCTGCAGCCCAGCGCAGCCCTCGCCAAGGTCGTCGGCGACAGGCCGCTCCCTCGGACCGAGGTGGTGAAGAAGATCTGGGCATACGTGAAGCGCAACGGGCTGCAGGACAAGAAGGAGAAGCGCAACATCAACGCGGACGACACGCTCCGTGAGATCTTCGGAGGGAAGCGGACCGTCTCGATGTTCGAGATGACGAAGCTGGTGAACGACAACCTCAGTTAGGCGCTGCCCCGTTCCAGGCGCGCCTCTGCGCCTGTGCACGGCGGAGCGAGACGAAAGACCCAGGATCGTCCGCGGAGGGCGCGCGCTTCGTTTCGAGGCGACGCGCCCTCCGGCGCTTCGGCCCCGAGAAATGCGCTTGACGCGGCGAATCCAAAATCGAGAATTGTTCTCCAATCCGAAGCAGGGGACACCGTTGCATGGTGTCCCCTCCAAAGAGAGAGGACGCGCGCATGCCAAATCTCAAGAACACCAAGACGCACGAGAACCTCAAGGCCGCGTTCGCGGGCGAGAGCCAGGCAAACCGCCGCTACCTCTATTTCGCGAAGCAGGCGGACGTGGAGGGCCGTCCCGACATCGCCGGCCTGTTCCGCGACACGGCCGAAGGTGAGACCGGACACGCCCACGGTCACCTCGAGTACCTCGAGGAGGTGGGCGATCCCGCCACCGGCGAGCCGATCGGCGATAGCGAGAAGAATCTCGCCGCGGCGGTCGCGGGCGAGACCTACGAGTATACGCAGATGTACCCGGGGTTTGCCCGTCAGGCGCGCGAGGAAGGGTTCAGCGAGATCGCCGAGTGGTTCGAGACGCTCGCGAAGGCCGAGAAGTCGCACGCGGGCCGCTTCGCGAAGGGGCTGCAGCAGGTCAAGGCCGAGTAGCGATTCCGCCACTTCAGAGCGGCGGCGTGCCGTGTCGTGACGAACCGCCGCCGCCTCCCAGACCGGGCACCCAAACGATGAAGCTGCCCATCGCAGATCCGGCGCAGGACTGGACCCGCGACCCGCACGCGATGGCCTACGACAATCCGCGCTTCTGGGACGAGCAACACTTGCGCGGCGAAGTGCAGCGCGTCTTCGAGATCTGCAATGGGTGCCGCCTCTGCTTCAACCTCTGCCCGTCGTTCGACGTGCTCTTCAAACGCATCGACGCGCTCGATCCGCACCGCGAGGAAGCCGAGGGCAAGCACCTCGAAGGCGGAATGGTCGAGGAGCACGAAGCGAAGAAGCTCCTCGACCAGGTGGAGGTGCACACCGAAAGCCCGGTGTCGTTGCTCTCCGACGACGACAAGCACCGCGTCGTGGAGCTCTGCTACGAGTGCAAGCTCTGCTTCCCCAAGTGCCCGTACGTCCCGCCGCACGAGTTCGCGGTGGATTTCCCGCGCCTCATGCTGCGCGCGAAGATGGCGCGCGCAAAAGAGGACGGCATCGCGTTCCGCGAGCGATTCCTGGGCGCCACGGATCTGGTGGGCAGCGCGATGACGAAGATCGCGCCTCTCGCCAACGCCGCCGCGCACAACGGCTTCAACCGCTTGTTGATGGAACACGCCGTCGGCATCCACCGCGACCGGCAACTTCCCGCTTACGCCGACGAGAGCTTCCTCACCTGGTGGTCGCGTCGAGCGCCCGTGGCGCCACCCGTGGAGCCGACCGCAAGCGTCGCGCTGTTTGCAACCTGCTACGGCAATTACAACGATCCCGAAATCCCCAAGGCCGCGGTCGACGTGCTCGAGCACGCCGGCTGCTCCGTCACCTGCCCCGAGCAGGTCTGCTGCGGGATGCCGAAGCTGGACGGCGGCGATCTGGAAGGCGCGCGACGGTTGGCGCGCAACAACGTCGAGACGCTGCTGCCCGCGGTGCGGGAGGGGCGGAAGATCCTGAGCCCCGGGCCGAGCTGCACGCTGGTCCTGCGTACCGAATATCCCGAGTTGGTTGGCACTCCGGAGGCCCGCGAGGTGTCGCAAGCGGTGATGGACCTTTCCGACTTCCTGCTCCATCAGGCGCGCCAGAAGAAGCTTCCCAAGGCGTTCGCCCGCCCGATCGGGAAGGTCGCCTTCCACGTCGCCTGCCACAACCGGGTGCAGAATCTGGGATACCGCGGGCGCGATCTCCTCAAGTGGGCCGGCGCCGACGTGCAGCTCGTCGACCGCTGCTGCGGGATGGACGGCACCTGGGGCATGAAGACCGAGTTCTTCGCGCAATCCCTGCAGGTGGCCGACGCCGCCGCGAAGCGAGTCGACGCCGCGGAGCCCGACGTCGTTTCGTCCGACTGCCCGCTGGCCGGATTGCAGCTCAAACAGAAGACGGGCCGCCCCGTCTATCACCCCGTGCGCATCTTGCAGGCCGCCTATCGCGGCACGCCGTTGCGGTCGCCGAAGGGCGCGCGCGGGGGCGATGTCCGCGTGGCCGAGGAGACGTGATGCGCAAGCTGGACGTGCAGGATCTGTGGCCGTTGCCTATCTACGAAGGTGTGCGCGACCAGTTCCGGCGCGAAGTGATCGCCGCCAAGCAGGCGCGTCGCGTCGCGGTGGGACCGGTCGTGACGTTCGTCTTCGAAAATCGTCTCACGGTGAAGTTCCAGGTGCAGGAGATCCTGCGAGCGGAGCGGATCGTGGCCGAGGAGCAGGTCCGGGAAGAGCTCGAGGGATTCAACACCATGCTGCCGGACAAAGGCGAGCTGTCCGCCACTCTGCTCGTCGAGCTGGCGGGGAGTGACCGCGAAGTGAAAGCCGCTCTGGCTCGATTGAGCGGGTTAGGCGATCACCTCTGGCTGGAGACGGCGGGCCGCAGGACGCGCGGGATCATGGAAGCCGGACGAGACGACGGCCAGCGCGTCTCGGCAGTGCAGTACGTCCGCTTCCCCGTCGCCGCCGCGGCGGCGTTCGCAAAGGGTCCCGCCGCGATTGTCATCGACCACTCTGCCTACTCGTACCGGCAGGAGCTGTCCGAAACGGTGCGCGCCGAGCTGGCGCGTGACTTGGTCCCGGAGGGGAGCTGATGCAGCGACGCAAGAGCGCCGACGTCGGCGCGCAGGTCGCGGCGTTTGCTGAGCAGTGCCGCAAGAGCGGCCTCTCGGTCACGCGGCAGAGGCTCGCCATCTTCGAAGCGCTCGCCGCATCGCGCGACCATCCCAGCGCCGAGGACATCCATCGCGCCGTGCGCAAGCGCCTGCCGCACCTCTCGCTTGCCACCGTCTACAAGAACCTCGAGTCGCTGCGCGAGATCGGCGCCGTGAGCGACGTCAACGCTCTGCACGAGCACGGCCGCTACGAGGCCGCGCTCCCCGGCACGGGCGCGGGGAAGCCGCACCACCACCTCGTCTGCATCCGGTGCCGCAAGGTCGTCGACTTGCACGACTCCGGCCTCGATTCGCTGCGCGTTTCGGACTCGCTCGGATTCGAGGTGCGCGCGCTGAAGGTCCAGGTGGAAGGCATCTGCCCCGAGTGCGCGCGGCGGAAGAGCTCGTCCGGCGCTGCTACTCGCGCCGACCCGCACCGACATGCCTGACTGACGCGCTTTTCCGCGGGCGCGCCGGGCGATCGATCTACACTGCGCACAGCGATGACCGAACCTGCTCTCGACCTGCGCGAGGGGCATCGATGGCCCCCGCTGGGGATCCCTGGCTTCAGCTTCACCGACCTGCACGATGCCCTGCGGCTCGCCGATCTGACCGCCGCCTTCGACCGGGACCTGCAAGCAACCGACGCCGATCTCTTCGCCCGGTTCGATCGGCACCGGAAGTCGCCTCTCTCCGGTCCCGCCGAGGGAGATCTCCTCGTCGAGGTTTCGCGGCACGTGTCGCTCTTCGTGGGCAGGCTCTTCCGCGTCTCCGAGGAGCAGGCGCAGCTCAAATCCAATGCGGGACGCGAGGCGCCGATCTTCCGCGTGAAGCGCGAATTCGTGCAGCGTCGCGTTTTCAAGAAAGGCGCGACGGGTCGGCCCTCGTCCGACGAGTTCCCTGCCCTCGACGACGCCGTCCAGCCGCTCCTCGCCGCCGCGACAGCGCGCGATCCGCGCGCTTCGCAAGCGCCGGACGATCTGGAGTTCACGCTCGCGCTCGTGATCGACACTCTCCTCGACGCGGACAAGGCACCGGAGCAGTTCCGCACGTTTCGCCAGGCGATGGCGCGCGGCCTCGACGATCGCGGCGAGCAACCCGAGTGGTCGCGCGAGCTGCGCGCCGGGTCGGCCGGGCTGGCGCAGCGTCTCCTCGACCTGTTCGACCGCTGGTGCTTCGCCGCTGCGATCCATCCGCAAGGCCGCCACAGGACGCATGGATGGTCGCTCTTGCGACTGCCGCGCCCGCTCGACTTCCAGCAGCTCGTGCCGCTGCGCCGGCCCAAACCGTACGAGATGGAAGGCCTCTCCGAGCACCAGCGCCGCCGCGACGGGTTCAAACTGAGCGATCCACGCGCGACGCCCCGCGAGGTGCGCAGCGAAATCGACTACTGCATCTACTGCCACGGCCGCGAGAAGGACAGCTGCTCGAAGGGTTTTTCCGAGAAGGAGACCGGCCGCCACACGCGGAACCCTCTCGGCATTCCGCTCACCGGCTGCCCGCTGGAGGAGCGGATCAGCGAGATGCACGTCGCGGCGCGCGAGGGCGACATGCTCGCCGCGCTCGCTCTCGTGTGCATCGACAATCCGATGGCGCCGGGCACCGGCCATCGCATCTGCAACGACTGCATGAAGGCCTGCGTCTACCAGAAGCAGGATCCGGTCAACATCCCGCAGATCGAGACGCGCGTTCTCACCGACGTGCTGCGTCTACCGTGGGGATTCGAGATCTGGAGCCTGTTGACGCGCTGGAACCCGCTGCGCGTCGAGCGCCCGCACCCGCGTCCCTATTGTGGCGTCGACGTGTTGGTCGTGGGGATGGGTCCCGCTGGCTACACCCTCGCGCACCACCTCCTCAATGAGGGATTCGGCGTCGTCGGCATCGACGGGCTGAAGGTCGAGCCGCTCGATCCGGAGCTGGTGAACCGCGCGCGCGCCGTCGAAGATTACGACGCGCAGTTCGGCTCCCCTCTCGACGAACGCGTGCTCTCCGGGTTCGGTGGCGTCTCGGAGTACGGCATCACCGTGCGCTGGGACAAGTCGTTCCTCGACGTCCTGCACCTGAACCTCGCGCGGCGTCCGCACTTCCGTCTGTACGGCGGCACGCGCTTTGGCGGGACGATCACCATCGAGGACGCGTGGGAGCTGGGCTTCCGTCACGTCGCGCTCGCGGCCGGCGCGGGGCGGCCCACGATCATCGGCCTCAAGAACAACCTGCTGCGCGGCGTGCGCAAGGCGTCGGACTTTCTCATGGCGCTGCAGCTCACCGGAGCGTTCAAGAAGGACGCGCTCGCGAGCCTTCAGGTGAGGCTGCCCGCGGTGGTGATCGGCGGCGGGCTGACCGCCATCGACACGGCGACCGAGCTCAAGGCGTACTACCCGGCGCAGGTGGAGAAGCTGCTCGATCGACATGAAGTCCTCTGCGAGTCGGGCGGCGAGGAAATGGTCTTTTCGCTGCTCGACCCGGAGGAGCGGCACGTCTATGCCGAGCTGCTCGAGCACGGCCGCGCGATTCGCGCCGAGCGGGAACGCGCTGTCGGCGCGGGAGAAGAGCCGGATTTCACGCGCCTCGTCGCGCAGTGGGGCGGCGTCACCATCGCGTACCGCAAGGGGCTCACCGACTCGCCGGCGTATCGCCTCAACCACGAAGAAGTGGCGAAGTGCCTCGAAGAGGGAATCGTCATTGCCGAGGGCCTCTCGCCTCTCGAAGCAGTTCCGGATCAGCACGGGGCCGTGAAGGCGGTTCGATTCGCGCTGCAGAAACAGGTGGACGGCAAATGGCGCGACGCGGGCGAAATCGTCGAGTTGCCCGCGCGCACCGTCTGCATTGCCGCGGGCACGAGCCCCAACGTAACTCTGGAAAAGGAATCACCAGGGCAGTTCGACCTGGACGCCGATCACGGCAGCTTCCGCGCGTACCGGCTCGTCGACGGGCAGCTCGTCGCTGCCGCGGTGACCGACGACCTTTCCGGTGCACCGGGATTCTTCACCGGCTATTCGAATCACGGTCGGCTGGTGAGCTTCTTCGGCGACAACCACCCGACCTACGCCGGCTCGGTCGTGAAGGCGATGGCGTCGGCCAAGGACGGCTATCCGCACATTGCCAGCCTGTTCGCGGAGGAACTATCGCGCACCGACGTCGTGGTGCGCGCCGGCAGGTACGACAGCCGCGGCGCGAATGCGAAGTGGCGCGCATTTGCGGCGCGGCTCGACGACGAGCTGGGCGCCACCGTGCACGAAGTGCGGCGACTCACGCCGACCATCGTGGAGGTCGTCGTACGCGCCAAGGCCGCTGCGCGCCGCTTCCAGCCGGGCCAGTTCTACCGGCTGCAAAACTACGAATCGCTCTGCGCCCGCGTCGGCGGCACCAAGCTGCTCATGGAGGGCTTGGCGCTCACGGGCGCTTGGGTCGATCGCGAAAAGGGCCTCTTGTCGCTCATCGTGCTGGAGATGGGTTCCTCCAGCCGCTTATGCGCGCTGCTCGAACCTGGAGAGCCGGTCGTGGTGATGGGACCCACCGGCGCGCCCTCCACGATTCCGCACAACGAGGATGTCGTCCTGTGCGGAGGCGGGCTCGGCAACGCCGTCCTCTTCAGCATCTCGAAGGCGCTGCGCTCCAACGGCTGCCGCGTGGTTTACTTCGCTGGCTACAAGCACGCGCAGGACGTCTTCAAGCGTGACGAGATCGAGGAAGCGACCGACGTGGTCGTCTGGTCTACGGATGCTGGCGGAGCGCTGGAGCCCAGACGGCCGCAGGACCGCGCGTTCTGCGGGAACATCGTGCAGGCGATGGTCGCGTACGCGACGGGAAAGCTGGGCGAGCCGCCCATTCCGTTCAAGAACGTCCGCCGCATCATCGCCATCGGCTCCGATCGGATGATGGCTGCAGTGACGCGCGCACGACACGAGGTGCTCAAGGACCTGCTGCCGCCCGAGCACGTGGGCATCGCGTCGATCAACTCGCCGATGCAGTGCATGATGAAAGAGATCTGCGCGCAATGCCTGCAGAAGCACCGCGACCCGGTGACCGGGAACGAATCGATCGTCTTCACATGCTTCGATCAGGACCAGCCGATGGACCGCGTCGACTGGGAGAACCTGCGCGCGCGCTTGCGCAGCAACTCGCTGCAGGAAAAGCTCTCCGCTCTGTGGCTGGAACGCCTGCTGGCGACGAGCAACCTGACGCGCGTCTGACCCGAGCTCACGCCATCGCGACGGCCTGTTGCCCCCGCTTCGCTTTTACGTCTACGCCATGTCCGTCGGCGAACACGATGATCGCGCGCGACCACGGTCCCGCCTGGCGAGTCGTCGGGTGCGCCTCGGCGGCGCGGTTCACCAGCGTGAAGATCGCGTCGCACGCGCCGCAGACGCGGTAGTCCTCGGCGGGAATGAGCGGGTACGGCTTCGCGAGCCCCGGTGCGAAGAGCAGGATGACGGAGACCGGCGCGGTGAACGTGCCGCTCTTCCGGCATAGCCCGCAGGTCAGGGTCTCTTCGCTCGCTTCCATCGGTCCTCGGCTCTCAAGGCCCATGGTGGCACCCTGCGAAGCTCACACTAACCATCGTTTCCCAGAGCGGCCCTCGCCCGCAAGAAAACGCCGCCCTGTTCAGTACGTTACGGCCCAACCGGGGGCTTGCCAGCTACCCGGAGGCGTTGCGGAAAGGACCATTTTGTGCGACGCGCAGCGACCGCGGTGGGCGAAATCGTCACGTCCGCGGTGTTCAACCCAGCGATGGTTACCCTGCTGAAACGACCCGAGCTCCTCGCGCCCGCCGGCGAGGAAGAAAGCCTGCGCGCCGCCGTCGCGGCCGGAGCGGACGCCGTCTACTTCGGGCTGCGCGGCGGGTTCAATGCGCGGGCGCGCGCCGATAACTTCGCCGTCGAGGAACTGCCGCGCATTTTCGACTTCTTGCATCGCAAGGGCGTGCAGGGCTTCGTCACCTTCAACACGCTCGTGTTCGACCGCGAGCTGACCGTTGCGGAAGAGGCGCTCGCCGCCATCGCGCGCGCCGGAGCAGACGCGATCCTCGTTCAGGATCTCGGCGCCGCGCGCTTGGCGCACGCTGTCTGTCCCGACCTGCCGCTGCACGCTTCCACGCAGATGACGGTCTCCAGCGCGGAAGGAGCAGCGGTCGCGCGCGAGCTCGGCGTCACCCGCATCGTGCTTCCGCGCGAGCTCTCGATCGACGAAATCCGCACGCTCGCGCAGGGCACGGATCTCGAGCTGGAGTGCTTCGTGCACGGCGCTTTGTGCGTGAGCTGGTCCGGCCAGTGCCTCACCAGCGAAGCCCTGCAGCATCGCAGCGCGAATCGCGGCCAGTGCGCGCAGAGCTGCCGGCTGCCATACGAGCTGGTCGTCGACGGCAATCGCGAGACCGCGAAGCGGGCGCAGACCGATTCGCCGGAGGGCCGCGACGAGCAGGTGCGCTATCTCCTCAGCCCGCGCGATCTGGCCGCCTACGATCTCTTGCCGGAGCTCATCGACGCCGGCGTGTCGTGCTTCAAGATCGAAGGCCGCATGAAAGGTCCAGAATACGTCGCCAATGTCGTCGACGAGTACCGGCGGGCGCTGGACGCGGCGATCGAAGGCCGCGCGTACCCGCTCACGCGTCGCGACGAGGAGGAGCTTCGCTACAGCTTCTCTCGCAGCTTCAGCCACGGGTTCCTCACTGGCGCCGATCACCAGGAGCTCGTCCACGGCCGGTACCCGGGGCACCGCGGCGTCCTGGTTGGACGTGTCGAGGAGGTCCACGCGCGATCGCGGTACGTGGTCGTGCAGCCGGAGCGGGATGCGCCCGAGCTGAAGCCGGGCGATCGCATGTTGTTCGACCAGGGGAAGCCCGAGGATGACGAGCCGCGCGGCGGTCTGCACGCGTGCGACGTTCTCGCCTCGGGTGCATGGAAGCTCGTCTTCGGCGGCCCGGGCGAGACCACGCTCGATCTGCGCCTTGTGCGCGCCGGCGACGTGGTGTGGAAGGCGAAGGACGCGGAGCTGACGCGCCGAATGAAGCGGTTCGCTGCGCAGGAGCGCAAGCTCGGGATCAGCGTATCGGTTCGTGGCGCAGCCGGGCAGCCGCTGGTCGTGACGGCGCGCGACGATCTAGGACGAGAGGCGCGCGCGCACAGCGGCATGTCGCTCGTACCCGCGGAGCACAAACCGCTGCACGAGGGCGTGTTGCGCGAGAAGCTGTGCGCATTCGGCGAGACCGAGTTCGCACTGCGGACGTTGACCGTCGACCTGGAAGGCGCGGTCGCGCTGCCACCCTCCGAGTTGAAGCGGCTCAGACGCGCCGTGACCGAGGCGCTGTCGCGCGACGCGCCGGCACAGAGGCCGCGGCAGGTGACGGTCGGCCACACCTCCGACGAGGTGGCGCCGCCGCTCGCCGGCGATGCGCCTCGTGCGACGCCAGCGCTCGTTCCGCTGCTGCGCACGCTCGAGCAGGTGGATGCGGCCATCGAGCTGGCTCCGCAGCTCGGGATCACCGAGCTGGAGCTCGACTTCATGGAGCTCGTCGGGCTGGGAATCGCGGTGGAGCGCGTGCGCGGCGCCGGTTTGCGCGTCGTCATTGCGACGCCGCGTGTGCAGAAGCCCGGCGAAGAAGGATACGACCGCCGCTTCGAGCGGCTTCACCCCGACGGAATTCTCGCGCGGCACCTGGGCGCGGTGGAGCATTTCCGGCGCGGGCGCCCCGAAGGCTTCACCGTCCACGGCGACTTCTCGCTCAACGCGACGAACGCGATCACCGCGCGCACGCTGCTCGCGTTCGGGCTCACCACGCTGACGCCGGCGTACGACCTGGACGTCGCGCAGCTCACCGATCTGTGCGGCGGCGTGCCGCCCGGGCGGCTGGAGGTGACCATCCATCACCACCTGCCGCTCTTCCACAACGAGCACTGCGTCTACTCGCATCTGTTGTCGAACGGCCACGACTTCCGCGATTGCGGCCGTCCTTGCGAGAAGCACCTGATCCGCCTTCGTGACCCGCTCGGCATCGAGCACCCCGTCATCGTCGACGTGGGGTGCCGGAACACCGTCTTCAACGCCAAGGCGCAAAGCGCCGCCTCGTGCTTCCCGACCCTGCTCGGCCTCGGCGTCCGTCGCTTCCGCGTGGAGCTGGTGCGCGAGTCCGCCGCGGAAACGAAGCGCGTCCTGTCCTCCTACGCGGGTCTGCTGCGCGGATCGCGCTCGCCGCGCTCGGTCATCCAGGACGTCGGCGCGCTCGAAAAATACGGCGTGTCCGCCGGGACACTCGCGGTCGTCACCCAACCCCACGCCTGACTGCCGCACGTAGTGTGCGACCTGGTGGAGGAGGTTTCCGCGCAGCACGGGAGAGCTCGTCGCGGGACGAGTTGCTGGGCTAGTTGCCGGTGCGGTTGACGCCGAGCTCTTTCTGCCGGTCCAGGGCGCGCTCGGCGGTCTCGATCAAATCGCGAGGTTGCTCGCCCTCTCGCGCGTGCGCGGCGATGTCGACGGCGATACCGAACGTGGCGGTGACCGCGATCTCCTTGCCTTCGTAATGCGTGCGCAGCTCCTCGATGCTCTGCCGCAGGCGCTCCGCCAGAATCTGCGCCCCGGGTAGCTCCGTCTCGCGGAGCAGGATCGCGAACTCGTCTCCTCCAACGCGCGCCACGACGTCCGCGCCGCGGACGAGGCCTTGCAGCACCTGAGCGACGCCCCGCAGCACCTCGTCTCCCGCGGGGCGGCCGTGCGCCTCGTTGACGCGGTTCAGGTGATCGACGTCCAGCATCACGACCGAGAGCGAACGCGCATAGCGGCGCGCCGCGGCGAATTCGGAGCTGAGCCGCTCGCCAAAGTGGCGCCGGTTGTAGACGCCGGTGAGCGGATCGCGCAGGGCGATCTCCGCGAGCCGCCGCTGGTAATTGACCTCCACTTCGTCCGCGTAGGCGACCTTGAACGTCGTTGCGGCGCCGATCTGCACGCGGTCGCCGTCGACCAGCACCCGCTCCTGGATCCGCTCTCCGCCGACGTACGTGCCGTTCTGGCTGGCGAGATCGCGCAGGATGGCCTCTGGACCGCGCGCCTCGAGGCTGCAGTGCAGCCGCGAGATCCCTTCGTCATCGAGGTGGATGTCGGCCTCTTCTCCGCGGCCGATGCGCACCGCCCGTCCGGGCGGCAGCTTGTAGAGCTCGCCAAATCGGGTGCCCGTCAGCACCAGCATGAACGAGCTCTTCGGCAAATCGCCCGGGACCGCGGAGGGAACGGTGACGGACGTTCGCGCTCTCGGATCGCTGCTCTTCGACATCAGACGGCCCCGGCGAAAGGAGCGCACGAAACCGGGGTAGCGTCAATCGCACCGTACCAGCCGGTTGCCGAGTGGCCGTCGGCGCGCTGCGTCGGTCGGGGAAAATGGACATGCTGGCGACCGAGAAAGCGCTTGACGTACCGTGTAGTACGCTTACAGTGCGCCGCGCCGCCGGCCCGCAAGGCCCATCTTCAAGGCGTGCGCCGTTTGACAGCGCGTGAGGTGTTGCCGATGAGCGAGTTCAAGAACACCAGCATCGCCCCGGCGGAGGGAAAGCTGGCCGTGCTGTTGCCCGGAATGGGCGCGGTCGCGACCACTTTCATCGCGGGTGTGGAAGCCACCCGGCGCGGACTGGGTCAGCCGATCGGATCGCTGACGCAGATGGCTCACATCCGCCTCGGCAAGCGCAGCGAGAAGCGCTGGCAGATGATCAAGGAATTCGTGCCGCTCGCCAGCCTCGACCACCTCGTCTTCGGCGGCTGGGACCCGATTCCGGACGATGCATACACCGCCGCCGCCAAGGCACGCGTGCTGGGGCCCGAGCTGCTCGCGCCGCTCAAGGAATTCCTCTCCAGCATCAAGCCGATGCCCGCCGTCTTCGATCATTCCTGGGTCAGACGGCTGGACGGACGTCACGTGAAGAGCGGCACGAAGCGCGAGCTCGCCAACCAGCTGATGCAGGACATCCGCGCGTTCATGGACAAGAACAAGTGCTCCCGCGCGGTGATGGTCTGGTGCGCCTCGACCGAGGCCTACCAGGAGGCGGGGCCGCAGCATCAGTCGCTCGCCGCGTTCGAGAAGGCGCTGGACGCGAACGACCCGGCCATCGCTCCGTCGCAGATCTACGCGTACGCGGCGATCAGCACGGGCGTGCCCTACCTGAACGGCGCCCCGAACCTCTCGTCGGACTTCCCGGCCATGATCGAGCTCGCCGAGAAGAAGGGCGTCCCGATCGGCGGGAAAGATTTCAAGACCGGGCAGACACTGATGAAGACGATCATCGCGCCGGGTCTGAAGGCGCGCATGCTCGGCATGGAGGGGTGGTTCTCGACGAACATCCTCGGCAATCGCGACGGCGAAGTGCTCGACGACCCGGCCAACTTCAAGACCAAGGAAGTGTCGAAGCTGTCGGTGCTCGAGCAGATCCTGGAGCCGGAACGCTACCCCGCGCTGTACAAGGACCTGCAGCACAAGGTGTCCATCCACTATTACAAACCGCGCGGCGACAACAAGGAAGGCTGGGACAACATCGATATCGTCGGGTGGATGGGTTACCCGATGCAGATCAAGGTGAACTTCCTCTGCCGCGACTCGATCCTGGCGGCCCCCATCGTGCTGGATCTCGCGCTCTTCGGCGATCTCGCGGCGCGCGCCGGGATGAAGGGCATCCAGGAGTGGCTCAGCTTTTATTTCAAGAGCCCGCAGCACGACGCGAGCGTCTATCCGGAGCACGATCTGTTCGTGCAGAAAGTACGACTCGAGAACAACCTGCGGTATCTGATGGGGGAGGAGCTCATCAACTACCTCGGCTCGGACTACACGAACGAGTAGCGCGAGGAGGCGCGTTGCGACCGGCGGGCACGGCATTCCTTCTTTGCGTGCCCGCGCTGGCTTTCGCCCAGTCGCAGCGGTCTCCGGCACCCGCACCGCCCCCGCAATCGGCGAAACCGGCGCCGCTCACGCTCGACCAGCTGCAGGAGCTGGCCAGGCAGAACGATCCGCGCACCGCCATGGCCCGGGCCCAGGTCGACAACGCGCAGGGCAAGCGGGACGAGGTGTTCTGGGCCTTCTTTCCCAACTTCGAGACACGGTTGGGTGTCGCGGGGCCCACGCCGGAAGCGAGGTTCAACAAGGATCCGGGGCACCCCACCTCGATCCTCGACGTCACGTCCGGATCGCGCTGCTGGTTCTGCGGCGACGTGGGCATCGGCGTGGGGCTGACCACCACGGCCGTCCTGCCGCTCTACACGTTCGGCAAGTACAGCGCCGGGAAGACGGCGGCGGGCCATCTGGTCGGCGCCAGCTCCGCGCTGCTCCAGCGCGCCTATGACCAGGCGACCTTTGACGTCACGCGCGCGTACTGGGGGTACCAGACGGCGCGCGGAGCCCACGACACGGTCGTGCAAGTGCGCGCACGCCTTTCGGAGGCCAAGCAGCGCGCGCAGAGGCTGCTCAAGGAGGAGAGCGAGCAGATCTCCAAGTCGGACGTGATGAAGCTGGACTACCTCTCCGAGGAGATCGAGGCGCGAACCGCCGAGGCGGAGAAGAACGCAAAGCTCGCGCTGACGGGAATCCGGCTGCTCATCGGCAAAGGACCGGACGAGCCGTTCGACATCGTCCAGCAAGACCTGCCGCAGCCGGGCCCTCAGCCCGATGAGAACGAATTGCTGCGGCGCGCTCTGGAGCGGCGCCCAGAGGCGCGCGCCGCGGCCGAGCAAGTCGCCGGGAGAAAAGCGCTCGTCGACCTCGAGCGCGCGAAGCTGTATCCGGATCTGGCGCTCGTCGCGGGCGGCACGTTCAACTACACGAGCAGCGCGGACCACCCCGACACGCCGTTCGCGTACAACCCTTACAACCAGCGCAGCGCCTACGCCGCGCTCGCGCTGCAGATCACGTTCGACATCCCGCAGAAGATGGCGCGCTTGCGGCAGGCGGAGGCGGAGCTGCGCGATGCCGCCGCGCAGCAGCGCGGGGCCGAGCAACTGGTGCGGCTCGAGGTGCGGCAGGCGCTGGGCGATCTCGAGGAAGCGCGCCAGCGGGTGCTTCGGTACACGAACGAGTCGAACATAGGGAAGCAACTCGCCGTCCAGGCCGGTCTCGCGTTCGACAGCGGGCTCGGAGAGGCGCGCGAGTTGATGGAAGACATGCTCCTGTGGGCCCGCGCGGACGGCGAGAAGTTCAAGGCGCTCTTCGACGCGCAGATCGCCTGGGCGGCCCTGCAGAAGGCGACCGGCGGGCTCTGAGCGCTGCAACCGCGCCGCCGCTTTCCGTTGCGCGGGCGTGAAGAGCGTGGCATTCCCGCGCGTCCAAGGAGCGATGGAGGCTTTCGTGCGCGTGCTCGCCCTGCTGATCTCATTATCGTCGTTGCCCGCTTTCGCAGCCGCGCCCGGCAGCGCGAGCGCCGCCGTCCAGGCTTCGAACGAACGTGTGCGGGCCGCGCTCGACCGCTACTTCAAGGCGACCGGCCCGGCCAAGCAGAGGGCGCGCGCCGAAGCCCGGGACGCCGTTGGCGCTCTGCTCGATTTTCAGGCAATCGCCCAGGCAACCATGGGACGCCACTGGCCGCAGCTCAAGGCAGAGCAGCGCGTCCGGTACACCGATGCGCTGCGCGGCGCGATGGAGGCGAACTACCTCTCGAAGATGCAGCAGGGACAGGTGGACGTCTCCAAGGTCCGCAACGAAATCCTCGGCGAGTCGAAGCAGGGCGACAAAACGCTGGTCAAGACGCGCGTCACGAGCGGCAAGGACAGCGCGGAGGTCGACTACCTTCTAGAGCGCGGCAAGAAGGGGTGGCGCGCGGTGGACGTGATCACCGAAGGCGTGTCGCTCGTCGATACGTACAAGGACCAGGTGAACAGACTGATTCCGAAGAAAGGCGTCGCCGGCGTCATCGACGCGCTCGACCGTGCCCGCAAGCGCCTCGAGGAGCAGCAGGACAAGCCGGCGACGGCGCAGGAGTCCACTCCGGCGCAGGAGTCCACCCCGGTACAGAAGTAGCAGCGCCGGCGCGCAGCCGACGTCGCACTACAGGCCGATCTCGTCCGCGATGGGCTTCAGCGCGTCGATGAGGAAGGCGACGTGCTCCTGCAAGGGGCGGCCGATCGCCTCGGCGCCGCCGTACACGTAGCTGCGATCCACCGAACGCGCGAACGCCTTGTCCTTGAGCTTCTTCACCACCGATTCGGGCGGCAGATCGGCAAGCTTCTTCGACGGGCGCACTTTCGCGCACGCGCCGATGAACCCGACCAGCTCGTCGCAGGCGTAGATCGCCTTCTTGAGAGGCGTGTCGCGCGCGATGTGCATGTAGTCGGCGTGCGAGCAGATCGCCTCGACGATTTCCTCCGGGTAGCCGCGCTCGCGCAGGATGCGCTGTCCGACGTGGAGGTGCGTCTCTTCGCTCGGGTTCTGCTCGTAGTCGAAATCGTGGAGCAGCCCGACGATGCTCCACTTCTCGACCTCCGCCGGGTCCGTGACGCCGAACCAGCGCGCGTAGGCGCGCATCGCCTCCTCGACGGCGCGGCCATGTTTGCGGAGCGCGTCGCTCTTGGTGAACTCGTGGAGCAATGCCTCGGCGTCGGGCCTCGTCGGCATGGCCGCATGATATGCTGCGCACACCGCGGGAGGTTTGGGATGTACCGCTATTTCGCGTACGGGTCGGTGCTCTCGAAACGGCACGTCGGCGAGTGGGCGGGGGAGCACGGCGTCGACGCGCGGCTGTTCGCGCGCGGGGCGCCAGCAGTGCTGCGCGGGTACGCGCTTACGTTCGACGTCGAGAGCCGGTTCTGGGGCGG
>Ga0209474_10001524_pt1 | contig 22377 bp, 17 predicted proteins | sample GraSoiAngelo_145_FD_185902 | JGI IMG/M metagenome (GOLD analysis project Ga0209474, IMG submission 185902) | Grasslands soil microbial communities from the Angelo Coastal Reserve, California, USA - 14_1009_05_20cm (SPAdes) (version 2) | ecosystem: Environmental > Terrestrial > Soil > Grasslands...
ACGCCGACGGACTCGAGCGCGGAAAGATCGAGCCCGTACTTTCCGAGGCGTTCCGGAGTTTTAAAATCAACATGAGCAAGCGGAGCCTCGTTGCCATCGAGTGTGACCAGCCTGAATCCGACTCGCGCGCCTCCTTCGCGCAGCTCCTCGGTGTAAAAACCGCCGACCGGTCTCGCCAACTTTTTCACTAAGCGCTTGATCAGCGTCGTTTTTCCGCAGCCTGGACGCCCCGTGAGCAAGACCTTCCTGATCACACAGAAAAATCGAATTCAGAAGGCCATTCGCGCGCTCGAATGCGGCGGAAGAACCGTTGGGGGCGCTGCGAACGATTTCTTTAGGGAGGCAAACAGACATGGCAACCAACATCGACATCATTAATGAATTGAAAAAAGCGTACGCGATGGAGCTCGAAACTGTGGAAAATTATCTGGCGAATTCGATCGATCTCGATGGCGTGCGCGCAGAGGAAATCAAGAAGGCGCTAGCTGGCGACATCGAGGAGGAGCTGATGCACGCGCGGAAACTGGGCAACCGGATCAAGGTCTTGGAAGGCCGTGTTCCCAGCTCACTCGACTTGGAACGGGGGCAGCGTTATTTGCAACCGCCCGAAGACAGCACGGACTTGATCGCTGTGATTCGCGGCGTTATCTGCGCCGAAGAAGAAGCGATCGATCAATACCAAAAGCTGATCAAGATGTGCGACCCAGTCGATTTGGTGACCCAGGATCTCATTTTGGAAATTACTGCCGATGAGCAAACACATCGCCGGCAGTTCATCGGGTTTCTTTATGAATACGAACGCGGCGAAGCCAGGCGACTGACTGCCGCCGCGGCCTAGCGCACCGCTGAAAATTTAATATGACAGAAAATCGTTGCTCACCACGCATTAATCACGTCTCCTGGGGTCGGCTCGAAGTTGAGGACAAATCCGAGCCGTACAAAGACGCCAAGCTTTTTCCTGGCGGATCACGAGAATGGAACTGGCGAGAGACCGGCACCAATCATGTGCCCGGCATTCAGCCATCGGATGTTGAGGAACTGATTGATCATGGCGCCACTGTGGTCGTGCTATCCAAAGGGATGAAGGAATGCCTCGAAATCCCGCGCGAGACACTGGATTTCCTGGAACAGAAGCAGATCAAGACGCACGTCCTGCCGACTGCCGAGGCGGCCGCGCTTTACAACAAGTTTGCGGAAACGGAAGCGGTCGGCGGCCTGTTCCACACCACCTGCTGAGCGGTCGCTTGCGATTGTCGGCCGCAGCGCTATGACCACGCTTCCGGCGCTTCGCCGATCAGCTACGAAAATGAAACCGGGCGCGCACGAGCATCCTTGACCGGTTGTTTTCTAAAAACGAATCGGTAACGCTCCAACTCTTGGAGCAAGCTGCGCTCGCGCTCGGGCGGAAGCTTAAGATCGAACTGGCCTGAGCGGCCGGCCCAGCGCAAGCAAATTCTGCCTGGGGGTAAGTTGGGGCGCGGGCACGATTATTTACGTCACTGCAGGTCATCAGCTTCGGCCTAAGTTAACACTATGACCTCGCCGCGAACATTGCAGTCGGTCGTGGACTCGCTGGGGGAACACGCCGAGAAGACGGCGTTGGTCGTCTTCGGCAGGAAAGATCGACAGCAATGGTGTTTTAAAAAACTTGCGGCGTGTGTGCGCTCGTTCGCGAACGGCCTCATTAGGCACGATTTCGAATCCGGCGATACCTTCGCAATCTTTGCGGAAAACAGCGCGCAATGGATCGCGGCTGCGCTGGGAATCATTCGGGCCGGTATGATTATTGTGCCGCTCGATGTGCAGCTTGGTGACAAAACTCTGGCTCACACGCTGGAGGCCAGCAAAGCCCGCGCGATTATCACGACACAAAAGCGAGTGAAGCGGATCGAGAAGCTCGGTCTCAAACAAAAACCGAAGCTCATCCTCCTCGATGCCGAAGAGGACAACGAGCAAAGTTGGGAACGATTACTTAAAGTTGAGGAGACAGAACTGCCGAGCGTCAGGGCGGACGATGAAGCGGTTTTGTTTTACACATCGGGAACAACTGGGCCGCCCAAAGGCGTGCCCTTAAGTCACGGTAATATCACTTCGCAGCTCGAAGCCATCACTGGCTTACAAGTCATGAGCGAGACGGATCGCGTGCTACTACCTCTCCCGCTGCACCACGTGTATCCGTTTGTCATTGGAATGCTTGCGCCACTGACTCTCGGTCTAACGCTGGTTTTGCCATTTTCGCTAAGTGGCCAGCAGTTGTTGCGCGCGATCCGGGAAGGCGAAGTCACGACGATCGTTGGAGTGCCGCGACTCTACAGCGCGCTCTATTCTGGCATCAATGCTAGAGTCGAATCTTCCGGTTGGCTTGTTCGCGGATTGTTCAGCGCATTGCTGGCCATCAGTGGTTCCGCGAGAAAGCTCGGACTACGTATCGGCAAGTTACTCTTTCGTTCGTTACATAAACGGTTCGGTAAAAAGCTTCGGCTGCTCGCTTCCGGAGGAGCTGCGCTCGATCCAGAACTCGCTGCCAAACTCGAAGCGTTGGGTTGGCAAGTTGCCATCGGCTACGGTCTGACCGAGACATCGCCACTGCTGACGATCAATCTCCCGGGAAGATCGCGACGCGGCGCCGTCGGAAAACCATTTCCGGGTGTCGAAATTCAGGTCGATCCAACGGCGTTCGATAAAGAAGAGCAGATCAATGGCCACGACGTGGGCGAAGTGTTGGCACGTGGAGCAAATGTCTTTGCGGGTTATCGGAATCTGCCTGACAAGACAGCGAAGGTTTTCACCAGTGACGGATGGTTTCGCACCGGTGATATGGGTTACCTGGATGACGATGGTTACCTTCATGTCCTCGGCCGTATCTCTACGCTAATCAAAACCGAAAGCGGTGAGAAGATTCAGACCGAAGATGTCGAAGCGGTTTATTCCGAAGAGTCGACTATCCGCGAGATAGGCGTGCTGGAGAAAGGCGGGAAGCTAGTCGCCCTTGTGGTGCCGAAGCAGGCAGACCGCGGGGACGAGACAAATGACACTGTGCGCAAGGCCATTGAAACTGCCTCGAAGCGGATGCCGAGTCATCAGCGCGTCTCCGACTACGCGATCACTCCCGATGCGTTGCCGCGCACGCGGCTCGGCAAAATCCAGCGTCATCGGTTGGCTGAACGTTACGAGCAGGCAAAAGAGGGCAGCGAAAAAACTCGTGCCGCGGGTCCCATGTCTGTGAAGGAAATGTCAGGCGAAGATCGCGCATTGCTGGAGGATCCCGCGGCGCAATCTGTCTGGGAATTACTCGCGCGGCGATATCGCGGCAAGCGGCTGACGCCGGACACAAGCCCACAGTTCGATCTCGGCATCGACTCAATCGAGTGGCTCAATGTTACACTCGAAATCGCCGAATCCAGCGGTGTGGATCTGACTGAACAGGCGATCGCTCGGATCGAGACGGTGCGCGATCTCCTGCGTGAAGTGACAGAGGGCGGCGAAGGTAAATCGGTTGATCCCCTCGTCCAACCGGACCAAGCCCTCGACGAGAAACAGAAGCGTTGGATTGAGCCCCTCGGGCCTGTTGCTAATGCGACTGCGCGCTTTCTTTATGCGGTGAATCGGGTACTGATGCGTTTGATTTTCCAGCTGCGCGTCGAGGGACTCGAGCATTTGCCGAGACACAGACAGTGGGTGCTGACGCCGAATCACTCCAGTTATCTCGATTCGTTTGCAATTGCGGCACTGCTCGATTGGGCGCAGCTGCGCAAAACGTACTGGGGTGGTTGGACCGGAGTCGCTTTCGCGAATCCGGTGATGCGTTTCCTCAGCCGCTTGGGAAAGATTTTGCCGGTGGAACCGATGCGGGCTGCGCGCTCAAGCCTTGCCTTTGGTGCCATGATTCTGAAAAATAAAAAGAATCTGGTTTGGTTTCCAGAGGGCGGACTCACGCCCACCGGCGAACTCCAAGATTTTAAGCCGGGCATCGGAATGTTACTGGAACATTTTCCGACATCTATCATCCCGGTCTTCATTCACGGCACACATCAGGCCCTGCCACCCGGAAAGTTTTTTCCCAAGGCGCGTCCGATTCGAGTGGTATTTGGCCAGCCGCTCGATGCGAGCGAATTGAAGCGCAAGGGTCATGGGCAAAAACCGCACCAGCAGATCAGCAGTGGATTGCATGATGCCGTGGCCAAACTGGGGTGAGGCCGTTTCGCAGCGCCCACGCAAGCCTTATGAGACCAATGGGGTAAATGGGACAGATGACGGAGTTAGGCCCGAGGTGACGCAGACAATCCTGTCTGCGAGACTCAGGGGCAGTCAGGACGTAACCAAAGAGTGCGTCCGCGGTCCTCAGCGGACATTACATTGCCCGCGCAGATAACCAGCGCGCGCCTTGTTCGATGGTGACCATGTGAACGGCACCTCATCCCGTTAGTTGCGAGCCCGCCTGCAGAAATGAATCCACCCATCGAAACACATTTTCACTGGAAACCACGCGGCTCATTCGCTTCATGCGGGTAGTGCGTTCGCGGCGGCTCATGCGGAATGCTTTCAAAATCGTCTCGGCCACCTGTTCGATGTCGTAAGGGTTTACCAGCAACGCATCACGCTTGAGTTGCTCGGCGGCGCCGGCGAATTGGCTGAGAATCAGCACGCCCGCTTTGTCGATGCAACATGCGCAGTATTCTTTGGCCACGAGATTCATGCCGTCTTTCAACGGCGTGACCAGCGCGATTTCGCAGGCACGGTAATGCGCGAGCAGGTCGCTACGGTCGAAACTGCGAAAGTGATAATGCACCGGCAGCCAGTTGTTGGTGGAGAAACGGCCGTTGATATCGCCAACTAGGCGATCGATCCGCTGCTTGAACTCGTGATATTTGGGAATCTCCACCCGGCTTGGGACAACGATTTGGATTAGAATCACTTTGCCGCGCAGTTCCTCGTGGCGTTCCAGCGCGATCCGCAACGCCCGCAGACGTTCGGGAATTCCTTTGCTGTAATCGAGCCGATCCACGCCGAGCATGAGTTGGCAATCGGCAAAGGCAGCGCGCAGTTCTTTGGCTCGCCGCGCGACTTCTTCAGACGCAGCCCCTTTTTCAAACGACTGGAAGTCGATTCCGATGGGAAAACTCCCGACACGGAGTTGCCGTCCTCCGAGGCGAATCGATTGCAGGCCGCGTCCCGGAACGACCTCCGCATCGGATATGACCTGTTGCACGCATTGCAGAAAATTATGCAGGTCGCGCCGTGTCTGGAAACCGAGCAGGTCGAACTGGAGCAGGGCCCGCAGCAACCGCTCCTGTTGAGGTAGCTTGGCGAAGATATCGTAGGGCGGAAATGGAATGTGCAGGAAAAAAGTAAGCGCCGCGCGGACGCTGCGCTGGCGCAGCGCCTGGGCCACATTCATCAGGTGGTAATCGTGGACCCAGATGAAGTCGTTAGGCTGACAGTGTCGTGCGATGGCTTCCGCGTAACGCTCGTTGACCGTCTTGTATGTCTCCCAGTAGGCCGGCTCGAAGTTGCAAAAGTTTTGCAGGTCGTGAAACAGCGGCCAGATCACTTCATTGGAGTAGCCGTAGTAAAACTCGTCCCGCTCGGCTTCGCTCAAACCCACCGTCACAACCGCGTAGCCGGCATTGCGCGTGGCTTCTTCGAATGGTCCGGAGGGAATTTCTCCCGCAATTCCTGGCCAGCCGATCCAGGTCCCGCCGCGCTCGCGCAATACCGGCTCGATCGCCGACACCAACCCGCCCGCGGCCGGCGTAACTGTCCACAAGTCTTCGGCGCTGGAATCAAGGGCAAATGGCAATCGGTTCGAAACGACGATCAGGCGGTTCATCTCGCGCGAGTTAAAAATTCAAAAAGCTGCACTGTTACAACGGAAGTGAACGGTTCAGGCCCATTCAACTTTCGTAACGTTGTAACTCTTTTAACTGCTTTCGTTCACAAATGGATCGGGCGCCAGTGACTCATTGCGTCCCAAGCACCGCTCGACGATGTAACGCTTTAACGAAAATGCTTCCCTCCGCTCTCGCCCACGTCGATCATCTCGCCGCACACGGACAACGGCTTGCGATTTTTCTCGATTACGATGGAACGCTCACGCCGATTGTTGCTCGTCCGGAGTTGGCTGAGCTTTCCGATTCCACGCGGGAGGTGTTGCGAGAGTTGGCGAGATACTGGCCCGTGGCCATCCTCAGTGGGCGCGACCTTAATGATCTCCGCGAGCGGGTGAGGATCGACAACATCGTTTACGCCGGCAGCCACGGATTCGACATCTCTGGCCCGAGCGGCCTGCACAAACAGGTAGTTCCCAGGTTTGTTCCCATCCTCGATGCTGCGGAAAAGGAGTTGCAAAAAGAACTGGCCGGCATTTCCGGCGCGGTGCTCGAGCGCAAACGCTTTTCCATCGCCGCGCACTATCGAAATGTGAAGGAAGGTGAGGTTAGTAAAATCGAGCGGGCGGTAAACGAAGTCGCCACCCGGTACCCGAAACTGCGCAAGATCGACAACAAAAAAGTTTATGAGCTCCAGCCGGATGTTGACTGGAACAAAGGCAAAGCCGTGATCTGGCTGCTGGAAAGGTTGAATCGGGCGGAAGCGTTCTCAATTCACATCGGGGACGATCTCACCGACGAAGACGCCTTCCGTGCGGTCCGACAATCCGGAGTCGGCATCATCGTAAGTGAGCAGCCGCAGTCGACCGCCGCGCGATATGCGCTCAAGGACTCGGCGGAGGTCGAGCGCTTTCTACATGAGCTCGTCGCGCGGCTGCCCGGATAGCGCAAATCCGTGATCGGGGTGAGACGTGATCAGAGGAGTTAGTGAGATGATAGCTAGAATTAGTCGTCGAGTCGTAGCCAGGGGTGATAAATCCGGATATCATGGGAGCCATTTCAGCGTCACGGGTGTTGTCCTTTTCCAACTGGACCTTCGTCCCAAATGTCGCCCCCCAGTTGATTCCGAAGATCGCATCAGCGAAGTTGTGCTTCGGTCAATCGCAGTAGCACTGATTTCACTGTAGCGGAAACTGCATTGCCGGCTGGGACTCTAATCAAATTTGGAGACAGCTGTGACGGTGTTTCGTAAGCGGTAAGCAATTTTTCGAGGTCCTCAAGACGAGCATCCGAAATTACGCCCACACTTTTGTTACGCGCTCTCAGCCTGCGCTCGATCTCGCCTGGATCGACCTCGAGTTCCACGGCCTGAAAAGGTAGATAAGCTTTCTCGCATTTCTGGCGCAATAATTCGCGTTTTGCCGCACTGGCAAACGTCGCATCCACGATAGCTCCTCCCTGAGTTTTCGCTGCGATAACTCCACGCGCTAAGAGCTCCCGGTAGGTTCGTGTAGTCATCTGTCGGGAATAGACTTCGGCGCGCTTTTTTGAGGGGGTCCGCCTGGTCAACGGCACGCCGGCAAGCGTCTTGCGGATCTGGTCGGAAGAAAAGACCGGCCAATTCAATTCATTCCCCAATGCGCGGGCCACAGTACTCTTGCCGGTTCCGACTCGTCCGATAACGGCGAGCAGTAACGGCTCGGAGCCGCTTACTGCGTAGCGCAAAGCGAGACGAAAATAGCGCGCTGCCGCTTTTGCGTGCTTCCCGGCTTTCGCTGGTTTCATTGAGATTGCCTGAATGCTTTCGACTTTTCCTCGCACCAGCGCCCGATAGCATTTGTAGAAGTCCGATAACTTCAGCATTTCGGAGTCATGAAATTCCCCTGCGCAATTTCGAAGGAACAAATTTCCCAAATCGCTTCGGCCTTCGAGATCAAAATCCATCGCCAGAAACGCGACATCATTAGCAATGTCGATGAAGCGGAAACGATCGTTGAATTCGATGCAATCAAAGATGGTTGTCGCTTTCGGAGTCAGATGAATGTGGTCCAGGTGGAGATCACCGTGGCAATCCCGGATCCGGTGTTGCTGCATTCGCCGGCGAAATAATTTCTCGTTCCGGACATAGAATTCGTTAGTGAAACGCCGAATTGCTGCGAAGGCAGCGGCCGAGATCTTTCTTCCAACAAACGGTTCGACCTGCGCGAAGTTTTCGTCCGTGCTGATTTTCAATTTTTCGGGTCTTCCCCATTTCTCAATTTCCCTGGTCGGTGTTTGCGATCCATAAAAGCGTCGTAGACGGGAAATAATGCGATTGATCTCGCTCTCGCCCACTCGCCGCTCTGCCAGCAATTCGCGCAGGAACCAGCCGCTTGGCAGTTCTTTCATCTTCAGGCAGTACTCGGCGATTTTTCCTTTGGTCTTGAAGGAAAAATTGGAAGCCGTCTTGTAGATTGGAAGGACGTCCAGGTAAACATCCGGACAAAGTCTACGATTCAGCTCGAGCTCGCGCTGGCAAAAGTGGTGTCGCTTTTCCAGGGTGCTGAAGTCGAGGAAGCCGAGGTTAATCGGTTTTTTTACTTTGAAAACGAAAGGCGAGGCGATGAAGACCCACGAAATGTGGGTTTGCCTCAACAACACCCGCCGCGGCTGGTGGGGATAGGAAGCCGGCGATTTCAGGAAATCGATCAGCTTTCGGGATCCTTCCGTTCTTTGGAGAGCGACTTTACCCGCGCCGCGCGCGTCAATTCCGCTTTCATGCCGTGTCTTCAGCGGTTCTCTATTATTTTCTAGAACCCCAAGTTGGGCCCGGAAGAAGGTTACGACTTGGGCGGTCCGCTTTTATTTATGAAGGGCGTGAACAAATCGATCGGCACCGGAAGAAATGTGGTGGTGTTATGCTCGCTCGAAATTTCGCGCATGGTTTGAAGGAAACGCAATTGTAGCGCTATCGGTTCCTTGCTCATCATGGCAGCGGCCTGCACCATTTTTTCCGCGGCTTGGAATTCACCCTCGGCATTAACGACTTTGGCGCGGCGCTCGCGCTCGGCTTCGGCTTGCTTGGCCATGGCACGTTTCATCGTGTCGGGCAGCACCACGTCCTTGACCTCGACCGCCGTGACTTTCACGCCCCACGGCTCGGTTTGTTTGTCGATGATATCCTGAAGAGTTTGGTTGATGGTTTCGCGCTGCGAAAGCAGGTCATCGAGCGGGGCCTGGCCGAGGACGCTTCGGAGCGTGGTCGGGGCGATGAGCGAGGTGGCCATGAGGAAATTCTCCACCTTCACCACTGCTGCTTGCGGGTCGACCACGCGAAAATAAACTACCGCATCCACCGTCACCGGGACGTTGTCACGCGTCATCACCTCCTGCCGTTCGACATTGATGGTCACAACCCGTAAATCCATCCGCACCATTCGATCGACGATGGGGATGAGGAAAATCAATCCCGGCCCTTTCGCCCCAAGCAATTTTCCCAGACGAAAAATCACTCCGCGCTCGTATTCACGCAGAATGCGGATCGCTTGCGGCAGAATGATGATGGCCAGGACGACAAGCGGAATGACCCAGGTCATTAACTTCACGAAGCCTTCAAGTAATGGCATGCCCAGTTTCTAATCGAAGTTCGCCAAAATCCGAAGCGCGAATTCGACGGAGACAAGACAAAACATCGGTGCGGCAAAAAAGTGGCAATCAAAGCTCCATCCCAAAATTTTGAGACGGTACCTGAGGAAACGCGCAATCTCAGGCCCCCTTCGCCGGCTGAACTTTTAAAGTTAATTCTTGCACAGCTGCTATTTTTGCTATGTCACCTTTTCCAATCGGCGTATCGCTGACCGCGTTCCAATGCTCCCCTTCGACGAAAATCCTGCCGCCGCGCGAGTCGATTGGCGTTAACGCGGTCGCCGTTTTTCCCACCATCGTTTCTGCTCCCGCTTTCGCCGGCAAAAGCTGGGCGCGCAAACCTTTGCCGACAACGAAAACAAAAACAGCGCTGTGGTCAGCGTGGCCGGGATGATGTAGCGAAGCGATAAACGAAAAAGCGGATCCGCGCGATCGAAGAGCATGAGCAAACCGATCAAAAATGAAATGATTCCGCCGATTGTGAGGACACCGTGCGTCGGACTCATTTATGGCCACACCAATATTCTGCTTGGCGAGCTGCCGAAGATACTTTTCATCCTCTTTTCCGCTCTCAGCAACGAAACCGTGAGCGTGGACGATACAGTTGCGAATCTTTTGAATCCTTCGGAGATGTTGCCACTCGAGGACATCGCCAATTGGTATGTGAGCGAGCTTGGTCAGGTAGGTACGAGCCTGGTCAATAGCACTGCCAGCAAGATCGTTGGGCGCAATCGCTATCTCGCGCTCCCGCTGCAATGCAGAGCAGAATGCACCTAAGCGAGTCTCGAACACGATGTGCATCAGAACCACGAACGAGTAACGCATCGCAGGGATCAAGTCGTGCTCAAAAAGCTCCTCGAGATAATTTGCTGGCTCCAGAAAATCTGTAGGTCTTCTTCGTCAGCGTTCTCGGGTCGTTCAGCTACAAGGGCAACACGCTCGCAACGAAGCACCTCCTCGATCTGAGCCTCCATAACGTCGTGATACTTCTGGAGCACCGACACCGCATGCTGCGTCTCGAACGACCTCGTATCGAAGCCTAGATCAATAGCCTCCGACGGCGGTGAGTCGTTAGGCTCCGATTCCATTATAGTAAGGCTTTCTTTTACTTGTCGTAGCGGCTTTTGTCTCAGCAGCAAAATTTCGGCGCGAGAACACACGCTTCTACCTGCGTCCACCGCGTCGAGCCGCGGAACCTTTGATTTAACCCTCAGCCAAAACTTTGCCACTACCCCAAGGTCAGACTCCTCTCATTGGTTGCATCTTGATCGCCAAATCTTCTACACGCGGCTTGACGATTTTTTTATAATCGCGATAGCTGATTTTTATCGCCTCGGTGTGAGTGCCTGCTTCGAAGACAATGTAATCTTCCCCGGCCAAACTCTTGTCCACATAAGTGGGCACACCGTAAAGATTGCCAAAAGGGGGCATCGCTCCGACCGCGCAGTCCGGGAAGAGGGACTCGAATTCCTGTTCATTCTCCAAGGAGACGTCTTGGCCGACAATCTTCGCGAGCTTCCCAAGATCGATCAGATGTTCTGCCGGAAGTGCAATCATCAGGTGCCGCGCTCCCGATTTTACCATTACGACCTTGGCATGACGCCGCCCTTTCACATGCTCGGCTTGGGCGATCCTTTGCGCGGTAACTGCTTCGGGATGGCGCAGAATTTCGTAACTGATCTTGTTCTCATCCAAACAATCGATCAGCCGTTGAGGTATATTCACGCCATTCTCCGAACGAAAATATCACTTTCTTGTTCGAACTCTATGCGGAACACAGGCTTTTAGCCTGTGCGCCCAGCGGGTTTGTAACCCGCTGAACGAGAATGCAGCGGAGAACATCTCCGCTGGGCGCACAGGGCTAAGCCCTGTGTTCCGAGGGACGCGCCGATCTATTCTTTGGAATCAGTGACTTCTTCGAGCGGCACGCAGGAACAAAATAGATTCCGATCGCCGTAAACGTTGTCGATTCGCGCGACGCTCGGCCAGAATTTGTAATCGCGCAGCCATGGTGCGGGAAAGGCGGCTTGCTCGCGTGAATAGGGTCGGTCCCATTTATCGGCGGCGATCTGCCCGGTCGTGTGCGGGGCATTTTTCAAAACGTTATTTTGTTTATCAGCGGCGCCGTTCGCGATTGCAGTCATTTCCGCATGAATCGAAATCATGGCATCGCAAAACCGATCCAGTTCGTCCTTCGGTTCGCTTTCAGTCGGCTCAACCATCATCGTTCCTGCGACCGGCCAGGAGATCGTCGGAGCATGGAATCCGTAGTCCATTAATCGCTTGGCTACATCTTCCACTTCGATGCCAGCACGCTTCCAGTCGCGCAGATCGAGAATGCATTCATGGGCGACGAGACCGCGTTTGCCTTTGAACAGGACCGGAAAATAACGATCGAGTCGTTTTGCGATGTAATTTGCATTCAGGATCGCCACTTCCGTGGCGCGTTTCAATCCCTCGGGACCCATCATGCGAATGTACATCCATGAGATGGTGAGAATGCTGGCGCTGCCGTAGGGCGCAGCGGCGACGGGACCGACGGGATGTTTGTTGTTTGATGTTTGAGGTTTGAGGTCGGCCGCCGAAGGCAGGAAGGGAACGAGATGTTTTGCCACACCGATAGGACCGACGCCGGGCCCGCCGCCGCCATGTGGAATGCAGAAGGTTTTGTGCAAGTTCAAATGACAGACGTCGGCACCGATATCGCCCGGCCGGCAAAGACCGACCTGCGCGTTCATATTCGCGCCGTCCATGTAAACCTGACCGCCGTGACCGTGCACGATCTCGCAGATTTCACGAATCGTAGTCTCGAAAACGCCGTGTGTGCTTGGATAGGTGACCATCAGTGCGGCCAGATCGCGGGCGTGGGCGTCAGCCTTTGCCCGCAAATCGGCCAGATCAATGTCGCCATCTTTTAACGTAGCGATGGCCACGACCTTGAAGCCGGCCATAACCGCACTGGCAGGGTTTGTTCCGTGGGCTGATTGCGGAATGAGACAGACATTTCGATGCGTTTCCCCGCGTGAGGCGTGATATTCCCGAATCGCGAGCAGGCCCGCAAATTCGCCTTGGGAACCGGCATTAGGTTGTAAAGAGACGGCGGCGAATCCGGTAATTTCCGCGAGCCAGCGCTCGAGTTGATCGCACATTTCGCGATAGCCGGAAGTTTGCGAATCCGGCGCGAACGGATGAAGCCTAGCGAATTCCGGCCATGAAATCGGAAACATTTCCGCGGTGGCGTTTAATTTCATGGTGCAGGAACCGAGCGGAATCATGGAGTGGCAGAGCGAGAGATCGCGCGATTCCAGTCGCCGCAGATAACGCAGCATTTCGGTTTCGCTGTGGTAGGTGTTGAAAACTGGATGAGTGAGAAATTTGGAAGTGCGGATTGCAAATTGCGGAATGCGGAATGAAGAGGACTCAATGTCCGCGTGGGCAAATTCGCGGACAGACGTTCCGCGAAAGATCGACATCAACGTTTCGATGTCGAAATTCGTGGCGGTTTCGTCGAGTGCGATGCTGATTGCGTGATCGCCTGCTGCACGCAGGTTGCACCCGGCACGCTCGGCGCGTTCGATCAAATTGCCGCTCGAGGCCTGACCGAGTTCAACCCGGATAGTGTCGAAGAAATTTTCGTACGCTATCTTGAAACCAAGCTGGCGCAGACCTTCCGCGAGTTTAGCGGTAAAATTGTGGACGCGTTGCGCAATAGCGCGCAATCCCTTTGGTCCGTGATAAACCGCATACATCGCGGCGATCACAGCTAACAAGACCTGGGCAGTGCAAATGTTACTGGTGGCTTTGTCGCGCCGAATGTGTTGCTCGCGTGTTTGCAGCGCCAGGCGGTAAGCCGGACGTCCTTCAGCATCGTGGGAAACGCCAACGAGCCGACCGGGAAGGTAACGTTTGAATTGATCGCGTGTCGCGATGTAGGCCGCATGCGGTCCGCCAAAGCCAAGCGGAACGCCGAAGCGCTGGGTCGAACCAACCGCCACATCGGCCCCGAATTCTCCAGGCGGTTTCAATAAAGTGAGTGCAAGAATGTCAGCGGCGACGACGAACAAGGCGCCGGCCTCGTGCGCCGCCTTCGCGAACTTTTCGTAGTCATAAATCACGCCGTCTGTTGCCGGATACTGGACCAGTGCGCCAAAAATCGTGTGATCAAATTCGAAATTGGAGAAATTGCCGGTGACGATTTCGATTCCAAGCGGTTTCGCCCGGGTGCGTACAACGGCGATGGTTTGCGGATGACAATTGTCCGCCACGAAAAATCGATTCCTCGAGTCACGTCCGGTGGCCGCGTGATAGCATAGGGCCATTGCTTCGGCCGCTGCGGTTGCTTCATCGAGTAATGAGGCGTTGGCAATGTCGAGCGCGGTGAGGTCGGTCACCGTGGTTTGGAAATTCAGAAGCGCTTCGAGCCGGCCCTGGGCAAGCTCGGCCTGATAGGGTGTGTAAGCGGTATACCAGCCGGGATTTTCGAGAATGTTTCGCTCAATTACTGGCGGCGTGATGGTGTCGGAATAGCCCGCGCCGGTGAAATTTCGCGCAACCTTATTTTTCGACGACAGAGCACTTAATTCCGCCAGGGCTTCGTTCTCACTTTTCGCCTTCGGCAAATCGAGGGGCCGATCGAGCCGGATGTTTTTCGGAACCGTGGCATCGACCAGGGCGTCCAGATTTTCGAAGCCCAGCTCGCGCAGCATTTGCACAGTCTCTTCGGCACTTGGGGCGATGTGACGATCGGCAAAAGTGGCGACGGCGCTTGACGTCGGGACGAAGGCATCCGGTGCCGATTTTTGCTTCGTTTTTACTACCGGTTTTGCGATCGTCTCCGTTTCGCCCGAATGCATTACAAAAGACTACGGAGCGTGGTGAGTGCTTCAAGTGAGGCGGTCTTAGTCAACGGGCAAGATGCCCGTTGGCCCCACCGCCAGGATGGTTGTGCCACGGCTTAGCGCGAGTCGTACGTCTCCACACCGTGCTCGCGCAATTTTTTGCGCAGCATGGCCAAATGCTCGCGGTTTCGTGTTTCCACCGTACACAGGACATGCACCGCCGAGACGTCCGAGCCGGCAAACGCGCGATCGTGCACTACTTGTTTGATGCTTGCGCCGCTGGCGGCAATTTGAGTGGTCAAATCCGCCAATCCGCCGGGCCGATCGCTGATGACAGCGACGAAACGCGAGAGCCTTCCATCGGCGACAAGGCCGCGTTCGATGACCCGACTCAAGACATTGGGATCAATATTTCCGCCACAAAGGAGAAGGACGACGCGTTTACGGGCGAGACTACGAAGATCACCGGACAAGCATGCGGCCAGAGGAGTAGCGGCAGCCCCTTCAACTACGCCCTTTTGCAACTCCACGATGCGCAAAATGGAAAGCGCGATTTGTTCCTCGCCGACGATGACAGCTCGATCAACGCGCGACTTCGCGATCTCGAATGCATTTTTGCCGACTTGCGGAATAGCCAAACCATCTGCCAGCGTCGGTTGCATTTCGATCCGCGTAGGTTTGCCCGCTTTCAATGCGGCTGAGAAACTTGCGACGCTTTCCGCTTCGACCGCGATAATTTTCACTTTCGGTCGCTTGGTTTTCACTGCCAGCGAAACGCCCGCGATTAACCCGGCTCCGCCTACCGGCACAATCACCGCATCGACGTTTGGAACCTGCTCAAGAATTTCCAGGCCCATCGTGCCCTGACCGGCAATGATCGCCGGATCATCGTAGCCATCGATGTAGGCCAGCTTATCTTTCGCCGCGATTTCGTGCGCGCGCGTTTTCGCTTCCGCAAAATCTTTGCCGTGCAGAACGACCCGAGCGCCGAGTTTCTGACAATTGCTCACTTTGATCAACGGCGCGTGCTTTGGCATCACCACCGTCGCAGGCACACCTAGCAATTTGCCCTGGTACGCGAGGGCCTGGCCGTGATTTCCAGCAGAGGCGGCAATGACGCCGCGTTTTTTCTGCTCGGCGGGTAATTGCGAAAGAACGTTGCGTGCGCCGCGTTCCTTGAAACTTCCCGTGCGCTGCAAGTTGTCGAGCTTGCAGAAAATTTCCATTCCGGTGAGCTCGCTTAATGGAATCGAAGGCAGGCAGGGTGAATAATAAACCGCGCCTTTGCTTCGCTCGCGTGCTGCTTCGATGTCGGCGAAACTGACCACGCGGTTTGCATACACCGCACCGAAAGATGCGGCAACGATTTCGCTACGAGCAGAAGGAACACAGACTTCCAAGTCTGTGCGCCCAGCGGAGTTCTACTCCGCTGACACTTGGTTGAACCAACGGCGGGGAGAATCCCCGCTGGGCGCACAGGCTCCTGGCCCGTGTTCCCTTCGATCAGGTCAAAACAACCGCATCAAGCGACGCACGTACTGTTTCAGCCAACTGCTGTGGATCAAACGGCTTCGATAGAAAGGGCAGGTCGCTAGATGGAGTGCCGATGGTCGTCATTTCGGGCAAATAGCCGGAGGTCAGCAGAATTTGCGTCGAAGGGCTGTTGATCCGCATCCAATCAGCAAAGTCGCACCCGCTCATGTCAGGGAGCACGATGTCACTGACGACAAGATTGATCGCGGTGTTCTCAATCAGCCGCTTGGCTTCGTCGGCGCGAAACGCTTCGAGGACATTGTAGCCGAGCAGGCGCAATGTCCGCACCGCGACATGCCGCACGCTGATGTCGTCTTCCACGACCAGAATGGTTTCCGTACCGCTTGGCAATTTCGGCCGTTTTCTGTAGGCTGCCGCGGGAGGCGCGGCAACTTCGGGGAGGTAGATGCGCACGGCGGTACCTTTGGCGAGCTCACTCTCAACGGTGATGTGACCGCCGCTCTGGCCAACAATTCCATAGCAGGTAGCGAGGCCAAGCCCGCTGCCGTGACGATCGTCTTTCGTGGTAAAGAACGGTTCGAAAAGATGCTCTTTCACTTCCTGGCTCATCCCCATGCCGTTATCGATCACGTTAATGCGGACATATTTGCCCGCTGGCAGTTCCGGCGGTGATTTCCCATTTGTCGAAATCGTCTCTGTTTTCAATACCAGTGTGCCTCCAGCCGGCATCGCATCGCGCGCGTTAACTGCGAGGTTGATGATAATCTGGGTGAATTGATCCGGATCGACTTTGATGTGTCTTTTTTCCGGCATCAGCTCGCAAAGAACGGAGATGTTTTCGCCGAGCAGCCGCAGGATTGAGCGCTCGAGATTATGGATGAGCGTGTTTACTTCCAGAACGCGCGGTTCTAGGGGTTGGCGACGGCTGAACGTGAGAAGCTGTCTGGTCAATGAGGCTGCTCTCCCGGCCGCACTGCGAATTTCGCTGAGATATTTTGCGCCGGTCCCGCGGCCAGGAATTTCCGCCACCAGCAGGTCGCTGTAACCGAGAATTGCGGTTAAGAAATTGTTGAAGTCGTGGGCGACGCCGCCCGCCAGTTGACCGAACGCTTCCATTTTCTGGGAATGCGAGAGCTGGTCTCGCAGCTGTTTGCGCGCGGTCACATCCATGAGCGCGCCAACCAACCGCACGGCGCGTCCATTTTTGTCGCGCACAAGCAGGGCGCGCTCCAATAACTGAAGGTAATGGCCTTTAGCGTGTCGAAACCGATATTCGCCCGACCAATGCTCCGCTTTGGATTTGATCGCCTCGCGAATGGAGGCGGCTATTCGGGAGCGATCGTCGCGATGAATCTGGTGTTGCCAGAAGGCGATCGTCTGGCGGGATGCGCCGGGGGAATAACCGAAGAGGGAATCGAGGCCTTGCGGCCAGGTCAGCGCGCCGCTGCTTAAATCCCAATCCCGAATTGCATCCTTTGTAGCCCGGGCAACCAGCTGATAATGATCCGCACTTTTTGTCGCAGCGGTCTTCCGCGAAGTCTGCCGTTGGTTCTCATTGCTATTACACAGATGCGAATTTTTTCTGGCCGCCTTTTGTTGCCGCCGCGTCTGGATGTGAGTTGCCGTGGTTGCTCGCATTCGCCGCGGGGTAACGTCCGTCCTTAGAAAAAGCTAATTCTGTGCCGCTAATTCAAGCGGAGGGGGATTTTGGGAACGGTCCATACGGTTGAAAATGGAAAATGCGGTTGTAACCGAAATTTATGGAAAACATGACGACGGCCTGCCTTTCTCCTCTCAAATCAGAGGGCACGTTTTATCAAAGCGAAATCTTCAGCGAGCAGAGATACCGAGAGCCTTGCACCCGGTGATCGGATGAACTAAATCGCGCAATCGATAACTTTCTAATTAACGACTGACTGTGCGGAGGCCCTGCCGTCCGAGAGCAGCCATGTCGTTCTCGTGCTCAACGTGAAATGTGAGCCGAATATATTTCGCTTCCACGCCGAGCATCGAGACATTGAAGAGACGTTTGCGTTTGAATGAAACGGCGCCGTCTACCGGCATCCATTTGTCGCTGTCGGCCGAAAGTTTCTCATTCGAAACTGCAATTCTGAGCTCGCCCTGAGCTGCCAGGTTTTCGTTTATCAAAGTGAAGCGATCAAGCGGAGAACTCCGCACCAGCGAGATGATATAGGTGGTGTCGCCTTCCGGCGGCGAACAACTAACGGTGTCGTTGTCCAAAGTAAGGATGTTCTTTTCCGCTTGGCTCTCCAATGCCACCGGCGCGTACTGGTCGTCACACGTTGCGCTGACTGTCGGCGCCCCGCACATTACTGAACTTGTACCGGCCAGAATCAGAACGATTACACGCCAAGACTTCAACATACGTCATTGTTCGAAGCTTAGACTGCGCCACGCTTTTTCTTTTTTTGGCGAGCTTTCGCACCAAAATCCCCCAGCTAATCCGTCTTTTCCCTTGAATTACATCGTATCTCTGAGTAACCATCGGCAAGGCGGCCACGTTGAAGCTGGAATGTCAATGGCGGCGGCTTCGAAACCTTAACCAAGTGCGAGATTTGCGTCGATTTGAGGGCGAGAGGGCAGGGCCGTCGCGCCGCCTTTTACTGGTCGATCCTTTAGACTCGAACAGGTGATTTTAATGAGTCGGATAGTCCGTTCTGTCTGCCCTCCCGGCAAGAGATTGGGTTTCTTCTTGCTTGTCTCCGCATTATTCGGGGCACTTCCCGCCTTAGCGCAGGACGCCGTTCGCCCTTCGCTCGCCGGCGAAGAAGCGGCCGAAGCCCGCCGCCAGGACATCGAGCACATCCCTTATAATTTGGTGACCGGCCCGATCAGATATCGCATCAGCGCCACCCTCGGCTTCGAGTATAACGACAATATCAACCTTTCGGAAAACAATCCGGAGGGAGATTTCATCATTCACCCGCAAGTAGCAATCAATGCCCTCTGGCCAGTCACCCAGCTCAATACCTTGCGATTGGATATCGGCCTCGGTTATGCCTTCTATCTTGATCACTCCAGCCAGGACACCAACGGCGTTCTCCTGACCCCGGGCTCGCAACTTGCCCTGGACGTTTTCGTCGGGGATTTCCGGATCAACTTTCACGATCGCTTCTCGCTGCAACAGGATCCAATCAGCGAGTTGCAGCTTAGCAATGTGGTTGACTATGGCCGTTTCGAAAATTACGCCGGTGTTTCCGTCCTATGGGACCTGAACAAGGCAGTGGCGACGCTCGGCTACGATCACTACCTTTACGTTTCAACCAACTCAGACCTCGACTACCTCAATCGCAACGCGGAATGTCTCGTCGGATCGCTCGCATTTACTTTAACTAATACTACCGGGGTTGGTCTGGAATCGAGTTTCGTCCACACCTACTACAACCAGAACGTACTGAACGACTCTAATGCCGTGACCGTTGGCGCATTTCTCGAGACCCAGTTGACCAACTACATGAGGGTGCGTATTGCCGCTGGTTATCAGATGATCAACTTCGATAACACAGGCTCGGTCTTTGATTCGAACGATGTGAGCGATTACTATGCCAACATCCTCATTTCTCACCGGCTCAACGCTTATATCACGCAAACTCTTGCGGCTGGTCATGAGAATCAGCTCGGAGTGAACTCAGACTTTGTTACCTTGAATTATGTCCGGTACACACTGACCTGGAATCTCATTCGTAATACCTTGCTTTCGAGCGAAGTGTTCTATGAGGATGCTACTGATTCCGGCGGGTTTATCGACGAACACGTGCATCGTTACGGCGGTGCCATGACCCTCGGCTATCAATTGACGCCGCACGTTACCCTCGGTTTGCGCTATCAGTTTACGGAAAAAGATTCCGATGTGCCTTTCCGCGATTACACCCAGAACCGCATCTTCTTCGACGGCACATACAGCTTTTAAAAGTAGAGGTAGAGGATGAAGGCCACTGTGATAATAATCATCATCCTAGCGCTATCCCATTTCTCGTTAGTAGCGCAGGAAACCAGCCCGTCTCCGACGGCAGCTAAAGCGCTGCCCCCGGATTTGCCGGTTACCAGCACCGTCATGCGGACCAATTCAATGACTGTCCTTGACGATAAGAAACGGCTGGGGTCGAATGATTACGTTAGCTTTCGCGTAGTGGAAGATCGCGATGAGGAGTCGCAGCATCTTCGCGTCAACGACAATGGCGAATTGGAAGTTCCCTACGTAGGATTGGTGCCGGCAAAGGGACGGACCTGCCGCGAACTGGCCTACGCCATCAAGGCCTCGCTGGAAAAGGAGTATTACTATCATGCCACTGTCATTCTTGCGATCGAACGGGTGAGCGAGAAATCGCGCGGTCGGATTTACGTCTACGGCTCGGTCAAAGGTCAGGGGCCGCAGGAAATTCCGGCGGATGAAAGTTACACTGTCAGTAAGGCAATTATTCGGGCCGGCGGCTTCGGCGACTTCGCCAACAAGCGCAAAGTGAAAGTCACACGGAAGAACGGGCAGGATTTTACCATCGATTTGAAGCGGGTAATCGAAGAAGGACGTACCGACGAAGACATGGTCTTGCAGCCGGACGATCAGATCTACGTCCCGCAACGGCTGATCAACATGTAGAAGCTGAATCTTATAACTGCGATGCTTTCCTCAGGTAACGTCAATGCACCCCCCACCTTAACGCTGTTGCTTCCGCTGAAGGAACATAGACTTCCAGGTCTGTGTGCCAAACAGGCTTGCAGCCTGTTTCGTTTCAGCGGGCTAAAAGCCCGCTCGGCGCACAGCAGAAATGCCTGTGTTCCGACCGACTCATAAGATGAACGCGCCTCCCGAGCGACCCGCCGCGGCGCCGTGGTCCACCGCGTTTATCACGCGGATGTATCGCTACAAATCGCTCCTGCTTCGGCGCTGGTGGATTCTCCTGCTTACCATTTGTTGCGGTCTTTTCGTGGAGGCCTGGCTCATTTTTCAAACCCCACCCTCGTTCCAGTCCGCGAGCAAGATGATGATGGCAGGGAAGCTCAACATCAACCAGGGTCCGGTCTACAGCGAAGATAACGTCAACTTTTACGGCACCCAAATCCAGCTGATGCAAAGTGCGGAAGTGCGCCGCGGCGCCGCCGCCTTGGTCCGTTCCACTAACCCAGAACTTCAGCCCGTTCCGGTCGAGCTAAGTGTCGCGCAACGTCCTCGCACTTCCATTTTCGAGCTTCAGGCAGTTGGTAGCTCGCCAGACTACACTCAGGCTTACCTCAACGCGGTGATGCAGAAGTATCTCGACTTCAAACGAGGAATGCGGGAGGGCCAGACTCATACCTTTACGACCGGTATTACCGAGCAGTTGATTCAAATTGAGAAAGACCTACGCGCGGCCGAGGACGAAATGCTTGATTTCCAAAAACAGAACAATATTGGATTTATTCAGGAAGAAGGAAACAGCGCAGCGCAGTATCTGGTGAAACTAAACCAGGATTACGCACGCTTGAAAACTGAATACGAGCTACTCGAGAAACTCGATCTTGATCAAAACCTCGATCGTGGAGAGAAGGCACAGACGGAGGCTTCACCCCGCCCTTCAAACAACGATCAGGTAGGCATGCCATTTTCCGATGTTGGTCCGGAAGGCGACTATCTCAAGGCCAAGCAACAGGTCCAGTTGCTCAAAGCAGAACGCGACACGCTTTCGCAAGATCTGCGGCCAAGGCATCCCAAGATCATCAAGCTAAACGATGAAATCTCTAAGCAAGAAAAGTTGATCGAGCTTTTCCGATCCGACGCGTTCGAGAAGCTCGAAACCCGGCGCAAATCTATTGGCAAACAGATGGAAAACCTGCAAGGGAATATCAAGGAGTGGGAAGTGAAAGCGCTGGACCTCAGCCAGAGCCTCGCGCAATTCAACCGCATCAAAGGCAAAGTCGATCGCACCAAACTACTCTACGACCGGCTAACGAACGATCTGAAGTCAGTTGATGTATCGCAGGTAATCGACACCGGCGATCAAATCTCGATCATGGAGCCGGCGACACCCCCGGTTTCCGTTCGTCCGGGATTAGTAAAGAGTTTACTTCTCGGTTTTGGCAGCGGTGCTTTGGTGGGGATTATGATTCTTCTTCTCCTCGATCGCATCGACGATCGGATGGCTTCCTATGGCGAGTTTCAGCGTCATTTCTCGGAGAATGTGGTTGGCCAGATTCCGAAAGAGAAAGTCAAAGGGAGAATGGCCTTGCTCCAACCCGACGATCCCCGGCACATCTTTGCCGAATCCTATCGCAATATTCGCTCTTCCCTTCTCTTTATGCCGTACGAAGGACCACGACCGAAAACCATCCTCGTCACCAGCGCGGTCCCAAATGAGGGTAAGTCGACGGTCTCAGCCAATCTTGCCATCGCCCTGGCCCTTTCCGGGGCGCGAACGCTTTTGATCGATGGCGATTTGCGCCGCGGCGCGTTGCGCGAACAACTCGGCAGTGATTCGCGTCTTGGTTTTTCGGAGGTATTACAGCAGGAAGTACCGTGGCAGGAGGTTGTCATGGCAACGGCGTATCCCAGCCTGTTTCTGTTGACGCGTGGCAAAACCCTGCCCCAGCCGAGTGAA
>Ga0209474_10001525_pt1 | contig 22341 bp, 19 predicted proteins | sample GraSoiAngelo_145_FD_185902 | JGI IMG/M metagenome (GOLD analysis project Ga0209474, IMG submission 185902) | Grasslands soil microbial communities from the Angelo Coastal Reserve, California, USA - 14_1009_05_20cm (SPAdes) (version 2) | ecosystem: Environmental > Terrestrial > Soil > Grasslands...
ATGCCTTCATCGGTGCCGGAAATCGCGGTGCGAGCCGCGCTCGCTGCCCGGCGCCTAGATCCCGAGAACCCAGACTGCCACAATCGTCCCGAGTACGGCCAGACCGGAGATAGTCCAGCCTGCTGCGTAGGCGCGCCGTCGGTTTCCGGCCTGTCCACCAACGAGTCGTTCCAATCGCTCATGACAGCCTCCTTGCAGCTTGGCTCTGGGGCCTGCGTCTTCCCGCGCCGGCCTAAGGTTCAAAGATACCAATCGCGGCCATGGGTGGTGGTTCCACGGCTGTGTCGCCAACGCTGTCAATTTCAAGACGGTTTATTTGATGGGAAGCGAGCCGGCCGTGCGGACCAGCTTGTCGGCTTTGAGAAGAACGTAGGTGTTGGCAGGCTGCTCCCGCGCAAAGAAGCTGATCGCCACAAACGCGGCGCAACACAGCAACCCCACGAGCATGATCTTTCGGTGAGTACGCCGGTCCGCATTGTGAAACGAGCTGGACATCGTCCATCACAAGCAGCTGCCCACCAGGCGCGCAATCGAACTCACATTTTAACCTTGCTGATGAAGGTTACTGCGACCTGCCAATTTGAACAAAGCTTGCTCGATCGAGGACGGCCAGCGCTTCGAGCCGTTGCGGGGGGCTTCGCGCCGCAACCGTGCTTTCGCTGTGCAGCGCAGGAATGCTTTAACCCTTTATCCAACGCGCGCTACTTCGGCTGCCGCACCGCCAAGGCGGGCTTGGTTGCGCCATCCAGACCGGCCAGCACCAGCATCGTCAGCAACGCGTGTTGCGGGCCATAAAAAGCGTTCACCGGTTTGTACCATTCATTGCGCGAGTGCCAGTTGCCGCCTTCGCCCCCGCCTCCAATGGTTACCGCGGGGATGCCTTGCGACATCGCCAAATTGGAATCGGTGCTCGAGCCGGCAAAGGTGACGCGCGGCGCCCGGGTGATCACGGTGACGGCGCGCTGGGTGGCCTGAACAATCGGGGAATCGATCGCGACGATGCCGGCTGGCCGGTCGCCGATCAGTTTGATCTCGACCGTCATCTTGTCGGAATTCCAGCGCGCATTTTCTTCCGCTACCGCCTGCTTGACGAGATCGAGCAGGCGCGCCTCGAGCTTTAGCAGTTCCTCGGTTGAATCAGAGCGCATATCGACCTTCATCCTGGCCTCGGCGGCGATGGCGTTGACCGAGGTGCCGCCGGTGACCGTGCCGACCGTGAACGTGGTCTTGGGATCGGACGGCGTCTGCAAATCCGAGATTTTTGCGATCGCGCGGCCCATCGCATGGATCGCGCTCGGTAATCCGAATTCCTGAAAACTGTGACCGCCCGGCCCCTTGAAGACCATCTCGTAGCGGTGGCTTCCGGTCGCCTGATTGACCACGCGAGTAATGCCAAGCCCGTCGATCGAGATAAAACCATCGATGTCCGAGTGGTCGCGAAATAGCGCCTTGACGCCCCTGAGATTGCCTAACTCTTCCTCGCCGACCGTGCCGACGAACATCACATCGCCGACCGTCGCCAGTTCATTGGCATTGATGCATTTGATCAACGACAGCAGCGCCGCGAGCCCGCGCGAATCGTCGCCGATGCCGGGCGCGAGGATCACGCCATCCTTTTCCTTGACGGTGACGTCGGTGCCTTCGGCAAACACCGTGTCGAGATGCGCCGAGACCACCAGCTTCGGCCTGCCGCCGCCGCTGCCCTTGCGCAACGCGATAACATTGCCTTCGCTGTCGATCGAGGCTTCCTTGAAGCCGAGCTCCTGCATGCGCTTCAGAAAATATTCGGCCCTGACTTTTTCTTTATAGGGAGGCGCCGGAATCTCGGTGATCCGTTTCTGTTCGGCAAAGGCCGTGTCATCGTCGGCCTTGATGTCCTCCAGCGTCTTCACGACCTTGGCATTGGCGAGAATAGCCTGATAGGCCGTCTCAATCGCCGGTGTAGCGGCAGGCGTCTGCGCGCTGACTTGCTCGCCTGCAAGGCCGACCATCAACAACACCGCGGTCGCGGCAACGTTTGGTGCAATACCGGTTCTCATTGGCGGCTTCTCACTGGTAGCGGCTCCATGTCAGTTCAGCCCTAGTCCGGCATCGCTCAACCGGCCTGCCAACCATGCCGACAGTGAAGGGTCGATCACACCCCCGACGTAAACGTCCGAGACGACGCTATTTTTGCCCAGCACGAGATATAGCCCGATCCAATAGGCGAACCACAAATGCGGGTCGGTCAGCGCGCGCAGCTTGTGTTGATCGTGTTCCGGCGGCTGATGGTTGCTGGCCTTCCTGAGTTCGATCGCGAGCAGGTTATTTGGGATCTTGCGCTGGTGCACGACGATATCCGGATAAATCGATTTTGCGAGATGATCGTCGGTCGAGACGATGGTGCCATGCGGCAGCCGCAAGGTGCGCTCGCCCAGCCGGTCGTAATCGCAGTCGACCTCCCATCCCGCGAACTGCTTTTCCAGGTGCACGGCGAGCCGGTGCGTCAGGGTGCGCTCGCCGAGATCGTTTGCAAACAAATAGGTCTCGCGCCCATAAAACTCGGTAAGCGCCGTGATGACCTTGTTCAGCTCGGTCTGCATTGGGCCTCCGACAATATTCGGTCGTGCGCCGACGACCTCATTGTTCGGTGACTTTCCGGCTTAAGCGGTTGCTCGTCAATCCTCACATCCGAACTTCGATCAAGCGCGGTCCGCGCTCCGGGATCGCCTCCGCCAGCGCCGTGACGAGTTCGTCCGCGGTGGTCACCGCTCGGCCGGGAACGCCCATGCCCTTGGCGAGCGCGACGAAATCGAGGGTGGGGCGGTCGATCTTCAGCATGTCCTGGGCGCGCTTTCCGGGCTCGCCGGCGCCTACGCCGTCGAATTCGCCGCGCAGGATTTGATAGATGCGATTGGCGAACACGATGGTGGTGACGTTGAGGCCCTCGCGGGCCTGGGTCCAAAGTGATTGCAGCGTGTACATCGCGCTGCCGTCGCCGACCATGCAGATTACCTTGCGATCCGGGCACGCCACCGCCGCTCCGGTCGCGACCGGGGTGGAAAATCCAATCGAGCCGCCCATGTTCTGCAGCCAATCGTGGGGGGCAGCAGCCGCTGTCGGTGGAAAGAAGCCGCGCCCCGTGGTGATGGATTCATCGACCACAATGGCGTTTTCCGGGATTGCCATCGCAATCGCCTGCGCGATCGAGGCGTGCGTTAACGCGCCGGTCGGCTTTGCCAGCTCGACCATCGATTGCGGCTTGGCGTCTGCCGGCCTGGCGCCGAGCGCCGAGGCTAGCGCCTCCAGTGCCGCCACCGAGTTTTCCCCGACCGAGGTCATGGAGTGAACCTCGCAGCCCTCCGGCTTCAGCAAACTTGGCTTGTTCGGATAGGCAAAGAACGCCACCGGATCGTTGGCCTCGACCAGAACGATGTGGCGGAAATCCTTCAGGATCGGCAGCGCCTGCTCGATCACGTAAGGAATGCGGTCGATGGAAAAACGTCCGCGCCCGCGCGCCATGCGCGGGTTATAGGTCTGGCCCAACACCTTGCAGCCAGTCTTGCCGGCGATCTGCGCCGCCAGCGCCAAACCGTGCTCGCTCACCGCGCTCCCCGAGAGCAGAAGCAGCGTCTGCGCGCCGCCACGTAGTACTTTTGCGGCATCGTCCACGGCTTGAGACGAATAGCTGGCGCGCTGGGATTCGGCGGGCACCTCTGCGATGCCGTCGGCCTCGTTCCAGGCGGTATCGGCCGGCAGGATCAACGTTGCGATCTGCGGCGGCGAGCTTTTGGCGGCCGCTATGGCGGCGGCACCATCCTTGGCCACCGAATTCGCATCCGGCGAAGTCCGCACCCAGGCCGACATCGGCCGCGCCAGCCCCTCGATATCCGAGGTCAGCGGCGCATTGAATGCGATATGGTAAACGGCATGCTGGCCGACGATGTTGACGATGCCGGAATTCGCTTTCTTGGCGTTGTGCAGATTGGCCAAGCCGTTGGCGAGCCCCGGCCCTAGGTGCAGCAGCGTCGAAGCCGGCGTGCCCTTCATCCGGAAATACCCATCGGCCGCGCCGGTCACCACGCCCTCGAACAGGCCAAGCACGCAGCGCATGCCCTCGACCCGATCCAGAGCTGCGACGAAATGCATCTCGGAGGTGCCTGGATTGGCAAAGCAGACGTTAACACCGCCCGCCACCAAGGTCCGTACCAGGCTTTCCGCACCGTTCATCGTTGCACTCCCATCGTGACGTTTCTTTCTTTATGTTGCTGCAGATCAATCATTACTGATGCGTTTCGTCAAACTGTTCCCGGACATTGCTGCTATCATCGGGATCATGATGCCTTTTCGCCTATCATTTGAACATCGCAGCCCTCGCGGCATCACGGCTTGCGAAATCGAACCCGGTATGGCCAGTTTTGCAGTCAAACAGATATTTTTGAGGACGAAAATGATTCGAGCATACGTTTTGCTGTTTGCGGCGGTGACGATGCTGGGCGGCGCCGGCCAGGCTCAAGCAGAAAGCTTCGACGCGCGCGATATCTTCGGCGGCGGCCCCAATTTCAGCATCGGCCGCTCCAGCCCTATTCGACGGCAGACTGTGTATTTTGCCAGCAATTATGCACCCGGCACGATCTTGATCGACACGTCCGAGCGGCGGCTTTATCTCGTGCTCCCGCGCGGCCAGGCGCTGCGCTATGGCATCGGCGTCGGACGTGACGGTTTCCGCTGGGGCGGGGTGCATCGCATCTCCGCCAAGAGGGAGTGGCCGAGTTGGACTCCGCCCTCGCAGATGCTGGCGCGGCGGCCCGATCTGCCGCGCCACATGGCCGGCGGCATCGACAATCCGCTCGGCGCACGCGCCATGTATCTGGGCTCGACACTGTATCGCATTCACGGCTCCAACGAGCCGGAAACCATCGGCCAAGCGGTGTCATCAGGTTGCTTCCGCATGACCAATGAGGACGTGGAGGATCTCTATGACCGTGTGTCTATCGGCACCACTGTGGTGATCAAGAATTAGGTTTAGAGTCGACAACTAAATATCCGCAAACACCTCCAGCAAGTTTCCATCGGGATCACGGAAGAACAGCGTGCGATGTCCAAAGGCCTGATCAGTGGGCGGTGAGAGCAGATTGATACCCCGCCGCACGAGTTCGTCGGCGCACTGATCGACTTCGGCAGGAGAAACCCTGAATGCCAGCTGAAGCGAGGCGCTGTTGTTCGGCGTTGGAACATCTGATGCCGTGAGACTTGGTCTGGCCAAGGCCAATGTGTTGTCGCCCACCCGATATTCGATCCAACCTGGCGAAAGCTCGCGTGACAGTGGAAAAGCAAGGATGTCCTCATAGAAGCGACGCATCGCGGCCATATCGCGCACAAAAATGACCGTATAATCGATCGCCCGAATGGCTTGAAAAGCCGACCCAGAATACGGCTTGCCTTCGTTAACGGCTGCTTCTTCTTTCATCGATGGGTCCCGTACATCCTTCGCCGTCGTACTGTCGCATGGCCGATAACGGATCGACAACCGATTCGTCCTGCAAAACTTCTGCCCAGGGAACTTGCGGCGCGCCGCCGTTCAAGCCTTGCGCGTATGGATCGATTGCGGCAGCGTCGGCGCAATGAGCGCTCCTGGCCGGTCTTCGCATCCACGCTCGATGATCGCGGTTGTTGTGATGGCAATCGTGCTCGAAAGCGCGGTGTGCCAGAGCCTCGCTTGGTCCGAAATCCCCGCCATCGCCTCGCGTCAGCGCGCCGAAAAAAAGACGTTCACCAACAGCCAGATCGCAGAGGGATTTTTCAAGACCGCGTTCGGCGCCGAATACCACCTGGCCGGCCGGGTCGACCGCATTCGGAAATATGGCGGGCCGGTGCGGGTGTTCGCCGAGGGCAACGGCGAGGAGAGAAAATCGCAGCTTGCGAAAGTCGTCGCCGACATCGGTCAGCGGGTTCAATATCTGGACATCGCGATGGCTGACAGCAGCGAGAGCGCCAACATCGTGGTCAAGCTGGTGCGCGACCGCGATCTCAATCGCACCATCGCGGCGTTCTACGGCAGCGAGCGCGCCCGCGAGATCAAAAGCTCGCTCGACCCGCAATGCCTTTCAGGATTTCGCAAGAACGACAACTATGAAATCGAGCACTCTGACGTCATCCTCACCGTGGACAACGGGGACTTCACCTTCCTGGATTGCGCCTACGAGGAACTGCTGCAGTCATTGGGACCGATCAATGACACCACCAGCGTTCCATGGACGATGTTCAACGACAATGTGTCGATGGGATTTTTCGACGTCTACGATCAGTATATCCTGAACGTGCTATACGATCCCCGCATCAAGGCCGGCATGACCGTTGCCGAAGTCATGGGACTGCTGCCAGAGGTGCTCGCCGATGTACGGGTGTGGGTGAGAAAGGTGAATAATCTCGCGGAGTAAGCACATCAAAGCTTACTTGCAGATCGCCTTGAGCGACACCCACTCCGCCGCCGTCAGCAGCGGCGGCTTACTGGGGGGCCGATCCTCACTGCTCATGCGTGCCAGGCGGTCTTCTGTCAGCGGGTGAGTCGACAGGATGGACAGGCCGTCCTCGGCTTCTTTTCCGGTCACGCGAGATATCAATTCGCCCATTGGCTTCGGCGAACGGCCAAGCCGGTGCATCGTATCGATCGCAAATGCATCGGCATTTTGCTCCGCCTCTCGCGAATAGGAGGCAGTCACGAGAGTGCGCCCAGCAAAGATGAGAGCGCCGGAGCCGGTGATGTCGCCGAACAATAACCCGATCAGAAACGACGTGCCGCCATCATAAATCAGATTGCGCATACTATCGCGATTTTTGAGATGACCGAACTCGTGCGCCAGTATGCCGGCGATCTCGTCGGCGTTCTCAGCTTTCGCGAGCAGACCGTTAAAAAAGTAGATAGTGCCGCCCGGTAGGGCGAAAGCGTTGGCAATCGGGCTTGAGAAAACGGCGGCCCGGATTGTAACATCTCTTAATCCCGCCGATTGCTTCACTACAGCGGCAAGCTTCATGAACGCGGCCAGCCCCGCAGGTTCCCTGCAGATCTTTCCAACGAACTCCGTCTTGAGCTGCGCTTCCGCAACCTCCCCGAGTCGCCGTTCGAACGATTGCGGCACCAACGGAGCTAGACGATCGGCCGCGAGCGGCACGCCAAACATAATGACAGCGATGATCGAAGCCGTCGCGGCCAAGGACCAGCCGATGATCGCGGCGACGCCATGCCGCCCGGGAACATTGTGATCCAGTTGCGCGCAGCGTGGGACGAGTTCGGCCGCAAGCGTCGCATCACGTAATTCAAGCCGCGCCAGCGAGGGCGCCGTCAAGCAGCTCAGGCGGAGGGTGCCGGAAGGGGCATCGACACGGCGGATATCGGCGTAGTTCCATTCGGTCACAGTCTCCGGAGATTGCATTTCGAGCCGATCCCCGAACACCAGCGTCACGGCGCGGCGGCGGCTTGAATGGCCATCGAAGTAGACGGATGGACCGTTGGTCCCGGCGGACGTTCTGGGCGGTCCGCTGCCCGTCGATGTAGGGGTGCTCATAGACTAAAACCCGGCCAGGTCCAGTCCGTCGGCGAGTCCCTCACCGACCGCGCTTGCGACATTGCCTTTTGCCGCAACATTTGCCGCCGCCTCGATACCGTAAATCGTCGTCGATCCGATCACTCTCACCCATATATCGCGCAATAGGTAAACCCGCATCGCGACATTGGATAACAGAACCAATGCCAGATAGCCGATCCCCGCAAATACGAGCATCGAAATGCTGCCCTGCAGGTTGCCCGGGGCCAAAACCTTTGCCATCGGCGTCTGGTTCAGACTTGCGATCAGGGCTGCGCAAAGGAACCAATACGCGACGTAGATCGCGATCATCAGCAGCAACCAGCCCATGAATTTCCAGTAGAGGTCGACCAACGCCCCACGCGTTAGTACCGATTCAAGCCGTACACCGCCAAAACGGACACCCGAGATCCACCAGCGCCACTGGGTGGCTTTAAACGCAGCGTAAATGAAAGGTGCGATCAATAATATCAGGGCTGAGAAGAACAAGCCGATTTGCCATTCCTGCTCGGACGACGGCGACAGCGCGGGAAAAAATTTGAACAGCAATGCGAAGCCAATCGGCACCGACATCACGGATGCGGCGGCCAATAGCCACAGCCACCAGCCCTGTTTGAAGAACTCCCAACCGTTGCCCTCAAAACTCCCCCGAAGATCACCGTAGTGGGAATGCCGCATCTTGTAGCGCTCAAGTGCCGCTTGTTTCCAAGGCAGGATCAGTCCGAGCGTTAGCAGGACCAGAACGGCCCACATTGCCCCCCGTGCTGCGTAAGACCAAGCAGAACCTGTCATCCAAAATCTTACCCCGCGCCATACCGTTCGGGTTAAGCGATAGCGGCGTGCACGAAAGATTGCGAACTGTCCGAAGACGTAGAAAAACGCGATCAACGGAAAGCTGCCGAAAGCCTGTATGCGTTCGAGTTCAAGGCCGACCAGAAAATATCCCAGGTAAATTGGAATGATGATCGCAAGCGCGAACAGGAATCCAATAAACAATTCCCTGCCGCGCCCGGTGTATTCGAATGCATCATCATCAACAGTCGTGTTCGACCACAAGTGACGGCGGATGTCGGTCGCGAGCCAAAATCGATAAAAGCCGGCAGTGACGAGTTCGAGAAGGCCGCCGCGGGTAGCCAGCCACCGAGAATGACATTGAGGAAGACAAAGGCGGCGGGTGCAACGGCACCGCACTCATGTTGTTCACGAATCAACTCCAGAAGGTAGACGAATCAAAGTCAACCAGACGTTACAGATTCGTCAGCCCACATGCGATCCGATTTCGATCGGCCTTACGCCGATTTGTCGAACAGCTCCCGCCCGATCAGCATGCGGCGGATTTCGCTGGTGCCGGCGCCGATCTCGTAAAGTTTGGCGTCGCGCAATAGCCGTCCGGTCGGATAGTCGTTGATATAGCCGTTGCCGCCGAGCAACTGAATCGCATCGAGGCTGCATTGTGTTGCCTTCTCGGAAGCGTAGAGAATGGCGCCGGCCGCATCCTCGCGGGTGGTCTCGCCGCGATCGCAGGCTTTCGCGACCGCATAGACGTAAGCGCGCGAGGCATTCATCGTGGTGTACATGTCCGCGATCTTGCCCTGCACCAATTGAAAACTGCCGATCGGCTGACCGAACTGCTTGCGCTCATGCACATAGGGCATCACCACGTCGAGGCAGGCCTGCATGATTCCGAGCGGACCCGCCGCCAGCACCGAGCGCTCGTAATCGAGACCGGACATCAGCACGTTGACGCCGCGATCGACCTCGCCCAACACATTCTCTTCCGGCACTTCGCAATCATCGAACACCAGCTCTCCGGTGTCGGAGCCGCGCATCCCGAGCTTGTCGAGTTTCTGCGCGGTGGAAAATCCCTTCATGCCTTTCTCGATGATGAAGGCGGTGATGCCGCGCGGGCCGGCGGCCGGATCGGTCTTGGCATACACAACCAGCGTTTCCGCGATCGGCCCGTTGGTGATCCACATCTTGCTGCCGTTGAGCACATAGCGGTCGCCCTTCTTGTCCGCGCGGGTCTTCATTGAGACCACGTCGGAGCCGGCGCCGGGCTCCGACATCGCCAACGCGCCGACATGCTCGCCGGAAATCAGCTTGGGCAGATATTTCCGTTTTTGCGTTTCGTTGCCATTCCGGCGCAGCTGGTTGACGCAAAGATTGGAATGCGCGCCGTAGGAAAGGCCGACCGCCGCCGAGGCCCGCGAGATTTCCTCCAACGCGACGCAATGCTCGAGGTATCCCAGGCCAGAGCCGCCATATTCCTCCTCAACGGTGATGCCGTGCAACCCGAGCGCGCCGATTTTCGGCCAAAGATCCCTCGGGAACTGATTGCTCTTGTCGATTTCGTCGGCGCGCGGCGCGATCTCGTTGCTGGCGAAATCGTGCACCGTTTCGCGAATGGCGTCCGCCGTTTCGCCGAGGTCGAAGTTGAACATCCGATGCGCGTTGGGGATCATGGTCGGCGGCCTCCGGGCGAGCAGTGCTGCTTTTCTGCGCTTAAGCCTTACTCTGCGGTAATAACCTTGTCACGGCGGGAACATGCCAGGAAAGGGCCTGCTCCGTATACCAGCGGGCCGGCACGGCTTCGGCAGAAACTCTCCCTTGCTCTGGCGCGCGCAACGGGCTGTAATTCGTTCAAACGACCGCCCTCCGGAACAACCAAAGGGGGCAATCAGGGAGCTACCCGATGCACGGGACGATCGACGTCGCTGAGGATATCAGGAAAGAGGCCGTGCGGGACCGGGCCTATTCGACCCCGCTCGAGGAATTCAATCCCGGCGATCCCGAACTGTTTCGTTCCGATTCTTTCTGGCCGTATTTCGACCGGCTGCGCAAGGAAGCGCCGGTGCATTACTGCAAGGACAGCATGTTCGGGCCGTACTGGTCGATCACGAAATACAACGACATCATGGACATCGAGACCAACCATGCGGTGTTCTCGTCGGCGGCCTCGCTCGGCGGCATCACCATCCGTGACGTTCCACCCGACCTGCGCCGCGAGAGCTTCATCGCGATGGATCAGCCGCGCCATAGCGCGCAGCGCAAGACCGTCGCCCCGATGTTCACACCCACCCATCTCGACCAGCTCGCGATCGACATCCGCAAGCGCTCGACTGAATGCCTGGATCACCTGCCCAGGAACGATGTGTTCGATTGGGTCGATCAGGTTTCGATCGAACTGACCACCCAGATGCTGGCCGTGCTGTTCGACTTCCCTTGGGAGGATCGCCGCAAGCTGACGCGCTGGTCCGATATCGCGACGACGCTTCCAGGTCCGGCTGGCCTGGTCGCGACTGAAGACGAGCGGCAGCAGGAACTGCTGGAATGCGCCCGCTATTTCGGGAAGCTCTGGAGAGAGCGCATCGACCAGCCGCCGAAGAACGATCTGTTATCGATGATGGCGCACAGCGAAGCCACCCGAGACATGGACCCCGCCAACTTCCTGGGCAACCTGATCCTGCTGATCGTGGGCGGCAACGACACCACGCGCAACACCTTGTCGGGCAGCATCTACGCGTTAGCCAAGAATCCGGATCAGTACGCAAAGCTGCGTCAACGTCCTGAGTTGATCGACAGCTTCGTGCCCGAGGTGATCCGCTGGCAGACGCCATTGGCGCATATGCGCCGGACCGCGCTCGAAGACATGGAATTCCGCGGCAAGCAGATCAAAAAAGGCGACAAGGTCGTGATGTGGTACGTGTCGGGCAATCGCGACGAAGAGGTCATCGATCGTCCTTACGAGTTCATCATTGACCGCGCTCGGCCGCGCACCCACATCTCCTTCGGTTTCGGTATTCATCGTTGCGTCGGGCTGCGGCTCGCCGAACTGCAACTCAAGATCATCTGGGAAGAAATCCTCAAACGGTTCGACAACATTGAGGTGGTCGAGGAGCCGAAGCGGGTGTATTCGAGCTTCGTGAAGGGTTATGAGACCCTGCCCGTCCGGATTGCCGGGTAATTGGGCTTGCGACCGAGATTTGGGACCGATCGACGATGAACATCCAACCAGCAGTCCGAGCCGACAAAGCCGAGCTTGAACGCTTGGCGCGTGAGGAGGCTTATTCCACGCCGCTAAAGGACTATCATCCCGGCGCGCCGCGGCTGTTCCAGAACGATACCCTATGGCCCTGGTTCGAGCGGCTGCGCAAGGAAGAGCCGGTGCATTACTGCACCAATTCGCCGATCGAACCCTATTGGTCGGTGACGAAATATCACGACATCATGCATGTCGACACCAACCACGGCGTGTTCTCTTCCGATGTCTCTCTTGGCGGCATCTCGATCCGCGACGTGCCGCCGGGCTACGACTGGCCAAGCTTCATCGCGATGGATCAGCCGCTACATTCGGCGCAGCGCAAGACGGTTTCGCCGATGTTCACGCCGACGCATCTGGACGAACTTGCGATCCTGATCCGCGAGCGCACCGGCAGAGTGCTCGACGCGCTGCCCCGCAACGAGACCTTCAATTTCGTCGACCGGGTGTCGATCGAATTGACCACGCAAATGCTGGCGACCCTGTTCGACTTTCCATTCGAAGAGCGCCGCAAGCTGACGCGCTGGTCCGACGTCTCTACCGCGCTGCCCAAAAGTGGAATCGTTGAGTCGCCGGAACAGCGCCGCGCCGAGATGGACGAGTGCGCGGCCTATTTCTCGAAACTCTGGAACGAGCGCGTCAATGCCGAGCCGAGGAACGACCTGATCTCGATGATGGCGCATAACGAGGCCACCCGGTACATGGACCCCGACAATCTGATGGGCAACATCATCCTGTTGATCGTCGGCGGCAACGACACCACGCGCAACACCATGAGCGGTTCGGTGCTGGCGTTGAACGAGCACCCGGAGCAGTATCAAAAGCTGCGGGACAATCCGGCGTTGATCGATTCGATGGTCCCGGAGGTCATTCGATGGCAGACGCCGCTGGCGCATATGCGGCGGACCGCGTTGGCCGATACCGAAATCGGCGGCAAGAAAATCCGCAAGGGCGACCGGGTCGTGATGTGGTACGTCTCCGGCAACCGCGACGAAGAAGGCATAGACAACCCGAACGAATTCATCATCGATCGCGCCCGGCCGCGCACTCACCTGTCATTCGGCTTCGGCATTCACCGCTGCGTCGGCATGCGGCTGGCCGAGCTGCAATTGAAGATCGTGTGGCAAGAAATGTTGAAACGGTTCGACCGGATCGAGGTGGTCGGCGAGCCGAAGCGGGTGTATTCCAGCTTCGTCCGCGGCATCGAATCGCTGCCGGTGCGCATCCCATCGTGAATTGAACAAGCCTTGGGGTGAAAGTATTGGCGGTGAAAATATCAGGCTCAATCGGGATCGCCAGCGCCGAACTCTTTTGAAATACCACGCCTTCCGAATCCCTCTGCGCATTCTGCACCGCCGCGATGCGCGCCCCGAACATGCCAGCCGAACTGAGATGACTGCAACAGAACAACAAGAAGAATATGCCGACATCCGCGACGCCGTTGCCAAACTGTGCGCGCAATTCCCCGGCGAATACTGGCGCAAGCTCGACCGCGAAATGGTTTATCCGAAGGCCTTTGTCGATGCGCTGACCGAGGCCGGGTATCTTTCGGTGCTGATCCCGGAAGAATATGGCGGCGCCGGTCTGAAGTTGTCCGCAGCGGCTGCGATTTTGGAAGAGATCCAGCGTGCGGGGTGCAACGGCGGCGGCTGCCATGCTCAGATGTACACCATGGGCACGCTGCTGCGGCACGGCAGCGACGAGCAAAAGGCAAAATGGCTGCCGAAGATCGCAACCGGCGAATTGCGGCTGCAGGCGTTCGGCGTCACCGAGCCGACCAGCGGCACCGATACTTCCTCGCTGAAGACCTTCGCCAGGCGCGAAGGCAACGACAGCTATATCGTCAATGGCCAGAAGATCTGGACCAGCCGCGCCGAATATTCCGACCTGATGATCCTGTTGGCGCGCACTACGCCAAAAGAGAAATCCAGGAAGCGCACAGATGGCCTGTCGGTATTCATCGTCGACATGAAGGCGGCCAAGGATAACGGGCTCTCGATCAGCCCGATCCGCACCATGATGAACCATTCCACCACGGAGGTATTCTTTACCGACCTGCGGGTGCCGGCCGAAAACCTGATCGGCGATGAAGGCAAGGGCTTCCGCTATATCCTGTCAGGCATGAATGCAGAGCGCATTCTGATCGCGGCCGAATGCATCGGCGACGCCAAATGGTTCATCGACAAGGCTTCGGCCTACGCCAGGGAGCGCGCGGTATTCGGCCGTCCCATCGGTCAGAATCAAGGCATTCAGTTCCCGATCGCCAAAGCCTATGCGGCGATGCGCGCGGCCGAACTGATGGTCAAGGAGGCCACGCGTAAATACGAGGCCGGCATGGATTGCGGCGCCGAGGCCAACATGGCCAAGATGCTGGCCGCCGATGCCTCATGGGAGGCTGCCAACGCCTGCGTGCAGACCCATGGCGGTTTCGGGTTCGCCGAAGAATACGATGTCGAACGCAAGTTCCGCGAGACGCGCCTCTATCAGGTAGCGCCGATTTCGACCAATCTCATTTTGTCGTACCTCGCCGAGCATGTGCTGGGGATGCCGCGCTCTTATTGAGAACAACCGATGCTGCCGCTTGAAGGATTGAAGGTCATTGCCGTCGAACAGGCGGTCGCCGCGCCGTTCTGCAGTTCGCGGCTTGCCGATGCCGGCGCTCATGTCGTCAAAGTAGAGCGGCCGGAGGGTGATTTTGCGCGCGGCTACGACGCGGCAGCCAAAGGTCAAAGCAGCTATTTCGTCTGGCTCAACCGCGGCAAGGATTCCGTTGTCATCGACCTTGCCGGCAAGGATGGCCGCGCGAAACTCGAGGACCTGATCGCCGGCGCCGACGTCCTGCTGCAGAACCTCAAACCCGGTTCGATGGACAAGCTCGGCTTTGCGCTGCAGCGCCTGCGCAAGGATTACCCAAGGCTGATCTGCTGCACGATCTCCGGCTATGGCGACGAGGGCCCCTACGCGCATCGCAAGGCATACGATCTGCTGATCCAGGCCGAAAGCGGGCTTGCCTCGATCACCGGCGGGCCGGACGGCCCTTCGCGTGTCGGTGTCTCCATTGTCGATATCGCAACCGGCGCCACCGCTCATGCCGCGATCCTCGAAGCCCTGATCTCGCGCTCGCGCGACGGCCATGGCGCCGATATCCGGATTTCGATGTTCGACGTGATGGCGGACTGGTTATCCGTGCCGCTGCTCAACGCCGAAGCCGGCAATCCGCCGCAACGGATGGGGCTGGCCCATCCCTCGATTGCGCCCTACGGCGTATTTCGATCGAGCGATGGCAAGGACATCCTGATTTCGATCCAGAGCGAGCGCGAATGGAAGCAGCTTTGCACGGATGTTCTGGAAAGGCCGGATCTGCCAAACGATACGAGATTTTCCAGCATGGTCGAGCGGGTTCGCAACCGCGCACTCACCGACAAGACCGTCGGCGACATCTTTGCCGCGATGACACGGGACCAATTGCTGAACCGCTTGTCGGATGCTGACATCGCGTTTGCCGAAGTCAACAGCATGGCTGACCTCGCGAGGCATCCGCATCTGCGCCGCATTGAAGTCAACACCCCGGCCGGACCGGTGAGCTATCCCGCGCCCGGAGCCATTGTCGTCGATGCGCCGCGCCACTATGGCGCCGTGCCAGGCATCGGCGAGCGCATCGCAAGCACCAAAGCTCCTCATGCCCGGATCAAATCGTCATGAACGACAAGCCCGACCTCGACCATTTGCGCCAATGGATCGGCCGCAGCACCGAGGCTTCCGACATCGTTACCGCGCAACTGGTCAAGGGCCTGCGCGCCACGCTGTTCATGGAGATCGGCGAACCGAAGCCAGGTGACGCCGCCCCGTTCACTGTGCATTGGTGCCTGGCGCAGCCGGTTTACCCGATGTCGGAACTGAGCCCGGACGGTCATCCCACTCGCGGTGGTTTTCTGCCGCCGGTGCCGCTGCCGCGCCGAATGTGGGCCGGCGGCGAGCTGGAATTTTTCGAGCCGCTGCGGGTCGGCGATGAGGTGACGCGAACCTCGCGCATCGCGGATGTGACAATGAAGACGGGCAGCACCGGCGTGTTGTGTTTTGTTTCGGTCGACCATCTGATCACGACTTCACGCGGCGCTGCACTTCGCGAGCGGCAGGATATTGTTTATCGCGACATGTCCACGACACAGTCCTCCGCACCCGCCAAAACTGGCGCACCGCCTCCGGTCGCAAAGCACCGCGAAACCCACATGGCGGATCCCGTGCTGCTGTTTCGCTATTCGGCGCTGACCTTCAACGGTCACCGCATTCACTACGACCGCGACTATGTCACCAAGGTCGAGGGCTATCCCGGCCTGATATTTCATGGCCCGATGCAGGCCGCCTTCCTGGTGGAATTCGCCGCCAAGCTTCATGACGGAACGGCACCAAAGAAATTCGTCTATCGGGGGTTACAGCCGCTGTTCGAAGGCAGCGAGTTCAGCGTCAATGCCAGCGACACCAGCGCCGGCATGGAGCTGTGGACAGCGAATTCGGCCGCTCAGCCGACGATGAAGGGCACCGCCACGTGGTGAGGGACACGCAGGGGATAGTTCGCCTTGCCGCGTGAAAAGCCAAAAGCAAATATGAAATCCGTCAGCGTCAAACAGGCGACGCTTGATCTGTTGCGAGAGTTCGGAATCCGCAAGGTGTTCGGCAATCCCGGCTCGACGGAATTGCCGTTCCTGAGCGACTGGCCTGACGATATCGATTACGTACTCGGCTTGCAGGAAGCTTCCGTCATCGGCATGGCCGATGGTTACGCCCAGGCCACCCGCAACGCCGGCTTCGTCAATCTTCATTCCGCAGCCGGCCTCGGCAACGCACTCGGCAACATCTACACCGCGCATCGCAATCAGACGCCGCTGGTGATTACCGCGGGCCAGCAGGCGCGCAGCATCTTGCCGCTGCAACCGTTTCTCTACGCCGAACGGGCATCGGAATTCCCGCGTCCCTATGTCAAGTTCTCGGTCGAGCCTGCGCGGGCCGAAGACATCCCGGCGGCGATCGCACGCGCTTATTACATGGCCATGCAGCCGCCCTGCGGCCCGACCTTCGTCTCGGTCCCGATCGACGATTGGACCCATCAAACCTCCCCTATCGAAGCCCGCCAGGTCAGCCGCGAACTCGGACCCGACCCGGACGCAATGAAGGCGCTCGCGGCGGCGCTGGCGGCAAGTAAAGAGCCTGCGCTCGTGGTAGGTCCCGGCGTGGATCGCGCGCAAGCCGTCGATCTCATGATGAAGGTCGCGGAGAAGACGCGAGCCGCGGTCTGGATCAGCCCGTTTTCGGCGCGCTGCAGTTTCCCGGAACGACATCCCCAGTTCGCAGGTTTCCTGCATGCCTCACCGGCGCAGCTCTCCGACGCTCTTCGCGCTCACGATCTGGTGGTTGTGATCGGTGCGCCGGCGTTTACCTTCCACGTCGAGGGCGATGCGCCCATCTTCGATGGCACGAGCGCGATTTTCCAGATCACCGACGATGCTACCGCAGCCGCCGTGACGCCGCGGGGCACCAGCATCATCGCTACCATGAAACCCGCCCTCACGACGCTGCTGGAATTGCTGCCCGAGAGCAGGCGCGCGATGCCGGCAGGCCGTAAGTTGCCTCCCGCTCCCGGCGCGACCGACCCGATTGGCGTCGAATACCTGCTGCACATGCTCTCATCCGCGATGCCTCGCGATGCTGTGCTGGTCGAGGAAGCGCCCTCGCATCGGCCGGCGATGCATGAATTCATGCCGATGCGCGGACAGGACAGTTTTTACACCATGGCGAGCGGCGGCTTGGGATATGCCCTGCCGGCTTCCGTGGGCATGGCGCTTGGCCGACCCGGCGTCCGGACGGTGTGCCTGATCGGCGACGGCTCGGCCATGTACTCGATCCAGACATTGTGGACGGCGGCGCAACGCAAGCTGCCGCTTACGGTGGTGGTGATCAACAACTCAGGCTATGGCGCGATGCGCTCATTCAGCCAGGTGATGCAGGTTCGGAACGTGCCGGGCCTCGAGCTGCCGGGCATCGACTTTGTCCAACTCGCGCAAGGTCTCGGTTGCGACGCAGTGCGCGTCAGCCACCCAGAGCAGCTTGCGCCCGCGCTCAAGCGTGGCCTTGCGCTCGACGGCGTCAGTTTGATCGAAGTGATTGTGGATACCCCGGTCCCGCTGCTTTATGCGGAGAAGAGCTGATCTCTATTCCTATCCGTCATGGCCGGGCAGAAGCGCGAAGCGCGTCTTCGCGCTAGACGTCCCGGCCATCCACGTCTTTCTTTTTGGCGCGGCGAAGGACGTGGATACCCGGCACAAGGCCGGGCATGACGAACTCACAGATTCTCCGGGTGCGACGAACTCATGAATTGTGCCGTTCGATTCCGGCCTATTTCCCGTAAGCTTCGCGCATCTTGGCCTGGATCTTCGCCATGCCCGCGATCCAGCGATCGTAGTTCTCGGTTTTCTTGCGCATGTAGCCGAGCACCTGCGGGTGCGGCAGGATCAGGAATGTCTCCTGCTCGATGCCGGCCAGGGCATCCTTGGCGACCTGCTCCGGGCTCAGATCGCCGTCGCCGGATTGCGGGCCTTTCGGGATCGACCGCAGCATGTTGGTATCGACGCCCTGCGGACACAGGATCGAAACGCGGATGCCATGGGCCTTGTGCGAGATCGCCAGGTTCTCGGCGAATCCGACCGCCGCATGCTTGGTGGTCGAATAGGCCGGGCTTCCCACTTGCGAGAGCAGCCCGGCGGCCGAAATGGTGTTGAGGAAATAGCCCTCGCCGCGCGCCTTCATGCGCGGGATCAGGTGGCGCGCGGCATAGACATGCGCCATCACATGAATGGCCCAGCTTCTCGCAAACGGCTCGTCGGAACTGCCGCCGGCGTTCTCAGATAGCGGATCGAAGCCACCGCCGATGCCGGCATTGGAGCAGAACAGCGCAATCGGCCCGGACTGCCGTTCGGTTTCCTCGATCACATGAACGATGTCTTTCTCCTGCGCGACATCGCATTTGAACGCCACGCCATCGATCGAGGAGGCAACGGCTTTGGCTCCGGCCAAATCGAGATCGGCCACCACCACCTTGGCCGCACCCGCGCGATGAAAGGTTTCGCAGAGCGCGCGCCCGATGCCGTTGGCGCCGCCGGTGACAACCACGATTTTGCCGGTCACCTGCATCGCGCCCTCAGCTTTTTGGAATTTTGTTACGCCAGGATTAGATCGAGCACGGCGGTATAATGGCAGGCCGCGCCCATCAGCACGAAACAATGCCAGATCGCGTTCTGGAAACGCAACCGGTGCCAGGCATGAAAGATCACCCCGAAACTATAGAGCAGGCCACCCGCCGCAATAACCACAGCGTCAATGTCGGCAGCGACGCCATACCGGCGTCGTAAACCATGAAGCCGCTCCACCCCATGCCAAGATACAGAACGACCGCCCAGCCGATCGAAACGGCCCGGGAATAGCAACTTGATCAGGATCCCGACCGCGGCCATGCACCACACCCCGAGTAGCAGCGCGAGCGCGAAGATGCTGTCCTTCATCTGGGCGATAAACGGAGTATACGTCGCCGCGATCAGCACATAAATCGACGAATGATCGAAGCGGCGCAGCACCCATTTGGCGCGCGAGACCGGCCACAGATTGTAGGTCGCCGACAATACCAGCATCGCCAGCAGCCCGGCCACGTAAATTGAAACAACCGCGAGTTCGCGCGGGGTGGCGTAAAGCGCGGTGAGCACGATCAACACGGTGGCCGCGACCAGGCCACAAAACACACCGATACCATGCACGACGCCATCGGCGATCAGTTCGGCCCGATCGTAATTCCAGCGAACGGCGCCCGCGGCCGCGTGAACGGAGTCCGAGGCGAGTTGCTTCAATTTGAACATTTTCATGCCAGTTGCCCAAGCTGTTGCGTAAGAGATAAATCGAAGTCCTTGCGAGGTGGGCGAAGCCTAAAACGCCAATCGCGTCCGAAATATGAAAACTTGATTTTGGGCTCCCAATCGCCACCTTCCCGGATAATCCTCAGCCCCTTGCCCCGTCAACTCGAGCTCGTCCGTCCCGCATGGCGCCCAGTTTTTCCGATATCGTCGAAGAAGCTCGCCTATCGGCACGGGCGCTCATGGACTATGGCGAGCACTTTTTCAAGCCCGGCATCAGGCTCGGCGTCACCGGCCTGTCGCGCTCCGGCAAGACCGTTTTTATCACCGCCCTGATCCATGGCCTCATTCGTGGCGGCCGATTTCCTGTTTTCGAGCCGTTTGCGACCGGGCGGATCGCGGGAGCACGGCTTGAGCCGCAGCCCGACGACGCGGTACCGCGCTTCGACTACGAGAACCACGTTCGCACCCTGATCCAGGAGCGCCGCTGGCCAAACTCGACGACCGACATCAGCGAGCTGCGGCTCGTGATCGACTACCAGCGCCGCAATGGCGCGGATCGAACTCTGACGCTCGACATCGTCGATTATCCCGGCGAATGGCTGCTCGATCTGCCGCTGCTCAACAAATCTTACGAGCAATGGTCACGTGAGAGCCTTGGCTTGTCGCGGAAACGTCCGCGGGCGGAGCTCGCGATGCAGTGGCATGCGCATCTGGCGACGCTGAACGCTTCGGCGCACGAAGACGAACAGGCTGCGCTAGCTGCCGCGCGGCTGTTCACCGAGTACTTGCGCGCCTGCCGCGACCAACGCTTCGCCATGAGCTTGCTTCCACCCGGGCGTTTCCTGATGCCAGGCAATCTCGCCGGCTCCCCGGCGCTGACCTTTGCGCCGCTCGATCTGCCGGACGATGGCATCGCGCCCGAGGGCTCGCTCTGGGCGATGATGACCAGGCGTTACGAGGCCTACAAGGACGTGGTGGTCCGCCCGTTCTTTCGCGACCATTTCGCGCGGCTGGATCGCCAGCTTGTTCTGGTCGATGCGCTCTCGGCGTTCAACTCCGGACCGGAGGCGCTGGTCGATCTTGAGGCGGCGCTAGCGGGAATTCTGGATTGTTTCCGGATCGGCCGCGGCACCTTGCTGTCGAGCCTGTTCCGGCCGCGGATCGACCGCATACTGTTCGCCGCGACCAAAGCCGATCACCTGCACCATTCGAGCCATGATCGGCTCGAGGCAGTGTTGCGGCGAACCGTGGCGAGCGCGGTCGCGCGCGCCGAGCACAGCGGCGCCGAAATCGATGTAGTGGCGCTGGCGGCGGTGCGGGCCACCCGCGAAGCCCAGGTGCAGCGCGGCCGCGATAAACTGCCGTCGATCCTGGGAATTCCCGATGCCGGCGAGATCGCCAATGGAGAAGTCCTGGACGGCACGGCCGAGGTCGCCACGTTTCCCGGAGATCTACCGGCCGATCCGCAAGATCTTTTCGCCGGCGCAGGCGCATTTCGTGGCCTGGCCAGCGCGATCGACGAAAAAGCCGACTTCCGATTTCTTCGTTTTCGGCCCCCGCAGCTTGAAGGCCTGGGTGAGCAGGATCCCGCTCTGCCTCACATCCGCCTCGACCGCGCCCTCCAGTTCCTGATCGGAGACAAACTGCAATGAGCGAGCGCTCTCACCATCGCCGGCCGGCGACCTTCAAGCTGGACGATCCGGCTGTGGTCGTGATGGACCCGGCGGATGCAAGCCGTCCGCCCCGCGGCACCGTGCATGTGACGCCGGAAATTGATCCCGCACAGCTGCCGGTTCCGCTTCAAGCGCCCTTGGTCGAGGCAGAACGCGGCTTCCGGTGGGGCGTCATGTTCTGGAGCGGTGTTGGCGGACTGGTCCTGCTCGGGCTAGGATTAGGCGTCAGCAGGCTGATCGAAGATCTGTTTGCGCGCAGTGGAAGTCTCGGGTTTCTCGGAGCGGCGTTTGCCTTGGCCGCGGCGCTGGCGTTATCGGCAGTCGTAGCGCGCGAAGCCTTCGGTCTTGCGCGACTTGCAGCGATAGAAAAACTTCATCTCCGCGCGGCCGCGGTGCTTGCGAGCGATGATCGCGCCGAGAGCCGCAGCATCGTGCAGGAGCTTTTGAAACTAGCGCACCGGAACCCGCATCTGGCCCGGGCTCGCGCCGCCTTGCAGAGCCATGCCGACGAAATCATCGACGGAGCCGACATGATCCGGCTGGCCGAACGCGAGTTGATGAGCCCGCTCGATCAGGAGGCCCGCCGCCTGGTGTCGATGGCAGCCCAACGCGTCTCGATCGTGACCGCGGTCAGCCCGCGCGCCCTGGTCGACGTGCTGTTCGTATTCGCAGCCGCCCTTCGGTTGATCCGTCAACTGGCGCGGCTGTACGGCGGAAGGCCGGGCGCGCTGGGCATGATCCGGCTGATGCGTCACGTCATCGCGCACCTTGCGATCACCGGCGGTATGGCGGCGAGCGATAGTCTGGTCCAGCAAGTGCTCGGGCACGGCATCGCCGCAAAACTCTCGCAACGGCTGGGCGAAGGCGTTCTCAACGGACTGCTGACAGCGCGGCTCGGGCTCGCCGCAATCGAAGTCACCCGCCCGCTGCCGTTCACTGCATTGCCGCGCCCTGCGCTGCCGGATCTTGCAAAAGACCTGCTGCGAAAGCGTGACGGCGATGAATAAGGCCTGAGGATCCCTCGCCTCAATCCTTCGCCAAAGCCGCGACCCGCAATTTCAAACTAACGTCGCCGGCCAGCACGCGCCAGCGATAGAGCGGGGATTGCTCTGGAGGCGAAAGCTCCGGGGTCCAGCCGCTCAGCTTTTCAAGGGCGTAGGTATCCATCA
>Ga0209474_10001526_pt1 | contig 22319 bp, 18 predicted proteins | sample GraSoiAngelo_145_FD_185902 | JGI IMG/M metagenome (GOLD analysis project Ga0209474, IMG submission 185902) | Grasslands soil microbial communities from the Angelo Coastal Reserve, California, USA - 14_1009_05_20cm (SPAdes) (version 2) | ecosystem: Environmental > Terrestrial > Soil > Grasslands...
CGGCGTCGACTTTTTTGGGCCATGTCCCGGGATATCCCCCAATCCGAGGCTCGCTAATGGGCGACATCCCGGGATATCAGCTCCTGGACAGCGCCTCGAAGATGCTTGCGGGTGAGTAGGGCAGGCGTGTGAGCTTCGCCCCGTGCGGGCGGACGGCGTCGGCCACCGCGTTGGCCACCGCCCCGAAGGCCCCCACGGTCCCCGCCTCGCCGATGCCCTTGCTCCCCAGGGTGGTATGCGGGGAGGGTGACTCGAAGTGGTGGATCTCCACCGGCGGCACGTCCGAGGCCAGCGGCACCAGGTAGTCGAGCAGCGAGGCGGTCCGCAGCTGGCCGTCGTCCGAGTAGACGTGCTCCTCCAGGAGCACGTTGCCGATCCCCATCGCCACCCCGCCGCGCACCTGGGCGTCGAGGATCGTCCCCACGTCCTCGATCGCGACGTATCGCGTGACGTGCGCCACCAGGCTCACCGGGTCGACCTCGGCTACTGCCAGATGGGCGCCGCTGGGATAAACCTGGGTGGCGTCTATCGTCTCGACCACGTCGGTGCCGGGCGCGATGTCGGCGGCCGCCACCGCGCGCAGGCAGCGGACCAGGGCCTCGGTCACGCCCACCGCCCCACGGCTGGCGAAGGTGCCGCTCCCGAACGGCGCCAGGTCGGTGTCGCCCTCCACGACCTCCACGTCTTCCTCGCGCACGCCCAGCTCGCGCACCGCCAGCCGCCGGTAGGTGGCTGCGTGGGCCTGGCCGGCCTCTGCCGCGCTGGTGCTGATCACCAGCCGGCCCTCGCCGGTGACCTGGATCCGCGCCGCATCCAGTCCCGGGATCGTGGTGACCCCGCGCCGCCGGTAGTCGCTCCGGCCGGTGCCGCTGTGCTCGTTGAAGAATCCGATCCCGATCCCGTACCAGCGGTCCTGGGCGCGAGCCGCCGCGCGCTCGCGCAGCAAGTCGTCATAGCCGGCGCGGGCGGCGAGCTCGCGGAGCAGCCGCGGGTAGTCGCCCGAGTCCAGTGCTCGGCCCGCCGCCGTCGTGACCGGCACCGATGGATGGGCGTTGCGCAGGCGGAGCTCGAGCGGATCGACGCCCAGCTCGAAGGCGACCTCGTCGACCAGCCGCTCGGTCGCGTGCACCGCGGCGTCCATGCCCACTCCCCGGTAGGCCCCCACTGGGCAGCGGTGGCTGGTCAGCGCCCGCGCCCGCCAGCGCATCGCCTGCAATGCGTAGGGCGCGAACAGGGTCTGGGCGCAGGTCGCGGGCTCCAGCGAGGCCGTGAAGGGGTGGACGGAGTACGCGCCCACATCGGCGACCACGTCCGCATCCATGGCCAGGAAGCGCCCCGCGGCATCCACTCCCAGGCGCAGCCGCACCCGGGTGTCATGGGCATGGGCGCTGGCCAGAAGGTTCTCGGTCCGGTCTTCGACCCAGCGCAGCACCCGGCCGGTAGCCCGGGCCGCTGCCGCCAACGCCAGCTCCTCGGCGAACACGTGCGCCTTGAGCCCGAACCCACCCCCCACCTCCGGCACCAGCACCCGGATCAGATCTGCCGAGATGCCCAACTGGCCGGCGACGTGGTCGCGCACCACGTGCGGCACCTGCGTCGAGGTCCACAGCTCCAGCCGTTCGCCGCGCGGCCAGGCGATGACTCCCCGCGCCTCCAGGGGCAGCGGCGTCTGCCGGGCCGCCGCAAACTCGCCCTCGAAGACTCGAGCGGCGCCGGCCAGCGCCTCGTCCACGCCTTCGCTGTCGAAGGTCCGGTCGAACAGCGTCTCCGCCGGCTCCGGCTGCAACGGCTCCCATTCGATCTCCGCGCCATCTGCGGCGTCCTCGGCCTCGGCCCGGGTCGGGGCCCAGCACAGCGCCACCGGCTCTCCCGCGTAGCGCGCCCGGCCGGCCACCGGCCGCGGCCAATCGCTGAAACCGGCCGCAACCCCGATCGGCCCGAAGGCAGCGTGCGCGAAGGGCGAGCGCACGAAGGCCACCTCCAGCGCGTCAGTGGGGACCTCGAGGTCGGCTAGGTAAGGCAGCGGCGCACGGCCTCCACGATCGGGCGGTAGCCGGTGCACCGGCAGATGTTCCCGGAGAGCACCTCCTCGGTGGCCGGCAGGCCGGCGCGCCGGAGCGCCTCCGCGGTGACCACGAACCCGGGCCGGCAGAACCCGCACTGGAAGACCGGCCCGAGATCGAGGTCGATCCCCTCGACCGTGGTCACCGCCCGGCCGGCGGCCTGGACGGCCAGCAGCAGGCAGGAGCGCACGGCCTCGCCGTCGAACAGGACGGTGCAGGCGCCGCAGGCGCCCTGCTCGCAGCCGAGGTGGGTCCCGGTCAGCCGCATCCGCTCCCGCAGGAGATCGGCCAGCGAGAGGCGCGGCTCGACCTCGCCCGCCCAGCCGCGACCATTGACGGTGAGCTGCAGGTTCACGCGGCCGCGACGGCCGAGAGCACTTCCTTCAGGACCCGCAGCCGCTCGGCGCGCCCGCCTCCCAGCAAGGGGAAGATGCAGCCGTCGATGCCTGTTTCCAGCAGCGCGGCCACCCGAGCGCTGCACTCGGCCGGGGTGCCCGCCACGGCGAGCGCGCGCGTCAGCTCGTCGCTGACCGCGGACTGGTGGTCGGCATGCGTCGACAGGTGCTGGCTGTAGTCGTAGTCGGCCTTGGCCTGCGCGAGCTCGTCTCGGAACCGCTCCAGTCCGGCCGGGACCTCGGCGAAATCGGCGATCAGCCGGGCCTGGGTGCTGGCCCAGGAACGCACGTCATCCAGCGCCTGGGCGGCATCGTCCCGCGCCGAGAGCGTGGTGACCAGGTTCACCTCGACGTCGGATCGTGCCCGCCCCGCCTCGGCGATACCCGCCTCCACCCAGCCCAACTGCTGGCGCACGAAGCCGGGCTCGGCCGGCCCCATCAGGATCACACCGTCGCAGAGCCGGCCCGCCAGCGTGCACATGCGCCGCTGGGACGCCGCCAGGTGCAGGGGCGCACGATCGCGGAGCTCCGATCGGAAATACTTCAGCGCCTCTTCGACCTCCGCCACCCTGGCCGGCCGAGCCCCGATCCCGTAGACCGCCGAATCGCCGGCGCCCACGCCCAGCAGCGCCCGCCCCGGCGCCAGTTCGGCTAGTGCCGCGATGGCATTGGCGGTAACGGTGGGATGGCGGGTGATGGGGTTGGTGACGCCGGTGCCCAGCTCCATGCGGGTGGTGGCCAGAGCGGCCAGGTAGAGGCCGGCGTAGACGTCCTTCATCGCCAGCTGAGAGTCGATCAGCCAGAGCCGGTCGACGCCGTCGGCCTCCAGGGAGGCCGCCAGCTCGCGCCAGCTCTGGAGCGACTGCCGGGGGCTGATGCCGATGCTGATAGCAAGCCTCACAGCTACCGAAGGCTAGCGTGCAACAATCTGTCGGTCATGGCCGCGCAACCGGAAGACGACGTCAACGTCCTTTTCGTCGAGGACGACCCCTCGGTCGCCCAGATGTACAAGCTGAAGCTGGAGCTGGACGGCTACCAGGTGGCGGTGGCCGCTGACGGGGAGGCCGCCATCCAGATGGCGACCCAGAACCCGCCGGACATCATCTTCCTGGACATCCGCCTGCCCAAGCTGGACGGCCTGGCGGTGCTCGAGGCACTGCGCGCCGACGAGCGCACCAAGCAGGTGCCGGTGGTCATCCTCTCCAACTACTCGGAACGGGAGCTGGTCGAGCGCGGCCTGCGTCTGGGCGCTCTCGAGTACCTGATCAAGAGCCAGACCACCCCGGCCAAGCTGGCCACCGGCGTGGAGAGCTGGCTCCGGGGCTAGCCTGTACGGCTCACGGGATGGGGCGACAGATCGGCTGAGGTGCCCCCGCTGCAAGGCGGTGCCGAGCACCGCAGCGAGCGCAGTGGTGGCTGCGTGAGCGAGGAGCACAGAAGCCAACGCAGCAGGTGGGGTGCATCAGCCGAGTCCGTCAGGATGGCCGGCGCCCATGCCGGCCACTGTCGGCACATCTTGTGAGCTGGACAGGCTAGCCCTCCGGCTCAGGCCGTGGAGACGTCACGCCGGCGCATCAGCGCCAGGGCCGCCGCGAAGCCTGCCAGGAAGACTGCCGTCATGGACAGCACCGCGGTCCAGGACGCGCCAGCGGCGACCGGATTTCCGTACAGGTGGAAGATCGAGAGGTTGGCCACCCAGCCCGGCGCCTTGAAGAGCGGCGCCAGGTCGCCCAGGAAGTATTCGACGACGGCGAAGCCCGCCAGCAGCGGAACCGCGACCCGCGGCCACCGGCTGGCCAGCGCCACACCCAGGCCACCGAAGGCGAGAGCGAATGGCCACAGCAGCGCTGACGCCGTGAAGAGCTTCCCCGGGTCCAGGCTCAAACCCGAGAAGGGCGCCTGGAGCGCGACCCCCACGTACCCTCCGGCCACGATCAGGGCGCTCGCCGCCGCGAACTCCAGGGCGCGATCGACGACCACGCGCGTACGGGAGACCGGGACGCTCAGCAGCAGCTCGAGGCGTCCCTCCCGGTCCTGGGCGGCCCAGCGCGACACCTGCACCACGGCATAGGCCGCCAGCAGGAGAAGCGCGGATCCAAACCAGACCAGTCCCAGGAGGGACTCGTACACGTTGCCGCCTGCCGCGCGCTCGAAGACCGCTGCGATGGTCTTGTCGCTGAGCAGGGCGTCTGCGGTCGACTTGGTGACGGAAACCAGCAGCCAGCCCAGCACCGCCGTCCCCGCCACCCAGACCGCGAGCCCGACCCGCTGCTCCCACAGCCCCTCGGTGAAGGGGGTGCGGAGGAGCGGGTTCTGCGAAGCGTCCCGCGCCGCCGGAGCACGGCGGCGTAGCCGGGTCAGAAGGCCGCGGCCAATGTCGCGACGCTCGAAAACCGGGAGCGTGACCCCGGTTAGGACTGCGGCCGCGGCCGCCAGGCCGACCGTGCCCCAGGCGTCGAAGACGCCTCCGGGGGCAGCCGAGCTGGTCCGCTCCAGCCAGTGGAAGGGGCTGATGGCGCCGAGCCAGGACGCCCCGCTGATGGTGTCGGCGACCCCGTTCACGATCAGCAGCAGCACCAGGGCGCCGATCCCCAGCGCGGTCGCGGTCTGGCGCTCCGCGGGCAGCTGCGAGATCAGGAGCGCCAGCCCGAAGCAGGCGAGCAGGCCTGCCGTCATGGAGACCGCCTTGCCCAGTTCCCCGCCCAGGTTGGCGTCCTGCCCGACCAGGGGCGCCACTGCAGAGATCCCCAGCGTCGAAGCCAGGCAGGCGATCAGGAGGACCAGCGCAAAAGCCGCACTGCGGGCCAGGATCAGGCGGCTGCGCGAGAGCCCGGCCGCCAGCCACTGCTCGGTGAGCCCGCGGTCCTCGTCGCCGCGGCCGATGCCGATGGCGGCCAGCCCGGACCAGACCATCATCAGGACGATCGCCCCGGACAGCCACTTGTACTGCTCGTAACCGCCCAGCGTCTCGGGGTGCACCGGCAGCGGGATCAGGAAGGCGAACTGCTTGGCGGCCAGGGTAATCGCGTGACCGAAGGCCGCCTGCTCGGCCGCAGTTTTGCCGGCCGCGGACTGGTACGCGAGGCCGTAGAAGAAGGAGAGCAGGAACCCGCCGACGCTGAAGCCGAGCAGGCCGCGGCGGTGCAGCCGCCACGCCATCCAGGCGATCATCCCTGATCCTCGTAGTACGTGAGGAAGACCTCCTCCAGGCTGGGCTCGTGGCTGGCCAGGTTGACCACCTGGTGTCCGGCCAGCGCGTCGGCGACCGGTTCGAAGGAGCCGCGCACCGTAAAGGTGACCCGGTGATGGTTGGACTGCACGTCCTCGACGCCGGGCAAGTCGCGGAACACCTGGGGCTGAGCATCGCCGGCGAACTCGACCTCGACCTTCCGCACGTGTATCTCGTGCAGCTCCTCCAGCCGCGCCACCTTCACCAGCTTGCCGTGGCGGATGATGCCCACCCGCTGGCACACGTGCTCGACCTCCGAGAGGACATGCGAGGACAGGAAAACGGTGGCGCCCGCCGCCCTGGCCTCCTGCAGCAGCTTGAAGAACTCCTGCTGGTTGAGGGGATCGAGGCCGCTGGTTGGCTCGTCGAGCACCAGCAGCCGCGGCTGGTGCATGAAGGCGAGCAGGATGCCGAGCTTGCGCTTGTTGCCGGTCGAGTATTCGCGGAACTTGAGGCCGAGGTCGAGGTCGAACCGCTCGCTGATGGCCCGCACACGGGCCTGGTCGACGCCACCGCGCAGAGCGCCGAAGTGGCCGGCGATATCGCGGCCGCGCAGGCCGCCGAACTGCGGCAGCTCGCCGGGCATGTAGCCGACCAGCCGCTTCACCTCGACGGCCTGTCGGAAGCTGTCGAGCCCGAAAATCTCCGCGCTGCCGCGCGTGGCGTGGATGAGGCCCATGAGCAGCCGGATAGTCGTGCTCTTACCGGCGCCGTTGGGGCCGAGATAACCGAAGACCTCGCCCGGCGCCACCTCCAGGTCGAGGTCGAAGAGGCCTCTGCCTCCGCCGTAGTCCTTGGTCAAACCCTCGGTCCTGATCGCTGTGGTCATCTCAATCTCCGAACCAGAAATGCAGGGTCGATTCCTCCATGAGCCGGGTCGAGCCGTCGGGAAGGCCGAGGATGCGCTCGAAAGCCTCGGTAAACGCCGCGTAGCTGCGGCGGACGCCCTCGAAGCTGATCGTCCCGGCCTGGCGGGCCTGGAACTGCTCGCCTGCCAGCTCCTGGTAGGACTGGATCAGGTAGAGGATCAGTCGGGCGGTCTCCTCGGGCGCACTGATGCGGACGCTGCCCTCCTGGATGCCCTGACGGATGACCAGGGTCAGGATCGGGCCCAGCCTGCTCGCGGTCAGGCGGCGCAGCTTCTCGCGAACCAGGGCGTTGCCGTCCGAGTTCCAGACCTCCATGAGCGCCAGCACCAGCGGTTTCTGCTCGGCCTTAAACCGGGCGATGCCGCCCAGGACCTGCTCGAGCTTGCGGATCGCGGGCAGATTCGGGTCGGCCAGGACCGGCGCGATCTGCGCCATGGCCGCATCGGCGAAGCGATCGACCACCCCGTCCAGCAGCGCCTGTTTGGAGTCGAAGTAGTGGTACAGCGCGCCGCGCGAGGTCTCCAGCTCATCGAGGACGTCCTGGATGCTCATGGCCTCGTAGCCGCGGGTGGTGATCAGGCGCTGGGCGACGTCCAGGAAGGCGTCGCGGCGCACCCGATGGACTTCGACGTTGACGGTCCGAGGCACGCCGCGGATAATAACAGACCGACCGCCGGTTTATTTATCCTTCTGTGAAGCCTTTGGGGCGGAAGCCGAAGCGACGCTCGACGCTGTCGAGATCGGTCGCGTTGTCGAAGCTGAACAGCTCGACCGCCGCCGAGGGCAGGGCCGGGTTGGGCAGCCGGGCCAAGGCCAGCGGTATAGGCACGATCAGGCGGCGCTTGCCGAGCCGCCGGCTGATCACCCGGAGAATCTCCCTGAAGGTCAGGATCTCCGCCCCGCCGAGCGCGTGCTCCCGGCCGAGGAGCTCGTCGCGGGTGCAGCTCTGCTGGATGCAGGTCACCAGGTCCTCCACCCAGAGCGGCTGGAACTTGGTGCCGCCGCCGCCCAACGCGGGCAGCACCGGTGAGCGCCGGGCCAAGTTTTCGAGCGCGGTCACGAAGGGCGCCCCCTCGCCGAAGAGCACCGACGGCTGCAGGATCACATAGGGGATGCCACCGTGGCGGACGGCCTCCTCCAGGCCCCAGCGCGTCGCCATATACGTGCCGGTGGGCGCGGGCTTGCAGCCCAGGCCGGAGATGGCGACCAGCCGTTTGACCCCGGCCGCCCTGGCCGCGGCCACCAGGTTCTCGGTGCCCTCCCGGTTGACCCGGTCGTAGGCGCCCTTGTACGGCTCCCTCTTGTCCCCGGTGATGGCGGCGGCGTGGATCACCGAGTCCACGCCCTCCAGGAATGGGGGCAGGGTTTCGGGTTTGGTCAGGTCGCCGCCCTGACTGCGGGCCAGGCCACGCACTTCTTGGCCGGCGCCGACCAGCCGGGCCAGCACTCGGCTGCCCACGTAGCCGGTGGCGCCAGTGACGAGAATCAAGCCGCCAGGAAGTCCAGGATCAGCCGGGCCAGCGCCTCCGGCTTCTCAACGGGGATCGGGTGGCCTGCACCTTCGATCAGCTCCATTCGCGAGCCTGGGATGCCGGCCTGGATGATCTCCGCGGCCCGCGGCGGGCAGTGCTGGTCGCGGTCCGCGCACACGATGAGAGTGGGCGCCTGGATCCGCGTCAGCTCCGGGTCGAGCGGCTGCGCGTTGAGCGCGGCCATGGCGGCGCACGCGTTGCCGTAACCGCGAGGGTCGGCGGTCGACTGCGAGCGGATCAGCCAGCCATCGGCGAACTCTTCGGGCGCGTTGGCGTATACGGCCCGGGTGTCCTCCTCGAGCGTTGCGCGCAGCTCCGGCGCCTGCCGCCGCACCAACTCGGCGCGCGCCGCGTACCAGTCGGCGGCTGAGCGGCCGACCCGGCTGGAGGTGGCCACCGGGAGCAGGCGGGCGACGCGCTCTGGATGGTCGATGGCCGTGCGCATGACGATCGTGCCTCCCAGCGAGAAGCCGCAGAGATGGGCGCGCTCGACCTCCAGCTCGTCCAGCAGGTTGACCAGGTCCGCTGCCAGCTGGCTTAGGGTGCCGTCGGCCTCACCCACCGAGGAGCCGCCGTGGCCGCGGAAGTCGTAGAGCAGCACGCGATGCCGCAGGGCCAGCGCCGGAAGCGCCTTGCGCCAGGCGCGATGGTCATCGCCCAGGCCGTGCACGAGGACCAGCGGCGGGTCAGATTCGGCGGCGGAGCGCCCCACCTCGTACCAGGCGGTGTCGATGTCAGCGCAGCGGGCTTTCGGCATTTGCCAGCTCCTTCAGCCGCAACCGGTCCACCTTGCCGGGACCTTTGAGCGGCAGCTCGTCGATCAGCTCCACCGATTCGGGCCACTTGTACCTGGCCAGGCCGCGCGCCTCCAGGTGCTCGCGCAGCTCGGCGAGGGTCAGGCTGCCGACCACGTAGGCGACCGCCCGCTCGCCGAGGTCGTGGTCGGGGCGGCCGACCACGCAGGCGTCCCGCACGCCCGGATGGGTGCGCAGATGGTCCTCGACCTCGTGCGGATTGATGTTGGTGCCGCCCCGGATGATGATGTCCTTCAAGCGGCCCGACACGTGCAAGAAGCCGTCCTCGTCGAGAAAGCCGAGGTCGCCCAGGTGGGCCCAGCCATCGGGCGAGTACGGCCCCGCGTCCTCGCCCCAGAACCGCTTCTGCACCGTCGGGCCCCGCATGCAGATCTCGCCGTCCTGCGTGATCAGGCACTCGACACCGTCGTGCGGTCGCCCCACGCTGTGCCAGCGCTTCTCGACCGGGTCCGAGGGCGAGCCGACCGCCAGCTGGCCGGCGTCCATGGTGCCGTAGAAGGAGACGACGCGGGAGCCGGTGCGCGTCTCCCAGGCCCGCGCCACCTCGGGCGGCATGGGCGCGCCCGCCACCGCGGTGCAGCGCGCCGCCTGGAGGTCCGCTGCCGCCAGCTCGGACGCCTCGAGCATGCGGATCACGTTGGTGGGGACGCCGACCAGCAGTGTGGCGCGCGCCTCGGACGCGACCCGCAGCGTGTGCGCCGCGTCGAAGCGCGGCCGCCGCAGCATCACCAGCGCGGCGCCTGCCCGCAGGCAGAACAGGCACATACCACCGATGCCCTGCATCAGCGGAGACATCACCAGCACCCGGTCGGCGGTGGTCACGCCGAGACGTGAAGTGAACCGTTCGAATGTGGCCTGTTTGAGCCCGGCGTGCAGCGAGGCCAGCTTGGGCAGGCCGGTGCTCCCGGACGTGAGGGCGACCTCGACGATCCGTTCGGGATCCGCATCGGGCCGCGGCAGCGGTCCCTCTTCGCCCTGAGCTGTCAGGGCTTCGGCCTCGGGCTGGCGCAGGATCCGGCGCGCCCCGGTGAGCGTCAGCGCGTGCTCGATCTCGGCCCGGCCCAGGTTGAGCGGCAGCGGCATCACGATGGCGCCGATCAGGGGCAGCGCCAGCTCCAGGACCGGGTACTCCCAGACATTGGGAAGCTGGACGCCTACCACCTCCCCCCGCTCGACACCTTGCGCCAGCAGCCTGCTCGCCGCGACTCGGGCCAGGCTCGACAGGTCAGAGAATGTGACCGGGAGCTTGCCGTCGATCAGGGCGGGCCGGTCACCGTGGGCCTCGATGTAGCTCAGCGGCAGGTTCGGAGTGCCCTCGGGCATGCGGATATCTTGTCTCGCAGCATGGACCTCGGTTTGAGCGGCCGGTCGGTGATCGTTACCGGCGGCGCGTCGAACATTGGCCGAGCCATCGTCCTCGCCTTCGCCGCCGAGGGCGCCCGGGTGCTGATCGCGGACCTGGATGCTGAGCGGGCGCAGCAGACCGCCGTGGAGGCGGGCTCGGGCGCGGCCGTGAAGCTGACCGACGTCACCTCCTGGGACTCGGCGCAGGCGATGGTCGCCGACGCGACCGACCGGTTCGGAGGGGTTGACGTGCTGGTGAACTGCGCGGGCTGGACGGTCGACCGCCTGTTCGTCGAGAAACCGCGGGAGGAGTGGGAGAAGGAGATCGCGATCGACATGTGGGGGTTCATCAACTGCACGCGCGCGGTGCTGGACGGCATGATCGAGCGGCGGCGGGGACGCATCGTGTCCATCTCCTCCGACGCCGGGCGCATCGGCGAGTGGCGCGAGGCCGTGTACTCGGGGACCAAGGCCGGCGTGATCGCGATGTCGAAGGCGATCGCGCGCGAGGTCGGCAAGCACGGCATCACGCTGAACGTGGTCTGCCCGGGGTTCGTGCCGGGCAAGCCGGAGACGTCGGGATCGGCCTCAGTTTGGGCGGGCGACCAGGGCGCGCAGTTCACCCCCGAGGTGCTCGAGAAGGTGGCGCGCTCCTACCCCCTGCGCCGCTTGGGAACGCCCTCGGACATTGCACCGGCCGTCTTGTTCCTGGCCTCCGACCAGGCGTCCTACATCACCGGCCAGACGCTGTCCGTCGACGGCGGTTACACGATGATCTAGCGCATGGCTGAAACCCGAACGACTTCCAAGAGCGTGCTCGACGCCATCGGGAACACTCCCCTCGTCCCGCTGCAGAAGGTGGTGCCGCCGGGCGGAGCGCAGGTCCTGCTCAAGCTCGAGTACTTCAATCCCACCGGTTCCTACAAGGACCGGATGGCCCTGGCCATGATCACCGAGGCTGAAAAGCGCGGCGACCTGCGTCCCGGCATGTGCGTCGTGGAGTACACCGGCGGCAGCACCGGATCGTCACTGGCCTTCGTGTGCGCCGCCAAGGGCTACCGGTTCAAGGTGGTTTCTTCGGACGCCTTCTCGATCGAGAAGCTGCGCACCATGGAGGCGCTGGGAGCGGAGCTGACGTTGGTGCCCAGCGTGGGCGGCAAGATCACGCCCGACCTGATCCCGCGCATGATGGACAAGGCGCGCGACATCGCGGCCCAGGAGCCGAGCTACTGGACCAACCAGCTCCACAACACCGACTCCATCAAGGGTTACGAGGAGATCGGGCGCGAGCTCGCCGCGCAGGCCCCCGAGCTCGATGTGTTCTGCGGCGCGGTGGGCACCGCCGGGATGCTGATGGGAGTCGCGCGGGCGCTGCGGGAGGCGGGCTCCCGAGCGCGGATAGTTGCCCTCGAACCGAAAACCTCGGCTGCGCTGACGGGCGGTTCGGTGGGAGCGCACGGGGTCGAAGGGATCGCGATCGGCAAGCCGCCGCCGCTGCTCGACAGCGACTTCTACGACGAGGCCCGGGCTGTCGATGAGGATGAGGCGCGCGCCGTGGCCCGCCGGCTGGCGCGCGAGGAGGGCATCTTCACCGGCATCTCCTCGGGCCTCAACGTGGCCGCCGCGCTGCAGCTGGCGGGGGAGCTGGGGTCCGGACACACAGTTGCGACCGTGTGCGTCGACACCGGCCTCAAATACTTGGCCGGAGATCTCTTCACGACTGGCTGAAGATGCCGAGCGCCGGCGCTGGAACCCTTTTCAGGCCCCGAAATGGTTCCGCCGCCGGCGCTCGGCTGTGGGAGTTACTCGGCGGAGGCTGAGGTCCCCGCCGGCTCGGGCTTCTTGGGGGCCGGCTTCGACTTGAAGGTGAAGCCCTCCGACTCCGGGTCGACGTCGATGACCACCGTGTCGCCTCGCACGATGCGGCCGCGCAGGAGCTCCTCGGAGAGCTGATCCTCGATGCGGGTCGTGATCACGCGCCGCAGCGGGCGCGCGCCGTAGACCTTGTCGAAGCCTTCCTCGCCCAGGCGGTCCTTGGCCTCAGCAGTGACCTCGATCTCGATCTCCTGCTCCTTCAAGTGCTTGCTCAGGCGGTGCAGCTGGAGGTCGACGATCTCCCGGATCTGCTCCTTGGTCAGCGGCTTGAAGGTGATGATGGCGTCGACGCGGTTCAGGAACTCGGGGCGGAACATCCGCTTGAGCTCCTCGTCGATCTTCTCCTTCATGAGCTTGTGCCGGCGGTCCACGTCGGTCTCGCCCTCGGCCAGCGAAGCCTGGAAACCGAGCGCGGTCTGGGCCTGGTTGATGTCGCGCAGGCCCAGGTTGGAGGTCATCACCAGCAGCGTGTTGGCGAAGTTGACGACCTTGCCCTTGGCGTCGGAAAGACGGCCGTCCTCGAGGATCTGCAGCAGCATGTTGAACACCTCGGGGTGCGCCTTCTCGATCTCGTCGAAGAGGATCACGCTGTAAGGCCGGCGACGCACCGCCTCGGTGAGCTGCCCGCCCTCGTCATAGCCCACGTAGCCGGGCGGTGAGCCGACCAGGCGCGCGGTGGTGTGGCGCTCCATGAACTCCGACATGTCGAGGCGGATGAGCGCGTCCTCGGTGTCGAACATGTACTCGGCCAGCGCCCGCGCCAGCTCGGTCTTGCCCACGCCGGTGGGGCCCAGGAAGATGAAGGAGCCGATCGGACGCCGCGGATCCTTGAGCCCCGCCCGCGCCCGGCGCACGGCCTGACTGACGGTCTGGATGGCGTCCTCCTGCCCGATCACGCGCTTGTGCAGCTCGTCTTCCATGCGCAGCAGCCGACTGGTCTCTTCTTCGACCAGCCGCGAAACCGGCACGCCGGTCCAGGCGGCCACGATCTGCGCGATGTCCTCCTCCGAAACTTCGGGGACGGTCTCGCCGAGCTTGTCGCGCCAGGACTGCTCCTTCTGCGCGTACTTCTCCTTGAGCTTCTTCTCCTTGTCGCGGATTGAAGCGGCGGTTTCGTAATCCTGGTGCGCGATCGCGTCTTCCTTGTCGGACTGCATGCGCTTGATGTCCTTCTGCAGGTCCTTCAAGTCGTCCGGCGTGGTGGTGAGCTTCATGCGCACGCGTGCGCTTGCTTCGTCGATGAGGTCGATCGCCTTGTCGGGAAGCGCGCGGTCTGACACGTAGCGGTCGCTGAGCACGGCCGCGCTCTTCACCGCCGACTCGGAGATGGTGACGCGGTGGTGCTTCTCGTACAGCGCCTTGACGCCGTGCAGGATGTCGATCGTCTCCTCCAGCGTCGGCTGATCGACGAACACCGGCTGGAAGCGGCGCTCCAGCGCCGCGTCTTTCTCGATGTACTTGCGGTACTCGTTGAGCGTGGTCGCGCCGATGCACTGGATCTCGCCGCGCGCCAGGGCGGGCTTCAAGATGTTGGCCGCGTCAATCGCGCCCTCGGCGGCGCCGGCGCCGACGAGCGTGTGCAGCTCGTCGATGAACAGCACCACCTCGCGGCTGCTGCGAATCTCGTCGAGGATCTTCTTCAAGCGCTCCTCGAACTCGCCGCGGTACTTGGTGCCGGCCACCAGTGCACCCATGTCGAGCGTGAGCACGCGCTTGTTCAGCAGCGATTCCGGAATGTTGCCCAGCACGATCTGCTGCGCCAGCCCTTCGGCGATGGCGGTCTTGCCGACACCGGGCTCGCCGATCAGCGCGGGATTGTTTTTGGTGCGCCGGCTGAGGATCTGAATGACGCGCTCGATCTCCATCTCGCGACCGATCACCGGATCGAGCTGGTTCTTGCGTGCGAGCTCGGTGAGGTCGCGCCCGAACTGGTCGAGGAGCGGGGTCTTGGAGGGCTTCTTGGGAGTGGGCTCGGCGTCTTCGACGGTGCTGTCGTGGAGCAGGCGCTCGATCTCCGCGCGCACCTTGTCGAGGGTGGCGCCGAGGTCTTCCAACACGTGAGCCGCGATGCCCTCGCCTTCGATTAGAAGACCGAGCAAAAGGTGTTCGGTGCCGACGTAGTTGTGGCCCATGCGCCGCGCTTCTTCGAAGGAGATCTCGATCACCTTCTTGACGCGCGAGGTCGGGATGATCTGCTGGATGATGATCCGCTCGTTGCGGCCCAGCACGGACTCGATGGTCTGGCGGACCTTGCCGATCTCGACGCCCAGGTTGTTGAGAACCTTGGCGGCGAGCCCCTCGCCCTCTCTCAGCAGCCCGAGTAGGAGGTGCTCAGTCCCGATGTAGCTGTGGTGTGACCTCTCTGCCTCTTCCTGGGCGAGCGTAAGCACTTTCTTGGCTCGCTCGGTGAAGCGTTCAAATGGATACAAGACCTTCCTCCTGAGACTCCGGCGCTAGTCGGGCGCACCTCCTCCAATACGAAAATCGCGGTCGGTACCTACTATAACGCTGGCCTGAGAAGGCTCATTTCAGTTACTGAAAAAGGCGCCGAGTGGCTTCCGGCGGTCTTCTGCGGGCTGCTTCCCGTCGTTTGGCTCCCCGGGGGCGTGGACCTCTACATCCTGCCTCGGACCGCACTTGTCGTCGCCTTCGGCGCGCTGCTGTTGGGATTGAGCCTGCCCGGCCCGCGCGGCCTGCGCCTGCCGCTGCTGGCAGTGGCTCTGGCCGCGGTGCTGGCGGCGGCCCTCTCGATCAACCCCTGGCTCTCGATCGCCGGCGCCTACACCCGCTACGAGTCGGTGGTGGTGCGGCTCGCGTATCTGGGCCTGTTCGTGGGCAGCGCGGTGCTGTGCCGGCGGCCGGCGTCTCGGGAGCTGGCGCTCCGGCTCTTCCTGGCCGGCTGCGCGGTGGCCGGCCTGGAGGCGCTGTGGCAGGGATTCCGGCACGAGCTGCCGCGGCCCGACGGCAACCTGGGCCAGCCGGGCCTGCTGGGAGCGCTGCTCGCGATGGCGCTGCCGGTGGGCCTACACATCGGCCTTAAGGACTGGCGCTGGCTGCTGGCGCTGGTGCCGGTCGCGGGCGGGCTGTACGTCTCCTCCTCGCGGTCCGGCTGGCTTGGGGCACTGGCGGGCGGGTTGGTCTTTCTGGTGCTCATCGCCCCTGCACGCTGGCGGCAGCGGGCGCTGGCCCTGGCAGGCGCCTTGGTGCTGCTCGCGGTCGTGGTGGTGCTGCTTTCCCCGCTGCGCAACCTCAACCAAGACACCGGCGGAGCCCGCGTGGGGGTCTGGTCGGACTCCCTGCGCATGGTTGCCGCCCGCCCCCTGACGGGCTGGGGCGAGGACGCCACCGGGCTGATGTTCGGGCACTTCCAGACCCGGGATTGGGAGCCCGGCGACACCTTCGACCGCATACACGATCAACCGCTCGACCTGCTGGTCGCCCAGGGATTGCTGGGGGCAGCGGCCCTGACCTGGCTGCTGGTCGCGTTCGCGCGGGGGGTGTGGCGCCGGCCCTGGGCGGGACCCGTGGCCGCCTGCGCGGCCTACCTGGTGTGGTCCCTGCTGAACTTCGACTGGGCGCCGGCCACGGGAGCGGTGTGGGCGCTGGCGGGACTCGCCTGGAGCTACGCGCAACCCCCTCCCCCGCCCTCCGGGCGGGACCTCCCCGCCTTGCGGGGAGGAGTCGCCTTACTCGGCTTGTTGGTCGGGCTCCTGCTGGCCGTGCCGCCTCTATTCGCGGACGTCGCTTACCACTCGGGCAACCCGGCTCGGGCGGTGGCTCTCGACCCGCTCCAGGCTCGCTACCACCAGGCTCTGGGCGAGCAGCGCGGCAGCAGCTCTCCCCAAGGCCTGGCCGAGCTGCGGCGGGCGCGGGACCTGGGCGACTACGACTACTCGTTTCTGATCGAGCTGGGCGACGCCGAGCGCAAGGATGGGCACCTCGCGGAGGCGCGGCGTGCCTACCAGGCGGCGCTCAACGTCTATCCCTTCGATCCGATGGCGCCGCAGCGCCTCAGAGACCTCGGCTAGTCGTCCTCGTCGTCGTAGTCGTAGGTGCTCTGGCGGTCGGCCCTGGCCGCATAGCCCGCCGGCGCGTTGGAGAGCTGCTTCAGGCTCAGCGAGACCCGGCGGCGGGCGGTGTCGATGCCGATCACCTTGACTTGCACGACCTCGCCGACCTTGAGCACGTCCTCGGTTTTCTCGACGTGGTCCCAGGAGAGCTCGGATATGTGGAGCAGCCCCTCGATCCCGGGCAGGACCTGCAGGAAGGCGCCGTACTTCTTGGTCTTGGTGACCGTGCCCTCGACGACCGAGCCGACGGGCATGGTGTTGACCAGGCGTTCCCAGGGGTCCTGCTGCAGCTGCCGCAGCGAGAGCGAGATCCGGTTCTGCTCGGGGTCGAGCTTTATCACCTTGACCCGAACCTGCTCGCCGAGCTGAAGCACGTCGGTGACCCGGGAGACCCGATCCCAGGAGAGCTCCGAAATGTGGATCAGCCCGTCGGCGCCGCCGATGTCAACGAAGGCGCCGTAGCTGGTGAGGCCGGAGACCGTGCCCGTCACCTCGTCGCCCACGCCGAGCCGGCTGAAGAGGTCCTCGCGCTTACGCGCGCGGTCCTCGTCCTCCGCCGCCTTCTGGCTGACGATCAGCCGGTTGCGCTTGCGGTTGACCTCGAGGATCTTGACCGGGATGCGCTGGTTGACGAGCGACTCGAGATTGCCCGAGAAGGCACGGCCGACCTGGCTGGAGGGCAGGAAGCCGCGCAGCCCGAGCACGTTGACGATCAGGCCGCCCTTGTTCTGCTCCCGGACGTCGGCCTCCATGACGTCGCCCGATTCCTGCTTCTCGGCGGCCGTGATCCAGGTGGTCTCGGCGCGCGCCCGGCGCAGGCTGAGCACGACGTTGCCGGCGTCGTTCTCGGGCGAGAGCACGTACACCTTGACCTCGTCGCCGGGCTGCAGCTCGGGCTCGTCGCCGCGAAAGCCGAGCTCCTTGCTCGAGATAACGCCCTCGGCCTTGAAGCCGATGTCGACCAGGACCTCGTCGGCGTCGACGCGCACGACGACGCCGTCCACGATGTCACCCGGTACGGGCGTCTTGAAGGCCTCCTCTTCGCGGAAGAGGTAGTCCTCCATCGTCCAGTCGGCTGTCTTCTTCTCCTCGACTAGGACAGCACCAGAATCGTCAGACAACAGGAAAAACCCCCAGAGAGTATTGGTGTGGTCTTGGTCGTCAGTTCGCCGCCGCCAAAACGAAGGCCCATTGTACGCGCGCGAGATCGAGCCGGCTCTCAGCCGGGGAAGGTCGTGTCGAGCGGATGGTTGTCGATCAGACGCGTTGCGGCCGATCCGGACCGCCAGCTCGGCGTCGGACCGGCATGCGACGGCCAGGTGCTGGTCAGAGCTCTTCGGCCTGCGCCGGGTACCGGGCGCGGTCAGGCCGAGAAGGTCGTTGAGTCCAGCACCGTGGTCACGGACACATCTCCTCCGGTCGCTGCCGGCTAGCCGGTCAACGCCTCTTCGATACGTCTCGCGGACTCATCGTCGAGCCCGGCCTGACGGGCCAGCTCGAGCGCCGCAGCACCAAGAATGCGATAGGCCTGGACCGGTATTCCGCCGCCGGTCGCGGCCAGCTCGGCCAGCTGGCGCTGGACGGTCTCTGGATCCCCGCGCCGGATCGGCCCGATCAGGGCGTCCGGCAGACCCGCCCGCTGCAGGTTCTCGAGCACGCCTGCCATCAGCGGCAGCAGCGCCTCCAGGGCTTCGCTGCGCGACCAGCCGGCGCGCGCCAGGACGTCGACGGCCTGGCCGGCCAGCGCGACCACGTAGTTGGAGGCCATCACCGCGGCGGCGTGGTACAGGGTCCGCTGCTCGGGCGGCACCCGGCGGGGTCGGGCGTCCAGCGAGCGGGCCAGCCGGGTCAGCTCGCCCAGCAGCCGCGGGGTGGAGGCGTCGACCGCGATCAGCGCGCCAGCGAAGGCCGCCGGCTCGCGCACCACGGGGAACGACTGCAAGGGATGGAAGCTGCCGACGGCCAGGCCGGCTTCCGCCGGCGCCTGCAACGGCTCCAGCCCCAGCGCACCGCTGAGGTGGATCACAGCAGATCCCTCGGGCAGCGGCAGCGCCGCCAACTCCGCCGCCAGCGGGACGATGGCGGGATCGGGCACGGCCAGGAAGAGCCGTGCGCCGGCCTTGAAAGGCATCCCGGATCGCCAGTCATGACCGGGGACCAGGCGCGCCCGAAGCGCACGCGCTAGCGACTGACCGAGTCGGCCTCTGCCGAGGACGACGAGTTCGGGCGCTGTTAGCCCACTTCCTTGGTGCGGACCATGGCGGCCGGTGCCTTCTCCTGGGCCGCCAGGATCTCGTCCAGCTCGGCGGCGTCGATCGTCTCGACGACCTTCAGCTTCTCGACCACGGCATCCATCTTCGACTTCTGCTCGGTGAGCAGGTTGCGGGCGGTGTCGTAGGCCTCGTCGATGATGTTCTTGACCTCGGAGTCGATGATGGCGGCCACCTCCTCCGAGTAGGTGCGCTGCTCGCCGAGGTCGCGGCCGAGGAAGACGAGCTCCTCCTTCTGGCCCATCATGATCGTGCCCACCTTCTCGCTCATGCCCCATTGGGTGACCATGCGGCGGGCGATCTGGGTGGCGCGCTGGATGTCGTTCTCGGCGCCGCTGGTGACGTCGCCGAAGACGATCTCCTCAGCTGCGCGGCCGCCCATGATGCCGGCGATCTGCTGCTTGAGCTCCTGCTTCGACACCAGGTACTTGTCCTCTTCGGGCAGTGCCATGGTCCAGCCCAGCGCCATGCCGCGGCTGATGATCGAGACCTTGTGCACGGGGTCGCAAAGCGGCAGCGCCTTCATGACGAGCGCGTGCCCGACCTCGTGGTAGGCGATGATCTCCTTCTCCTTTTCGGAGATGCGCCGGCTCTTCTTCTCGGGACCGGCGATCACGCGCGCGATCGCCTCCTCGAGCTCCTCCATCCCGATCACCTTCTTGTTGTTGCGCGCGGCCAAAATCGCGGCCTCGTTGATCAGATTGGAGAGGTCGGCGCCGCTGAAGCCCGGCGTCTGCCGGGCCAGCACGTCGAGGTCGACGGTGGTGTCCAGCGGCTTGTTGCGCGCGTGCACGTCGAGGATCTGGCGGCGGCCGCGGATGTCGGGCCGGTCGAGGGTGACGTGGCGGTCGAAGCGGCCCGGTCGTAGCAGGGCCGGGTCAAGGACGTCGGGCCGGTTGGTGGCCGCGATCACGATCACATGGGTGTTGGTGTCGAAGCCGTCCATCTCGACCAGGAGCTGGTTGAGGGTCTGCTCGCGTTCGTCATGACCGCCGCCCAGGCCGGCGCCGCGCTGGCGGCCGACGGCGTCGATCTCGTCGACGAACACGATGCAGGGCGAGTTCTTCTTGGCCTGGTCGAAGAGGTCACGCACGCGGCTGGCGCCGACGCCCACGAACATCTCCACGAACTCGGAGCCGCTGATGCTGAAGAAGGGCACTCCCGCCTCACCGGCCACGGCCTTGGAGAGCAGCGTCTTGCCCGTTCCGGGAGGGCCGACCAGGAGCACGCCCTTGGGGATGCGGGCGCCCAGGGCCACGAACTTCTCGGGGTACTTCAGGAACTCGACGATCTCGGTGAGCTCCTGCTTGGCCTCCTCGACTCCGGCCACGTCGGCGAAGGTGACCGCGGGCTTGTCGCCGGCGATCATGCGGGCGCGCGAGCGGCCGAAAGACATGGCCTGGTTGTTGCCGCTCTGGGTCTGGCGAAGGATGTAGTACATGAAGCCGCCGATCAGGAGCAGCAGGATGATGTTCGGCACCAGCACCTGGAGCCAGTAGGCGCCGCCGCCGGCGGTCTCGAAGCTGACGTTGACGCCGTCCTCGTTGAGGGTGTCGGCAACCTTGTCGGTGCTGTCGGGGAGGGTGACGCCGTACTTGTTGCCGTCGCGGGTGGTGGCGGTGGCGTCGGTGCCCTTGATCACGACCGAGGTGACCTTGCCCGGCTGAGCAGCGTTGGTGAGGAGCTGCGAATAAGTCCAGTTGCCCGACTTCTGGCCCTGCTCGATGGATTGCCAGGTGAAGTAGAAAACGATGCCCAGCACGACGACGAGCAGGAAATAGAACAGGCTGGATCGCGGGACGCGGCTCAAGATGCGGGCTCCTGGGGGGTTGGTGGTTGGAGCGATCTTACCATCGGCCCGACGGCGGCCCCTTCACTCAAACGCCAGCTGGCGACGAGCTCGGGAGGGGCCTTGGTGATCTCGGGAGTGCCGTCCGGTCCGACTCGGAAGGCCAGGCGTCCGGGCAGGGCCTGGACCGCGCTGCTGCCGGGCCTTTGGAGGAGACGGTCCATGGCCTGCAGCTGGCTTTGGCTGAGACCGGGGTCGGGGCCGCCGGCGGCCTGGTAGAGGTGGCGCAGGGCGGCCGCGCGCAGGGCGGGCTCGGGGGCATCGAGCGCGGCGTGTTCGTCGAGACGCTCTCGAAAGCGACCTGCCGCCGCCGCCAGCGCCAGCAAGCGCCGGCGGTCCAGACGGGGCATCAAGAGATGACGCACGCGCGCGCGTAGGAACCGGAGGTCGCGGTTGCTGGCGTCCTCGAGGTAGGTCACAGCGCGCAGCTTCAGCCAGGCCAGGATCTGGGAGCGGGTGACGGAGAGCAAGGGCCGGATGACCCGTCCGCGCCGTGCCGGCATGCCTCTGAGCCCGGCCGGCCCGGCGCCCCTGATCAGGTTCATGACCACGGTCTCCGCCTGGTCGTCTGCAGTGTGTGCGAGCGCGATGAGGTCGCAGCGATGCCCGGTGGCGGCCCGCTCCAGGAAGTCGTACCGAACCGCGCGGGCGGCCGCCTCCAGCGAGCCCCGCCGCAGGGGAGCAGCTCGCCTCTCGCTCACAAGCGGGATGCCGACGCGGTCGCACACATCGCGGACCCAGGCGGCGTCGGCCGCCGATTCGGGCCGCAGGGCGTGGTCGTAGTGCGCGGCGACCAGGTCACAGCCCCCTTCCCGGAGCAGCAGGAGCAGCGCCGTGGAGTCGGGGCCACCAGAAAACCCGACCAAAATTCGCCGGGTGGTGGCGATGGCTGGGATCGAACCAGCGACAGCACGATTATGAGTCGTGTGCTCTACCACTGAGCTACATCGCCGTTAGCGGCGCGGGTGCCGCCGAGGCGAGTCTAAGCCGCCCTGGCCCGCGCCTTGGTGCGGCGTTTGCGGGCCCGGTGCTTGTGCAGGGCCACCTTCTTGCGCTTGTTCACCTCGGCCTTTGCTTCCGGGCCGGGATTATACGGGGCGGGGTCTTGCGCTCCTTGCGGGCGGGATCATGGCGCGGCGTGAGGGAGGGATCCGAGCGCGAGCGCTGGAGCAGCTCCTCCCATTCGGAGCGCGGGTGGCGGCGAGGGGCCTGCATGGTGGTGCACATCTTGGAGCACCACCGGGCCGCAGTGAGTAACGGCTTACAAAACCTTGACTAGAGCCCATTGGGCTGACGGCGATGCGAGCGGATTCTGCCGACGCAGCGTCGCTTCCGGAGCCTGTCAGGCACCGCTTGACAAGCCGTCGTCCAACAACCTTCAATGCCGCCCAAAAGCTGGCGGTCGGAAATATTGGGAGGGGAGTCGTGAAAGCTCTGAGGGCACGCGGGCGACAAGGCGGCGGCGCCTCCTGGAGGCGAGCCTGGTCGATCGCAGCGGTCATCGGCGTCGTCCTGATGGCCAACTGGACTACGGCGTTTGCCGCCCAACCGGCGCCCTCCGGAAATGGAAGGCTGAGCCCGATTGGCAGGCCGACCGTCGCGCCGGCAACCAGACCGGGCACGCCACCCAGCCATCCTCTCACCCATACGCCTCTGGTCAGTGATCCACCGGCGCTTGCCGCCACCCAGCAGCGCGTGACGGCAAGTAAGGGCGGCGCAGTCAGTGCGCGCGCGAGCGGCGTGGGAGCGGCCAGCAAGGACCCTGGGGCGGACGCCGGCGCGCCGTCGTCGCTGTCGTTCAGCGGCTCAAGCCGAGCGCTGTCCTCGGCCCAGCATACGGCGGTCTTCGGAGTCGCGACCGGGCTGACCGCAGCCGACGAGGCTGGCGACGAGACCCCATCCGATGCTACCGGCGCTATCGGCCCCAACAACTACGTCGAGATGGTGAACAGCGAAATCGCCATCTACCGCCGGGACCTGACGCCATCCGGGCCGGCCGTACGGACCG
>Ga0209474_10001530_pt1 | contig 22247 bp, 10 predicted proteins | sample GraSoiAngelo_145_FD_185902 | JGI IMG/M metagenome (GOLD analysis project Ga0209474, IMG submission 185902) | Grasslands soil microbial communities from the Angelo Coastal Reserve, California, USA - 14_1009_05_20cm (SPAdes) (version 2) | ecosystem: Environmental > Terrestrial > Soil > Grasslands...
CGCCGCGGACACCTACGTCCGCCGCAAGCGCGATTTCACGTCCACGGCGCCGCGCCAGGCGCTTGGCATCGTGCGTCCGGCGATTTCACCCGACGGCAAACAGATCGCGTTCGCCGCGCTCGGCGACATCTACGTGATGCCGGTCGGCGGCAAGCCGGTGAATCTGACGAAGAACGCCGCGCTCGACACCGATCCCGCGTGGTCGCCGGACGGATCGCAGCTCGCGTACTCGTCGGACAGGGACAGCGAGCACCTGCAGCTCTGGGTGCGCGACATGAAGTCTGGCCAGGCTCGCCGGCTCACCGATCTGACGACGCAGCCGCAGGGCGCGGCGTGGTCGCCCGACGGCAGGCGCATCGCGTTCTTCAACGTGGACGGCATGTGGCGCGTCGCGCAGATGTCGGTCGTCGACGTCGCGACGGGCCAGGTGACCAGGGTGCACGATTCGCTGCCGCAGCCGGGCGCGCCCACGTGGTCGCCCGACGGCCGGCGGCTCGCGATCGCCGGCATCGCGCCGATGACGCGCCGCTTCCGCGAGGGGACGAATCAGATCCTCACGATGTCGGCAGACGTAGGGCGACCCTTTCAGGGTCGCCAAGCCGCCGGCGAGCCTGAAAGGGTCGCCCTACAGGACGACAAGTGGTTCGCGCCCGAGCCGATGCTGTCGATCGACTCGCGCGGCGGCTGCGGCCCCGCGTGGTCGCCCGACGGCACGAAGATGGCCGCGATCTACGAAGGCGTCCTGTCCGTATGGCCGGTCGCCGTCTCCGGCGAGCCGCTCGGCCCGCCGCGCCGCGTCACCTCGGAGAGCGCGCACGCGCCGAGCTGGCAGGGCGATTCGCGCCACGTCCTGTATCAATCGCTCGACAAGCTCCGCATCGTCGACATCGAGACCGGCGAGACGCGCACGGTTCCGCTCGATCTGAAGTACACGCCCGCGGTTCCGACCGGCCACATCGTCGTGCACGCCGGCGCGCTCGTGGACATGAAGAGCCCGCAGGCGCGCACGAACGTCGACGTGCTGATCGACGGCAACAAAATCGTGAGCGTCGTGCCGCACGCGGACGCGAACCATGCGGGCGGCCACCTCATCGACGCGTCGAACCTCACCGTGATGCCGGGACTCATCGAATTCCACTCGCACCTGCAGCCCGATTTTGGCGAAGCGGCAGGGCGCGCGTGGCTCGCGTTCGGCGTCACGACCGTGCGCAGTCCGGGCAACACCCCGTACGAGCCGGTGGAGGAGCGCGAGGCGAACGAAGCGGGCGTGCGCCCCGGGCCGCGCGTCTACGGCACCGGCAATCTGATGGAGTGGCAGCGCGTTTATTACAAGATGGGGATCGCGATCTCCAGCGTCGCCCATTTCGAGATGGAGCTGCAGCGCGCGAAGGTGCTGCAGTACGACCTGCTCAAGAGCTACGTGCGGCTCCCGGATCTGCAGCAGAAGCGCATGGTGGAGTTCGCGCACAGCATCGGGATTCCCGTCGCGACGCACGAAATCTATCCCGCGGCGTACGTCGGCGTCGACAACACCGAGCACACCTCCGCGACGAGCCGCCGCGGCTACTCGCCGAAGATGGCGACGCTGCAGCGCGCGTACGACGACGTGGTGCAGCTGTTCGGCAGGAGCCAGCGCGTGCTGACGCCGACGCTCTTCGGCGCCGGCCGGCGCCTGTTCGCGTCGGAGCCGGGCTTGAAGAACGATCCGCGCTTCAAGCTGTATCCGGCGTGGATGCAGGCGCAGGTCGCGACGATGGACAGCGGCGCCGACGTGGCGGCGGGAAACGGCAAGATGGTCGTGGATGTGATGCGCGCGGGCGGTCTGATCGTCGCCGGCACCGACACGCCGAACGCGATCAACCTGCACGCGGAGATCGCCGGCTACGTCGCCGCCGGCATGACGCCGTTCGAGGCGCTGAAGACGGCGACGGTGAACCCGGCGAAGGCGCTCGTGCTCGACGCCGGCACGATCGAGCCCGGCAAGCTCGCCGATCTGATCGTCGTCGAGGGCGATCCGCTGGCCGACGTCGCCGTCGCGCACAAGGTCCGCCGCGTGATCGCGAACGGACGCGTGTACGACATGAATCAGCTGCTCGATCATCGTCCAGCGACGTCAACGCAGTAATGGACATTGCCGGCAGCCCTGAAGGGCTGCGCTACAGGTAACGGCAACGCAGCGCAAGGAGAGTGACCCGTGAGAAGGCTTCGCGTCGCGGTCGTCGTCGCTCTTGGAGTTCTCGTCGCCTCGGCCGCCTTCGCACAGCAGGGATCGATCAACGGCACGGCCGTCGATGCGACCAGGGCGGTGCTGCCGGGCGTCAACATCACGGCCACCGACCAGGACGCCGGGCGTCAGATCACGGCGGTCACCAACGAGAAGGGCGAGTACCTCCTCGCGAACGTGCCGCCGGGCAAGTACACGATTCAGGCCGAGCTCTCGGGCTTCACGACTGTCGTGCTGCGCGACGTGGAGATCCTCGTCGGCCAGAACGCGACGATTCAGGTCGCGATGAAGCTCGCATCGGTGAGCGAGACGCTGACGGTCATCGGCGAGACGCCGCTCGTCGACACCGCCTCGTCGCAGGTCGCCGGCAACGTCGATCGCCGGCAGATGGAAGCGCTCCCGCTCCAGGGACGCAACTGGATGGAGCTCTCGAAGCTCGTGAAAGGCGTGACGGCCAACGACATCGGGAACAGCATCGGCACCGGCGCGATGGACGACCTGTGGCAGCTCAATCTCGACGGCCAGCAGATCACGCAGAAGGTGGCCGGCTCGGGCTTCGGGCAGCCGCGCTTCAGCCGCGAGTCGATCGCCGAGTTCCAGATCGTCACCAACATGTTCGACATCACGCAGGGGCGATCGGCCGGCATGGAGATCCAGGCGATCTCCAAGTCGGGGACCAACACGCTCGGCGGGAACGTCTACGGCTATTTCCGCGACGACAAGCTGAACGCGGCGGATCTGGTCGCGAACAAAGTACTGCCGTACTCGAACCAGCAGCTGGGCGGCACGCTCGGCGGGCCGATCGTGAAGGACAAGATCCACTACTTCGCGTCGTACGAGTACGAGCGCGAGCCGGGGACGACCTTCGCGAACCCGTCGCTCCTGCCGACGCAGACCTTCAGCGTCCCGTATCAGAACGGGCAGAAGAGCTTCCTCGCGCGCGTGGACGATCAGCTGTCGCCGCGCAACCGGCTGTCGCTGCGCGCGTCGCGCTGGAACTGGGCGAACCCGTATCTGCTGCCGACGGGCGATCATCCGTCGCACGCGTCGGATCAGACCAAGAACGCGACCAACGTCCTCGGCACCTGGTCGGCGGTGATGGGCGGCGGCAACCGGATCCTCGAGGTGAAGGGCGGCTACAACGGGTTCCACTGGACCAACGCGCCGCAGGACCCGCTGCTCGGGACGCGCGAGTACCGCGTGCCGGGTCTCACGTTCGGCGCGCCGTATAACTATCCGCAGACGCTCAACCAGAACAACTGGACCGGCCGCGTCGACTACAGCGTGCACCGCGAGAAGCACGATCTGAAGATCGGCGCCGAGTACATCCACGTGCACAACGGCGGCCCGTGGTTCATCCAGCGGCAGGGGTTCTTCACCTTCACCAGCGCGCCGGCCAACATGGCGGCGGTGCTGCCGCCCGACGCCGCGCTCGATGCGTCGAAGTTCAATCTCGGTCCCCTGAATCCGCTCGCACGCGACTTCCAGGTGAACTTCGCGCAGAACGAAGCCGACTGGACGATCGACGTGCCGCGCCCGACCTACGCCGTGTGGCTCGGCGACAACTGGCGGGTGAGCTCGCAGCTGACGGTGAACCTCGGCGTGCGCTGGGACGCGGACCCGAACATGGCGTCGCCGCCCAACATCCACACCAACGACATCATCATCAACAACGGGCTGGCGCAGAGCTATTCGCACCAGCTCGCCGGCACCAGCGACTACGGCTACAAGACCGACATCCGCGACTGGAAGGACGTGGCGCCGCGCGCCGGCTTCACCTACAACGTCGGCGGCGGCAACGATCTCGTGATCCGCGGCGGGTCGGGGCTGTACTTCGCGTCGCCGGTGTCGAACGTCACCTTCAGCCCGCAGTTCTACAGCCACCTGGTCGCGGCGACGTTCGTCAACGACGGCCGCGCCGACTTCATCACGAACCCGACCAACGGCGTGACGGCCGACCAGATCTTCTCCGGGCAGGTGAGGACGCCGGCGCAGACCGTGCGTACGATCGCGCCCGACTTCAAGAACCCGTACACCTGGCAGAGCAGCATCGGCTTCCAGAAGCAGCTCAACCCGGTGACCGGCTTCGACGTCGATCTCACGCACTGGACCGAGTATCGCGACGTCCGCACGATCGACGCGAACCTTGCGTACAACCCCGCGACCGGCTACAACCTCGCGAACGGCGCGGCGCCGATCCGGCCGAACCCGGCGTACGCCGGCGTCTTCCAATTCGTCTCCGACGGCAAGCGCGATCAGACGGCGATCGCGTCGAGCGTGACGCGGCGGCTGAGGAACCACATCCAGGCGGGGCTCACCTACACGCTGATGCTCGAGATGAAGGACAACGGGACGGTCGGCTACGGCACCGCGCCGGCCAACAACCCGTTCGATTATCTGAACGGCGAGTGGGCGACATCGGCGGACTTCCAGCGGAGCACGCTGCGCACGTGGGCGCTCGTGCAGCTGCCGCTCGGGTTCAGCACGAGCGTCACCTACTTCTACGGGTCGGGTAACCGCTTCGGCAACAGCATCGCGACGGCGCCGTACGGGAAGACCGGCACCAACCGGCTGAACCTCACGGCGACGGGCGGCGCGACGAACGCAATCACGGTTCCGGCGTCAGTGCTCGATCGGTGGGACGGCGCCGCCGTGATCAACTCGGGCGACGTGATTGCGCGCAATGCGCTCACGGGCCTGCCGCTCCACAAAGTCGATCTGCACCTGACGAAGGACATCAAGCTCGCGAGCGCCATGCGCGTGCAGCTGGTGGCCGAGGTGTTCAACGTGTTCAACCACGCGAACTACGGCAGCTACAACACGTCGCTCAGCGCCACCAGCACGGCGACGACGGCGCTGTTCGGCACGCCGAATCAGAACACCGGCACGGCGTACGTCTCGCGCCAGGCGCAACTGGGTTTCAAGCTCGCGTTCTAAGGTGCGCCGCCTTCGGCGTCGCGCGGGCCAGGCGGGCCCTGTAGGGCGACCCTTTCAGGGTCGCCTCTTTTTTTCGAATTCCTCGTATGAAGCACACGCCGCCGCTTCGAAGTCTGCTGTTCGCCGTCGCCTTCGCGACGACGGCGACGCTCACGGCGCAGCCGAGCGCGCGGCCGCCCAACATCGTCATCATTCTCGCGGACGATCTCGGCTACGGCGATCTCGGATCGTTCGGCAGCCCGAACATCCGCACGCCACGGCTCGACGCGATGGCGGCCGAGGGACAGAAGTGGACCAACTTCTACGTCCAGCCGGTCTGCTCGCCCAGCCGCGCGGCGCTGCTCACCGGACGCCTGCCGATCCGCAGCGGCATGTACGGCGCCGCCGCCGGCGCCTCGCCGAAAGTGATCCGCGACAACGCGGCCGACGGGTTGCCGCCCGAGGAGATCACGATCGCCGAGGCGCTCAAGACGCGCGGCTACGCGACCGAGATCGTCGGCAAGTGGCACCTCGGATCGCTCCGTCAGTTCCTCCCGATGAACCAGGGATTCGACCACTGGTTCGGGCTGCCGTACTCGCACGACATGCGGATGACGGCGCCGCGCGAGGACGGGCTGCACAGCGCGGCGTATTACGCGCCGAAGCCGGAGTACTGGGATGTGCCGCTGATGCGCGACGGCGACGTCGTCGAGCGGCCCGTCGATCACCGCACGCTCACGAAGCGGTACACGGACGAAGCGGTCCGGTTCATCGAGCAGCACAGGAGCGGCCCGTTCTTCCTGTACCTCGCGCACAACCTGCCGCACATCCCGCTCGCGCGTTCGCCCGAGTTCGAGCGCAAGAGCGCCGCCGGCCTGTACGGCGACGTCGTCGAGGAGATCGACGCGAGCACGGGGCGGGTGCTCGACGCGCTGAAGGCGGCCGGCATCGAGCGCAACACGCTCGTCGTGTTCTCGAGCGACAACGGCCCGTGGCTGCCGTTCGGCCCGCACGCCGGATCGGCGGGGCCGCTGCGCGAGGGCAAGGGAACGACGTGGGAAGGCGGCGTGCGGACGCCGGCGATATTCTGGTGGCCGGGCGCGATCCGTCCAGCCGTCGTCACGGGCATCGGCTCGGCGATGGATCTCTTCACGACGAGCGCGAAGCTCGCGGGCGCCGACGTGCCGGCCGATCGCGTCATCGACGGCGTCGATCTGCGCGCGACGCTGACCTCCGGCGCACCGAGCCCGCGGCACGTGCTGGTCTACTACTGGGACAACGAGCTGCGGGCGGTGCGCAAGGACGCCTACAAGGCGCACTTCATCACGAGCGGCTCGTACGGCGAAGGAGAGCCGCGCCGCGAGCGCAACCCGCCGCTGCTCTTCAACCTCGCCGAGGATCCCGGCGAGCGCCGCGACGTCGCCGCGGCGCATCCCGACATCGTCGCCGATCTCGTCCGCGAAGCCGACGCGCATCGCAAGGGCGTCGTCGCCGGCCCGCCGCGCTTCGATCGACTGCAGTGAAGGGCCGGGCGGGCCGGGCGGGCCGGGCAGGCCGGGCAGGTCAGGCGGGTCGGGCAGGTCGGGCGGGTCAGGCAGGTCGGGCAGGTCGGGCGGGTCAGGCAGGTCGGGCGGGTCAGGCAGGTCGGGCGGGTCGCGGAGGACACAAAGGACGTTCGGTTCTCCGTGCCTCGCCAGGCCCGCCAGGCCCGCCAGACCCGCCAGACCCGCCAGACCCGCCGGGCCCGCCAGACCCGCCAGGCCGCGCGCGCGCCGTCAGTGCGTAACCGTCGACACGCCGGGCGTGCGCGCGATCATGATCTTCATCTCGAGCAGCTCGACGAGCGAGGCGGCGCGGCTGCGCAGGCACGGCTGCTCGAGCAGCGCCTGCTTCTCGAGCGGCTCGAGATCGAGATACTGCGCGAGCGCGTTCACGAGATCCTCGTCCGACATCGCCGACGGGATCTTCGCGTCGCCGCCGATGATCGCCGGCGCGAGCATCGTCTCGAGCCTGGTGCGGTGCGAGCGGACCACGTCGCGGTCGTCGCGCGAGAGCGCGGTCTCGTGCAGCGGCTCGACCACCGCGCGCCGGTAGCTGCGCTCGTGGTCTTCCTCGAGGATGCGGAAGCGCTCGAGGCCGCGCAGCACGATGTTGTAGCGGCCGTCGGGCAGGCGCTCGACGTGCGTCATCACGCCGCTGCAGCCGATCGGGTAGATCGGCGGCCGCCCCTCGTAGTCCCGCTCCCATCCCGGCCGCAGGAGCACCATGCCGATCATCCGATCGCTCGCCGCCGTGTCGGCCACCATCTCCCGGTACCGCGGCTCGAAGATGTGCAGCGGCAGGAAGACGTTCGGGAAGAGAACGACGTTCGGCAGCGGGAAGAGCGGTAAAAGATCCGACATGGCTGATGGCTGATGGCTGATGGCTATGGTCGATGGCGGCCGAATCGGTGGTCGGCGGCTGCCATCAGCCCTGAGCCATCAGCCATTTCAATGAATCGTCTTCGTCTTCTTGTCCATGTAGTCCATGAGGACGTACTGGCCGAGCGTGTAGGGCGTCGTGAAGTACGCCTTGCCCTTGCAGATGTCGGCGACGCGGCGCACGAAGCTCACGAGATCGTAGTCGCGCGCCAGCATGAACGTGTTGATCATGATGCCGCTCTTGCGGCACGCGGCGACCTCGGCGCACGTCTCAGCGACGATGAACGGGTCGAGGCCGAAGGCGTTCTTGTAGATGCGCCCGTCGGGCTGCGTGAGCGCCGACGGCTTGCCGTCGGTGATCATGATGATCTGCCGCATGTCCTTGCGCTGCCGATCGAGAATCCGCCGCGACAGCCGCAGGCCCTCGCGCGTGTTCGTGTAGTACGGCCCCACGCGCACGCGCCCGAGCTCGGCGAGCGGAATCTCCTCGGCCGAATCGTGGAACAGCACGACCTTCAGCGCGTCGCCCGGGTACTGCGTCTTGATCAGCTGCGCGAGCGCGAGCGCGACACGCTTGGCCGGCGTAAAGCGATCCTCGCCGTAGAGGATCATGCTGTGGCTGCAGTCGAGCATGAGCACGGTGGCGCAGGAGCTCTGGTACTCGCCCTGCACGACCATGAGATCGTCGTGGGTGACGTGGATCCGGCGGCGGCCGTCGGTCGCGACCGGGGGCTGCGGGCTCGCTGCCGCCAACGCGAGGTCGCGCGCCTCCCGAGCTTCGCGCTGAACGGCGTTCAAGAGCGTGCTCGCCGGATCGAGGTTGAGCGTGTCCCCGAACTCGTACGGCTTCGGCGCGCCGGTGGTCTCGACCCCCGTCGCCTGCTCGCGCGTGTCGTGTCGGCCGTAGCTGCTCTTGCCGAGCGACCCGAGCAGATCGCGCAGCGCGCGGTAGCCGAGGAAGTCGAGCGTCTTGTCGGTCACTTCGAAAGTGACGGGCGGCTGATCGGGTCCGTGGCCGCCGGCGCGCCCCTGGCGCCGCTCGCGCTCCGCGTTCAAGTCCGGCGGCGTCGTGATGTAGCCCTGCTCCGCCATCCGCTCGATGATCTGCTGGATCAGCTCCTCGAGCTTCGACCGCGCGTCGGCCTGATCGCCGTCGGCCGGGTCGCCGAGCAGCCGCTCGATCGTCTCCTCGGGCAGCACGCCGCCGTTGAACAGCGCGTCGAGGATCGCGTCGTGCAGCGCCTGCATCGTGCGCTCTTCCTCGTCCATGCCGTGCGGGTTCCCGAAGCCGCTCGAGAGCAGCAGGTCCGAGAGCTTCGACACGAGATCCTCGAGATCGAGGTCGTCGAGCTCGTCGCCCGTGAACTTGGTGTATCGATATTTCACTAGTTGTAATACTTCTTCTTCGAGTTCGGAATCCTGATCTCGTCGTCGAGCGACACCTCGTCGCGTCGCGACGACCGGCGCGGCGCGGCTTCGGCGCTCGAGTAGCCGCGCTCCTCGCTGCGGCTGATCTTCTTCTGCGCGTAGAGCCCCTCGAGCACGAAGTCGATCGCCGACGCGACCAGCGGCGCGGGCGCGCCCGGCGCGAGGTTCGCGCGCTCGGCCAGCTCGCGCAGCCCCTGCACCGTCCGCGCCTGCGCGATCACCTCGTCGGAGGACGAGGTGTCGCCGAGCGGCAGCGATCCGCCGAGATCGAACCACTCGATCACCTTCCGCGTATCGGCGCCGTCGAACATGCCGGTGAACACGGCGCCGACCGCCGAGCGGATCAGATCGCGCGCGATCTGCTCGGCGCCGCGCAGCTCGCCTTCGTATTCGAGCTCGAACTTGCCGGTGATCGACGGCAGCGCCGCGTAGACGTCGGTCACGCGCGGGACGACGAGCGTCTCGGCGTGCGCGAGCGCGCGCCGCTCCGCGTTCGAGACGACGAGCTCGAGCGTCGTGATCGGCAGGCGCTGGCTGACGCCGGACCGCTTGTCGATCTTGCGGTCGCCGCGCGCCTGGAACGCCACTTCCTCCACGACCTCGCGCACGTAGTCGGGAATCTCGATCTTCAGCACGCCGGTGCGGTCGGTCCACGCCTCCTGCTTCGTGATCGCCATCGCGTTGTGGCGCGTCGCCGGGTAGTGCGTGCGAATCTCGGAGCCGATCCGATCCTTGAGCGGCGTGATGATCTTGCCGCGCGCGGTGTAGTCTTCGGGGTTCGCCGTGAAGACGAGCATCATGTCGAGCTTCAGCCGGATCGGGTAGCCCTTAATCTGGACGTCGCCTTCCTGCAGGATGTTGAAGAGGCCGACCTGGATCTTCCCGGCGAGGTCCGGCAGCTCGTTGACGGCGAAGATGCCGCGGTTGGCGCGCGGCAGCAGCCCGTAGTGCATCGTCAGCTCGTCGGAGAGATTCAGCCCCGCCTGCGCCGCCTTGATCGGATCGATGTCGCCGACCATGTCGGCGATCGTGACGTCGGGCGTCGCGAGCTTCTCGACGTAGCGCTCGTCGCGGCGCAGCCACGCGATCGGCAGCGCGTCACCCTCCTCGGCGAGGCGCGCGCGGCACCCGGCGCAGATCGGCGCGGACGGATCGTCGTGAATCTCGCACCCGGGCACGACCGGGATCCGCTCGTCGAGGAGATCGACCATCCCCCGCAGGATGCGGCTCTTCGCCTGGCCGCGCAGCCCGAGCAGGATGAAGTTGTGCCGCGAGAGCACCGCGTTGACGAGCTGCGGGATCACCGTCTCGTCGTAGCCGATGATGCCGGGGAACAGCGTCTCGCCGGCGCGCAGCTTACAAACCAGGTTGTCGCGGATCTCCTGCTTCACCGGCCGTGAACGGTAGCCGGATCGCCGCAGGTCCCCCAGGGTCTCAATGGCCGCCATTGACCGATTCTATCAGGAGCGGCGCGCGGCGGCGGAGATAGACTCCGAATCGGTGCGCCACCCGTTCTTTTCGGCGCTGCGGCCGCTGGTGTTCGCGCATCGCGGCGGCAGCGCGCTCGCGCGCGAGAACACGATGACCGCCTTCGACAACGCGGCGGCCCTCGGCGCCGACGGCCTCGAGCTCGACGTCCACCTCTCGCGCGACGCCGTCGTCGTCGTCCACCACGATCGGACGCTGGATCGCACGACGCCGCTCCGCGGACCGATTGCGGATCGCACGGCATCCGAGCTGGCGCGCTCGGGCGTGCCGCGGCTCGAGGAGGTGCTCGCGCGGCACCGCGAGGCGCGCGTGATCGTCGAGATGAAAGTGAATCGGCCCGCGCTCGCCTCCGCGGTCGTCGACGTGGTGAAGCGCGCCGATGCCGTCGATCGCGTGTGCCTCGGCGCGTTCGGCGTGCGCGTCCTGCGCGCTGCGCGCGCGCTCGAGCCGGCGATCGCGACCAGCGCGGGGCGCGAGGAAGTGCGCTGGGCGCTCTATCGATCGTGGGTGCGATGGCCGCTCGCCGGCGCCGCATACGCGGGCTTTCAGGTGCCCGAGGTCGCCGGCAGAACGCGTGTGGTGTCGCCGCGATTCGTCCGCGCCGCGCACCGCTCCGGACTCGGCGTTCAGGTCTGGACCGTCGATCGCGAGGCCGATGCGCGCCGGCTGCTCGACTGGGGCGTCGATGCGCTGATCACCGATCGACCGGATATCATCGTGCCGCTGGTGAAGGGACTGCGACGATGATTCCACCAACGCTCAAAGACATCTACGCCGCCCGGCCGCGCGTCGCGCGCGTCGTACGCCCGACGGCGCTCATGCGCCATCCGCTGCTCGCGCGCGAGACGGGGCTCGATATCTTCGTCAAGCACGAGAACCACAATCCGACCGGCGCCTTCAAGATCCGCGGCGGCGTGAACCTGATTTCCACGCTGAGCGCGAGCGAGCGCCGCGGCGTCATCACGGCGACCACCGGCAACCACGGCCAGTCGATCGCGCTCGCGTGCCAGCGCGAGGGCGTGCCCTGCACCATCGTCGTGCCGGTGGGCAACAACCCGGAGAAGAACGCCGCCATGCGCGCCTACGGCGCGGAGCTCCTCGAGTTCGGCCGCGACTTCGACGAAGCGCGCGAGCGCGTCGAGGCGCTTCAGCACGAGCGCGGCCTCCGCTACGTGCACTCAGCAAACGAGCCGCTGCTCATCGCTGGCGTCGCGACCTATGCGCTCGAGATCTTCGACGAGCTGCCGGACGTAGACGTCATCCTCGTCCCGATCGGCGGCGGCAGCGGCGCGTGCGGGTGTGCAATCGTGCGCAGCGGCGTCGGCAGCCGTGCAGAAGTGATCGGCGTGCAGGCGGCGCGCGCCGACGCATTCACGCGCTCGTGGCGCGGACCATCGCGCGTCGTCGGCGACAAGGCCGACACGTTTGCGGAGGGGATGGCGACGCGCGTCACCTTCGACCTCACGTTCGACATCCTCCGCACAGGGCTGGACGACGTCGTCACGCTGACCGAAGAAGAGCTCGCCGACGGCGTCCGCCTCGCGCTTCGGACCACGCACAATCTCGCCGAGGGCGCCGGGGCCGCGCCAATAATGGCGGCGATGAAATTGCGCGATCGCCTGGCGGGGCGAAAGGTGGCGTGCGTGATGAGCGGCGGGAACATCGATCGCGCGACCCTCGTGCGCATTCTGACGCCAGCGGCTGTCGTCGCATACGACAGTCAGGTGTGAAGGTGACGCGGCTCCAGGGCCCGCGCAGCGATAATCGCGAGGCTCTGAGGTCACCGTTTGGTCAATCAACTGAGCGCATTATCTGACGTCTGCGTCGTTTGACGCGCACCAGCGCTGCTGTCCTCCAGCTGAGCATCGTTCATGCATTTAATCAGCCGAATATGACGAGCAGACGTCGCCACGCAGCGACATCCCCCGCTGCCCAGCATGAGATTCCGTCGACCAACGCGGTTCCACCAATTGTCGACTCGGCCGCCGATCACGGCTTGCCACAAAAGAACCCCCACGCCGCCGCGCTCGGCCGGCTGGGTGGCTTGAAGGGTGGCCGTGCGCGCGCGAACAGCCTGAGCGCCGCACGGCGCCGTGCAATCGCGCGCAAGGCGGCGCTCGCGCGCTGGAATCGTCTGAAGGCGTGAACCGACCGCGTCACGATCGCGCAGCCGCCCGCGTCACGGGCGTGCGCGGAGCGACGCGATGTTGCCGGCCGTAATCGTCCCGTCGATAGCCGCCACAATTCTGCCCGCGGCGTCCCGTACCGTCACGGCGAACGCATCGGCCCCGCGTCCCGGCTCGCCAGCGTCGCGCGCGACCGCCTCGAACGTGTAGCCACCGCCCCCGTTCCACACGCCGCGGCCGGCGAACAGCACCGTGTCGATGCCCGACGCCGGCCGTTTTCCCGGCGAGACGCCCGGCACGTCGAAGAAGCTGACGCTCGTGATGAGCGTCGACTCGAAGCGGTCGACGGTGTCCCGTCCGCGGCCTTTCGCTCCAATCTCGTAGCGCAGCGTCCCCGCGTCCGCGCCGCCCGCCCGCTCCTGGACGGCGAACGCGATCTTGTGCGTCGACGCCCCTCGGTCGATCGACGCGTCGCCCACCATGCGGCCCGGCACGTCGGCCGTCGTCACGACGATGGTGAAGGTGCCGGCGGCCGTGTTGCCGCTCGCATCGGCGGCGGAGCAGGCCACCCGCATCGTTCCAATCGGGAACATGCTGCCCGAGGCCGGCGCGCACGCAACGGGCCGCACACCGTCGACGAGATCGGCGGCCGACGGGTTGAAGCTCACGACGGCGCCCGACGGCGTCGTGGCGGTCGCTGAGATGTCTGCCGGCAGCGTCAGCGTCGGCGGACGTGTGTCGACGACGGTCAGCGCAAAGTCCGCCGATCCGATGCAGCCGCTCGCGGCCTGTGCCTGAATGGTGGCGGAGGATCGGCCGACGGTCGTCGGCGTTCCGCTCAGGACGCCGGCCGCGCTGAGCGATACGCCCGCAGGCAGCGAGCCGCCGACCACGGAGAACGTGTACGGCGCGGTCGCGCCGGTCGCCGTCACCGTCTGCGCGTAGGCCGCGAGCGCCTCCGCCGGCGGCAGCGCCGCGGCCACCGTGATCAGCGGACACGCGATGACGCCGTTCAACATAACGGTCCGCGTGCCGCCGTTGACGCTCGCGACCGTCAGCAGCGCGCTCTTCGGGCCGGGCGAGGTCGCCCGGAACCCGACGCTCGCCGTCGTGCTGGCGTCCGGGGCGAGCAGCGTCACCCCCGGCGGGGTCGCCGAGAACGCCGCCGCGTCCGCGCCGCCCACCGTGGACTGCGGCGACAGCGTCACGTCGCTCGCCTCACCGTTCGCAATCGTCAGCGCCGCCGACGCCGCGATGCCCGGCTCCACGGATCCGAAGTCGATCGACGACGGCGTCACCACGATGCCCGGCGTGCCGGCGCCCAAGAGATCGACGGTGATTGCGCCGTGATCGGAATCGACGGTGAGCTGCGCGTTGAACGTCGCGACGGTTGCCGGATGGAACACAACCGGCACCGTCGTCGTGCTGCCGCCGGCGACCGTCGTCGATGCAGGCGGACCTGCGTCGAACGACGCCTCGGCGCCGCCGACGGTTGTCGTCGTCAACGTCACCGGCGAGAGCAGGAGGTTCGTGATCGTGACCGTCGCGGGCCGCGTGTCGCCCGTCGGCGCGGAGCCGAAGTCGACGCGTGTCGGCGTGGCATTGAAGACGAGATCCTGCGGATCGCTCGGCGCGAGGAGCGCGAAGTCGGTCGCGTTGTCGTCGGTGTCCTGCAGCGACCCCGGCGTCGAGCCGGCCTTCCGCGCGTAGCTGCGATCGGCATTCGTCGTCAGCTGCGTCGCAATCGGCGTGCCTTCGCGATAGGCCGTCCCGGTTGTCGCGATGCCGACCTGATCGATGATGGTGACGATGGGGCCCGCATTCACCAGCGCGATGCCGCCGTTGTCGCCGAATCCGGTCGTGTACGAGACGTTCCCGGGCACGGCGCCCGAATAGCCGTTCGCCGCCGTGTTGACGAACAGGTAGTGCGCGCGGCCCGGCAGCACGACGTTCGCCGGCACCGTCGCGCGCGCTCCCGTCGGCGCGGTGTTGCTCGATCCTCGCAACTGCCAGCCGCCGATGTCGATCGGCGCGTCCGTGTCGTTGTAGATCTCGACGAACTCGTCGTTGCCGCCGAGCGGTCCGTGCGTGCGGAACTCGCTGATCACGACCGGCGTCGCCACCGATCCGGTTCCGGCAAGCGCGACGGAGGCCGATGAGCCGCCGGTCGTCGCCACGGTGAACACCGCGTTTCGCACACCGCCGGAGGCTGGCGCGAACGTGATCGATGCGGTCGTCGACGCGCCCGCGCCGAGCGTCGTCGCGGCGGGTGCGCCTGCAGAGAATCGCGCGGCGTCGGCGCCGGTGATCGCCAACGTCGTGAGCACGATCGGTGTCGCGCTGACGTTGGTGAGGGTCACCGGCTGCGTGGCGCTCGTTCCCGCGGGCACGATACCGAAGTCGACGGTTGCCGGCGCGGCAGTCAACACGATCGGCGGCGGCGTGATCGTGACGGTGAACGATCCCGTGCCCGTGCACCCGTTGGCGGCGGTCGCCTGCACGGTGAATGTGAACGCGCCCGCTGCCGTCGGAGTGCCCGCGAGCACGCCAGCCTCTCGGAGCGACAACCCGGCCGGCACCGTGCCGCTCGAGACCGTGAAGGCGAACGGTCCGTCGCTGCCGGACGCCGCGACCGAGCCGGAGTACGGCACGCTGGTCAACCCGTTCGGCAGCGTCCCGGAGACGGTGATGACCGGGCACGCGCCGACGCCCGCGAGCGCGACGCTGCGGGTCGTGCCGGTCGACGTCGTGATGAGCAGCGATGCGCTCTTCACGCCCGCAGACGCGGGCTGGAACGCGATCGGCACCGTCGTGCTCGCGCCGCCGTCGATCGTCGTCGCCGCCGGCGCGCCGGCGCCGAACTCAGTGGCGTTCGCGCCTGTGATGACGAACGGCGGCGTCAGCGAGACGCCCGTCGCATCGGTGTTCGCGATCGTGATCGTCGCCGACGCGCTCGACCCGGGCGTCACCGTGCCGAAGTCGATGCTCGTCGGCGACACCGACAGTCCGCCGGTGCCGGTGCCGCTGAGCGGCACGCTGATCGTGCCGCCGCTCGAGTTCGTCACGACCAGCGCCGCGATCTTCGCACCGCTGTCGGCCGGCTGGAACGTGACGGCGATCGCCGCCGTGCCGTGGCCCGCGATTGTCGTCGTCGACGGCGCGCCGGCCGAGAACGCCGCCGCATCCGCGCCCGAGATCGACGGCGCGTTCAATGTCACCGTGCCGAGCAGCTGGTTTTTGATCGAGACGACCAGGGTGCGCGCATCGCCCGGCGCGACGGGCCCGAAATCGACGCTTGCGGGCGACGCCGTCAGCACGATGTTCTGCGGATTGCTCGGAGAGGTCAGCTGGAAGTCCGCGGTGTTGTCGTTCGTGTCCTGGAGCGTCGGCGCGAGCCCGCCCGGCTTGCGCTCGTAGCCGCGATCGGCATTCGTCGTCAGCTGCACCGTCAGCGGATTGCCCTCGCGGTATCCCGCGGCCGTCGTCGCCACGCCGACCTGATCCACGATCGCGCCCGACGCGTCGGTCAGCGCGATGCCGCCGTTGTCGGCAATGCCGGTCGAGTAGCCGGTGTTTCCGGCAACCGCGCCGCTGTACGCAGCAGTGTTGACGAACAGGTAGTGCGCGTGCGCCGGCAGCAGGACGCCCGCCGGCACCGTCGCGCGCGCTCCCGTCGGCGCGATATTGCTCGATCCCAGCAGCTTCCAGCCGCTGATATTTGCGGCGCTGTCGCTGTTGTTGTAGATCTCGACGAATTCGTCGTTGCCGCCCGACGGCCCGCGGAACCGGATCTCGCTGATGACGACGGTTGCCGCCGCACCCGCCGTTTGCCCGGTGCCCACGAGGCTCACAGTCGTTGACCCCGCGTCGCTCGTGATGTTCAGCGTCGCGCTCTTGCCGTCGCCCGACGTCGGCGCGAACATGACCGAGACCGTCGTCGACGTGCCGGCCGCCAGCGTCGTCGCGCCCGGCGATCCCACCTGGAACTGCGACGCGTCGGCGCCGGTGATCGTGAACGGCGTCGTCAGGGTGAGCGGGGCGGTGCCGTTGTTGGTGATGGTGACCGGCGCGAGGCTCACGCTGCCGACCGACGTCGACGGGAACGTCAGTGTCGCCGGCGACGCGACGAGCGCCGGACCGGACGCGCCGGTGACGACGATGTCGGCGAGCGAGCGCGGTACGATCTGATAGCTGTTGTCGAACGGCGCCGTCAGCGCGTGCTGCCCGAGCAAACCGGTGATCGATACGGTGCCCGCCGGCTTCGCCGTGCCGTCGATGTCCGTGTCGCTGTCGATGAAGATCTGCCCGGAGCCGGTGGCGTCGGCGATCGCCACCGCTTTCGAGCTGCCCGACACCGGATACGTGTCGATGATCGTGACGCCGTCCACGCGCACGAGCTGGCCTTCGAACGCTTCGCCGCCGCCCGCGGCGAGCGCGGCGAGCGTAATCGCCTGCGGCGCAGGCGCCGCGTCATGCGCGATCAGCGAAACCGACGACACCGTGAGCTCCGTGAGCCCGAAGAACTGCGTCACCGTGCCGATTGCCTCGACAGTGTCTCCTGTCGCGAACGGACCGAAGTTCGTGCCGCTGTTGAAGAGATCGATGCCGCCGGTTCCGTCCTGGACGTAGTACTCGATGCCGTTGCCGCCGCGAAAATCGATCGAGGCGACGGTGGCGTGAATGCGCACGACCTGGTTCAGCCGATCGGGCACGAAGTCGGCGCCCGCGGTGCCGTCGACGTTGCTCACCTGATCGACGCGCGCCTCCGCAATCGTCAGCAGCGGCGCCGGCGCCGGCGCGGCGGCGCCGAGATCGACGCGGCTGCGCGGCGTGATGTCGTACGCGGAGTCGAACGGCCGGAGGAAATCGTCCTGCTGGACGATGCCGGCCACGGTGAACGGCGACGACGCCGGCGTGAAACCCTCGACGTCGGTGTCGTGATCGATCTTCATCAGGAACGATCCGGTGCCGTCGCTGATCGTGACGAAGGCGTCGACCGGCTGCGGCGACGCGGGAATCGCGCCCGACACGATCGTGCAGTGATCGATCGACACGAACTGCCCCTCGAACGCCTCCGGGTTCGCGGTCAACGCGGCAATCGTGACCGTTTGCGGCGCGGGCGCCGCGTTCGTCGTGAGCACGACGACGCCGTACGGCGACGACGTTTTCTCGACCGACTCGGTGATGTCGAGCCGCAGGCGGCCGCCGTTGAAGCCGATGAGGCCGTTCACTTCGACGAGCTGTCCCGGCACGGTGGTCGTGAACGCGGTCGGGGTGTCGGTGGAGCGGTACACGTTGACGCCGCCGGTCGGGTCCTGAATGTAGTCGTCGTTCGTGCCGGCGCTGAAACCGGACGCCGTCACCGTTCCCTGCACACGCGCCGCGTAGCCGGTATAGAGCGGCTCGCCCTTCGCGGTGATCGCGCGAATCGTCGCGATCGGCGTCACGCCGGAGAAGTATCCCGACCGATACGTCGTCGTCTGTCCGCCGGCGATGGCCGTGATTGCGTAGTCGACGCGCGCGCCGTCGGGCTCCGCCGGAATCGACGCCTCGTAGCGGCCGGCGACGAGCGCCATGGGCAGCGGCGCTTGCGCGACGCCGTTCACGCCGTAGGCGAGCGCGACGCCGTCGATCGGCGACTCGCGATCGTTGACGAGCGCGGACACCAGCAGGCTGTCGGACGCGAGCGGGTTCGCGGGCGTCGTGCGCGGGATCACCGTCGGCTTGAAGTCGGTCGTGATCCCCGGCGAGACGCCGTCCACGGGATAGGTGTGGAGCGCCGCCGGCAGCCGCACGCCGCCGTCGTCGAAGCTGGTGAGTGAATAGGTGGTCGTGCCGTCGGTGGTCAGCTGGATCGTGCCCTGACCTGCGTTGCCGGGCGCGGCGCCGGTGTATCCCTGCAGCGTGACGCGATCATCGCCGGCCGGGCTCGCTTCGTTCTGATAGAACACCGGCCCCGCGCCCGTCGCGGGCGGCACGCCGGTGCCGGTGAAGCTGGCGCCGGTGGTGGTGGCGGTGTTGAGGTACTTGTTCACCGTCTCGCGGTTCGGATGGCCGAACGTGTTCGACTGGCCGGTCTGCGCGACGGCGACTTCGGCTCGCACCGCCGAGAGAAACGACTGGTTGCTCGTCGTCGTGCTGCCGTGGTGATCGAGCTGCACGACGTCGACGTCGCCGACCGCCTGGCCGACCCACGTCTCGATGTCCGGCGCCTTCGCGGTGGACGTGCTGCCGCCGCCGGTCAGATCGCCGGAGACGAGATAGTCGAAGGTGTTGTACTCGACGAGGACGCTGATGCTCTCCGAGTTGAGATCCGCGTTCGTGATCGCGGCGACGCCGCCGGTGATCAGCCGTCCGCCAGCCGCGATGAACGTCGCGCGCATACCGCCGCCGAGATCGATCGCGTTGGCGGTGGCGCCTCCCGGATTCGGCGTGACGCGCAGCGCGCCCGCGCTGCCGACCGCGGCGACGTAGTTCAAGTACGTGCCGCGCGTGCTCGTGGACGACGTCGAGGTTCCCGGCGGCTGGACCTCGGGCGCGTCGCCGTTGTCGTACGCGACGCCGCCGTTGGCCGCGCTGTTCACGCGGCCGGCGTTCATGATCTCGATGAGGCCGCCCATGTGATCGATGTGGTAGTGCGTGAGCACCGTGTAGTCGATCCGCGAGATGCCTCGGGCGTCGAGCAGGTTCGCGATCTTCGCGCCGCTGCCCGGAGGTCCGCCGTCGACGAGCAGCGTCTTGCCCGTCGGCGACACGATGAGCGTCGACGCGCCCTGGCCGATGTCGACGAAATAAATCTGGGCGAGCGCCGACCCTTGGGCGTGGGGGCGCTGCGTGAGCAGAAGAAGAACGAGGGCGGCCAGGGCCGTCAGCTGTTTTTTCATGGCGTTGAGCGAAATTCCGCCGGAGCGATCGATGTGGAGGGGAGGTTGAAAGTGTAGAGGGGGAGGGGGCCGCCGGTCAAACAAACGATCGTAGGGCGACCCTTTCAGGATCGCCGGGGCGAGGCTGAAAGCCTCGCCCTACACCCGTACTGTTCAGTCTTTCACGATCGTCGTGCCGCCACCGCCGCGCGCCGCGACGACGATCAGCAGCACGATCACGATGATGGCGAGCGCGCCGATCGCGATCCACACCGGGCTGCGATACCACCGCGCGCCGCCGCGGTCGCCGATGTTCACCTCGATCGTCTTGTCGGGCACCTGCAGCGCGACGACGACCGGCGCGGGCGCCGAAACCGCGGCAGGAGCCGGCGCGAACGACGCCGCCGATTTCGCCGGCAGCGCGGCCATCATGCCCGCCGCGCACACCAGCGATAGAAGAACGCCTCGCATGAGCTCACCTCCCGGCCCCGACCAGAGGCCCGATAGATGACGCTGCAAATCGCAGTCCCGATGGGGTCAGGCGCGTCTGGCTCGACCTAACGCGCGTCGCGCGCGCACGAACACGGCGTTCATCATCGGCGCAGTCAGCTTGCCCGTGTTCGTGTTCTGGCGGCTCGGGTGATAGCAGCCGATGAGCGTCTGGCCGTTCGGCAGCTCGTGCGCAACGGCATGGCCGAACGCCGGTTTCGGCCGCACGACGACGCCGCGGCGTTTGATGAGCTGAAGGTACGCGTCGAAGCTGATGCGGCCGAGCGCGACGACGACGCGCACGTTCGGCAGCGCCGCGATCTCCGCGTCCAGATGCGGCAGGCAGTTGGCAATCTCCTCGGTCGTCGGCTTGTTGCCGGGCGGCGCGCAACGCACCGCGGCGGCGATGAACGCGTCGGTCAACTGCAGGCCGTCGCCGGGATCGCGCGCCGTCGGGATGTTCGCGAAGCCGGCGCGATGGAGCGCCGCCATGAGGAAGTCGCCCGATCCACGCGGGCCGTCGCCGGTGAACACGCGGCCCGTGCGGTTCGCGCCGTGCGCCGCCGGCGCGAGGCCGATGAGCAGCATCCGCGCCGCCGGATCGCCGAAGCCCGGAACCGGCTTGCCCCAGTAAATCTCGTCGCGGAACGCCCGCCGCTTGACTCGCGCAATTTCAGCGCAGTACGTCCGCAGCCGCGGGCAGCGATCGCAGGAGATGATCGAATCGCGAACGGCCCTTAAAGAAAGCAAAGATCGATCCTCAAAAAAAGGGGTCGTACCCCTTTTTCAAAAAAGGGGTACGACCCCTTTTTTCACCAGACGCGGCAGGCCGTCGTCCGCACCATCGGCGCGTTCGCCTTGCACGAGAAGGCCTGCGCGAACTCCGGCATGTTCGACACGACGCCGTTCACGCGGTAGCGCGGCGGCGCGTGCGGGTTGGTCTGCGCCAGCAGGCGCTCGCGCTCGGGGCGCGTGTTCTGGCACCAGCTCTGGCCGTAGCTGACGAAGAAGCGCTGCTCGGGTGTGAAGCCGTCGAGCATCTTTGCGCCGGCGGCGGCCGGCGACGCGAGATACGCCATCAGCGCGATGCGCGTCCCGCCGTTGTCGGCCGCGTTCTCGCCGAGCGTCAGCTTGCCGTTCAGCTTCACCTCGTCCACTGCCGTGAACGACGAGTATTGGTCGACGATGCACTTGGCGCGATCGTCGAAGGCTGTGGCGTCTTCGGGCGTCCACCAGTCCTTCAGGTTGCCCTGCGCGTCGAACTGCCGCCCCTCGTCGTCGAAGCCGTGCGTCAGCTCGTGGCCGATGATCGATCCGCCCGCGCCGTAGTTCACGGCCGGATCGGCGCCCGCCTTGTAGAACGGCGGCTGCAGGATGCCGGCGGGGAAGTTGATGTTGTTCTGCAGCGGGTTGTAGTACGCGTTCACGGTCGGCGGCGTCATCTCCCACTCGCCCTTGTCGAGCGGCTTGCCGATCCGGTTCATCTGCCGGTGGAACTCGAACTGGTTCGCGCGCTGCGAGTTGCCGAGCGCGTCGCCGCGGGCGATGCCGAGCGCGCTGTAGTCGCGCCACTTGTCGGGGTAGCCGATCTTGTTCGCGACGGCGTGCAGCTTGACGATCGCCTGCTGACGCGTCGCGTCGGTCATCCACGAGAGGCCCTTGATGTCGGTCTCCATCGACGACTCGAGCTCGCGCACCATCTTCAGCGTGTCTTCCTTCGCCGCCGGGCCGAACGCCTCGCGCACGAACGCCTTGCCCAGCGCCTCGCCGAGATCGCTGTCGGTGTACTGCACGCAGCGCTTCCAGCGCGGGCGCAGCTCCTGTGCACCGGTGAGCGTGAGGCCGTAGAAGCGGAAGTTCTCGTCGACGAACGGCGCCGAGAGCACCGCCGCCGACGCGTGCACGAGCTGCCAGCGGAGATAGGTGCGGAGATCGGCGGTCGGCGTCGACGCGGCGAGCTGGTCGAACGCCTTGAAGAATTCGGGGACGGTGACGTTGAGCGCGTCGATCGCCGGCGAGCCGACGCCCTTGAAGTACTCGCTCCAGACGAAGCTCGGCGTGAGCGTCTGCAGCTCGGTCGGGCCCATGCGGTGATACAGCGCCGACGGATCGCGCCGCGCGACGACGTCGAGCGACGCTTTGGCGAGCGCCGTCTCGATCTTCATCACCGTCCCGGCATCGCTCGTCGCGGCAGCGCTGTCCGTCTTTGCGCGCGCCGCCGATCCGCCGACGAGCGCGAGCATCCGGCCGACGTGCTCGACGTACTGCTTGCGCAGCTCGACCGACTTCGGAT
>Ga0209474_10001534_pt1 | contig 22206 bp, 15 predicted proteins | sample GraSoiAngelo_145_FD_185902 | JGI IMG/M metagenome (GOLD analysis project Ga0209474, IMG submission 185902) | Grasslands soil microbial communities from the Angelo Coastal Reserve, California, USA - 14_1009_05_20cm (SPAdes) (version 2) | ecosystem: Environmental > Terrestrial > Soil > Grasslands...
AGATTGTCGAACCGCAGCACGGCGATCGATTTCGAGGGCAGTTCACTCGCTGACGATTGTTTCGAGCGAAATCCGTACCGGCCGAGCAGGAACAGGCCAGCGGACACCAGCGCTCCCACGATCACGACGTAGATCCATCCATAAGATTTTCTTCGTTTCTGCACCGTCGCATCGACATCTTCCGTCCGCTTGATCCCCTGAGGCGTGAGCTCGAACGCCCAGGCGATGACGAGCGCGATCGGAAAACCGATTATGATCGACATGATGACGAGTCGCACCGCCCAATTCGGAATGTCGAAAAACGGAAAGACCTGCGTCGCGACCTGGACCAGTAGCCAACCGACGACGGCGTACGCAACCGCGACTTTGTAAACGTTGCGTCGCTTCAGCTCGGCGAAGAAGTTGTCGATCTTCATTCAGATTGCTTCGACCCGATTAGTTCCTTGCCGGCGAGCAGTTGTTGGAAGCCGGGATCGTTGCGGATCGGGTCCCAGACCGGATCGATTTTTAGGCGCGCGATGGAAACGCTTCCGCCGGCAGGAACCGAGAGTTGTTGGCGAAGAATGGCGATGGCGTCGGCCGTCGCGCCGGTGCGAGCTTCGATCTCGGCCAGACCAGTCAGAAGGTCATTACCAACGAGCGCATCTTTCTCGGGCGGTAACAGCTTGGCAGCTTGTCGCGCGACTTTGATCGCGTCGCTATTACGTTTAAGGGCGAGGTAAACCCAGCTCAATTGCGGCATCGAAGAAATCTCGTTAGGCCGCTCGCGCAATCTTTCTTCCAGTAGCGGTCTGGCTTTCTCTGCTTCAACTTGCGCGCCGATGAGGTCGCCGGCCAAGACTCGGATTGCGACTCTGGCGGATGAATGGCGCCGTTCATCGCTCGCACTATTGCCAGCGGCTTCGCAGACTTTCACTGCCGCGTTAAAATCCCGCGCGAAAACAGAAACATAAGCGCGTTCACCGGTCATATCTCGGAGATGGCCGTAGTTAGAGCCTTCAAAGATTTTGTTCTCTGCCGGAAAGGTAGCCAGCATGCGTTGCGCTTCGTTGATGTCACCGCTTCCGCCGAGAATACTCTCGAGCAACGTGCGCATGCCCTCGGTGGCGTGAGGGTCAACTTCGAGCGCGTGCGCGGCACCGCTCTCGGCTACTTTCCACATTCGCAATGAGAGCTGAGTAGTAGGCAAATCTGCCGCGACCTTGGCGTTGCGCGGATCCTGTTCGAGGGCTTTTTTGAATTCGTCCAGGCAACGTTCCCATTGGCCCTGCCGACGGTGGACGTAACCCAAATACGAGAGCGCGGTGGAAGAGTTCGGTTGCAATTGTAGCGCGCGCTCGAACTCCGCCAGCGCCGCTTCGTACTGCCGATAGCCGTGGTAATAAAAATCGCCCAGCGCGACGTGCACTTCGGCGAGATTAGGCGCGAGAGCGAGAGCGTGCTCGGCCATGATCCGAACCTGCGCCAGCTCCGCTTCGCTCAATTGCTCAAAAAACCTATGAATCTCCATGCGGTTCTCAACCAGACGAGCCATGGCCAGCGCAAAGTTCGGATCGCGCGCAATGGCCTGCCGGTACCACGCAGCCGCCTGCTCGTACGACTCTGCCTTCAGCGAACTCTCGGCCAGGCGTTCCTCGTGCTCGCCTTTCAAGAAGAGGTCGTGGGCAGCGGGGTCCTTCGTTGGCACAGTGGCGAGCGTGCTGGCTTCGACCGGCGAAAGTTTTGCCTGGAGTGAATCAGCGATTTCCTGCGCCACTTCGCTTTCAACCGCAAACACATCCTTGATATCGCGGTCATAAGTCTTCGCCCACAAATGTGAGTCCGCGCGAGCGTCGATCAGCTGCACGTTGACGCGCACTTTGTCGGCGGCCTTTTGTACCGATCCTTCCAGCACCTTCGCGACTCCGAGTTGTTGCGAAACTGTCTTTAAGTCTTCCGGCTTGCTCTTGTACTTCGCGGTCGAGGTGCGCGAGATCACTTTCAAATCGGCGATGCTCGCGAGCTTCGTCAGGATTTCATCCTGAATGCCGTCGGCGAAGTAAGCGGCGTTCTTGTCGTCGCTCAGGTTTTCGAACGGCAACACCGCGATCGATTTTTGCGGGATGGATGAATCCGTCGCCGCCCCGGTGCGAGTCGCACTGGCAGTATTCGTCGCTGTATACCGACCGAGTAGGAACAACGCGATTGAGATCGCGGCTCCAACCGCGACCACGTAAATCCAGGCGTGAGATTTCTCCCGTTTTTGCGGCGCAGCATCGACGTCTTCGGTGCGCTTGATCCCTTCCGGTGTTAGCTCGAAGGCCCAGGCGATGACGACCGCGATTGGGAATCCGACCGCGACCAATATGATCACCAACCGCACGATCCAAGTTGGAATCTCCAGGAATGGGAAAACCTGGGTGGCAATTTGAACCAGGAGCCAGCCGACAATCGCGTAAGCGACCGCAACCTTATAAACGTTGCGCCGCTTCAGCTCGGCGAAGAAGTTATCGATCTTCACTCTGCCTTCTCTTCGCAGAGTTTCTGGAAGCGCGGATCATTCCGCAGCGGATCGAACATCGGATCGAGCCGGAGCAGCGCCGGAGTGAGCGGCGCCTGCCCTCCACCCAGCGGACCCTCGTACGGGACGGAGAGCAGTTTCTGTAAGGCGGCGATGGCGCGATCAGGCTCTCCGACCTGCGCCGCCACCCGGGCGAGGATCTCGATCGGAGCGGGCCCATCGAAGGCGTCTCTTTCGATCGGCATTGCGGCGATCGCCCGCTCCGACAAAGCTAGCGCGGCGGGTTTATTCCCCAGTCCCATCTCGGTTAGAGCGAGATCGTAAAGCAGATTGTAGTTTTCCGGCTGTTCTTTGAGAAAAGGTTCCAGTTCGCCGCGACTCGTCCGCCAACTTTCCTGGGCGGCAGCGTGGTCGCCGGCGACCTCCCGCGTCCAGCCTAACCAAAAGCGCAACTCACCCGTGAAGTAACCCCACGCTGGATCAGGCTTGGCGAGTAGCTCCTGCAATCGAGGGACGACGGGCGTTGGGCGACGCTCCAGGATCGCTTGGTAAATCTGAGTGTAGAAGACGTTGGAATCGTCGGCCGGAGGGTGGAGCGGAGCGAGTAGCGCGGCCGCCTGCGGAAGCTCTCCTTGGGCTTGGGCGATCGCTGCTTCGACCGCGATTGTGTCCATGTCGTTAGGCGTGATCTCGAGTATCTGGTCGAACAAGCGCAGCGCCTCCGCAAAGCGACGTTGCGCGATTTCGGATTGTCCGTGCTGTCCGAGCACGTAAACGTTGCGCGGATCGAGCTGTTCCGCTTCTTTGAAATAAGCGTCGCTCCGCTCCCACTGGCCCTGCCGGCGCAGAACGTAGGCTAGCGATTCGGGAATCCTACTGCTATTGGGTAGAAGCGGGCGCGCGCGCTCGAAGTAAGTCACTGCGGTATCGTAGTCTTTCAGGCAGCCGTAGTAATAATAACCCTCGGCATGCAGCGCTTCGCCGAAATTGGGCTCAAGCCTGAGCGCGGTAGCGGCGGCTTGTCTTGCCTCTTCCCGAAGAGCGACGGTTGGTTGCAGCGTCTGGGTGAGATAACCACGCGCATCGACAAACGAGAGCAGCGTCCAGGCAAGGGCAAAGTTCGGGTCCAACCGGACTGCTTCCCTGAGATATTTCTGCGCGCCGCGAGAGTTAGCGGCAGAGTTAGCTGTTTTCAGATTGTAAGCCAATCCGCGTAGGTAGGCATCGTAGGCCGCAGGATTCTCGGTTGGCCGCGCAGCAATGACTTGCTCTTCCCGTCCGGTTAGTTTCGCGCGCAGTTGATCAGCGATAGCTTTAGCAACCTCGCTCTCAACCGAAAAGATGTCGGTCAATTTTCGATCGAACGTATCTGCCCAAAGATGGGAATCGTTAGCTGCCCTAATCAGCTGCACGTTTACCCGCACGGCATCGCCGCTCTTCTGCACGCTTCCTTCCAAAATGTGGGCAACGCCAAGCTGCTTTGCGATCTCGGGCAAATTTTCCGGCGCGCTTTTGTAATGCTGCGTGGACGTGTGCGAGATCACCTTCAAATCGGCAATTTTCGATAACCGCGTCAGAATCTCGTTTTGAATGCCCTCCGCAAAGTAAGAATTCGCTTTGTCTTCGCTACGGTTTTCAAACGGCAGGACGGCGATGCTTTTCGCCGGAATGGAGGGTCGAGCTCCCGCGAGACCGGTCCGAGCCGGACTGGCAGATGTAGCTAGCGTCGCAAGAGCTTCGCCCTCCAGTTCAAAATGCAACTTCGACCGCAGCGGCTGAAACACGAACAATCCGGCTGCGACAACTGCCAGCGCCATAGTAATACCGACAAGCTTGCGGCCAGTCTTGTGCGTGATCGACTCGTTAGGTTCAACATCCTCGGCGCGCTTGATACCTTCCGGCGTTATCTCAAATGCCCAGGAAAGAATCAGCGCGACTGGAAAGCCCAGGATAAGTAGCAGCACGACAAGCCGCACCGCCCAATTCGGAATCCCGAAGAAAGGAAAAACCTGTGTCGCAACCTGGATAAGGAGCCACGCCAGAACGGCATACGCGACCGCCACTTTATAAACATTCCGCCGCTTCAGTTCGGCGAAGAAACTCTGGAAGTTCACTTCTTTGAACTCGCGGCATTCCCTTCCGGCGCAAGCGACTCTACGATTTTTTCGAAGTGCGGATCGCCGCGGAGCGGGTCCCAGAAGGGAAGCAGCTTTAAGGCGCCGTAGCTCAGCATTTGTGATGCGTGGGGAGCACGCAGCCCAGCTTCCAGTTGCTGCAAGGCAAGCTCCTTCTCCCCGGCCCACGCTGCCGTGATGGCGAAATATTGAAGGACGCGGCTGCCGTTGTTGACATCTTTTTCCACCGGCGTGAGCGCGATCGATCGCCGGCCTTCGTCCAACGCCAGGTCCTTCCGCCCAAGAGCAGCGTCGATTAATCCGAGGACGCAGAGCGCCGGGCCGTAGTCCGGCTGCGCCTGCATGACCTTTTCCTGCTGTGCGCGCGCCGCTTCAAACGCAGTACGCGCTCTCGCTTCATCTTTGGTCATGCGCGCCAGCAACCCTTCACCAAAGCTGCGGCTCAGATTAATCACCCCTTCGGCCCAGCATGGATTGTCGCCCACCGCGACGAGTGCTCGTTCGGCCGCAGCCGGATCGCGTTCGGCCAGAGCGCAAAGAAACCAGATGTCCGCGGAGCCGGCGATGGCGCTCGGCTCTTGCGCGAGGATTGCATCAATCGTCTGGAGTGGCGGCCGGGTGTCCGCTTTCCAGCAGAAATAAAATAGTCCACGAAGGGCCCGCGTGAGGTTGTCGGGCATGATCGCTAACGCGCGATCCAGCGCAGCGATTGAGTCGGCATAGCGCCCCAGGAATTGGTAGCTGAGCGCGATCTGTTGCAGAGTAAAAAAGTTGCGCGGATCCAGCTCCACCGCGCGCTGCAGGTTCTGCAGACCTTCCTCGTGCTGGCCGCGCCGCCGCAGAATATATCCAGTGACTTCGAAGAGACGCGGATCATTGGGTAACCCACGCCGCGCGATCTCCAATTCGGCGAGGGCGCCGGAATAGTCGCGCAGCCCGTAGTAGAGATATTGTGCGCGCGCCAAATGCGTTTCCGCAGCATCCGGTCGCAGCCGTGTCGCGGCTTGCAGAGTAGCTTCAGCCAGCGCAAGCCGGGCGGGAGTGTGATCAGACCCCCTTAGTGCATAAAGGTTTTCGTGCGCATAGGCGAGCTGGCAGTAAGCGTCGAAAAATGACGGATCGCGCTTCACCGCTTCATCTAGAAGTTCAATTGCCTTCCGCAGATCTGGATCGCCCGTTACGCTGAAACTTTCCGTAAGGAGAATTGACTTCGCCCGGCTGTAAAGGTCGAAAGCGGCCAGATCAGTCGTGGGCGGCTGCTCAATGGCTTTCTTCTCGTTAGGCGAGAGCTTCGCCTGCAACTGCTCGGCAATGGCTCTGGCGATCTCGCTTTGGATGGCGAAGACATCGGCCAAATCGCGATCATAAGTCTGGGCCCAAAGATGCGCGTCTGTCCGCGCGTCGATCAGCTGCGCATTTACCCGCACGCGATTGGCCGTGCGTTGCACGCTGCCTTCTAAAAGATGGGCCACACCGAGCTCCTTGCCGACCTTGCGCAGGTTTTCAGGGGCGCTCTTATAATGCTGTGTGGATGTGCGTGAGATCACCTTCAGATCGGCGATCTTGCCTAACCGCACCAGGATTTCATCCTGGATGCCGTGGGCAAAGTAGGCGTTCGCTTTGTCTTCGCTCCGGTTTTCAAACGGTAGGACGGCGATCGATTTACTTTCGATCGTGGTCGCAGGTTGCGTCAGGGTTTGTTGTCCGATGACTTGCTGAGAACGCAGGAAGTAAAAGACCATTAGTCCAGCCGCCATAGCTGCGACGACTACAATCAGAGCAGTTAGCTTGCGACCGGTCTTCCGGGTAATTCTACGATCGACGTCTCCTTCAAGCTTGATTCCCTCCGGGGTTATCTCGAATGCCCACGAACAAACCACGGCGATGGGAAAACCGATGATCGCGAACAGGACGACCAGCCTGACAATCCAGTTTGGAATATTGAAGAAAGGAAAAACCTGTGTCGCAATCTGGATAAGCAACCAAGCCGTCACGACGTAGGCGGCTGCAACGCTGTAAACACGGCGCCGCTTTAGTTCAGTGAAAAAAGTGCGCGCATTCATGGCCGGGAACAAGACACCAATGTGCCAATCCCGGAGACTATTTCGGACTGGAGGAGTTAGCGAGCTTTTGGAAGCGCGGATCATTCCGGAGCGGATCGAACATCGGATCGCGCTGGAGGAGTGCAGGCGTGAGCGGCATGCCCGTGGCGAGACCGCCATTGCATGGTATCGAAAGTATTTTCTGTAAAGCGGCGATGGCGCGGTCGGGTTCCCCCAGGCGCGCCGCTATCCGGGCTACGATGTCGATCGACTGCGGACTATTCGCTGCGTCTTGCTCGATCGGATGCAAAGCGATGGCGCGTTCGACCAGGGTGAAGGCAGCGGCTTTGTCACCAAGGCCCATCGCGATCAGCGCGAGATCATCCAGAAGAGACCAATTTTCTGGTTGTTCTTTGAGAAAAGCTTCCAGTTCGGCGCGGGCCTCTCGCCAGGTTTCCTGAGCGGCGGTGTGATCGCCGGCGACTTCTTGCGCCCAACCTAACCAGAAGCGCAGTTCGCCATTGAGATAACCTACGTCTGGATCGGGCTTGAGCTCTTTCAGTCGAGAAATTATTTCGGCAGGATGGCGCTCAAGGATAGCCTGATAGGCTAGTGTCTCCCACGCTGTCGGGTCGCCGGCAGCCGGCTGGACTTGAACGAGAAGCGTCGCGGCTCGCGGCAAGTCGCCTTCGGCCTGGGCAATCGCCGCCTTTTCCACCAAAGCATCAATGTCGTTAGGCGCAATTTCCAGAATCTGATCGAGCTTATGGAGCGCTTCGGGGAAACGCCGCAGCGCGATATAGAATTGGGCATGCCGAGCGAGCAGACTCACATTGCGCGGGTCGAGGCGCTCGGCTTCGTTGAAGTAGGATTCACTTTGCTCCCACTGTCCTCGATCACGTGCGACAAAGGCGAGCGATTGAGGAATTCGACTGCTATTGGGCAGGGACTTTCGTGCTTGCTCGTAACAACGCACCGCGGTTTCGAAATCGTTTACACATCCGTAATGGTAATAGCCCTTGGCCAGCCAGGCTTCACCCAGATTGAGCTCGAGTGCGAGCGCGGTCTCGAAGGCCTGCCGCGCCTCCTCCCGGAGGGCGACGGTTGGCTGAAGATTTGTCGTGTGGTAGCCGCGCGCGTCCACGTAGGAGAGGAGCGCCCAGGCAAGCGCGAATCTCGGATCCAATCTGACCGCTTCTCTGAAATACTTCTGTGCGCCAAGGTAGTTGGCGGGCGTGTTTTGCGTTTTCAGGGTATAAGCGAGCCCACGCAGGTAGGCGTCGTAGGCCTCCGGGTTATCGGTCGGTTTGGCTGCGATAACCTGTTCTTCCTGGCCAGTAAGGTGTACTCGTAACTGATCGGCAATAGCTTTAGCGACCTCACTCTCGACCGAAAAGATGTCAGTCAGCTTGCGATCATAAGTATCAGCCCAAAGATGGGAGTCATTGGCTGCTTTGATCAGCTGCACGTTCACGCGCACAGCATCACCGTACTTCTGCACGCTACCTTCCAGAATGTGAGCGACGCCCAGTTGCCGGGCGATCTCGGGCAGGTTTCCCGGCGCACTCTTGTAATGCTGGGTTGAGGTGCGCGAGATTACTTTAAGTTCGGCGATCTTGGATAAGCGCGTCAGAATCTCGTCCTGGATGCCGTCGGCAAAGTAAGCATTCGCTTTTTCTTCGCTCAAATTTTCAAAGGGCAAGACGGCGATCGACTTGCTCTGGATCTCCGTCATAACGGCGCCTTGGTTCGCCTTTTCGACTACCGGCTGAGAACGCAAAAATCGGAAGACCAGCAACCCGGTCGCGACGGCTGCGAAAACTACCACCAGCGCAGTTAGTTTGCGCCCGGTCTTGCGGACCACTCTACGATCGACCTCTTCTTCCCGCTTAATTCCTTCCGGAGTGATTTCGAAGGCCCAGGAAAGAACCAGTGCAATTGGAAACCCGATCACCATTACGAGGACAACGAGTTGGACAGCCCAATTCGGAATTTCAAAGAATGGAAAGACCTGCGTCGCGACTTGGATGAGCAACCACGCCACAATCGCGTAGGCGATCGCAACTTTGTAAACGTTGCGTCGCTTTAGTTCGGCAAAAAAATTGCCAGGATTCATGTCGCCGACAAAGCAGACAACTAACCAGTCGCAAGCGCTTCGGCCAGGGATTGCGTGAGGGCCGGCGCGGCGGTGCGCAGCCGGGTGTCCTCGGTCACGAGCCGGCGGCCAAGGTGATCTGCCAAAGCGAGAAAGCGCGCATCATAAGCGCTGACTTGGTGGCGGGTGGCGATTGCCAGCACCAATGGGTGAGCAACGCGCGCCAGTTTGCCGTCGAACAAAGCGCTGGTTTTTGCCAGGAAATTCTGAGCAAGGGCGAGGGTCATCCGCTTCGTGGCGATCAATGAGGCGAGCACATTCGTAAATTCAACAAGTAGGAATGCTTCGCTCCGCCAATCCGGATCACGACCGTGCAATTTTTGCGCGGCTGCGGTGTGATCGCCTTGGATTAGAAGATACGCAACGACGTTCGTATCGACGATGAACATCTTCTAGTCGCGATCCCATGCAATGGCCGCTTCGATTTCCTCCGTCGTGATCGGGCCACCTCGCAGCTTGACCGGCTTGGGGGTTTTTGCCGGCTGGCTTTTGCCAGCTGCCATGCCTTTGCGGATGAACTCTGTGATCGTGTCCTTCAATTTTTTGTGCTCAAGCACGGCGCGGATTTTCACCTTGCGCATCAGTTCGTCGGGGAGATCAAGTGTTGTCTTCACGTCGCCATATTCCCAGAAATATGGTTTTCTGTCAATCGCACCCGGTCGGACCCGGCTCCTCGTTCACCCGCCGCGAAAAGGAAGGCTTTTCGCTCATGACGCTGCTGGCAAACCGAGTTTCGCAGCCAGCTCTTTGTAGCGAGGATCGTCGCGTAAGCCCTGCAGCAGCGGATCGACCAGAATAGCAAGCATGCCGGTGTCGTGATTGTCGTAGGAGATTTGCAACCACTCGAAGGCTTTGTCGGTGTCCGCGCGCACTGCATAAACTTCTGCGATTTGATAGGCCAGCGTGTCGCGCCCGTATTGAATGAGCTCGCTCAAAGCTGCGTCCGCAGCATTCCGGTCGCCGCGCACATAATGCGCAAGCGCGATTAAGAAACGGCGATAACCTTCGTCCGGCTCTGATTGAGCTTCGCGCAATGCCGTCTCTCCATCGCGCCGTTGGACTGCGATGAGGACTTGCCACCGGCGACTGGAAGCAGCGGTCGGCTGCAATTCGGCGACCCTGCGCGCGACCTTGTCAGCTTCATCATTTTTGCCCTTAAACCAAAGAATGCGGGCGAGATTGTTCTGCGTAAATCCAAGCGGATCCAGTTCCACGGCCTGTCGCGCCTGGGCTTCCGCCGCATCAAGTTTGCCGAGATAAGGAAGAACGCGTCCAAGCAAATCGTTTGCGGTTGGATTTGCGGGCGACAATTCTTTCGCTCGCCGCAATTCCTCCAGACCTTCAGCGAATTTCCATTCCACAAAAAAACGAACCCAGCCAAGTGCGCCGTGGGCTTCGGCCAAGGTGGGAGCGATTGCGACTGCGTGCTCGGCGTCGCTCCGTGCTTTTGGCCAGGCCGTCTTGCTCTCTCCGCTAAGGTCGCCGATCAACGTCCACGCTTCCGAACGTTCCGCGTAAGCCAGGGCATATTGAGGATCGAGGCGAGTCGCTTCATCGTAATGGGCAACCGCTTTGCGGTAATCTTCGATGTTCCGACGTTGAAAATGATAATGGCCTAACAAATAAGCGTTGTGCGCCTCGATATTCTGCGTGGCGGAATCTGCTGATGCCCGCTGATTTGCTCCAAGCAACGTCATCTTCAGCGACGAAGCCACCGCTGCGGCGATTTCCTGCTGGACGGCGAAAATGTCTTTTAGTTCGCGATCGAACGTTCGGGTCCAGAGCTCGATCCCATCGGCTGCGTTGATTAATTCGGCGACGATCCGCACCCGCTCACCCTGCTTGCGCACTGTGCCTTCCAAAAGCGTGCTCACACCCAGCTTCTCGCCGATGGTTTTACTTTCCTCCTTTCTGTCTTTGAAACGGAACGAAGAGCTGCGACCGATGACCTTGAGCTCTCTGATCTGGGCCAATGCGGCGATCAATTCTTCTGATAAGCCATCGGAAAAATATTCGTCCTTCGGATCACCGCTTTCGTTAAGCAATGGCAGCACCGCGATCGATTTCTGTGAAATTGGTAGGGACGCACCTCCGGGGCGTCCTTCTTCGATTGGTCCGACGTCTCGGCGAGACGTCCCTGCCGTTCGCAAAAATTGGTAAGCGAGCAAGCCCGCCGCAATCAAAGCGAGGCTGATAATGAAGGTGGCAAACTTCCGTGCGCTCCACGATGGGAGGGACATCTCGGGCGAAACATCCTTCGTCCGCTTCAGACCTTCCGGCGTCGCTTCAAATGCCCAGGAAATCATTACGGCAAGGACAAATCCAAAGGCGAGGAAAACGACGAAGGCCTTCATTACCCAAGTAGGTGCTTCAAAAGTCGGAAGCAAGATCGACGCTGCCTGGATCAGGAGCCAGGCTACGACGGCATAAGTGATCGCAACCTTGTAAACATTGCGCCGCTTCAGTTCGGCGAAGAAATTGTGCGGATTCATTGGGTGGCGCTGCGCCTCAGACACCAAAGAATGCGTGAAATCTCCGAAGTTTGCACCCTAAGTCTTCACGGTGATTAATCTTTCCGAGAAGCGCTCGAACGAATAAGTTGCCCGCCATGGAACCGCTTTCTCTTATCCTCTTCGCCGTCGTCGCCGTCATCAGCTTCGTCGTTGTCATTATCGCCCTGAAATATTTCACCACCTGGTTGAGAGCAAGGGTTGCCAGTGCGCCGGTAAGCATCGGAAAGATGATTGGGATGAGTCTACGCAAAGTGCCGGTGGGAATGATTGTCGACAACCGCATCACCGCGGTGAAAGCCGGGATCGATATCTCGAGCGATCCATTGGAAGCGCATTACCTGGCAGGGGGTGATGTAGGCCAGGTGATCCTCGCCCTGATCGCGGCGGACAAGGCCGGCATCGCGCTCGATTTCAATCGGGCCTGCGCCATCGACCTCGCGACCAAGGGCACCGGCAAAACCGTGCTCGAGGCGGTCCGCACTAGCATCAATCCCAAAGTGATCGATGTGCCCAATCCGTCGATGGGCCGAACCACGATCGATGGCGTGGCCAAGGACGGCATTGGGGCCAAAGTTAAAGCGCGCGTAACGGTGCGTTCGCATTTGGATCGATTCGTCGGTGGCGCGACCGAGGAGACCATCATCGCGCGTGTGGGCGAAGGCATTGTAAGTGCAATCGGCTCAGCCGATTCTTACAAGGACGTGCTGGAAAATCCGGACCGTATTTCCAAGGCAGTGCTGGCAAAGGGACTGGATAGCAATACTGCGTTTGAAATTTTATCGATCGATATCGCAGATGTTGATGTGGGCGACAACATCGGCGCGAAATTGCAGAGCGAACAGGCGGACGCGGATAAGCGCATCGCCCAGGCGAAGGCAGAAGTGCGACGTGCCGCCGCGGTCGCGGTGGAGCAGGAGATGCGGGCGAAGACGCAGGAAATGCGCGCGAAAGTTGTCGAGGCGGAGTCGCTCGTTCCCCAGGCGATGGCGGATGCGTTTCGCTCCGGCAATCTTGGCATAATGGATTACGTGCGGATGAAAAACGTGCAGGCCGATACTTCGATGCGCGAATCGATTGCCGGAACTGATAAAACGCCGGCTACTTCGTGATCTCGTGATTAGTCAAAAATGTTACAAAGTTAAAACGGACTTACCTTCAACGATTTAACAATTTAACGGTTTAACGGCCACCTCATGCACTGGGATCAAAACATCATTTTCATTATCATCGCCGCGATCATCGGTATCTCGCGGCTGGTTTCGCGCATCTCCGAGAACTCGAAGAAACAAGCGCAACAGCGGCGTCAACCTCCGCAACGTCCGCCGCAACCGCCGCAGATGCCACAGCCCATTCAGCGAATCCAACCGAAAACCGACGAAGAGCGCGTCCGGGAATTCTTGGAAGCGCTGGGCCAGCCCGCGGGAGCCGCGCCACCGCCGAAAGTACAGCCGCGCATGCAAATTCCACCGCGGCCACTTGCACCGGTCCAGCCGCCAGCTTCGATGCGGCCCTTTGGTAAACCGCAATTCCAGACCTGGCGGGAGCAGGCTAAGGAGATAGTAGTGTTGCAAGAGCCCACGAAAATTGCGCCACGTGAATTCAAACGCGTTGTTATTCCACCCGTTGTTCCGGCTGAAGCCAAGGAGCCGGGGGCATGGATCGCGCCAGAGGAAGCGCAAACCGATGTGGCGACGAAGATGGCCGTCGCGCGAGCAGATGATCAGGCGAGCATCCGCGCATCGGCCGACACAATTTGGAAACAAGCTTTGCGTCCCCCGAACGCGGCGCGCACCGCGATCATTTTGCGGGAAATTTTTGGACCGCCACGCGGTATTCAATCGTCGAATTTCGTTTTCGAAAGGATCTGACGGCTTTTTCATTACAGTGAAACCGATCCGCTCGCTCCTTGCGGCATCGAGGCGCTCACTTTGTCATGTCGAGCGAAAGTCGAGACATCTCTTGCTATACCTCTGCCGGAAAAATTTAGAGATTCCTCGACTGCGCTCAGAATGACAAAAGGGCGCTCACCCGACCATAAACCTGCAATGTGATGGCGGTTTCGCCGCGCTGTGGTCCTTGGTAGGATGAACGCCGAGCCTTTGGTGCTAAACACGTACCTGCCGGTGAGGGCCTTCCACTGGGCGCCGATCTCATCTACTGGCGCTTGAGCTCGGGTTTCTATTTTGTAGCTTGATCTCTTCCCGCCGGCGTGGCGGAACTGGCAGACGCGCTGGACTCAAAATCCAGTGATCGCAAGATCGTGTGGGTTCGATCCCCTCCGCCGGCATTCTCCGCTGCGGCCGCGAGCTCACTTCTTTCCAAAAGCTGCTAATTACCCGTTTGAATTGATCGTGGCGCTTGATCCTTCGATTCGGCTCCGGCCCTTGCTCAATGTGAAACGGTTCACCATCGACGAGTAAATAGAGTTTGCGTGCCTACGGGCTTTAAGTAGTTTTCTTTACTATGCTATACCGAACCCTTATTACTAGCTTTCTCGTCGCAGCTGCATTCGCATTGACCCCAAGCACGCCCGCACAAGCTTCCGGCATTCAGGGAGGAATCTTGGGGGCTGATGGCCGGCCTCTGCAAGGTGCTCAAGTTCGGATTGAGCGAACGGACAAAACCAGTGCGCCAGTTACGACGCAGACGAACGCCAAAGGCAGTTACGCATCCAGCGCACTGCCGGCCGGCACTTATAAAATCAGTGTAGTCGAAAACGGCGCAGTCAAATCCGTTGTCACTATTAAAACCGCCGGAGATACGGCACGGGTCGACTTCGACCTGAAATCATCAGCCGGAAAACACGTAAAGCATTACGTCTTGGTCTCAGGAACTGGAACGCATCTCGCAGCGCGCTGGGTAGAAGCGGATGCGAATGGGAGTCCGGTCGCCGGAACGCTGAATATGGACGTAAAAAGCGGCGAACTAGAGCGGGAAATGTACCGGCGGCAGACAAACAACTCGACCTTCCACTGATATTCCGCGCGTCGCACGGATATAGTCACGCCTGAGGCAGCCCTTACTATTCGTTTAGATCGTGGGCTAGACGGTCATCGCGATCCCGAATGATTGCGATGTCACCTGAGGGCGGATTTTGCTCGATCGGCCCCGCGAGGAATAGCAGCAGCCACCTTTTCTGAAGAATCATGGCAGAACATTCACCCAAGCGCCTTCTGTCGCACGTTATCGCCGAGTGGGCGTGCGCGCTTAAGTACGAAGACCTTTCGCCGACAGCGATTGAAGCAGCGAAATTATTCTGGTTCGATTCGATCGGCTGCGCACTCGGGGGGAGTCAGCAGGATGACGCCAGGATTTTGCTGAAGCATTATCGCTCGATGGGTGGCGACGGCAACGCCACAGCATTTGTCTCTGGCTTTAAGACCAATCCAGTCGATGCGGCTTTTTTGAATGGCCACATGATCCGTGCGATGGATTACAACGACATCTATTGGAAAGCCGATCCGTGTCATCCCAGTGACCTCATCGCTGCACCGCTCGCATTATGTGAAAGCGAAGGATTGAGCGGCAAAGATCTGATTCTCTCGACTGTCATCGCCTACGAAATCGAAATGCGCCTTTGCGAAATCGGACGGCCGGGCGTGCGCGAGTACGGCTGGCATCATGCCACCTTGAGCGCGTTCGCTGCGCCAGTCGCGGCCGGACGGGTCCTCAATCTCACCCCGGAACAAATGGTCTCCGCTATTGGCATCAGCGCGTCGCGAACATTTTGTCCGGGAGCGGTGACGGCGGGAAAGTTGACCAACATGAAAAACACGGTCGATCCGTGGGCGGGACGAATGGGCGCCGAGAGCGCACTGCTGGCTCGGGAAGGATTTTCTGGTCCGGAGCACATTATCGATGGCAAGGAAGGTCTCTTTGCTGTGTTCAAACATGTGCAGTACAAGGGCCAACCCGCCGGATTCGATGGTAAGGCGTTAGTGGCGGACCTTCCCCGCTCGAGCAAGTCTCACTACCGCATTCTCGATTGCGGAATGAAGAGCTTCCCGATTGAAGCGCTCAGTCACGCCCCACTCACGGCGATGATGAAAACGGTGAAGGAACACGGGATTCAAGCTAACGATGTTAAGGAAATCAAAGTGGAAGTAATCGCGCGTGCGGCCGATATTCTGGGCGATCCGCATAAATATCGACCGGACTCAAAGGAAACGGCCGATCATTCCCTGCCTTATTGCATGGCTGCCGGATTGGTCGACGGCATGGTGACGCCGTTGCAGTTCAAAGAAGAACGCGTGCTCGATAAAACGCTCATTCCAATCATGGATAAGGTGAAAGTTGTCGCGAACGAAGAGTTCGAAGCGCTCTTCCCCAAGTTTCAGCCGAGTCGCGTGACCATCACCACCAACGATGGCAAGTCACATTCCACTCGTGTTGACGTTCCCAAGGGCGATCCGCGCGATCCCATGACTGAGGACGAAATTGCGGTCAAGTTCACCGCGCTGGGTGGCGATGTTATCGACAAGGATCAGTGCAAGAAGCTGCAGAAATTCATTATGAGCATCGAGGCCGCCGACAAGCTTGATAGACTCTTTGAGCTAGCAACGGCGTGCACTCGATCATCCTGAGAGGAGCGCAGCGGAGTCGAAGGATCCCGTCGAGTTACCTTAAAGCTTTCGCAACGGGATCCCTCGGCTTCGCTCGGGATGACGCAGTGCGACTACGCCGTCGCGCTGCCTTCGTCGGGAGTGCCGAATTCAATTCCCTGCGCCAATGGAAGTTCGCTGGAAAAATTGATCGTATTCGTCTGCCGGCGCATGTATTGCTTCCAGCAATCGCTCCCGCTCTCGCGACCGCCCCCGGTTTGTTTTTCGCCGCCGAATGCACCGCCGATTTCCGCGCCACTCGTCCCGGTGTTTACATTCGCGATTCCACAGTCGCTTCCGGCTGCGCTCATGAATCTCTCCGCTTCGCGCGCATCGTTTGTGAAGATCGATGAAGTCAATCCTTGTGGAACATTATTGTGGATCGAAATCGCTTCATCGAAGTCGCGGTACGTCATCAAATACAGCAGCGGCCCGAAGGTTTCATGCTGCACGATTTCAAAATCAGGCTTCGCCGTAGCGAGACATGGTTTCATGTAGCAACCGCCTTGGAATTTTTCGCCTTCGAGTCGCTGGCCGCCGTAAAGAACTTCGCCGCCTTCATCTTTCAATCGCTGAATGGACTGTTGGACAGCGTCAACAGCGGCCTTATCGATCATCGGTCCCATCACAGTTTCTCGATCGAGCGGATTTCCGATCTGCAGACTCTTGTACCCGGCCAGCAATTTTTCGCGTATCTTGGCCGCGACCGACTGGTGTGCGATCACGCGCCGGGTTGAAGTGCAGCGTTGGCCCGCCGTGCCGACGGCGCCGAAGAAAATCGATTGCGTCGCCATGTTGATGTCGGCGCTCGGCGCAACAATCAATGCATTGTTGCCGCCAAGCTCGAGGATGGTCCGGCCGAGCCGTCCATTAACAGCTTTGGCGACGTTGAATCCCATGTTGGTCGAACCGGTAGCCGACACCAATGGAATCCGCGCATCGTCAGTCAATTTTTGGCCGACTGTTTTGCGGTCGCCCATGAGCAGAGTAAAAATCGCCGGATCGACGCCGGTCTCGCGACAAACGCGCTCGGCAATTTTCGTCACGGCAATCGCAGTGAGCGGCGTTTTTTCCGAAGCTTTCCAGACCGTCGCGTCGCCACAGACGGCGGCGAGAGTGGCGTTCCACGACCAGACCGCCACTGGAAAATTGAAGGCGGTGATAACCGCGACTACGCCGAGTGGGTGCCATTGCTCCATCAAACGGTGGCTGGGCCGTTCCGATTGAATCGTCAGGCCATAAAGCATGCGCGATTGACCGACGGCGAAGTCGCAGATGTCGATCATCTCCTGCACTTCGCCTTCGCCTTCGGCGATAATTTTTCCAGTCTCGAGTGTCACGAGCTGACCGAGCTCGTGCTTCAATTCACGCAAGGCGTTGCCGAGACGACGAACGGTGTCGCCGCGGACCGGCCCGGGCGTGGTGCGCCATTTCAAAAAAGCCTCGTGTGCGCGCGAAATTGCCGTGTCGTACTCATCGGCGGAAGCCGTGCGCACGCCCGCCAGTTTTTGACCGTTGATCGGCGAGATTTTGTCAATCTTCGCGCCACCGCCGCGCCATTCGCCGTCAAAGACGCCAGCGTTGTCGTCCGTCAAACCGAGTTTCTGTAAGACAGATTGCATTAGGATTAGCGCAAGGTTTCAGCTTCCGAATTAAGAAAACGCAAGCTGGATGCTTGCGCCACCATCATTTACCGCGGCAATACTTCCGCAAAATTTCCATCGCTTCGTCCACCACTTTTTTCGTGATGTCGAGCGCGGGACGAAAACGAATGGAGCGCTCGCCTGATTTCAAAACCAGCAGACCGGAATCAAACAGCTTTCGCCAAACATCATCGCGCGTTTTGGCATCGGGTAGATCAAAGGCGATGAACAAACCGCGGCCGCGCACCGCCGACACCAGTTCGCATTCCCGCTGCCAATCGAGCAGTTGCTCCAGAAAATAGGCACCCACTTTGCCTGCGTTCTCGAGCAGATTTTCCTTTTCAATAATGCGCAAATAATGGGTCGACCGCACCATGTCCGTAAAATTTCCGCCCCAGGTTGAATTCAACCGCGACTGCAAACGAAAGGCGTTGTCCTTCACTTCATCGAGCCGTGGTCCCGCCATCACGCCGCAAACCTGCACCTTTTTTCCAAACGCGAGCAGATCCGGTTGCACGTTGAAATGCTGGCAACACCAGGTGCGGCCAGTCGTACAGAGACCGGTTTGCACTTCGTCGAAAATCAGAAGCATTTCGTGCGCGTCGCAGATTTCCCGTAGCTTCCGCAGCCATTCGCCGCGGAAATGATTGTCGCCGCCTTCCCCTTGGATCGGTTCGATTATGATCGCGGCGATGTCGCTCCCGCGTTGATCGATGAATTTCCTGATTTCAGCTTCCGATTTTTTCTCGCGCTCAATCACATTGCCTCCGCGCTTATTTTCCGGGAGGGAAAAATCGATTGCTGGATTCGACACCCGCGGCCAGTTGAACTTGGCGAACAAATCAGTCTTGCGCGGGTCGGTATTGGTCAGGCTCATGGTGTAACCGGAACGACCATGGAAGGCGTGGCGAAAGTGCAAAATCTCGGTGCCGCGCTCACCACGACCAGCCGCAATATTTTTGCGGACTTTCCAATCCATCGCCGCCTTTAATGTGTTTTCGATCGCAAGTGCACCGCCTTCGATAAAGAGGTAGCGGTCGAGCGGCGGAAACCCGGCTACGCGCGAAAGGGTTTCAACGAATTCCGCGTACCCTTCGGAAGAAATGTCTGAGTTCGCGACCTTCGATTTGGCTGCGCACAGCAAGTCCTCTTTCACGGCCGGCTCATCGAAATATGGATGATTAAACCCGATGGTGAGCGACCCGAAAAACCCGTAGAGATCGATCAGACGGCGGCCGGTCGTTGCATCAAACATGTAAGAGCCGCGGCTTTTTTCGAGATCGATTACGATCTTGAACCCGTCCATCAGGACATGTTTCTCAAGTACGTGCAGAGCCCACGCACCGTCCTGGATGGAGGCTTTTGTTTCGGCAATGCGACTCCGCTTTTTTGACGGGCGGGCCGCTTCTGTGAGCACAGGCGGCATAGGCGATGATGATACTCTGTCAGGTAGTTTCGGTCAACCGGCCCGAGACCTTGGGTGGAGGGACACGCGCTGTCATGTCCCAAATTTAGGGACGCGACAGCGCGCGTGCCTCCAGCGAATTAAAAAAACGGATTAAGGCGCGCTAATTTCAACTACTTCGCGATTGCGAGCGCGTTTTTCTCCGCGGTGACTTTGGCCAGCGCCTCATTGTATGATGCAAGATCGATTGCGTAGACGCGGTTCCCCGCGGTGTCGCTGTGAAGAAGATCGCGCTTGCGTACCTTCAGTTGCTCTTCCACCCCGCGCAGTCGTTCCAGTTCTTTTGCATTAGTGGCGCGACGCTGATCCAGCGTGAGCGTCGGTGGCGCCGCAGCAGGGCTCGTCTTTTTTGAGGAGACCGGCTTTTCCATTGCATATCCGACGGTTTGCTTCGCCTGCGGCGCAAACGACGTCGTGCGAAGACTACCGCGCGGATTGAAATTCAATCCCGGTCGCGTGACGACAAAGCCAAAAATGCATAAGAGCGTGGCAACACGAAAAAGATACGAATTGCGCGCTTGTTCCGGATAATTGAGCCGGAAGAATAGGGGACCGAATGGGAGAAAAACTCCGAGTGCCCACCATGCGCTGATATCAACCGCTGCAATCAGGAGCAGAATCCTCGAAATCAGCGCGCAAACGATAGCGAGGCCCAGGAAAACAAAGGAGACCACCCCAGCTTTTCGAGCAACCGGAATGCCAGAACGAGTGGAAGCCTGACGACCAAGTCAGGCAGGATGCCTAACTTCCAATGCTACACAATTCCCTTACGGAAACTTTCGTGTTTACCCGCTAGCAACTCTTGCGTCAGATCGTAGCCGGCGCGGTCGGCATTGCGCGAAGTTCCGGCAAAATGATGGTCGATTCGCATTTTGGCGGAGCGACAGAAATAGCTCGCCACCGAAAGGACTTCATCGGCCGGCTCACCAGAGTCGATTTTGTATTGTGCGAATGAACACGTTGCACTGATGGCGAAGAGTTCCGTCGCGATCCCGACAAAACGTGAAAGCAATAATTGCTCGCGATCGAGTTTCGGACCAAAACGCGCCATGGCGTGAAATAATCCACGCGCCAGTTTCCTGCTGGTGCGGACGGCGTAGCGGACATGCGGCCGCAAGTCGGCGTGAAGTTTCTCGAGGTTGCCGGCGTTCGCGGGCAACCATTGTTTCGGATACCAGCCGGCGTAAAATTTTCCTGAAGTGAAAACGGCTTTCAAGCGTTGCGACGTGGGCAGTTGAGTATTGAAAATGGCGCCGCCGACTTTCAAATGCGGATCGAGGGCTTCGCGCGCGATAAACAGCCTCATAATTTCGCTCGAACCTTCGAAAATCATGTTGATGCGGCAATCGCGCAGAAAACGTTCCACCGCGACCGGTTCCTCCCCACGGCCGGCGAGCGACTCGGCCGTCTCATAACCGCGCCCGCCGCGCACCTGCATTGCTTCATCGGCATTGCGCCAGGTCGTTTCCGTCGCCCACATTTTGCACATCGCGGTTTCAATCCGCAGATCTCCGGCTTTGCGATCGACCAGCGCGCTGGTTAAAAATGTGATCGCTTCCATCGCGAAGACATTGCCCGCCATCTCCGCGATTTTTCCGGCGATGGCGTAGTGTTGGCCGATCGGTACACCCCATTGCACCCGTTCTTTGGCCCATTTGCGGCAAATCTCGAGCAGACGCTTTGACAAACCGACGCACGCTGCCGGAATCGTCAGACGTCCTGTATTTAGTGTCGTTAGCGCGACCTTCAATCCCTGACCTTCTTTCGCGATCATGTTTTCGCGCGGCACGCGCACGTTAGTAAATTTCACGATCCCGTTGTAGAGCGCGCGCAGTCCCATGAAGTGACAGCGATAAGTGACCTCGAGCCCAGGCGAATCGACATCAACAATGAAAGCTGTGATTTGCTTGCGTTCCTTGCCGTTCACAATTTTCGGCGGCGTCTTCGCCATCACCACCAGGACCCCGGCTTTGATCAAATTCGTGCACCAGAGTTTTTCGCCATTGAGAATAAAGGCGGACCCATCTTCGGTTGGATCGGCGCGCAAACTCATGTTCGCGGGATCGGAGCCGGCATTCCATTCCGTGAGAGCAAAGGCCGAGATTTCGCGGCGCGCCACTCGCGGCAGATATTTCCTCTTTTGCTCTTCGGTACCGAAAAGGAGCAGGGGCTGCGGAACGCCGATGGATTGATGTGCGGAAACGAGCGCAGTCAGGTTTGCGTCCCAACTGCCGAGGAGCATGGCGGCGCGGCCATAATTTACTTGGGATAAACCGAGCCCCTCATATTGCTGGGGAATTTTCACGCCAAATGCGCCCATCGCGAAAAGTTCCTCGATGTTTTTCTGCGGAATCTCGCCAGTGCGATCGATTTCATCGGCGTCAACGTGATCGCGCAGATAATTTTTTAGTTCGGTGAGGAACGCTTCGCCTTTGGCGCGGTCTTCCTCGCTCTGGGCGGGGTAGGGAAAGATGCGCTCGAAACCGAATTTGCCGATGAAGAGGTTGCTGGCGAAACTGCCGCGTTCGTCGAGTGGATCGCGCGATGCTTCCGCCAACTCGAGCGCGGCGGCCTTACCAGCCGACATCTTCGAAGTGTCAATAACAGGCGGCGCGCCTGTCTTCGGTGTTTCCTTTACCCCGGTTTCGGCTTTGACCTGTTCCGGCGGGGCTTCCAGCGGCGCTTTCATATTCAATTCTTGGTAGGGCGACGCTCCGCGGAGCCGTAATTTTTCCCGCTGGCACGACAGAGTCTCGCCCTACCGATCATAAAACCTCGTTCCGTCTTGCGCATGCTTTCGGAGGAGCGTGCATGGTACATACTTCTCGTTAGTTCGCGCAAGTTTCTCCATTTCTTCGACCAGTTTTTTTATGGCAAAGTTTTCCGCGAAGCGCAATGGCCCGCCACGCCAGGCCGGGAAACCGGTGCCAAGAATCATTCCGTAATCGGCGTCCTCTGGTGAAGCGACCACATTCTCTTCCAAACAACGCGCCGCCTCGTTTACCATCAGGGACATCAAGCGAAAACCCACGTCATCCTGAACGGAGGTCGCTGCGACCAGAGTCGAATGATCCCGTTGCGCCTCCTTTAAGGTTTCATGGCGGGATCCCTCGACTTCGCTCGGGATGACCGGATGGGCGGCGCGCCACTTC